>Ga0209648_10002371_pt1 | contig 15621 bp, 6 predicted proteins | sample GraSoi2013_115cm_FD_185830 | JGI IMG/M metagenome (GOLD analysis project Ga0209648, IMG submission 185830) | Grasslands soil microbial communities from the Angelo Coastal Reserve, California, USA - Sample 9_17_2013_115cm (SPAdes) (version 2) | ecosystem: Environmental > Terrestrial > Soil >...
GTGGAAGCAGGCCCCTTTTACCGTTTCGAATCCATCGCAGCAACGGATGCTCTGCAGCAAGCCGCGAAAGAAAATGGCCGATTACACGCCAATGTTCCTGACTTAGACAAAGACACCGCCTTTTCCCAGCAAGAGATAGACAAGCTCAAGCGATTGTGGATGGCGCGCGTTCAATCCAGGAATTCTGAACTCGAATCTGCTTCTTCCCATTCCGTGGACGTGATCCGAACTTTCGATCCGGGGAATCACACCGCTCGCGTAGTATTTGATCTGAGCGACTCGCCGCCCTACATCGTGCAGCGCATCGAATTTCAGGGCCTGCACAAATTCAGCGATCGCTATGTGCGCCGCAGGATTGCCTTGCGCGAAGGCCACCCCGTCGACGACCGCGCCCTTGAAGCCGGACTCTTGCGGTTGGCAAGGACAGGCTACTTCAAGCCAATCCGCAAAGAAGACATTCGCGTCCAGCTTGATGAAACCACACACACCGCGAACGTCTCAATCCGCCTCGAAGAAATTGGCCAGCAGCGTGCTTCGCTCGCGGGCGGCACTGGCCAGTTCGGCAGCACGCTAGGCATTGTCTACGCCGTTTTCGACCTGTTGAATCGCGAGGAGCTTCTTTCCGCGCAACTTGATGGCGGCCCGGAGACCCTTCAGGTGATGCTTGGCTTGGCAAAGGAAGGAATCTTCGGCACGCGAGCGTCTTTAGCGTTCTCTGTGTTTAATAATGTGATTCGCCCGCGGTTCGCGCGCAGTGCGCAGGGGCCATTCTTCTCCTCACACAGCGAAGGGATCAACATTCCCTGGACCTACCCCGTGAGCAACACCGATTCGCTCGCCGTCAATTACACGCTCTCGCGCACCACGACCGAATATCCGCTTACCTCCACTTCGGAAGTGCCCGGCGTGACGCTTGGGGACATTCGATCGAAGGTCTCCAGCCGCTCTCTCGGAGTTGGCTGGGCCCACGACACGGGAAGAGGGCGCGCTCAGTTTGCGAATTCCTTTTCCGGCGGATGGCTTGGCGGAGACGAGAATATGGTCCGCTCTTCTGCCGAATATAGTCACATTTTCCGCGATCCATTTTTCGCCCCAACCGGTGCGTGGGCTTTTCGAGCCACGTTCAGTGGCGCAGGCAGCTATCGCGGCGACATGCCATTTTATGCGCGGCTCTTCTCCGGCGACGAACTCGTACGCGGATTTCGTCCCGGTGAGCTCGGTCCGGACGCTGTTACAGCCAGGACTACCGCGAGCGGCGCGCCAGTTTATTCCGCGGCGCCTGCCGGCGCAAATTTCCTCACTGCCGGTAATGCCGAGTATCGCTTCACTCTCGCTGGTGGCACAGAAGCCGCTGCCTTTTTCGACTTAGGCTCCAGCTGGTTGCTTCCTAATTGGCTGGGCCCCACCAAGCCGCTCCTCCTGGGCGCAACAAACGGGGTGCTCCACGGTTCCACCGGAATTGAACTCCGCTGGACCGTGCCCGGGGTCCAGGTTCCCGTACGCGCTTATTATTCACTGAATGTGCTGCGGTTGGACCGATTCGTTTCCCTCTCAGACAAATCCCGTCTTTTAGCTCACAACCGCTTCTCCGCATTCGGATGGGGGCTTGGCACGCTGTTCTGAGCCGCGCGTCTGTACTACACTTCCGGAGACATGAAACACGGTGAACTCTGTAAAGAAGCCTCGCGAATTATCGAACCCTATTGCATCACCAAGGGCGAAAAATTACGGCTGAAAGACCACGATCCCGCGGATACCAACGGCCTCAAGGCCAAGCATCAAGCACAAGGCTTGCTGGAAGACAGCACAGCGCTCCTCAGTCACATGCAAGAGAAGCTCTACGCACAAGATCGTTGGGCTCTTCTGCTGATTTTTCAGGCCATGGACGCCGCCGGCAAAGACGGCGCCATCAAACACGTGATGTCCGGCGTGAACCCGCAGGGCTGCGACGTCTTCTCTTTCAAGTCACCCAGCAACGAGGAATTGGACCACGATTATCTCTGGCGCACCCACAAATGCATCCCGGCGCGTGGCAAGATCGGCATTTTCAACCGCTCTTATTATGAGGAAGTTCTGGTCGTGCGTGTCCATCCGACATTCCTGAGAGCCCAGAAGTTGCCAGACGATCTGATCACTAAGCACATTTGGGACGAGCGCTATGAGGACATCAACTCTTTCGAGCGATACTTAACGCGCAACGGCGTCGTGATCCGCAAATTCTTTCTCAACGTTTCAAAAAAGGAACAGAAAAAAAGATTTCTTGAGCGCCTCGAAGATTCGAAAAAAAACTGGAAGTTCTCTATGGCCGACGTTCAGGAGCGTGGCTTCTGGAAGGATTATCAGGAAGCCTACGAAGAGATGATGCGGCGCACCGCGACGAAGCACGCACCCTGGTATGTTATCCCCGCTGACAATAAGTGGTTTACGCGGCTAGCAGTCGCCTCGGCGATCATCGAAACCCTGAACGGGCTCAACCTAGCTTTCCCCGATGTCGAGAAGGCCAAGAAGAAGGAATTGCAGGCTGTTCGCGCCTCGCTTCTTTCCGAAAAGGATTAGCAGTTAGTCATCATCAGATGCAGCTGGACAAAAGTATGGAGCGGGTCACCTCTCCTCTCCCGAGACTAGGCATCCCGCTCCACCACAGAACGGGTGAATTCCCGCAACGTGACTGCCACACTGTCCGCGTCTGTGGGGAAACTCAACTCCTTACTCTATATAGATTTATCCGTTTCTCCGCTGGACCCGGGCACATCATTCCTCCTAAACAATCGAAACCTATGGAGACTCCATATGGAATTGGGTAGGAGCGCCGTCGCCAAATGCGCAAGCTTGTCCGTCATAGTCTCATCTGAGCAGGCCGTTCATTCGCAGATTCACGCGCTCATTTCCATTCAAAACTTTGCTGCAGGCCGCCGATTCTCACGTCGAACATTCCGGGCTCGACGACCCGCTTATTGTCGGCGCCGATGAAGGACAGGTCGTCGGAGGTCAATTCGAAAGAAACTTGGCGGCTCTCGCCGGCCTGGAGCAAAACTTTTGCGAATCGCTTCAGCCGCTTCAAAGGCGGCGTCACGCTTGCAACTCGTTCGTTCAAATACAGTTGAACAACTTCTTTGCCGGCGCGGCTGCCGGTATTCTTCACCGTCACGTCCACGCGAATAGTCTGGGTCCCTGAAGCCGTGGTTGGGGCCACGTGCAAATCGGAATAGGAAAAAGTCGTGTAGCTCAGGCCGGATCCAAATTCGAACTGCGGTGCGGCCATGGCCTTCCCTTCTCCCCAATCCTCACCGGAGAACATCTTGTGGTCGTAGGTGAAAAGGCGGTTCGTCGAGCGCGGATAGGTAATAGGCAGTTTGCCGCTCGGATTCACATCACCGAAAAGAATGTCCGCAATGGCCTGTCCACCTTCGTTGCTCGGGTTGTACGCCATCACGATGGCTTTCGCAGAATCCGCAATGCGGTTAATGATGCGCGGGCGCCCTTCCGTGAGCACTAGAATCACGGGCTTTTTCGTCTCCATGATTTTCAGGGTCAGGAACAACTGCGCGTCGGGCAATGTTAGGTCCGGAATATTCCCCGGCGTTTCCGCATAGGCCCATTCTCCGAGGCAAATTACGACGGCGTCCGCTTTCGACGCGGCCTCTACCGCCTTCGCGATATCAACTTCTTTGTCGTAAGTGGTGCCGGGGACGTAGCTCACGTTCGCGGCGCCGATTTTTTCCTGAACGGCTTTCAATATCGTCGCGTAGTCCTTCGGATACGCGCTCGCGCGATCACCCTGCCACGTGTAACTCCAGCCGTTATTTAGCGGAATCAAGGAGTCGGCGTCCGGCCCAGTCACAAGAACGTGGGCCGTCTTCGCGAGTGGGAGCACCTGGTTTTCGTTTTTCAGAAGAGTGATGGACTCACGCGCTGCTTCCAGGCTGGCCAGTCGTGATTCCGACGACCCGACCACTGTCTTTGAATCGATCCCGCGGAGCGGATCCTCAAACAGCCCGAGCTGGTACTTCACCGTGAGAATCCTCCGCACCCCTTCATCGATGCGGCTCGCGGGCACTTTCCCTTCCTGCACCAGTTCGAGCAAAAGATTGCTGAAGCTGTAGTCGCTCGGCACCATGCTCATGTCGATCCCGGCCAGCACGGCGATGCGCGTGGCTTCCTTCTCATTCGCCGCGATGTGATGTGTCGAGACCAGCCCTTTGATATCCATCCAGTCGGACACAACGAATCCCTGCAGGCCTAGCTCGTCATGCAAAACATTTTTCAGGAGATAGCTGTTGGCATGTCCGGGCGTTCCGTTCACTTCGCTCGAATTAACCATCACAGTGTGGGCGCCTGCCTTCACGGCCGCGGCAAACGCTGGAAGAAAGTATTCGCGCAAAGTAATTTCCGGGATAAGCGCAGGGCTTCGGTCGCCGCCGGTGGTGGGATAGCTGTAACCCACATAGTGTTTCAGGGAAGCAGAAACACTGCTGGAGCTTGAAAGATCGCTTCCTTCATAGCCGCGAACGGTGGCCACTCCCATCACTGTCGCGAGATAGGTATCCTCCCCGAAGGTTTCCCACAAGCGCGACCACAGCGGCTGCCTTCCGGCGTCGAGCACCGGCGAAAAAGACCATGGTATGCCGGCCTTGCGCGTCTCCGCAGCAGCAATCTGGGTGCCCCGAAGCATCAGTTCCGGATTCCATGTCGCGGCCATCGCCAGCGGCTGCGGGAAAAGAGTACTGCCAACAACGTAGTTCGGCCCGTGAATGGTATCGATGCCGTAGAGCACGGGGATTTGTAACCGGGACTTCTTCGCTTCCGCATGGATGGCGCGGATAATCTCGTGCCATTTCTCCGGGGATAATGCTTCGTCGTTCACATTCAGAATGGAACCCACACCGTACTCACCAACGGCTTTGTGCAGTTTTTCTGGATTGATTCGAATGGACTGGTCTTTTCCATCGGTGACCATGCCGATTGCCAGTTGCGTCATCTGGCCGATTTTTTCCTTCAGTGTCATTTGCCCAAGCAGTTTTTCCACCGCGGCAGCGGAAGCGCTTGCCGGTGGACCTGCGGGAGCCATATTGCGCCGCAGGAATGTCTGACTATCAACGATCCTGGAGGCGGCGTCATCGGCGCCGGAGGGAGCCGCCACAACCGTGCAAACAGCCAGTAAAATAACGATATGCCAAGGCTTCGTTTTCGGGGTGTACAAGGGTATCTCCTTACGGAGCATCCTACCCCGGGAGGCTCAATAATCCAAATTCTAGCTATCGAAAGATCCGATTGTTCTGTCAGAGACAATTGCTACTTGGCAACCAGTTCGGAAAACTGGGGTGCGGACCTCAATGCGGCGAGGAATACTGGTAACGCAAACTCGGAGGCATGCGCTCTGAACGCGCTCGCGTGTTGTACTCCAGCTGGTAGCTCAGATGATCCGCGTCGGCTGGATAGTCCTTTCCCTCGGGATATGGATATGGCAACAGGGAATGCCGCGGGAGCGGCTCGACGGTAAACGCGTGCGCCGCGTAGAAATCGAGATCCTTTTCGAAGCCGTCCGCGTAAAAAAAATAATCGCGAATCCATCCGGTTGGCAGTGCGGGGAGCTGCCGCGGATCAAAATCAAGCTTGAGCCCCTCCCCGGATCCAAAAACGACGAAGCGATCATCGGAAGCGCGCAACAGATCGAACACGTCTCCATAGCGAGTGTAATTTCCTGCCGCATGTGCATAGGGACCGGTCATGCTTCGATTCGAATACGAATAAATGGTGTCGCTCGCCGGCTTCAGCCGGATTTCGCGCGGATAGCCAACGAAATCGAGGGCCGCCTTCGCGAGTGGCACTTGGGCCACACGCACATCTCGTACCTCCGGTGTCTGATCGATTCGAATCGCATCCCAATAAATCTTCAGATTGTTGACGATGCGAATTCTTCGCGTTCCTTCGGGAAGCTTGCCGGTCAAGTCTGCAACCATGGTCCGTTCGAGCCCCGCCGGAAAGCCCATATCTTCCACAACGCGCACCCATTTGCGTTGCGCATTTAGGGCTTCGACATACGGCGGTATCACCTTGATTCCCGCTTGATCCGCTGCATACATCGAAGTCGCGGTGAAGTAATCCGTATACCCATCGATGATCAATCGCAACGGTTTTTGCGCGTCCCATTCACCGACGTCGAGCTCGATCCAATGCAGTTTGGCGAATCCCGCGAACGGCAGCTCATCGAAACTCGTGACGTATTTGCGGTCGCGCCTGGAGATCAGTGGCAGCACATCATTTCCTCGGTCATCCCAAGCGCCGATGGGTGCATGCGCGCCACGGCTGGCAATCACTCGGAACTCCGGAAAAGGCGGCGCGCTGACGAACCGCTCGTTCGGAAAAACTTCGTATGCCCCGGGATGATCGATGGCCAGCAGCCGTACCTGGTCGAGATAGACCGTTTCTTCCATCGGCTCCATGAAGCGGAAGCTAAGCAGTCCATTCCTCGGTTTCACGCTGCGCGCAGGCACCTTCAAATACTCGTCCGGGTCTGGAATATCCCGTTCCCCTGGCGCGACCCAGTGGCCCACCACGCCGGGACCGATCATGTCCGCGACAAATTCATACTCGCGTCCATTCCACGAAAATAAAACGGGGCAAGAACTCCCGCGCCGGTCGAGCTCGGCGATGCTTTGCACTTTCTTCGCGGCCAGGTTTATTTCGTCCTGCGGCACGCCCGTTGGCCACAACAGTCGAACGACTTCAGCGCTGCGCTCCGAGCCAAGGCCGGCAAGAATCGGCGCGGCGCTCTGCCCTAAATAACCCGACGCCCCGGTCACTTCCCATTTTTGATACAGCAATCCTGCGTACAGCTCGACCTTGGTCCCGATTCCGCTCTTATTGTCATTAAGCGCCTGCAACTCTATGCTCATCCAGTTATTCTTGTTGCCGCCCTCATTGAACAGAACAATGGGCGGGCCCCCGAGCCGCGTCACAACAAGATCTGGATCGCCATTTCCGTCGATATCCGCAACGGCAATAGCCCACGGTTGATTCACCTTGACCGCATCGAGGTGCACATCCTTGGTGACGTCCGCCCATCCTTTTCTGCCCAGATTCCGCAACAGCCGCAGTTCCCCTCCGTTGCTCGCTTCTCCCGCAGCGACAAGATCGAGCCAACCGTCGTTGTCGTAATCGAGGGCGGCAATCCCCCAGCCGCGCTGCCAGCCTAAATCGGGCAGGGGAACGCGCTCGAGCCGCTTCCCTTCCACATTCCGCCACAGGCTGACGCCAGGCGCGCCCGCGTGCGTGAACGCTAGATCCATCCATCCGTCCTTATCGAAGTCGAACGCCACCACGCCGACAGCGGGTGGTAACTTCTCTTTGTTGAAATCAATCCCGCCGAGCGGTGTGAATTTTCCTTCCCGGGGATTGAGATAGACGGAAGCTCCTGCCGGTCCGCCCGCGATCACGAAGTCCACCGCGCGGTCATTGTTAAAATCGGTCGTGACGACGCCCGCACCCGTCGCTGCAAAACCGAGCGCCGTTTCTGCAGACACATCCGTGAACGTGCTGTTCCCATTGTTGCGCCACAGGACATTGTGCGGCGGCGCGCTGGAAGATGCCGCATCCGGCGCTGTTGTGATGTACAGATCCAAGTCGCCATCGTGGTCGTAGTCCACGAACGTAACGCCCACGCACCCTTTTTCCCTGCGGATGCCTACCGCTTGCGTCACGTCCTCGAACTTTCCTTCACCTTTGTTATGGAAGAGCTTCACTCCATCGCTCAGGCAAACTGCCAAATCGGGTTTACCGTCATTGTCGAAGTCTCCGGCCGCGCAGCCAAGGCCGCTGCTCGTTAACTGGATTCCCGTGGCCTGAGTCACATCCTCAAATCGGCCATCGCCGAGATTGCGAAGCAATTTGCTGGAAGCCCCCGCCGCGCCGCTCACGAGAAAAAGGTCGGGCTTGCCATCACCGTCGTAATCAAAAAAACAGGCGCCTGTGCTCGGTCCGATCTCAGTAGGCTTTGCGCCGACGTTTTTCGAAACGAATGCGTTCGGCTGCACCGTAAATCGCACTGGAATCGCCGCCGGCACATCGACAACCGAGTTCACCGGCAACTCCGCAAGTGAAAAACGGCCTTGATCGCCGTACCCCGCTCCGAAAGGCGCCCCGAGATGCTCCGTGGTGATTTTCTGGAAGCGCGCCAGGTGCTCGCGCGCGGCAGCGGCATCACCTTTCCGCTGAAGCGCGCGCGCCAGCCCGAATTCCGACGATGCATGAAAAGCATTTAGAGTCAGCCCCTTCTGGAACGCCGCGATGGCTTCGTCGTATTTTTGCAGCTGCGAATACAGATGCCCGGAAAAATAATAGGCGTCCGCTTCGTTGGGGGCGATCTCCGTGACGTGTTGAAACGCGGCGATGCCCTTCTCTGGTTCCCCAAGGTCCTTGTAGACAAGTCCGAGGTTGTACCAGGCAAATGCATCCTTAGGAAGCTGCTGCGCCGCTGTTTCAAGCGCCGCGCGCGCCAACTCCAATTTCTGCTGCGCAAGCAGAGAGACTCCCAGATTCAACCGCGCCACTGCCAACTTGGGGTCGGCCGCCAGTGCTTGCTCGAAGTATTTTTGCGCGTCGGCCGGGCGCTGCTGATTCATGTACGCAGCACCCAGCGTATTGAAACGATAGGCGTCTGCGATTCCGCCGCTTGACCTACCAGTCTTTTTTTCAGCCGCTGTCTTATCCTGCACCGTTGGCGTCGTGGAACGCACCAAGATCGCACCGCTGCAAATCAAAAGTGCACAAGCGAAAATCACATTTACTGCACGCCTCTGCGTTGAGCCCATGAAAATATTTTTTCCTGTCCCCGCGAGATGCCTAAATATCGCGTACCACCCATTCGGGCGCATTGAGAATTGTCCCGGCTGTCCATCGCATCGTCAACCGTTATTATGCGCGCTGAGTTGCGAATTTCGCCGGGCCTTGACCTGTGCCGCACCTATGCTTACTCTCGCGGATCAACCCATGAGCATCTTTCCCTACGGCACACTGGCGGAAATCAACCAGGAAATTCGTTCCAAGCATGTCTCTCCCGTCGAAGTCCTCGAACTCCATCTGAAACGCATTGAGATTCTCCAGCCGAAACTGAATGCATTTGTCCATTTGGCCCCTGAGGGACCTCGCGTGCAGGCCCGCGCAGCGGAGAATCTTGTGTTGCGCGGCGCGCAGCTTGGGCCACTTCATGGCGTCCCGCTCACCATCAAGAGCTGCATTGATGTCGCCGGTTGGTTCTGCCCTGCCGGTTCGGTTCTCCGCAAAGATTATGTTCCCAAGCAGGACGCACCACTTGTGTCCCGGTTGAAGGCCGCCGGTTCCATCCTTCTCGGGAACACGAACACTCCCGAATTCTTGATGGCCTACGAGACCGACAATCGGCTCTCTGGAAAAACGAGCAATCCGTGGAATTTGGCGCACTCCGCCGGCGGGTCGAGCGGAGGTGAAGCCGCCGCGATTGCCGCTGGCTGTTCTGCTGGCGGCGTCGGCAGCGATGGCGGTGGCTCGATTCGCGTGCCCGCGCATTTCTGCGGAATCTGCGGATTGAAGCCCACGCCGGGCCGTATTCCCGCCACCGGACATTTTCCGCCGGGCGCCGGTGCATTTTCCTGGATCGGCGTTGTCGGCCCTATGGCGTGCACGATTGCAGATGTGCGCTTGCTCTTCGAGGTGATGGCCGGACCGGACCCAGGCGATGCACTCTCCGCTCCGGTTCCGTTGCGCGTGTATCGTGAGGATGAGCTGCGCGGCATGCGCATTGGAATTCTGGAAAGCGACGCCCTTGGCGTTGCGACTCCGGAGACGCGCGCAACTGTCGAGCGAGCCGCAAAATCACTCGCCATCCAAGGCTTCTCCGTCGAACTGTTCGCGATGCATTCCCTCGATCGCGCGCTCGACCTGTGGTGGTTTTTCTTCGGTCCGGTGATCGGCAATTTGATTCGCGAGAGCATCGCTGGCCAGGAACATCAAGTCAGCCCCATGCTGCGCGAGTATCTCGCTTGCGCAAATTCCGAAGGTCCAATTACGCTTGAGCGCTTCATGAAAGCCTGCGCGGATCGGGATCTTCTCCGCGCCGAACTTCTGCGCCAAATGCACGACACGCCTGTGCTGCTCTCGCCGGTTTCCTCGAGTCCCGCGTTTCGTCACGGAGAGGGAAACTATTTCCCTGGCACCGGATACCGCGACACCATGCGGTTTTCGCAGTGGCTCAATCTGACAGGCTTTCCCGCTGCGTCGGTCCCAGTTGGCCTTTCGAACGAAGGGCTGCCCATTGGTGTCCAAATCATCGGCCGGCCCTTTGAAGACGAATTGGTCTTGGCCGTTGCCGAAGCCATCGAGCGGACTCGCGGCCCCTGGCAATCTCCACCGCTGGAAAATGTTTGACGCAGCATGGCGTCTACGGCTCGGGCTCTTGCGTCAACTCCGGATTTGGCACGCGATTTTTTTCGCGCGACTCCCGCTCCTTGCCTAATTGAGTATCCAGCATCTTCTGGGCCAGCGCGAACTCTGCTTTCCCCTCTTTCGATCGTCCAAGCTGCGTCAGTATCCGGCCCCGCAGAAAGTGCCCACCTTGAATGTCCGGCGCAAGTCGCAGCGCGGCATCAATCATTTTCAACGCTTCTTCCAGTTTCTGCTGCTTCTGATAAATCTTGGTCAATCCTGCATAGGCGTCCGGCATTTTCGGGTTCCGGGCTAGCGCCGCCCGGTAGGATTTCTCCGCCTCCTCATCCTTTTGCATCCGTAAGTATAGCGCCCCAAGTTGACCGTACGTGTCAGCCAGATCAGGCTCCAGCTCGATATCCCGCCGAAACTCGGCCTCAGCCCGTTCATCCGTCCCACTTCGCATATAAGCAACTCCTAGATTCATATGTACGAATGGGAGATTGGGGTTTAGCGCCGCGGCCTGCTCCAGCTCTGAAGTCGCTTCTGGAACTTCATCCCGATTCAGGTAGGCCTTGCCTAAGATTAAGTGAAATTCAGCCGTCCCGCCGCCAACCGCGATCATGCGCTTGAGGATTTTTTCATCGAGCTCTTTCTGTACCGATTCCACGGCGGCGATGTCCAGCAGGTAGAGATACAACACGTCGTTAGACTTTTCCGCCCAAAGCGGTTCGAGCACAGGTATTGCCTCAGCGTACCTTTTCGAAAACACCTGGCAGAGTCCCAGCAGGTAACGCGCTTGTTGCGAATCCGGCTGGTCGCGCACGACGGAAGCCAGCGGTGCGATCGCCGCCGCATAATTGCCGCGCCGGTATTCGACGAGTCCAATATTCAGCCGGATACCCGCCATCTTTGGCTCCAGTTTCTCGGCCCTATGCAACAGTTCGATCGCGTGTTCCCAGTCCTTGCGGCGCATGGCAATGACCCCAAGATTGGCATACGCGGAGCCCGCGCCCGGGTCAGCCACGAGCACCCGGCGAAAGGCCGCTTCTGCTGCCTCAAGGTCACCCGCCTGAAGCACCGTCTGCCCTTTCGCAAACCAGGCTTGGGCATCCGTTCGCCGGTCGGCAGCGGCTGGCGAAGGGCTGGACCGCTGCTCGGCGGCTCTTTCCGCTTCTGCGCTCGCAAGAACAGGCCATGCCGCAATCAGAAGTAGATTCGGCATCAGAACGGCTGCCAGGGAATTGCGACTCACAAATCGTGCGCGCATCGGCATTTAGTGTCCGGCACTCTCACCCGGAATTCAAGAAGCCTCGGCGGTCTTGGTTCAGAGCAGGCTGTTGAAAGGGCCAAGCTTGTCATTCTGAGGGCATCCGACGAGGATGCCCGAAGAATCTCAACGTCAATTTTTTCGGACACCTCCCCCGGTTGCCGACTCCCGCGTGCTATAGGTCACCTCAACCTGAAATTTCTCGCTTGACATCGCCAGTTAAATGCACTATTAACTCGTTTTAATAGACAGTTTGAGTATGGTGCCCGCGGTCGTCGAGTGGTGGAGGCTGTGTCTGAGCAGGGAGCTTTCTGCGCGAGGTGACTTCAGGGGTGGCCGCTCTTACCTCGGCGCCGGACCTTTGCATTTCCACGTCTCTCCAAATTCGAATCTTTCCTGGAGGCTTAACGTGAAGGAAAACTCTGAACTTTCCAATCGTCGAAAGAATATTTTGCGAGCCGCCTGCTTGTCGCTCGGCGTGCTACTCATTGCGCTGGCCCTCCCCCTCGCTTCCCGCGCCCAGGACACCGGCTATATCAGCGGTACGGTGACCGACAAGTCCGGCGCCGCCGTGGTTGGGGCTGCCGTTACGATTACGGGTGCTGTCGGCAATCTGACCCGCAACACCACAACCAACGGTGATGGCGCTTACGTCGTCGCCGGCCTGCCAGGCGGCACCTACGATATCGTTGTGACCGCAACCGGATTCCAGAAATACACCGCTCAGAGAGTAGTGCTGGACGTGGCTGAGAAGCGCCGTATTGACGTCCAGCTGACCGTCGGAGCCGTCAGTTCGGAGATCATTGTAACCGGCGATACCATCGCCCAGGTTTCAACGGAATCCTCGGAAATTAGCTCGACGATTACTGGCACGCAGATCGCCGAACTCGAGCTTAACGGCCGCAACTTCACGCAACTCGTCAACCTTAGTCCTGGCGTAGTCAGCCAACAATTTGCGAACACGGGCACGGATGACGGTGTGGTAGGTATTTACGGCAACGTCTCTTTCAGTATTAATGGCGGACGCAGCGAGTACAACAATTGGGAGCTCGATGGCGGCGACAACATGGATAACGGCTCCAATGCCACCTTGAACGTATACCCCAATCCAGAAGCCATCGCGGAATTCAAAGTTCTCACCTCCAGTTACGGGGCACAGTACGGCCGCAACGGTTCCGGCACGGTAGAAGTGGAAACGAAGTCCGGTGGCAGTTCTTTCCACGGCAGCGCCTTCGAATACAACCGCAATGAATTCTTCAAGGCGAAATCCTGGGCCGAAGGTGAATGCACAGCTTGCAAGAAGGCACCGTATAAGAAGAATGATTACGGGTATACCATCGGCGGGCCGGTGTATATCCCCAACCACTACAACAGCGACAAGAAAAAGACGTTCTTCTTCTTTTCCCAGGAATGGCGTAAGGAAAAGATATCGAGTACGATCCTTCAAAACGTGCCCTCGGATGCTGAACGCGGCGGTGATTTCACGGTCCTCTGCGGCCACGACCCCGCCGATTGCCCAACTGGTCCACAAGTTACCGGCAACAAAGTAGTCCCGACTGCCGTTGGAACGGCGCTCCTGGCGATCATCCCCAGCGCTAACACCACCAACGGCAAATTCCCGGACGGAACCGATATTCCAGCCGTTCAGGAAACCATTTCAAGCCCCACCACTTGGCGGGAACAACTCTTTCGTGTGGATCATAACCTCACGGATAAATACCGTTTGACTTTCCGTTACATTCACGATTCCTGGCAAACGGTGACGCCGAATGCGCTTTGGGGCAATGGAAGCAGCTTCCAGAACGTCACCACCAACTTTGTGGGTCCTGGGACCGCCTTTTTAGCGCGCATGAACGCCAATATTACCCCGACGCTTCTCAACGAGTTCGTGGCCAGCTACACCGGTGACCATATTTTCCTGACTGCAGTTGGGCCGGTGGGGCTCCCGTCCGGCTTTGCTATGGGCTCACTCTTCAACAATGGGTTCGGTGGGAAGCTTCCTGCCATTTCTCTTGGAACCAATAATGCTTATGGCGGTGGCTTTACATCCGATACCGGCTATTTCCCGTGGAAAAATGCCAATCCCACCTACACTTACCGTGATAATATGACCAAGATTCTCGGCAAGCATACTTTCCAGTTTGGCGCTTATCTTGCCCTTGCCCAAAAGAACGAGGGCAACTCCCCCTACATTCAAGGCATCCTGACTTATCAGTCTGGCGCGTCCATCAGCACCGGCAACGCGTTCGCTGATCTCTTGCTGGGCAATATTCACAAATACCAGCAGACTAGCGCTGCGACGCAGTACTACAATCGCTACAAAATCGTCGAACCCTACTTCCAGGACGACTGGCGCGTAACGAAACGCCTCACGTTGAATCTTGGATTGCGTGTCAGCCTCTTTGGGACCTACCGCGAGCGCTACAAGCAAGCATTCAACTTTGATCCTAGCGCCTATGTGGCGGCCAACGCGCCCGCAGTTGACCCGAATAGCGGGGTGCTGATTGCTGGTGCCGGCAATCCCTTCGATGGCATCGTTCAATGCGGAGGAAAAGGCGGCACATCCGCCATTCCTGCAAGCACTCTCGTCGAATTTCCGAACTCCACCGTCGGTTCAGCTTCTAACGCGGGCTGCTTGAAAGGACACCTCTTCAATCCTGCTCCGCGCATCGGCTTTGCCTTCGACCCCAAGGGCGACGGCAAAATGGCCATTCGTGGCGGCTACGGCATCTTCTACGAACATACCAACGGCAACGAAGGCAACACGGAGTCTCTTGAAGGCTCGGCGCCTCTAGTGCTCACGTCCTCACAAAACGACATCGTTGGCTACGGCAATATCGGTGCAGGCGGAGGTTTGCTCTTTCCTCTCGCGCCTGTTTCCGTACCGAACAAGGCCGTATGGCCTTACATGCAACAGTGGAACCTGAACGTTCAGAAAGAGCTTCGTGACCACATTGTTGTGTCTCTTGCTTACGTCGGGAGCAAAGGCACGCATTTGACGCTGCTTAACAATGCCAACCAGATTGTTCCTGTGTCTGCTTCCGCCAATCCATACAAAGTCGGTGAAGCTATAGGGACCAATGACTGCAGTACTCTAACGACGCCCAGCGGTGTGCCAGTAACCGGGCAGGCGCTTGTGAACCTCAACGCCTTCTGCGGAAACGGCTCAGTCGATGCGCTACGCACCAATTTCCCGGGCTACGGTAACATCAACACGCTCCGAGACGCCGCAGATTCCAGCTTCCATTCCTTCCAATTCGGAGCCAAGCGCACCGTCGGCGATCTAACGTTGAGCGTGGCCTACACCTACAGCCACTCGATTGACGACTCTTCGGACCGTTCCGACAACGCGTTCCTCAATGCTTACAACCTTGCCAGCAACCGAGCCAGTTCCAATTTCGACGTGCGCCATAACGCAGAATTCAGCTATGTTTATTCCATACCGCTCTTTAAGGGCGCGGGCATGGCCCACAACGTCTTGGGCGGCTGGCAGGTTTCCGGCATCACCGTGGCCCAAACTGGCATACCCTTCAATATATTCACAAACACCGACAATGCTGGCGTAGGGAATGGCGCCGCAAACAACGGCGGCAACGCCCGTCCCGATTTGGTGGGTAACCCTAGTGCGCCCACGGCCCCAAGTTCCAGCCGCGGTCCGCTAGCCTTCAACCCAGCAGCCTTCGCGGCTCCCCGAGGACTCACCTTCGGCACTCTCGGACGCAACGCCCTAAATTTGCCAGACCATGTCAATTTCGATTTCGGCCTTTTCAAGAATTACACCATTCGCGAGAAGACCGGTTTCGAATTCCGATGGGAGACATTCAACATCTTCAACCACACCGAGTACAGCGGCATTAGTTCAACTTTTACACCCGGCTCCACCACCTTTCTGCACCTGAATGCGACCCACGATCCGCGCCGCATGCAGTTCGGTCTGCGGTTCTACTTCTAAC
>Ga0209648_10002372_pt1 | contig 15619 bp, 10 predicted proteins | sample GraSoi2013_115cm_FD_185830 | JGI IMG/M metagenome (GOLD analysis project Ga0209648, IMG submission 185830) | Grasslands soil microbial communities from the Angelo Coastal Reserve, California, USA - Sample 9_17_2013_115cm (SPAdes) (version 2) | ecosystem: Environmental > Terrestrial > Soil >...
ACATTCTCCGGCGGCTGCTGCGCAAGCATGAAACGTTCGTGCCGTTGCGCGAGGAGCTGCAATTCATCGACGATTACCTGGACATCGAGGTGGCGCGATTCGGAAAAGACAATCTGGACATCGTGAAACAGATTGACGAGGCAGCGCTGGAAGCGTTTGTGCCGAGCATGCTGCTCCAGCCGATGGTCGAGAATTGCCTGAAACATGGGTTGGCGCCGAAGTTGGGAGGAGGAAAAATCGAACTGCGAACGACCAGCCGCGACGGGCGGCTGAGAATTGAGATTGAAGACAACGGCGTGGGCATCTCCGAGGAGAAGATGCCGCACGTGTACGTCGAGGGAATCGGGCTGAGCAACGTGCGCGAGCGGCTGCGCGTGCTGTACGGGACGGATTTTCATCTGGACATTCAGAGCCGGCCGGGAGAGGGAACGGTGATCCGGATCGAGATTCCGGAGTTGGTTTCGACGATGCAAGAAGTGAGAGGGAACGAAGTAATGAAATGACGGAGCAAGGAGGTAATGAGATAGGGAAGCAAGGGACGGACGAGAATCGTTCGAACGTTTGCGCCGTCGCTGTTCGAAAGTGAGCGGTCCATGGTTTTACCGGGGATGATGGGCCGGCGCGGAGTCGGATGGCGAGTTAACCATAATGCCGCGCCCCCCTAAGTTTTTCGCAAATGTTGACTGGTCTGGGTTGTAGTTACAGGAATAGAGGCGCAAACTAATGGGTAGATTCATCCCTCTCAAACAGTGGCGCCGGAAATCTGAGCCTCCCTCAGGGCTCGGGCGTTTTGATATTCTCCAGTGCGGATGCGAGACTAAGACCAACGAGACCCCCGGGCCACGAAAGCGGCACCTGGGTACACAAAGAGAGAGGAACAGTGACCAGTAAGAATGTACAAAACGCAAAACCAGTAATCGGTGGACGCGGCCGCCCAGTCGGAGGTTCGCCTGAGCTTGCACGAGAACTCTGTACGTGCGGGCACCGAGCCGGCAACCACGCAGCACTCAAATATTCCTGCCAGGCCCCGGGCGACCACAAAGGTTACTGCCCGTGCATGCGCTTCATTTCGGCGAAGGAATGGCGAGGAAATAAATCCCGGTCCGCTTAGCGAAACCTCAGGGCAAGGAAGTGCGCGGCAATCGCCAACGAGGCTCGCGTGACTCGACAGGCGCACGAGCAGACAGGGGTTCCTGCACGTGCTCCACGGACATCAAGCAGCGGTTCGAATTGCCGTCGTTCTAGGCTTTCGCGGACCTGGCGAGCGCCCGCGCGGTCTTGGATTCCCATGCTTTGCGCAACTCTTCGCGGTGCGCGAGCACGTGCTCTTTGGCCTCGTCGAGGTTGGCATAGACACGAGTGCCCTTGATGGCGTTGCAGGGACGGCAGCAGGCTACCAGATTGCGTGGATCCTTCTTTCCCTTGTGAGCCCGCGGCACGACGAAATCCACGGACATAACCAAGGCATTCTCGAAACTGGCCCGGCCGTCCAGGCCGCAGTACTGGCAGCAGTAATCATCGCGTTCCAGAATTTTCAGGCCTTCGTGCAGGGTTACGGGCGAAGCCACCAGGGATAGCGTCGTAAGGCTTAATGGCATGGGACACCTCCAAAGCGGAAATCTTTGAGACCAGGCGGGAGCTTGCGACTTCCACTTTCCTTGTGCAAAAACATAGGTCAGCGCGGGATTAGTGTCAAGCCGGGAGAAAACTCTGACGGTGGGTCAATCTCCGGTAATGCATGCTGATCGGGCACAATAGTAGACGAACCGCATCATAAGGGTCAGGCGATCGCCCGCGAATCAGAATTTGCTGTTGTTTGAAGCCGCTAGGGGTCTGGTAGTCTTATTTCGCTCTATCCATAGCCGTAAACTGGGACTGATGGTGGCTGCATGAGTGATCTCTTCAGACAGGCTGTTTCACTTTCGCTCTTAGGGAAATGCGTTGCCGCCGTTGTCGGAATCCTCCTTATTCACGGTACGTTTCGCCTGCTGGAAAAAGCGCTGCCGCGGCGTTTTGGCCAAGCCGATTTGCGGTATAGGGTTCGCAAGCTCATCGCCTTTTCCGGATACGCCGCGATCCTTCTTTTCGTCTCCATCCTCTTTGAAGATCGCCTGGGCCGCCTCAGCTTTACCATCGGAGTCGCCGGCGCGGGTGTGGCAGTAGCCCTGCAGGACGTGCTCGCCAGCATTGCCGGCGCCTTTTCCATCGGTTTTTCAAAGCTGTACGCCGTGGGAGACAGGGTTCAGATCGGCGATACTCGAGGTGACGTGATTGACATCGGACTGCTGCGAACCACCTTGATGGAAACAGGGAACTGGGTGAGCAGGGACCAGTACAACGGCCGGATCGTTCGCATACCCAACAGCACCCTCTTGAAAGGGCCCGTTTTCAACTACTCACAGGGATTCCGGTTTGTCTGGGACGAGATTAAAGTACTGTTTACAACCGCCAGCGATTGTCAGTTTGCCAGGGAGATGCTTTTGCGGGTAGCCAAAGAGTCGATTGGCGAGTACCTGGCCGAGGCGCAGACCTCCTGGAAAGCTATCACAGACAATTTTCGAAGCGAAAACCCTCCGTTGGAACCTACCGTCGCGCTCATCGTAACTTCTGCATCGTTGGAATTCACCGTCGACTACGTGGTCGACTACACGAAACGAACCGTCATGAAAGATCGCTTGTTCACGAAAATCGTTCAGGAAGTCGCAAATAGCAATGGGCGGCTCGAATGGGCATCGTCGGCAGTTACCGTCGCGACCCAGCCGGCGGTGCCGGATGCGATCGAGGTTCACCCGTCCTCTTCGACACGCGGCGCGGGCCACACCGCAGGTTCCCATTAATGCCCTTTGCGTGGCACTTCTTCCTGGATCACGCCTTACTGGACGTATATGCGGAAACCGGAGATGTGGAGACCTAGGACGGCACTTGTCCCGTAACGCGCTGCGAGCTCAACAGGTCGTTGCATACCCTCTTATTAGTTCATCCGACAATACTTCCCCTAGAGAACCGATCTGTCGGGCTGTACTCCATCAGAACCTGGCCAGGGTAGTGTTCCGTTTGATTCAACGCTCGCGAACCATTTTAGCTCTTGAGACTCCTGCAGTAGACCTCGAGCTTAGGGTTGCGTCGACCCATTGAGACCGCCGCGGCAACCGGATTTTTGGCATGCATTCCGCAACTATTCGAACATTGCAGACCGACGGGGGCAGGTATACATTCTCAACCGACCGGGCACTCCAAACGGAATTTCCGGCTTCAGGCGACATCAAGGAGGATAGCCATGGGATTCCTTACTTGGATTGTTGTTGGATTGATCGCAGGTTGGCTCGCGGGCCAAGTTATGAAAGGCGGCGGATACGGCATACTGGTTGACATCATTCTCGGCATTCTCGGCGGCCTTGTGGGAGGCTGGCTCTTCGGGCTTTTGGGGATCAGGCACGGTGGGGGCATGATTGGTTCAATCATTGTGGCATTTATTGGCGCCGTGATTTTGGTCTGGATTACTCGCCTACTGAAGAAAGCCTGAACTGGAATTTTGACAAGTGAGAAATCGCGCTGTGATGCGGTTATCGGTAACTGGTTTTCGCGTGCCCAAACCCAAAGGGTTAAGGAAAGGCTTCCTCTGACATCTCCCCGATTCCCGCGTTATAATCGGATCACTCGACATGCTTGTCGCCATCGGCGTTCCTGCCGAGAAGGAGGTGATCCAGTGAGGTACGGTTTACGTTGACGTAGTAAAGGAGGCGCTTGTGAGGTTACCAAGAGCCTCCTTTCTTTTGGTTCCGCCGCTCCGAATTATTCTGCGCCTTATGCTCAGCCAGTGCCTGAAAAACGCGGTAATCGGAGAAGTGAAGTGTTCCGTCACGTCTCCGGTAGTGCCACTACACAGCCGAGTGACTGCCTCTTTCAGAGGAGGAACCACAACGCACTGAGATAGCTTCTGACTTGCCCTCTCCAGGAACTCGGAGCAAAACAGGAGCAAGATGGGCAGAGTTAGCCCAAATTCGGATTGCGGTTGTGCCACTCGGTGGCTTGCTCGTAAGCGTAGGCGAGGCGGAGAACCGTTGCTTCACCGCCGGGCGGACCGGTGATTTGCATCCCAATAGGTAATCCGGCCCGTGTGAAGCCACAGGGAACGGAGATCGTCGGCAGCGCAAGCGGATTGAACGGTCGCGTGTTACGCAGCATCAGGAGTTCCTTCGCCCGAGCAGTATCTGGGTCGGCCAGATCGGCAATCGCGAATGGAGGTACGGGCGCAGTAGGAGTGATCACGAGGTCCACGCTATCGAAGAGGCGCGAAACGGAGTGCCGAATCTGCTCGAGCTGACGCCGGCTCTGAATATATGCGGATGTTGTCACGTCTGCCCCGGCGCGGATTCTCTTCAGAGTGGGCTCTTGGTAAAGTTCTGGACTCTTGGAAACGTATTCCTTGTGGTACGCGTAAGCCTCCGCCGTAAGGATCGTCATGGTGGGATCCAAGACCGAGGAGTAGGTACCGTCGGTCGCCAGCGGAACAATGTCGCGTTGAGTGCCGGCGACTGTTTTCAGAACGGAAAGCGCGACTTCCATGGCCGCTTGAATTTCGGGATGAAGTGCCTCGTAGAAGTAGGGGCGCGGAATACCAAGTCGCAACGAGGAGGTAGCAGCCGCGATGGTCGCGGCGTAATCTGGAATCGGGACATCGATGCTGGCCGTGTCCTGCGGGTCGTAGCCGGCGATTACCTGAAGCATTAAAGCGGCATCCCTCGCCGTCCGCGTCATCGGCCCCAGGTGGTCCAGCGACCACGACAGAGGTATTACGCCGGACGTGCTCACGCGTCCATAAGTCGGTTTGAGTCCAACGATGCCGCAGTAGCCTGCCGGCTCCCGGATAGAACCTCCAGTATCGGAACCAATGGCCCCGTAACAGAGCCGCGCCGCGACAGCGGCCGCAGACCCGCCGGACGAGCCGCCAGGGCTATAAGCAGAGTCCCAGGGATTATGAACCGCACCGAAATAACTGATCGCGGAACTGCCGCCGTAGGCGAACTCGTGCAGGTTGAGCTTGCCCAGGAGCACGGCCCCACCAGCTTTGAGGCGGCGCACAACCTCAGCGTCCTGAGTAGGGATGCGATCCTTGAATAAACCACTGGCAGCGGTGGTGCGCACGCCGGCGGTATCCACCAGATCCTTTAAGGCAATCGGGATCCCATGTAGCGGGCCCCTCCAACGGTCTCGCTGGATTTCTGCTTCCGCCTGACGAGCCTCGGCTAGCGCGGAGTCGCCGGCGACAGTGATGAAGGCGTTCAGCTTCGGATTGAGCCGTTCTATGCGGCTTAGACACTCCTTTGTCAATTCGACCGGCGACACTTTCTTGTTGCGTACCAGTTGAGAGACGTCGCTGAGACTCAGGTTGGTTAAACTTGAGCTCCGGGACTGAGCTTGAGCCGCGTCATTGTCAATTCCGGCCACCAAGCTAGCGGCTGCTCCGACGAAGGCATTTTTCATGAACGCTCTTCGAGACCACAGGTATTGTTCTGCGTCAGTCATGAGCTGCAGATTATACACATCTCAGTATGCGTGGACGCAGAGAGCGATCTAATTGGACGAACTCCAGGGGCTATTTCCCCTCTAGCGATTTTCGTCGACTTGAGGGGTCAGTGCCTTGGGAGCCGCGAGGCGGCAGGCCGTTTCGAGAGCACGGTGCAAGGTTAGGCTTCCTGGCGGCTTTCAGGCGCACGCTAGGAACCTCTGGCCGGACGGGCAGCAGATGGTGTTCGTTACGTTTGACCCGAGCGTGAAAGGCCATCCGGAGAACAAGGACGTGATGCTGCGCATAATGACGTTGAAGGAGAAGAAGATCACCGTGCTGGCAAAACTGTTTGGCGGTCAGGGGACGATGAACGTGCCCTCGTGGTCGCCGGACGGGAAGCAGTTCGCGTTTGTGAGCTATCAGTTGGTGTCGAAAGAGAGTGTGGTGAAGTAGGGACAGGCCGCATCCTGTGATCCGTGTTCCGTGTTCCGTGTTCCGTGTTCCGTGTCTTGCGACTGTAAGCCGTGACACTTGCCTGGTCGCGGAGGAGAATCCTCACCCCTGAAGGGGTGAGCTACAGGGGCGTTGAATTGCAGTCTAGTTAGCCATGATGGCACCCCCTCCCCGTGTTTTTTGTAAGTGTTGCATCTAAAGGACTTAGGATTGCCGTAAATGGTTTAGAATCAACACTTGCGGGCTGCCTTATAAGTGTTGATTCTAAAGATAGTTAGAGGCGCTCATTCACAGCATTTCTGCAAGTGTTGATTCTAAATAGCTTAGTAGAAAACGCCAAGCCAACCTAAAAGTCGGGGCTGCGAGGCCAAGGCGATTGATGCGCAAGATTACCTAGAAGGCAGTATACCATGGGGATAAGAAAAATCAAGAAAAATTGAAGTATGACGGTGGGCTACTTGTCCGGTAAGAGCTGCCAGCTCAACCGGTCGACGCAACGCCATCTAATCAGTTGATCCGACAATACTTTCCGTGAGAGAACCGATCTGTCCGCCTATACTCAATCAGACCTAGCCAGAGTGGTGTTCCGTTGAATCAATTCTCGCGAACGACTTTTAGCTGTTGAGCCCCCTGCAAGTAGACTTCGAGCTGGTGTGTGTCGACCCTTTGAGACCGTCGCTTTAGGGACGCAGGGGCGGGCGGTGACCCGTGACCTGGGAATTAGTCGAGGAATAGTCAAAAGCCCCAAGTGTAAAACCGGCGCCCGGTGGGATGCGCCCCTGTAGTAAGGCTTCAATTTCTCCAAGCAGGCGCGCTTTAGAGCGTCTTTCTCACGGGTTCAGCGTGATTTTGTCGATCACGTGGGTCGGACCGAAATGGTCGTCGAAACCATAGGCCGTAATTTTCACCTTGCCGTTCTCGTACAGCTTTACGGTGGCCCACGCATAGTCCCGGTCCGTTCTCGGGCTAATCGTCACATCGGCCGGAGTTGCTTCAAAAGGTGAACCGCCCGACCCCACCAGTACCTGCCACGCCTTCCCAGGCTTGCTGGCATCGCCGGCACGCGGCTGCGAGATATGGAAAATGTGTTCATGGCCGCAGAAATAAATCGCGCCATATTTCTCGATGACATCCCAGAACGCATCTCGGCCGGCAACATCGTTGTCTAGTCCCGCAGGGGCGGCCGGCAGCGGTGTGACTGCGCCGTAGTAATACGTGTACGCCGGCTTGTGCCCAAACACGAAAAATTGCTGAGCGCCGCGCGCCCCAGCTGCCGCGAGATCCATGTCGAGCCAGGCAGTCGGCGCGTGCGAATCCTTGCCTGCGGGATCCGTGTTGATCACCGCAAAGTGCGATCCCCGAAAATCGAAGCTGAAGGAAAGCTGGCTCTGGTTGGTGGTGAGGCCGTCCAACGCGCTATTGTCGCTGACGTTCACGGCCGTGGGCGGTTCGCCAAAGAGGCTCTGGAAGCGATTGGTATCGAGAATGAGGTCACCCATATTGGCTCGCCAGGCGTCCTCGTTTTCAACTTTTGCCTTCTTCCCGCAGGCCTTGCATTGCGTCTCGTGGTTGCCCGGCACCGGCACGACGTAGGTACCGTTCTGCATCAATCCCGCAACCATGCCGCGCCAGAAACCATACTGGCGGTAAAACTTCATCAGGTCCGAGCCAACAATTCCATTTACCGTTGCGTCCGTAGGAGCCTTGGCCCAGCCATAGCCCATAATCATGTCCCCGTCAAAGAACAGGAAATTGGATTTTTGCCCCCGAATGGAGTTAAGGATTCGCGACCAAGCCTTTGTGTTCTGCAGCCAGATCCTGTCCTGGGCTGAGAGCGGCGCGGTGGTCGGGTCGAATGTGACGGGGTCCTGCCGCGAGTCGCCGACAGTCGAGAAAGACAGAACAACGCCTTCGTCGTCGTCCGTCTCGCCTCCATTAGCTAAGGCTGGAAAGAAGCCCGGTGCGAGTATCGCTAACGTCAAAGCGGCGGCCGCGAGTAAACCCGCTGACCTGGCGCGGCGGTGAAACCATGTCATAGGCCATCTCCTCTTGCGTTGAAACACGAAAGGCGACCTGGACGACTGTCGCTCATTGCGCCGCAAAGCTCCGACCGGTGCCTGCTTTGGGGCGGCAAGATGGTGTGCCAAGCCATTTACGGTGCGATGAAACTCCGGTGAATGCTGCGTTAAACGAGGGTACCGAAGGGCGTCGAAAGATTATCAAGGAAAAGTCTAAAGCCCCAGGTGCAAAACCGGCATCCGGAACACCCGGCACCGAAATTCGTTTTAGGATTTAGCGTTTGTGCCACCCGTCCTTGACACCGCGGTAAGGTATTGACGTTAGTTCCTAATATGTGATACGGACTATCACAATATTCGATAGTTGTGCCGGGGGAGCGGGGTTCAAGAGCATTGCGACAGCTTTAAATCCTATACCTGGCTGGTGCTTCTTTCTCTTGGTCGAGTTGAAGGGGAGACGTCAAGGCTGGCCCTTGTCCGTTGCAAAGCTCATCTTAAGGGGAGCACGCGAACTTGAGGCCGATCAAATCCATAGACAAGACGCCTTCGAGGAACTAGGAGGAGCTATGAAATCGACCTTACTGACAGGTTTATTCATATTCGCGCTGGGGCTGCTATTGGCTGGCCCGGGAACCTTTGCACAGGGTGTTGGCTCGTCGGGCGGCATTAGAGGCACGCTCACCGATCCGGCCGGCGGTGTCATTCCCAAAGCAACCATCGTTGCTGAGGATGCCGAGAAGGGCATCCGCCGGACTTCGGTAACCGACGAAAACGGCCAATATGAGTTTGCCGGCCTTCCTCCGTCCACTTACCGCCTAACCGCAAAAATCTCGGGCTTCCAGACGGAAATACTGAGAGACGTGGTTGTTAGTGTGGGGCAGACCGTCATCCTGGACTTTAAGATGAAAATATCTGCCGGCACTGAGGTGGTTGAGGTAACCTCGGAGCCCCCGGTGGTGGAAACCGAGCTAAGCCACCAAGCAGACACTATCAACGAGCAGTTCATCAAAGAACTGCCCATCAACCGCCGTGACTATCTCACCTACACCTTGCTGGTTCCTGCTGCTACAGACTCCACCAGGCTGGCCAGTGACACAGACTTTAGAGTTAAGCAAACGCCGCAAAGCGGGCTTTCCTTCTATGGCAGCAATGGCCGAGGAAACAGCGTTACCGTGGATGGTGGTGAGTTCAATGATGATTCCGGCGGAGTCCGCCCGAACCTCAGCCAGGATGGCGTGCAGGAATTCCAGATTAATAGGAGCAATTATACGGCCGAACTCGGGGGTGCGGGCGGCGCATCCATCAACATCGTATCGAAGTCAGGCACCAACCGAGTGCACGGCAGTCTCTACGGCTTTTTCCGTAACGATGTTTTTGATGCAGCCGATCCCTTCGCCTTCAGTCAGGCGCTGCAGCCGGGCCAAACTTTTAATCCCGTCCTGCCCGACGCGCAAGGCAAAAACGTGAAAAACTCCCTGAGCCGCCAGCAATACGGCGGAACACTGGGCTTCCCGGTCAAGAAGGACAAGACCTTCCTGTTCGCCGCTTTTGAAGGCTTGCGCCAGGACGCGCAGAACGCCGTTCCCCTTCTCACGGATACCAAAATTTTTCGCCCTCAAAGTAATCCAGCGAATAATCAGGTTGCGATTCTGAAGGGGCTCGCGGGCCGAGGCGCGGCCCCCGTGCCTTGCTTCAATGGGCAGCTCCCAATACCTGCCGCGGCTTGTGCCGCCGCGCTGACCAGCGCTTTGACTGTATCTCCGACGACCGGTCTGAATGCGGGACAGATCGCGCGGAATGCGTTCCTGAACAGCCAGTTTGAAACTAGCGGCGGAGTGTTTCCGTTCAACACGCGCGAATACCAGGCGTCCGGCCGCTTCGATCACCAATTCAGCGATCAAAACCTGGTTTTCCTCCGCTACAGCTATGTGCATGACCTCGAAGAGAATCCCGATGTGCAATCTCTGACGGGCTTTTCGCGGGGAAGTTCAGTTCATACTTATGACAACACGCTCCAGGGTTCGTGGTACCACCTGTTTAGCCCGCGCACCTCGAATGAAGCTCGCTTGCAGTGGAGTTACAACGACTTCAATGTGATCCCCAACACTCCCGGTGAGGTGGGACTCGATATCCCCGGGTTCGCCACCTTGGGGACTCAGATTTTCCTGCCCAACTTAACGATCATGCGCCGCTACGAATTTGCCGACAACTTTAGCATGACTCGTGGGCACCATACGATGAAGATGGGCGGTGGTGGGCTGATTCGCGGCAACCACAGCGAGTCCCACACCTTTTTTCCTGGGCGATTTGTTTTTGGCAATCTCACTGGTGCGGTGCTCAGCCCGTGTCTGGCAGGGCCGGCGACTAACTGCGGACTTACAGGCGTAAATCCTGCGTCGCTCGACTCGCTGCAGACGGTTTCCTTGGGCGCGCCTCAATTTTACCAGCAGGGCTTTGACAATCCCGTCTACAGCGCCAATCGGCCATTTGGCGCGTTTTACTGGCAGGACTCCTGGGCCATTCGGCCAAATTTCACCTTGAACTACGGCCTGCGGTACGAACTGGACGTGCAATACGGCAACTTGAATACTGATAAGGACAATTTTGCTCCTCGCGTTTCGTTTGCCTGGGACCCGTTCAAAAATCACAAGACCGTGGTTCGTGGAGGGTATGGGATTTTCTACTCTCCCGTCTATGCTCAGATTCCGAACGTGGTGCAGACTTTGGGTATTGTCAACGGTTTCCGGCAGATTGCCCAGGTGTTTACAACTTTTAACCCTAACCCAGCTGTGATGACCAGCGCGAATAATATTTTTACGAAGCTATTTGCGCAAGGAAAGATTGCATGCACAACCCCGTTGGCTGGGAATGCCGCTTGCATTACGCCCGCTGATCTGACTCAGTTCGGCATCAGCGTTACACACACCGGCCCAATACCTCCGTTGAGTGTAATTTTCAGCGGCCAGCCTGACTATCAGAACCCTTACTCACAGCAGGGCGAGTTTGGAATTGAACGCGAAATACGTGGCGGGGTCTCTGTTTCAGCCAGCTACATCTACGTCCATACGCTCAAACTCCCCGTTGCGATTGACACGAATAATGCTCAGATCCTGACGCTGCCCCTAGCGCAGCAGCTTGCGACCGTGAAGGTGACGCTCCCAGACGGCACGCTCACGGACAGCGTCCCGATCCGGCAGTGGGGTGCCAGCAATCCAAACTGTGCGGGCCCAAAGATCGTCAATTGCTTTGTAAATCCGGCAATTCTCCAGGCCGACCAATATTCGTCCCAGGGGTCCGGTGTTTACCAGGGGGGTATCCTGGAGGTCAAAAAACGCTTCAGCCATCACTTCACTTTCATGGGAAATTACACTTTCAGCAGAGCCATCGACACGACGACCGATTTCAACAGCGACTACGGACCGAATGACCAGACCAATCTGGCCGCAGAACGTGGCCTCTCTAGTTTTGATCAGCGGCATAAGGTGGTGGTCGCGGGCGTGATCCAGAGTCCGTGGCAAGGCCGTATACTTTCAGGCTTCGAACTGGCCCCGATTTTTCGCTACAACAGTTCGCATCCTTTCAATTTACTGGCTGGGACTAACGTCAATAACGACCGGCATAGCACCACAAAGCGGCCCCCGGGTGTTGGACGCAACACCGGCGTTGGTCCAAATTACGTTAGTTTCGACACGCGTTTGAGCTGGCAGGTGAAAGTGGCCGAGAAGCGCACGCTTCAATTCATGGTTGAGGGATTCAATCTCTTCAACCGCACGAACTTCGGCAGTGTGAACAATGTTGTTGGCGTCATCGCCCCGCCCACTCAGCCTTTGCACGGAGACAGGACTCTGTCACCGAGCCAGCCGCTAGGCTTTACCTCCGCGCTGCCGAAGCGGCAACTCCAGTTCGGCGTACGCCTGAGTTTTTAAAGGTTGAGAGATCATTGCTTGACGCGCCGTCCCCGGCGCAGTGGGCGCGGGCCCCTGAAGACTGAAATGATTCTTGCACCTGGCAATGCTAAGTGCGAGCCGTGAGTTTCACAAAGTCCGCGACAACGAATTCCGAATCACGGGTGACGTCGACCCCTGGCAGTTTAGGTTTCGAAATAGGAGGTTCATGAAAATGCGGCGAATGACTGAGCGAACATTCTTTCTTTTGGCGGTGACAACGGTCTTTCTTCTGACTGTTTCCGGTACCGCACATGCGCAGGCTGGCGTTACCACGAAAACCGGAACACTTGCTGACGGCGCAACTTATCTGATTGAAGTTCCGGCAAAGTGGAACGGGACATTGTTTCTTTACAGCCATGGCTATGTGCCCCCGTTGCCTAACAGTACGAACCCGGCCCGGGATGTGGGCGATCCCTTCACCCGATTTTTCATGCTCTCCAGCGGGTACGCATTGGCCGGGTCTTCCTACGCCACAAAGGGATGGGCCATCGAAGATGCGCTGCGGGATCAAATCGCAGTGCTCGACCTGTTCAAGCTCATTGTCGGCCAGCCAGAGAGGACCATCGCTTGGGGACACTCGCTCGGCGGAATCATCACCGCTGGCCTCATTCAGCGCAATCCGGGGCGCTTTGATGCCGCGCTGCCTATGTGCGGGGTGCTCTCCGGCGGCGTAGCCACATGGAACACCGCGCTGGATTCCGCGTTCGCTTTCAAGACGCTGCTTGCGCCGGGGACGGGGTTACAGCTCGTTAATATTTCCAATCCAATTGCAAACCTCGACCTCGCCGAAGTAGCGCTGGCGCAGGCCCAGGCGACACCGCAGGGGAGAGCGCGCATAGCGCTGTCCGGCGCCCTGAGCGACTTACCGGGGTGGTTCACACCGTTGTCGCCGGAGCCCGCGCCCACCGATTTTGCAGGCCAGGAAGCAAACCAGTTCTTGTGGGATGAAGGAGTGGATTTTCCGTTTGTTTTTGCGTTTCGCGCAGAACTCGAGTTTCGCGCCCAGGGCAATGTCTCCTGGAACACGGGGGTCGATTACCGGAAACAGTTGGATCGCTCGATCGGCCGTGAGGAGGTTCGCGCCCTTTACGAGCAGGCCGGCCTCGATCTCGACGCCGACCTGAAGACGCTCAACGAGACTGCGCGCATCAGCGCCGATCCCGAGGCCGTTCGTTACCTCGAGAGAAATATCATTTTTAACGGCGAAATCCATTTCCCGGTCCTGACACTGCATACCAAGGGCGATGGCCTGGTGGTGGTTCAGAATGAAAGCGCTTACAGGGAAGTTGTCGATGAAGCGGGCAACCAAAAATTCCTCCGTCGAACGTTTGTCGATCGCGCTGGACACTGTACTTTCACCCCGGCGGAAACCATCGCTGCCGCTCAGACGCTCATCAACCGCTTGGACACGGGAAGATGGGATGACGTCGACGCCAGCGACCTGAACAATGCCGCGGCTGCGCTGGGCCCGGGATTTAACATTTTCGGAACGCAACAGGGCATCGTTCCCGCTCCGCCGGCGTTTTTCAAATTCAATCCAAGCCGGTATCTGCGGCCATTCGATGCCCTCACCGAGGAGTGCGAATTTGGGTTCCTGTGCGGCGACCCATTCTTCGAGCGTGGCCAGCGCTAGGGAGATCCGAACGGTTTTCGGCGGCCTACGCTCCCGACGGAACTCTTTGCTGGGGCGCTGTCCGCACAGTACGCGCATCAAACGGAGCCGCGGTCTTGCAGCGGCTCTGGAAATACCGTGGAGGGTTGCACATCGGCACACGGCGAGGCCCGCGCTGCCGAGGAAAGCGGATTCAAGAAGGGACGCTGGCTCCGGCCGCAAATTCCGAATGAATATCAAGAAACTTCTCGATCTCAGCGGCCGCGTGGCGATCGTCACCGGAGGCTCCGTTGGACTGGGACGCCAGATGGCCGAGGGCCTCGCGGAGATGGGCGCGAATCTGGTGCTCTGCGCTCGCAAGAAGGAGCGTTGCCAACAGACCGCAGAGGAATTGCAGAAACTCGGCGTAAGGACGCGGGCGCTCGGGTGCGACGTGAAGCACCCAGCTAACGTCCAGGAAGTGGTAGACGCAACAGTCTCCGAATTCGGCGGGATCGATATCTTGATTAACAACGCTGGTACATCCTGGGGCGCTCCCGTCGAAGAGATGCGACTCGAGCACTGGAACAAAGTGATCGAGACGAATCTAACCGGAACATTCCTCTTTTCACAGGCAGTCGGCAAAGTCATGGTCCCTCAGCGTCGCGGAAAGATTATTAACATCGCGTCGGTTGCCGGGCTCCGCGGTGCGCCTCCGGAATTTCAGGCCATCGGCTACCATGCAAGCAAAGGCGGCGTGATCGCATTCACCAAGGATCTGGCGTGCAAGTGGGGAATTCACAACATCCAAGTGAATGCCATCGCGCCTGGATGGTTCCCAACCAACATGTCGCAGGTGGTTATCGAACGAAATAAAGAATCATTCCTGAATAAGATTCCCTTGCGACGTTTCGGCAATGAGCATGATTTGAAGGGCGCTGCCGTTTTTCTTTCTTCTGGTGCATCTGACTTTGTCACCGGCCATGTACTCGTCGTAGATGGAGGGCAGACCGCCTAGCCCAGGCGAGCTACACCATGAATATTCCGCTCACACCTCTGCGGTGCTTGCGTTATGCGGAACAACAGTATCCCGATCGGACCGCCGTGGTTTGCGGGAACAAACGATTTACCTACGCGGAATTTGCCGACCGCGCAGCGCGGCTGGGCGGCGCGCTGAAGAATGCCGGGAACAAGCCAGGTGACCGGGTCGCGTTTCTGAGCATGAATTGCCACCGGTTGCTCGAAGCTTACTACGGTGTTCTTGAAGCGGGCGCCGTGCTGCTTCCGCTAAACGTGCGCCTCGCATCCCACGAGCTCGCTTATATCTTGAATGATTCAGGGGCGAAGGTGCTCTTTCTGGAGAAAGAGTTCGTCAACCTCGTCGACTCCTTCCGCAGCGAGCTCGCGGCGGTCGAGTCCTTTTTCCTTCTCGATGGTCCGCCCCAAACGGATTGGCTTTCTCCTGGCAGTTATGAAGATCATCTCGCCGCAGCGTCGCGTCGCCAGGCAGACATCATGGAAATTGACGAGGACGCGGTAGCCGAGCTTTTTTATACCAGCGGCACCAGCGCCAATCCCAAAGGCGTTATGCTGACGCACAGAAATGTTTATCTGCATGCCTTGCATGTTTGCTTGACCTTTGACCCCACGCGGGATTTTGCCCAGCTTCATACGATTCCCTTGTTTCACGCCAACGGCTGGGGCGTCGCGCATATTCTCGCGCTCATTGGCGGAAAGCACGTCATTCTTAGGCGCTTCGACTGCGGGCAAATCTTCAAACTGATCGAACAGGAGCGCATTTACACCATGTGCCTTGTGCCCGCAATGGCCATCGCCCTGGTCAATTCTCCGGATCGGCAGAAACACGATTTGAGCAGCCTCGAGAGAATCATCATCGGTGGAGCTGCATCTTCGCCGACTCTGGTGCGCGAAGTCGAGCAAAAACTTGGTGTTACCTGCATCTCAGGCTACGGCCTTACGGAAACTTCACCCGCGCTTTCGCATTCTTTCATCAAGCACGGATTCGACTTGGAAGACGAACAGAAGTACGCACGCCAGGCTATGACCGGATTTCCCGACCCTGGCATCGAAATGCGCGTCG
>Ga0209648_10002373_pt1 | contig 15613 bp, 15 predicted proteins | sample GraSoi2013_115cm_FD_185830 | JGI IMG/M metagenome (GOLD analysis project Ga0209648, IMG submission 185830) | Grasslands soil microbial communities from the Angelo Coastal Reserve, California, USA - Sample 9_17_2013_115cm (SPAdes) (version 2) | ecosystem: Environmental > Terrestrial > Soil >...
CGACACGGCAAGTACGCCGATCACCGCGGGAGCCATCCCTTTCATCACGGCCCTCACCCACGCGAGCTTCCTGACGCGGTCGAGCACGGGGAGAATGCCGAGCATGATGACGAAGGACGGAAGAAATGCCGCACCGGCGGCCACCGCGGCGCCGGCGCTGCCGGCTGTCTTGTAACCGACGTACGCCGCGATCATGAGAACCGGGCCGGGCGTGAGCTGGCCGAGCGCGAGGCCGTCGATGAACTCTCGCGGCGTCAGCCAGCCGAACTGCCCGACGACCTGGTCTTGGATGAACGCGATCATGGCCAGACCGCCCCCGATCGTGAAGGCCCCGACCTTGAGGAAATACACGCCGATGTCCCACAGACTCTTCGGATCGGGGTTGCCTCCCGGCAAGACGGACAGACTCTTCGGCAACCACCACGCTGCTGCCAATACGGCAAAAACGAGCGCTGACGAAAAGCCCATCGCGAATGCTCCTGGCCTTGCCGGCCGAAAGAGAAGCAGCCCCGCGATGCCGGCCAGGACCAGGATGACCACGATGCCGAGCGGCGTCCCAATCGATGCCGCCGCCGCCAGCACGCCGATCGCCACCTCCGCCACGGTGGTCGCGGCGGCCTTACCGAGGCGATACACGGCCACCGCGTAGAGGCCGAGAACGACCGGACCGAGCCCGTAGAGAGCTCCGCGGGCCCCCGGCGTCACGTTCAGCCTCGCATAGACCACAGTCAGGGCAAGCATGATGAAGAAGGCCGGCAGAACGAAGCAGATTCCCCCCAGCACTCCGCCCCACCAGCCGCCGCGCGCATACCCGAGAAAGATGCCGAGCTGAGTCGCGGTTGCCCCCGGCAACATGTTCGCCACCGCGAGTCCTTCGAGGAAGCGCTCCTTTGAGACCCACTGCCGTCGCTCCTGCAACTCGGCCTGCATGACACCCATGATGGCCGGGCCGCCGTACGAGGTCGCTCCGAGTCTGAAGAGTGACGCCGCGATCTCTTTCCTGTTTCCCGCGATCGTTCTGGGGGTCGTACCGGCCATGACCACCTCCTGGGCTGAAAGGGGCTCCGTCGTGCGCGCGAGTATACTTGGGGCCCAGAACTCCGAATCCTGACGTTCCTGTCAGGGAACCGTCAGGGTCCGCGGGTCTGCCTCGACACCAGGACGGCCGTCTCCCTCGGCGAGAGGCAGGATGATCCGAAAAAGGGCTCCTCCTCCCGCCTCGCTCTCGACCTCGATACGACCGCCATTCGCCTCGACGGCCCACCGCGCGATCGCCAGGCCCAGCCCCACTCCCCCGGCCTCCCTCGAGCGGGCACCATCGACGCGGTAGAACCGCTCGAAGATCCGCTGACGGTCCACCGCCTGGATTCCGGGGCCCGTATCGTGCACCTCGATCATGCCCTCGCCCGACGTCGAAAGCTTCACCACCATACGGATCGCTCCCCCGCCGGGCGTATATTTGATCGCGTTGTGCAGCACATTGATGAGGCCCTGGCGAAGAATCGCCCCGTCGCACATCGCCTTGATGTGCGACGCGGTCTCGACCTCCAAGCTCTGGCGCTTCTCCTCAGCGAGGACGTGCAGGCTGTCCGACACGTTCGTCGCCAGCTCACCCAGGTCGACGACATCGCTGCCCACCACGACCCGACCCGATTCCCCGCGTGTGAGCGTCAGCAGGTTCTCCACCAGACGGGTGAGCCGGTCGACCTCCTCGAGCATGCTCCCGATGACCTCCCGGTATTCCGCCGTGCTCGTCGACCGTTGCAGTGCTACCTCTCCCACGCTCCGCATCGCGGTCAGCGGCGTCCGCAGCTCATGCGAAGCATCCGCCGTGAAGCGCCGCAACTGCTCGAACGCGTCCTGAAGACGCGACAGCGTATCGTTGAACACTTCCGCCAATTGTCCGAACTCATCCCGTGGATTTGCGACCGGAAGCCGCTGGGTGAGCGATTCTGCGCTGATCCTCCGCGCCGTCGCGGCCATGGCGCCGACGGGCGCGAGAAGGCGTCCCGCGAGAAAGTAGCCCCCCATGACCGCCAGAGCCGTGGCGCCTGGAGCCCCCATCGTGAGAATCATCGTGAGGGTCCAGAGTGTCTGGCGCAGCGGCGCCTCATCCCGGGCCACCGTGATCCGGAGGGCACTCAGATCGCTTGTCCCAGTGCGATACGCGCCCGCTGGCGGCCAGCCAGCCGTCTGGTATACGACCTTGCCCCCGTCGACAACCTCGAAGAGTGAGATCCCCATCCGTTGATCGAGCTCAGGGAGATCCACCGGTTCCTCGCGGTACACCTTCCCGATCGAAGCCAGGTCACCGCGAATCTGATCGTCCAGGGTGGCGTATAGTCGGGCCCTTACGAAGACAAAGATGCCCACCGAGAACAGACAAATGATCAGCGCCATCACACCCGCGTGCCAGAGAGTGAGGCGCGCGCGAACGCTCGGCGTGCTGAACCTCATCGCCGTTCGCCGCCCAGGACGAACCCGACGCCGCGCACCGTATGGAGCAGCTTGTGCCCGAATCTGTCGTCGATCTTCCGGCGCAGTCGGGCGATCGTCACATCGATCACGTTGTCGAGCGGCGTCGCGCGGGCGGTGACCTGCCAGACGTCACGCGAGAGCATCTCCCGTGAGACAACGCACTCCCGATGTCGCAGCAGATACTCCAGGACTTCAAATTCCTTCACCGTCAACTCCACCGCCTGCCCCGCCCGCCTGACCCTCCGCGTCAGGACATCCATCTCGAGATCACCCTGCTGGAGCTTCAGACTCTGCTCCGACCGGTCCCGCCGTAGCAGTGCTCGGATCCGCGCGAGCAGCTCCGGGAACGCGAACGGTTTGACCAGGTAGTCATCGGCGCCGCTGTCCAGCCCGTGAACGCGGTCGTCGACCGTGTCCCTGGCCGTGAGGATCAGCACGGGTGTCCGGAGCCCGCGCTTACGTAATGTGGTCAGGACCTCGAGCCCGTCACGCCGCGGCAGCATCAGATCGAGCACGACCAGATCGAACGCCTCATGGTTCACAAGGAAGAAGCCCTCCTCCCCCGTTGACGCGACATGCACGTCGTAGCGCTCCGCCTCAAGGCCTTCGCGGACTGCCTTCGCCACCTTCTTCTCGTCCTCCACCACTAATATCCGCATTGCGTCCCGAGTATAGCGATGCGCCGAGACCGTCGCACCTGACACGAATGTCAGGAACTCGTCAGTGGCGCGCGTCCGACCCGGCCGCATCATGAGCGGCATGCAGCTAGATCACCATACGAAGGAGGCGCGAATGATGCGATACATCGTCAGCATCGCCGTTGTCGTCACTTGCACCGTCCTGTCACTGATCTCGTTCCCCGCCCCTGCCCAACCGGACTCCGCCATCGAGCGTGACACCCTCGCCCGGGAGTTGGCGGGGGCCTGGCTACCGCTCGAGAGCGGGCTGGTCTTGAGCTCGGTCCAGGGGACCCCGCTCTCGGCCAAGTACGAGCTCGAGGACGGCACGTTGCAACTCTCCGTGTACACGCTCAAGCCCGACGGTACCTTCTCGGAAGTCATCGTGGACTTCAGCGCGGGAATGATCGCCAGGGTCGATACGATTACCGACAGCGGAGACCTCTCAGCGGCCCAAAGCCAGAAGGCCGCGATGGCCGGCGCGAAGCGCTCGCTCGACGCAGTCACGGCGGACGCCGTGAAAGCCAGTCCCGGGTACCGCGCGGTGAGCGCTATGCCCGGCCTGAACGGAGGCCGTCCGATGGCCGAGGTGATCCCCCTGCGAGGCAACGACTGGAAGATCCTGTCCGCACCTCTGGACTGAGCCGCGCCGAATGGAAGGAGATCCCATGAAGGTCATTCTTGCGGTCTTTTCTTTGTTGGCGCCCAGCGTCTATGCAATCGCCGGGGCCCCCGATACTCCGCGGCTCGTCATCACGTCACCGGAGACACTCACCATGAAAGAAGAGCTCACGACTGCAAACCCTAAGTGGAAATTCGTCGCGGGCCGGTGGGTACACCGCGCGTCCGGTAGTCGCCAGGTGCTTGCCCAGACCGCCGAAACCCAGCCCTGGGCGGTCGCCATCCTCGAGGATCGGAAGTTCGACGACGTCGACCTCGCCGTGCGGTTCCGCCCCGTCTCTGGCAAGGAAGACGCCAGCGGCGGCCTCATCTTCCGCGCCAGGGATGGCCAGAACTATCTCCTCGCCCGGGCCAATGCACTCGAGAACAACTTCAGGCTCTACACGATGGTCGCCGGCCAGCGACGCGTCATCGCGTCAGCAAAAGTCGCCGAGCCAACACTCGGCGAGTGGCACAACATCCGCGTCGTAGCGAAGGGGACCAGAGTCCGGGCGTACCTAGACAACGCGTTGCTTCTCGATCATGACGACAAGACATTCACCGGCGGATACGTCGGTCTCTGGACCAAGGCGGACTCTGTCACCGAATTCTCAGCGCTCGAGATTACGGGTACCCCCACGAAATGACGAGCGGCCATGAGCCCCGGCCTCCGTGCAGGCCCTGTTGCCCAGTGGCCGCGTGAGGGGCGTCAGCCGGGAGAGAGAGGGCCACGGTTGGAACCCGAGCGGGCTCTGGTGTGGCCGGCGAGAACCACTGAAGCCAACCGCCTTGCTGGCGCCGATACTGCTATCCACCCTGACGAGCGAGCCCGCTGAGGAGAGGACCCTCGGCCCAGCGGTGCGTGAAGCGGTCGAGGAACGGGTTACATCCAGCGACGACCAGGATGAGGACAACGAGGACTCCAAGCACCAATGAGTTGCTCATGACGTTCTGTAGCCCTGGATGGGACCCCTCGTTAGATCGTGGAGCGATCAATCCACATACACGGGCGCGAAGCCAAGCACCGCCGACACAAAGACAATCCACGTGATACCCGCGGTAGCGAAGACCGCGATCAGCCCCATAAGGCCGTATCGGGAAGCCGCCGTCATTGAGCGGATTCGCCACACGCCACGCTGGCGCCCACCGCGAGGAGCGCGAGCACGACGACCAGTGCCAGCGCGAGGACCGAGTATCCGGGGTATGTCATCACCCGTGCGAGTGCAGCGGCAGGCCATCGTGTGCATGCGGTCCGACGCGATGGTGTTGCTCGCCGCCTTGCCCGTAGGGATCGACGTGAACCATCACGCTGCCCAGGTGCGACAGGTGGTGGAGCAGCTGGTGCCGGACATCGCGGGCAATGTCATGTCCCTCCGTCACCGACAAGCCGGGCGGCACCGTGACGCTGATGTCCGCGTGCAGCCGGTGGCCGATCCACCGCGCGCGCACGTCCGTGACCTCCTCGACCCGGGCGACGTGCTCAGCGGCGTGAGTGATCTCGTCCAGCGTCTCGGACTCCACGCCGTCGAGCATCCGCAGCAGGATGGATCGAGCCGACTGCCAGACGATCACCAGGATCGCCGCCGAGATCAAGAGGCCGACGAGGGGATCGGCGAGCGCGTAGCCCGCCCACACGCCGATCGCGCCGACGAAGACTGCGAGGCTGGTCCACCCATCCACCCGGGCGTGGTAGCCGTCCGCGATCAGGGCGGCGCTGCCGATCTGCTTTCCGACCCGGATGCGGAAAATCGCGACGGCCTCATTCCCGACGAAGCCGACCACGGACGCCACCATGACCGCCCACAGGAGGCCGACCGGCTGCGGATGTACGAGCCGGGTGACCGATTCGTACGCGGCCACCAAGGCACTCGCCAAGATCGTGAGGATGATCAGGATGCCGGCAAAGTCCTCCACGCGCCCAAGGCCATAGGTGAACCGGCGGCTCCTGCCGCGACGAGCCAGCCAGAAAGCGATCCCGAGCGGGATCGCCGTCGCGGCGTCCGCGAAGTTGTGGATCGTGTCGGCGAGTAGCCCGACGCTGCCCGACAGGACTACCACCACAACCTGGATCGCCGCTGTAACGATAAGGCCCACGAAGGACCACTTCAGAGCCCACAGGCCCCGGTCGGTGGAGGCGATCGAGGGATCGACGACCCCGTGCGTGTGGCCGTGAACATGATGCGCGTGTCCACCGTGATGCTCGTCGTGGTGGTGGTCCCCGTGTCGTTTCATGGGCCCCTCCTACTCACCCATCACCAATCGGTCGGCTTCGGACCGCTCGACAGTCGTTCAGCAACCACCGGGTGCCACTTCCAGCATCTAAGGCTACCACCAATGGGAGGTCCCGGCGCTTGCGGCCGGACTTCGATATCCACCCGCCGGAGGCGTACAGCATGACTCAGGGCGCCGGCCGCCGCTCCCAGGCTCGGATCGCGGACAGGACACCCTCCGCGATCCGGCGCGGCCGCTCTCCTATGCCGCGCACCTCCTCGACCCTCCCCCGCGGGTCCACCTCGATGCCCTTCGTGCCGACCGAGACCGGCACGTCGTCGTGGGTGAGGCCTCGCAGGACGCCGTCCAGGGGCGCGCGCATTACCGCGGCGTCGACCTCGGCGATCTCCTCGCCTTGGCGGACAGCATCGGCGACTCGCGCCTTCGTGCGAAAAAGGCCGTCGAACGGGGCGTAGACGTAGCGGTCGCGAGAGTGCCCGCCGATGGCGCGGGCTCGCCGGTCAGGGGCAGCGAGGCGGCCCCGGTAATGACCGCGCCGAGCCCGTCCCAGCTGGTCTCGACCACCACGTGGGCGTGGCGGCCGACGACAAGCGCCAGGCCCAGGCCGATGGTCAGGTCGGCGTACCCGATCTGGACCTCCGGTATGGCGCGCTTGCGCATCCGCGCGTCGACGAGCACCTGATGGTCGAGCATCGCCAGCAGCGGGCGCCACCGGCGGACGTACACCGGGACCGCGTCGCGCCGGTCCAGTGCCTGCTCGACTTGCTCCATGGTGTCGGCGCGGACCGCCCGCACGCCGTCGAGCACCGCATGCCCGTCGAAGACGGCATCGGCGAACGCCATCCCACGCCGGGTCGTGGTGGGCTGCGGGTCGTCATGGACGACCACGCCGTAACCCGCTCGGAAGAGGAGCTGCGCAACGGCCGAACCAAAGCGACGCAAAGAATCAGCGCAATTAGAACACGCAGGATGCACTAAAGCGCGACCGACCAAGAATTGGATACTGAGCGCGTTTTCAGACCCGGCGCCGCCGCCTCCTACGAACGCGTGATTCGTTGCGACACGTTATCACTCGCAGTCTTACAGCCGCCGGCCTAGCTAAACAACAGTGGATCAGGACGGATCACGCCGCATGACTCCGTCCAAGTTCGGTTCGAGTCACCAAGGCGCCAGCGGTCAGGGCCTGGACAGGGCCCGAACTCGGTCGGTCAACATTGTCGTGATGGTTACGCGTGGTGGAGGATAAGGGAAGCGACCTGCTCTCCACCGCTATCACTGTAAGTGCGTGTGCTCTCAGCTTCGAGCCTCAACGCTATTGAAGGAGGCGTTACTACATGTTCCGACGACGTTGGCTGCCCTCGCTTGGTGAAGTAAACCTCCCAATCCTCGCGAGTCTCTCCGTCGATGGAGCAGCGCCATACTCTTGCGTCGGCTGGTATTGCCTCTTGCCATCCAGAGCTGGTCACTCACGAGCCTGCAACAGCGGCTGTTCAAGACCGGCGGGCGCCTCATCCGGCATGCGCGGTCCTTCATCCTCCAGCTGGCCGAAAGCCACTTGACCTGGAGCCTCCTTCGGCAGATTCTCCAGCGCATCGAGCGACTCGCGTGGCATCCGACGTGATACGGAGGACCGTACAGGGATCGCGGGAATGGGCGACGGGAGACGACTCGGCGGCGGTGTCTCTCGACGGCGCGGTCGGTGTGACCTAACCCGGAAGCACCGGTCAGACAAGCCCCAGGGTTTGCCAGAAGCACCGCCGTCAACGTGTCGGGAAGCGTGAACGAGTTGACTGACGGGACGGTCCGCTCGGTGGACGCCGCCATGAGAGGCGGACTGGCTCCATATCGGAAATCCCGGCTAAAGGGGATGTGGGAAGAAAGCAGTTGAGGAAAGGAGACGCACCATGCGGACTATACTCGGTTTCCTGCTTGTCAGCGTGATGATCGTGGGGTACGGTTGCGCGACGGCGCCTGCCGCCCCGCCCTCGGTCAACGTAACCGGGAACTGGGCTGGTAAGTGGCAGTACCAGAACCCGAGCAACGGCAGCGGTGACGTGCGGGGGACGTTCCAGCAGGACGGCGCGAAGCTCACTGGGAACTTCAACGTCACCGGGCCTGTCGTGAACAACGTCGCAAACATCACTGGGCTCGTCTCGGGCAACGAGATCCAGCTACAAATGCCGTCGTCAGGCCGCTTGACCGTGAACGGGAACGAGATTACCGGGTACATCAACGGGCTCAATGTCGCCAACATCACCCTGCGCAAGCAACAGTAAACGCATCACGACCCCGGAGAGCTCATTGGATATTCGTCACGTAGCTCAGATGTCGTTGACCGACCCGAAATGGAGATGGATATGAGACGAGCGCGCGCAATCATCCTGATTCAAAGAGTCTCTTCACCGGGCCGGGGTCACTGAGTCGTATCGGCGCGCCCGCGCATTGTCGGAGACCGTTGAAGCTGTCAAAGTCGATTGGTTGCAACGCTACTGCCGAGCCGGTACGTTGCGGCCGCGTCCCCTGACAAGCCAGATCGAGTTCCCCTTCGACGAGTAGGCGGATCGGAGCCTGACAAAGCGTATCCATTTTTGCACAATCGACAGGCCCACCCCTGACGGGTATGCTCCGGACCTGCGAGGGCCTCCGCCCCGAGCGTTGGGCGTGACCCTCCCCGATTCTCTTTCATATGTATCTTCCCTCAGCTTTCCCTCTCCGACTTCGTCGGAACACTTCGCGCTGACTCTCGTGCATTTCTGAAGGCATGTGTCCACTTCACAAACACAACGAGGCGCTAGTGCTGTCTGAGGAAGGTCTCGAGATTTACGTCGAGCTGAACGACGAGCTCCGGCAAACATACAAGCGGATGACCAAAGAAGAAGTCCTCGCCGATCTCGACTAGGGCAAATGGGACGCTTGGCGCAAGTGGCAAGCCCGATCCGAGGAAGCTCTGGCTCCCAAGACACCTGAGGGATCAGGATCCGGTCCCGCCGGATAGCTGCGCGTAGAGGCGTTCATGAGGAAGTCAGCCAGTAAGCACTCTCCTAGGCGCGCTCCAAACTTGCGATCAGCGCCGCGAGATGGAGCAGGCCCAGCTCCTGCTCGAGGCCGCGCATCTGCCGGGACAGCGGCGGCCGGGTCCCGTTCAGCCGGCGGGCCGCAAAGGGACACGCTTCCGCCCTCGGCGGCCGCCACGAAGTACCGCACATGCCTGAGTTCCACGGATCGACCTTATGCCGCGAGGGAATGGGTCATATACCATCTTTGTATTGGACGTGATCGATCGCGCGATGCGACCGTCTGTCACGACCGGGATTGACCACGTTCAGGCAGCTGTGGGAGGCTCGCAGGAGAGCGCTTCTCATCTTCGTGATCCTGCTCGCGTTCGCGGGTTCGACACTGGCGGAGGAAGCCATGCATGACATGAGGCTGGCGCCCGGCGCGCTGAAATGGAGAGATCATCCCAACATTCCAAAGGGTGGCCAGGTCACCATCCTCGTCGGCGATCCGACGAAAACTGGTGAAGTAGTGGTCCAGCGCCTGAAGTTCCCGCCCAACTACCGCGTCCCGCCGCACATCCACCCCTACACCGAGTACGGGACGGTGATCAGCGGGAGTTTCGGGGCCGGCGTGGGCGAACAGTTCGAGAGGACAGGCGAGTTGTTGAAGCCCGGCTCATTCTGGATGCACCCGGCCAAGCATCCGCACTTTGGTTGGACGGGCGACGAAGGAGCCATCGTCCAGATTCACTTCATCGGACCAGGCGGCATCGAGTATGTCAATCTGGCCGACGACCCACGCACGAAGAATTGACCCGCTGATTCCGCATCATGCGGGAGATGCTCTAAGGACTTCCAATCCTGCGCGCGAGTCCGGACTCAGCGCGCCGCGGAATGATCCTAGATGAGGCCACGCTTCACGGCCTCTGCTACGATCCCCGTTCGCGACCGAACCGCGAGCTTGTCACGAATCTTCGTGAGGCGATCCTTGATCGTGTGAGGACTGAGGTGAACTCGCTCCGCGATGTCCTTGATCGTGTGACCCTCCGACAGGTGACGCACGATTCTGACCTCCAGATCGGACAGCGTCGCGGCGCGCGCGGCAAGCGTCCGGCCTGGTTCGGCACCCGACTCCGGCGCGGTCACCCGCGCGACGAGTGAGCCGGTGATCTTGGGATCCAGCACCGTGTGGCCGCGGTGAACGGACCGGATGGCACTCTTGAGCTCGGCAAGCTCAATGTCCTTGACGATGTACCCTTTCGCGCCAGCCGCCAAGCTCTGGAGCACTAGCCCCTCCTGCGTGTAACTCGTGAGCATCACGACCGCGATGTCCGGCGAAACGCTGAGGACACGGCGACAGACTTCCGGACCGTCCATGTTCGTGAGCTTCACATCCAGCAGGATGACATCCGGATGATGCTCGTGCGCGATCCGCACGGCGTCCTCACCCGTCCCGGCTTCCCCGACGACCACCATGTCTGCTTCGGTCTCGAGCAAGCAGCGGAGCCCGTACCGGACCATCTCGTGGTCATCTACAAGGACCAAACGGATCTTGTCCATAGGGTTCATGGCACCGGGAGATGCCCTCCCACGCCGGACAGTGAGGGGCTCACGCCACCCTCCTTGTGGCCCCATCGCGACAATGGTCAGATCTCTTCATGGCCGATCTTTGGGTCAGGCCAAGCGGCCCTGAGCGCGTGACGGCACATTCTAGCTTGCCCGTACGCCGTTGAGACCCTGAAAGCTCAAGAGACAAGCAGCCGTTCGTCTATCCGATGACCCCCGAAGAGGGGTCATCGTCCAAGGCTTCAGGCGAAGAGCCCTCGTCGTCGCCGAAGGCCGCCAGCGACGGTGAACGCAATGCTTCTCCTTTTGGTGAGTCAGTCTCAAACTCGGAGTGGAATCGGTCGAGCGACGGAGTGGACGATGGTCGCGTGACCTGCGTATTTTCCCTGTGCTTTCGTCAACTTGGTTTGAGAGTTTGAATGAAGCATTCACCGTGGATCATCTTAGCGAGATCGTGAGACCCACGCTGGAGAGACCATGAGATCGCCACGAATTCGCGAAAGCGGAGACAATGGCCGAACGGCAGTGGTATTGTCGTGGCCGGGGAACGCGGACTGCGGCGGTGGATGAGTCCTTGCCGCTTCAGGTCCGCTGAGGGAGTTCACGCCCTAGCGTGCCGTCCAGCGAGGGGAACTGCCTTTGAAACTTAGGTCCCACCTCACCCTGATCGTGTTCGGGACTCTCCTGCCGGTCCTCGTCCTGACTGTGGTGCTCATCGTCCTCTACCACACCCAGATGCGCCGGGTCACAGAAGTCAGCCTCGAGGACAACGCGCGGGCGCTCGCGTCCGGAGTGGATCGGGAATTGGATGCCTCGATCGGGGCCCTTCAGGTCCTCGCCGCGTCCGACGCCCTCCGGGTCGGCAATCTGCGGGAGTTTGACCGCGTGGCTCGTACCGTCCTGGCCGGTCAGCGCCGATGGACGAACCTCGGGCTGTACGATCTGACCGGACAGCAGCTCGTCAGCCTCCTCGTTCCGTTCGGAACGCCCTTGCAAGCAACGGGAGACGTCGAGCTGGTTGGGCGAGTGGTCGGGTCTCGCACGGCGGCGATCTCAAATCTCTACCAGGGGCCCCAATCCGGGAAGCTCCTCGTCCGGGTGGCCGTGCCGGTTCAGGCTGGCCGCACCCTGCACTATGTGCTCGCCGCGAGCATCGATCCCGCCTCGCTGACGGAGCTGCTGACGCAGGCCTCCCTTCCCAGCGGGTCGCTGGTGGCGTTGATCGATCGGAACTACGTGATTGTCGCCCGCTCGCGCGCGGCAGAGCAGTTCGTGGGCCAACCGGCAACTCCCGACTTTGTCGCCCAGGCCAGTCGGATGAACCAGGGCTTCTTTCGCGCCCAGACGAAGGAAGGAGCGACCGCGTATGCCGCGATCAGCCGCTCCCGCCTGTCGGGATGGACGATTGCCCTCGGCGTCCCTGAGGCCGTCGTCGATGGCCCCCTCCGCGCGTCCCTCTGGCTCCTGACAGGGGCCGCGGCGCTCACGGTGCTGATTGGGACCACGCTGGCGCTCATCGTCGGCCGCCGGCTCGAACGGCCGATGCTCGGACTAGTCCGCGCCGCTCCGCGGCTGGTCAAAGGGGAGGTGATTACCCTGCCTCGGTCGTCGGTCACGGAGCTGCAAGCGGTGGGAGTAGCCGTGGAGACTGCGAGTCGAGAGCTGATCCACGGCCAGCAGGCCGCCGCCGCCCTCGCGCGGGTGAGCCAAGCGTTCACTGACATTCCAGACGTCGCAGCCGTGGGTCGGCAGATCGTCGAGAACGTCTCCCCCGTCTTCAACGCGGCGTCCGCCAACCTGCGCTTACTGAGTCCGGACGGCTCGCTTCGGACCGTCGTCCGACACCATGCGACGGCCACCCGCGAACTCGAAGCTGACGTCATGCCTCCCGGAATGGGCATCACGGGGGCCGCAGTCAGTGTGGGGACCCCCCTGCAAACCCCTAACATGCTTGAGGATGATCTCATTCAGTTGACGGAAGGGGTGCGCCGCTTGCTGGTCGACTCGGGGGTCGTCGCGTGGCTGGCGGTCCCGCTCCGGGTCAACGGCAAGACCATCGGGGCGCTGGCGATCGGCGACCGAGCCGGACGCCACTTCTCCCCCGCGGAGGTGACGCTGCTCCAGACCTTCGCGGACCAGGCCGCGCTCGCCCTGCGGCAGGCCCAGCTCTTCGAGGAATCGGAACAGCGCCGGCGGACCGCCGAGGCCTTGGCGGAGGTGGGGCGGCTGATCTCGGAGACGCTCGATCCGCGGCTCGTCGGCACGCGCATCGTCGACAGTGTGCAAACCCTGTTGGCCGCACGGTCCGCGATCCTGTACTCGCTCGACCCGTCGACCAGGGCCCTCACCGCCCACACCATCTCGACCGAGATGGGGACCGTCTTTGACTGGACGCCGCGCCTCGAGCCTGGCGTGGGCATTGCGGCGCTCGCGCTGGATCAGCGATGCCCGATGATGACGCCGGATGTGCTCGCGGATGCGCGACTCACCTACCCACCCGAGATGACCGCCCGGATCGCGCCGTCAGCCCATCGCGCGCTCCTCGCCGTCCCGCTCCGGCTGCAAGATCGCATCCTCGGTGCCCTCGTCGTGGCAGACGCGACGGGACGGGTCTATGACGCGCACGACGCGCAGCTCGCGGAGGCGTTCGCGGCGCAAGCTACGATCGCCCTGGACAATGCCGGCCTCCATCAGGACCTGCAGCGCGCCTACGACGACCTCGCGCATGCCCAAGCGCAACTTGCGCAGGCACAGAAGATGGAGGCGATCGGGCATCTCGCGGGCGGCATTGCCCACGAGTTTAACAACCTACTCACGGTGATTCTCGGACGCGTTGCGCTGCTCCTCGATCAGTTTTCATCCGACCATCCCGTCCGCTCAAGCCTCGCGTCGGTCCAGAAGGCCTCGGAGCGTGCCGCGACGTTGACGCGGCAACTCCTCGCGTTCAGTCGTAGGCAGGTGCTGCAGCCGACTCTGGTCAACATCAACCGCATCGTGACGGACATGCTCCCGATGTTGCGGTCCCTGCTCGGCGAGAGCGTCGAGGTCGTGGCCGTCCTCGAGGTCGCCCCCGTGTTGGTGAGGGGCGATCAGGCCCAACTGGAGCAGGTCCTCGCGAACCTTGCCGTCAATGCGCGCGACGCGATGCCGCAGGGTGGGCGGTGCACCATTCGAGTTGCCGCAGTGAATCTGGACGCGGAAGCGGTGGCTCAGTACCCCGATCTTCGTGCCGGACCGTATGCACGGCTCGCCGTAACGGACACGGGGCACGGGATGAGCCCGGAAGTGCAGGCTCGGGTCTTCGACCCGTTCTTCACGACCAAAGGCGTAGGGAAGGGCACGGGTCTGGGGCTCTCCATGGCGCATGGGCTGGTCGCCCAGCATGGCGGCACCATTGTGGTGGAGAGCGGGGAAGGTCTGGGGAGCACCTTCACGATTTATTTGCCTCAGGCCACACCGGGGTCCAGCGCCGGGACGGTCTAAGTCCGCCCCCGGATACTTTCAGGTCAGTTTCCACCGAAGTCCAAGTTCGTTCACGGTTCGGTGGGCGATCCACACCAACTCCCGATCTCGTCCGCGGGACGCACAATGAGGCGCATCTGGCAGGCGCCGTCAAGGATCCATCACGTGTGGCACTCCATCCGCTCCCAGCGCGAGGTGTCGCCTCGCCGCCGGACGGCCTCTCTCGCTTCCCTTCACTCCTTGGCCGGTCTCGGGCACGTACCCGCCGTCCGGACCCGCAGTAGTACGTGGCGCACCTCATCCAATGTCTCCGGGGTGACCGGTCCTGCGACCGTCTGGCACGCCAGCCCCTTCGCGTCGAGGATGGTGGTAGAGACATCGGCATCGGGCAGATCGTAGGCATGGACGAGATCCCCCTTCCAGTCCACCAAGATCGCAATGTCCGACGGCACGACCTGTTGGAGCCGCTGGTTCACCTCGGCTTCCGTTTTCTGGCCCTGGGCACTGCGGGCATCGAGGCCTCGTACCACGACGACGGCGCCGGGCACCTGCTTCCGGATCCCGTCCTCCCAAGCCTTCATGCGCCGCATGCCGTCCGCCTTGCCGTAGATCAGCACCACCGCCTGGCCGTGGTGCTGTCCGGGCCCATCCGTCTTGCCAAACTGGTCCTTCAGGAGGATCTCGCGCCGGCTCTCCTGCCCTTGGGCGGCGCCAGCTATGACAAGTGCGATCGCGACCACGGCCCCCGCGAGGAGCAGACTGCCCGGCCGCGGGACGCCCGGCGCGCCAGGTCGGCCGAGCGGCTGAAACAGCAGCAGCGAGAGCGGCAAGAGGACGAACTGACTAATCAGGCCGAGAAGGAACGCGGCCCCGGCAAGGACGGCAAAGTGCACGGTTGGCACGAACGAGCTGAAGACCCCGACCCAGAACCCCACCGCGAGCGTGACCGTCGAGAACACCACCGCCCGCCCTGACGCACGGACCATCGCGTCGAGTGCCGTCACGTAGTGTGCCTCCCGCAGAAATGCGTCCCGAAATGGGGCCAGCAGATAGATCGAGTTGTCCACGATCGTGCCGATCACCACGCTCGCGATCATGGCCGTGGGCACCGAGAGGGCGATGCCACTCCACCCCATCAGGCCGTAGACCATGAGGACCGGCGCCCCGTTGGGGATGGCGCACAGGAGTCCGAGGCGAACGGAGCGGAACTGGGCGGCCATCACCCCGAGAATGAGGACGAGCGCAACGGCGAGCCCCTGGACCTGATGTCGGACGAGCGTCGTCGACATGTTGGAGAAGACAACGAAGTTACCCGTCAGACTCACGTCAGGCAGCCCGACGCGGTCGGCCGCCTGGCGGATCTGGGCGAACAACGCCTGGGACGCTCCCGTGTCCAGGGCCGGGACCCGGGCGTTGATGCGGAGCGTCGCATGGCCCTCCGTCCCATCGGCCAGAAACCGATGGAGGTCGGCCGGCGCCTCCTTGCCGAGCGCGACGACGAAGTCGGCGACATCGGCCGCCGCATCTGGACCATCAGGAAGA
>Ga0209648_10002374_pt1 | contig 15610 bp, 10 predicted proteins | sample GraSoi2013_115cm_FD_185830 | JGI IMG/M metagenome (GOLD analysis project Ga0209648, IMG submission 185830) | Grasslands soil microbial communities from the Angelo Coastal Reserve, California, USA - Sample 9_17_2013_115cm (SPAdes) (version 2) | ecosystem: Environmental > Terrestrial > Soil >...
CCTCCTCGTCGAAGGGGATGCGGCGGCCGCGGCCGTGACGACCTCGGAGCTGAGCCGCGCCGGGTTCGAGGTCGTTACCGAGCGGGTTGCCTCGGAGGACGCCTTCCGCCGTGCGCTGCAGGAGTTTGTGCCGGACGTGATCCTCGCGGATCAGGTGCTCCCGCAGTTCAACGCGCTCGGCGCGCTGGGGGTGTTGCGGGCCCTGCGCAGCGCCGTGCCGCTGATCGTCGTGGCCGGTGCCCTCGACACGGCGAGCGTGATTGCCGCCTTCAAGGCGGGCGCCGAGGACGTCGTGGTGAAGAGCGACCTGAGCGGGCTCGGCGCTGCGGTCGCGACGGCGGTAGGGGTACACCAGCCGCTTCAGGGCTTGAGTCCACGCCAGCGCGAGGTGCTGCGGCTCATGGCCGACGGCCGCAGCACGCGTGCGATCGGGCAGGAGCTCGGGATCAGCGTCAAGACGGTCGAGGCGCACCGGAGCGAGCTGATGCGGCGGCTCGGCATCCGCCACGTGGCCGGGCTCACGCGCTACGCGGTGCGCGTGCGGCTCGTCGCGCGCGATCCTCAGGATCCCCCGACCAGCTGACGCGATGTCGGGGCCGCGGTCGACAGGGGCGGGCCCGTTACGCAGAGCCTTTGAGCCAGCGAGCGAGCATCGCGCGGAGGTCGTCGGGTCTCGCGGGCTTGGACAGGTAGTCGCTCATCCCTGCCGCCAAGCATCGCTCCCGATCGCCTTCCAGCGCGCTGGCCGTCATCGCGATGATCGGTATGTGCGTGGACTGCCCTTCGCGCAGACGGATGGCTGCGGTCGCTTCGTATCCGTCCATCTCCGGCATCTGGCAATCCATTAAGACCAGGTCGTAGGGAATCCGCGTCAAGGCTTCAACCGCCTCGAGCCCGTTTGCCACCACATCGGCCCGATAGCCCATCTTCTCCAGCTGGAGCGCTACCAGTTTCTGGTTCACGATGTTGTCTTCCGCGACCAGGATCAGCTTCTGGGCCCGCGCTTCCTGCTCTCGCAACGTGTGTCGTGTCACCAGCGGCGTGGGCGTGGGCGCGTTCGCCGGTATGGCACCGACCCCGGACCGATCCAGCACCGTGACGAGGCAGTCGAAGAGCTGCGATTGGTGCACCGGCTTGGGCAAGTATCCTGCAATGCCGATCTCGCGTGCGATCTGTGCATCGCCGCGCTGGCCGAAGGAGGGCATGAGCACCAAGGGGACCCGCGCGATGCTCAGATCGGCCTTGATGGTACGGGCTAACTCGAAGCCAGCCATGCCCGGCATGTGCATGTCCATGAGCACGATATCGTAGGGCGCGTGCGGTGCCGCGGCGCGCAGCAACTCCAGCGCGCGCGTCCCATCCTCCGCCTCCGAGGCGATCATTTTCCAAGCGGCCACTTGATGAATCAGAATCTTGCGGTTGGTCGCATTGTCATCGACGATGAGGACCCTCAACCCCTCCACCTGGACCTGCGGGACCGGTGCCGCCGTAGCGGCGGCCGGCTGTTTCTCGAGCCGGGCGGTGAACCAGAACCTCGAGCTCTTCCCCGGTACGCTGTCGACCCCGATTTCCCCGCCCATCAGTTCCACCAATTGCCGCGAAATCGCCAACCCCAGTCCCGTGCCCCCGTACTTGCGGGTGGTCGACCCGTCGGCCTGCACAAACGCCTGGAAGAGCCGTGCCTGAACGGCCTCCGAGATGCCAATGCCGGTATCCGTCACCGCAACACGGATCCGGACGTGGGAGGCCGTTTCCTGCTCCTTCGTTACCCGCACCACAACTTCGCCCCGTTCCGTGAACTTCACGGCATTGCTGACGAGGTTGGTGAGGACCTGCCGGAGCCTGCCAGGATCACCCCGCAAGTGCACCGGAACGTCGCCGTGCACCAGCGCGGCTAGTTCCAGGCCCTTCGCGTGCGCTCGCTCGGCCAGCAGCTCGACGGTGGATTCCATGGCTTCTCGCAAATCGAAGTCGAGGGTCTCAAAGTTGAGTTTACCCGCATCGATTTTGGAGAAGTCGAGGATGTCATTGATGATGGTCAAGAGGGAATCGCCGCATGAGCGCACGGTCTCGGCCATCTGGCGCTGCTCGGGCGTCAGGTCCGTATCGAGCAGGATCCCCGTCATCCCGATCACGCCGTTCATCGGCGTGCGGATCTCATGGCTCATGTTCGCGAGGAACTCCGATTTCAGTCGCCCGGATTCCAGGGCCGCGTCGCGCGCGTGCATCAGTTCTCCGGTCCGCTCCCGCACGCGTCTCTCCAGCTGCTCGTTCGTCTGGCTCAGGTCCGCGTTGGCCCGCTCGAGTCGACTCTGCGCTTCCAGGTTGAAGATGTTCAGGATGCCGATGACATAGCGTGCCGCCGCCAGTGCACACGCGGAGCGCGCAACTTGGATCGGCACCCCGACCACACCCAGGAACGTCGCGTGGTTGAGGACGGAGGCCGGGAAAAACGCCGCGCCGGGCACGACGAGACCCGCGAAGACCGCGTAGGAGGCAAAGACAACGGCCATTCCCATGAGGCTGCGATCGACCTCGGGGGAGCGGAGCGAGTGAATTTCCGACGATTGCCGGTACTGCCAAACCCCCAGGGCAGTCAGCAGCGCGGCCGGAAACGCTACTAGGTATCGCGTGAAGATCTGGCTCAGGAGCAGCCATTGACTGCTGAAACCGGTGGCGAGGCCGTAGGCCGTTACCGCCCCAAAGAACCCGAGCGCGGCAATCCAGGTTGCGCGCTGCACGACCCCGTATTGGGGATGCTCGTGCAAAACCAGTCGGAGACCGAATTTCAGCAGGAACACAAACGACGCCCCAGAATAGAAGCTCGCGACTCTGAGCACGTGCGTACCGAGCGGCGTCCAATAGGCATCTCCCAGTGTCAGAAACATGTCGGTCCACTCGCCCACACTATGGACTAATGCGAAGCCGGCGAGCAGCCACAGGAACTTCGCTAAGGCGAATTCACTCCCCAGCCTCGATTGCAGGAGGATCGCCGTTCCCAATAGAAAGAACGCCAGCCCATAGACAAAGAACACCACCAGCATGTGCTCACCAATCAGTTGTGCCATAGATCCTGCGTCCTTCCAAGGACGGTAAGTGCTCGCACGACAGCGTCGCAGGTCGGCGAGGACATGATGCCGGTATCCACGATTGCCCATGCTCCGAAGCAGGAGGTTGCGAGCGGCGTGAGCCTGAGGAATCGCACCGTCAGGGTGGGCCTGCCGGAGGAAGCGTGAAGAAGAACGTCGCGCCCTCGTTCACGCGAGCGTCAGCCCACACCCGCCCACCATGGCGATGCACGATCCGCTGCACGAGGGCCAGGCCGATGCCAGTGCCCTCGAACTCATCGGCGCGATGCAGGCGCTGAAACACCCCGAACAGCTTCCCCGCGTAGCGCATGTCGAAGCCGGCACCGTTGTCCCGGATATAGCAGACGACGTCCGCGCCTTCATTCCGCGTGCCGATGTCGACCTGGGCGTCGGGGCGATGGCGCGTGAACTTGAACGCGTTGCCGACGAGGTGGGTCAGGGCCTGGCGCAGCAGGGCCGGGTCGCCCCGAACCGATGGCAGGGCGGCCACCGTGACTGCCACACGCCGGTCGGCATTGGCCTGCCGCAACTCTCGCACCACCTGGTCCGTGAGAGCGGCGAGATCGACCGGTGCCATGGCCAACGGTTTCGTCCCGAGCCGAACGAAGCCGACCAGGTCGTCGATCAACCGCCCCATCCGCTGCGCGCTTTCGCGGACCGTGGTGAGGAGGTGTTGGCCGTCGGCGGGAAGGGTCGGGCCGTACTCTTCGGCCAGCGCTTGAGAAAACCCGTCGATCGCGCGCAGCGGGGCGCGCAAGTCGTGCGACACCGAGTAGCTGAAGCGCTCGAGCTGTTGGATGGCATTGTCCAGCTCCGACGTCAACCGGTCGAGACGCGCCTGCCGCTCCCCGAGGTCAGTGGTGAGCCGGCGGCTACGTTCGTCGGCGAGCGGTGTGAGACGGACGAGTTCCGTGACATCCTCGAGCTGGTGGATGATGTACACGAGTGCGCCTGCCGCATCGCACACCGGCGAGTTGCTGGGGCGCCAATGGCGTTCTTCGAGCCCGCCGCCGTCCGAGTCGGGACGCCGCACGTCGTAGCGTTGCACGGTCATGGTATCGGGCACGAGGTGCTGCCGCACCCGGTCCAACGAGGCGCGTAGGTTGCGAACGCCGGGGGCGGGCGGATCATCGGGGTTGTCGGGGAAGACGTCGAACAACGGCCGGCCGACGATCGCCGCGCGCTTGGTCCTGGTCGCTCGGAGGTACGTGTCGCTCGCGGCGACGATCGTCCAGTCCGGGGCGAGGACCAAATACAGGCTAGGCGCCCCTTCGAAGAGCGCCTGAAAATCGGGTGGCGGGAGTGCAGCGGGTCGCTTCTTCACGCGCTCGTGGCCGGCCCTCGCGGCTTGCCGCGCAGGACGGAACGATGGTGGCGCTGAGCCCAGAGCACTAGGGTAGGGGAGTCCCTGATGGGGGAGGCGCTACGGCTGGGCCGGCGTGTTTGCCGCGCGCGTCGGGCCGGACCGGCGCCGCTTGAGCCAGGCCCCGAGCGCGGTCGTCGCGGCGACGCCGCCGCCGAGCAGCGCGCTCAACATCAGCGTGTACAGACGCCAGGCGAGCAGCAGGGCGGCCACGGTGTGGGGGCCCGTGCGTTCGGCGAACCCACCCACGAAGCCCAGCTCGACCGCTCCCGCGCCCGCCGGGATCGGCAGGGCGAGCTGACCATAGAGGAGGGCAAACGATCCCAGGATCACCGCGCGGGGATCGAGGCCGGGGAGCCCGGCGGCGAGGACCGGGAGGATCGCCGTACGGGCCACCATGCTGAGGGTGGTGAGGATCGCGGCCAGCATCACCGTGCGTCCGCCGAGCCCGCGAGCCTGGCGCCAGGTGGCCGCGAGCGACGCCGCCGCACCCCGGGGCAGGGGAAGCGGATGGCGCCGGTGGTACCACCGCGCCAGCGCGGCGCTGACGAGCGCGAGCGCCACGACGGCGGCGACCAGGATCCGCGCCGTTCGGCCCGTGGCGAGCGCCACCAGATGCGCGACGCCCGCCGCGGCGGTGTCGGCGAAGGCGAAGCCCAGGAGCACGGCCGCCACAGCGAGCAAGACCCAGTCGATCAGCGCTTCCACCGCGAGCCCCGCGAGCGCCCGCGAGGACTCGACACCTGCGCGGCGGAAGCCGAGGAAGCGCGCTGGGTCCCCTCCCAGGCGCGCGGGTGTGACCGCCGCTGCCGCGTCCCCATAGGCGTTGATCGTGATCGCCTGCCACAGCGTCGGGTGCGGAGTTCCCGGGACGAGCAACCGAATCCGCACGGTGCGCACCGCGACATCGGCGCCGAAGAGTCCAAGCGCAGCGAGCTGGTGAGCAAGCGATGGGAACATAGGAGCGGGTGCGGGAGCGCGGGAGCGGTGGGATGGACGCTAGCGCCGCCGGCCCACGACCGGAAGGGCTGCGGGCGCTGGGGCCCTTGGGTCAGCATCCCCGATTGCCGACGCACGGGAAGCTGGGCGGTTGGCTGACCGGCGCCAAGCCGGTCCGTGTCAGCGCGATCGAAAGGAGTAACGGCGTGTGTCGAGGGGGGGGCGGGCCGCCAGCAGCCCTCAGTCTCACACCGCGCCGCCGCAGCCCGCGCCCGGGCTCCTAGGTCACCAGGCGGACCACGGGATGTGGGAAGAAATCGTGATGACACTGGAGCACGTCGAGCACGTCGAGCCCGGAGGCGTGCCGTACGTCGTAGAGACACAGCGTGGGGACTCCCAAAAACCGCTGCGCCAGCACGCCGTAGAGTCGCTCGTAGTCGACGAGGTCATTGCGAGCCATCCGTAAGGCGGGCCCACCGGACACGTCACCGACCGCCCGCAGCGCGCGCGCGCCGGCGCCGCGAGCCGCCGAAAATACCCCGTCCCAGCGGTCGAGATAATCTTGCGGGTGTCCCGAAGCGGGATACTCGAACAGCACGAGTCGTCCGGCCTCGATGTCTGCCGAGAGGGAGGGACGGCGCCGCTCCAGGTCCGCCACGATCTGGTCGCGCGCATCGGGCGCGGCCGCGAGGTAGTTCACGCAGCCCGGCTCGAAGCCATCGGCGAGGAAGTCGGCGGCGAGCTTGGCTCGGGTCAGTTCGCTCGCGTACAGGCCGCACAAGTGGGTCACCGCCGGAGCCCGGGCGGGTTGCTCCTCGGCGAACGCGAGCAGGTCCGCGCGCCGGAACCGGCGCTCCCGCTTCCGTCCCACGCGCAGACAAGTCAGCCGACCAGCGTTCGTCCAGCGCCGCAGCGAGGTCTCGCTGACGTTGAGGAACTGCGCGGCCTGGTTGATGTCCAACAGGTCGTCTCGGTCCGTTCCCATCTGCATCGCCCTCCCCCGGCTCGTGGGGTGGAGTCTCAGACGGCCGGGGGCGTACACTCCCACTGACCGGCCCGTCGGTCGCTATCGGGCGCCGCCTTACTTGACCAGCAAAGTATAGCACAGTATGTCTTAGATCATCTAAGCATACCATCGGCGGATCAATATGGCGCTCGCTAACTCACTTCGCAACCCGGGCCGCACCCGCGTCGTGATCGTCGAGGACGTGGTCGCCGATGCGGAACTGGCGACTCGAGAGCTCCGCAAGGCTCTCGGCCCATGCACCGTGCTCCAGGTGGGGGGTGAGACTGAGCTAGTGCGCGGGCTGCGCGAGTTAGCTCCCGACGTGGTGCTCTCCGATCACTCCCTCCCCCAGTTCACGGCGATGGACGCCCTGCGGGTGGTCCGGCGCGAACGGCCCGGTACCCCCGTCATCGTCGTGACGGGGTCGCTCAACGAGGAAACGGCGGCGGACTACATCAAGGCGGGCGCCGTGGACTACGTCGTCAAAGAGCGCCTGCATCGGCTCGGGCCCGCGGTGCGTCGGGCCCTGGCCTTGCGGCAGGCACTCCAGGACGCCACCGAAGCCGAAGCGGCGCTCACCCGCAGCGAGCAGCGCTTCCGCAAGCTCGTGGAACACGCGAGCGACGTCGTCACGCTGGTCGATGCTTCCGGCCGGATCGTCTACAGCAGTCACTCCCTCAACCCCACCCTGGGCTACGCGCCGGGGGAGAAGACCGGCCACAGCGTGTTCGAGCTGATTCATCCGGACGATCGTGCCGTGGCCGAGCCGTTGTTTCGCGAGGTCTTGCGGCAGCCCGACCGGGTCGTGCGCGTGGACCTGCGAATCCAACACAAGGATCGCTCGTGGCGCGAGCTCGAAGTAGTGGCCGCGAATCGCCTGCAGGACGCCGCGGTCGGGGCGATCGTCCTGAACTACCACGACGTCACCGAGCGGAAGCGAGCTGAGGAACAGCTCCGGCGGACGACGGAGTTCCTGAGCCAGGCGCAGGCGGTCGCCCAGATCGGCAGCTGGGAGTGGGACGTCGCAACCGACGTCATCACGTGGTCGGACGAGACGTACCGAATCTTCGGAACCGAACGCACTGCGGGGCCGATCTCGTATGAGCGCTACCTGGCGCTCATCCATCCGGAGGACCGTGACGCCGTCATGGAGACGGTCGGCCGGGCGCTCGAGATCCACGAGCCGTTCGAAATCGATCATCGCATCATCCGTCCGGACGGCAGTCTGCGCTTTCTCAATGGCCGCGGCGCCGTCGTCTGCGACCGTGCCGGGCGTAGCGCGCGGCTCATCGGGGCCGTCCTCGACATCACCGCTCGCAAGCAGGCGGAAGAAGCGTTGCGCCGCGCCAATGACCGCCTCCAGGCCGTGATTCAGGCTGCTCCGCTTGCCATCCTCTCGTTCGATACGGAGGGGATCGTCCAGACGTGGAACCCTGCGGCCGAGCGGCTGTTCGGCTGGACGGCGAGCGAGGTGATCGGCAGGATGTTGCCGATCGTTCCCGAGGAACTCGAGGAGCAGTGTCGTGCGGCGCGGCGGCGCGTGATGCAGGGGGAGCAGCTATCGGAGCGGGAGCTCATCCGGCGGAAGAAGGACGGCACGTCGGTGACCGTGAACCGCGTCGCGGCGCCGCTGCACGATGCCGACGGCCGGACTGTGGGCATCCTCGGGCTGATCGAAGACGTGACCAACGTGAAGCGCCTCGAGCAGCAGTTCTTTCAGGCGCAGAAAATGGAGGCGGTGGGGCGCCTCGCCGGGGGCGTGGCGCACGACTTCAACAATCTGCTCACCGCCATCCTGGGATCGAACGATCTGCTGATCGAGACCCTGCCCGCCGATCACCCCGGCCGGGAGGAGGCGCTGGAAACCCGGAAGGCGGCGTTGAGGGCCGCCGATCTGACGCGCCAGCTCTTGGCCTTCAGCCGTCAGCAGGTCCTGGCCCCGCGCGTCGTCAGCCTCAACGACGTGGTCGCCAACCTGGACCGGATGCTCCGGCGCCTGCTCGGCGAAGACATCGATCTGCGAACGCTCCTGCGCGACGATATCGGCGCCGTGCGCGCCGATCCCGGCCAGCTGGAGCAGGTCGTCATGAACCTGGCCGTGAACGCCCGCGACGCCATGCCCACGGGCGGCACGCTGACGATCGAGACGGCGAACGTCAGCCTCGACGAGACCTATGCGACGGAGCATTCGGTCGTCGTGCCCGGGCCCTACGTGATGCTCGCGGTGAGCGATACGGGTACCGGCATGAACGCGGACACGAAAACGCGGGCCTTCGAGCCGTTCTTCACCACCAAGCCCAAAGGCAAGGGCACGGGCTTGGGGCTCGCGACGGTGTACGGCATCGTGCAGCAGAGCGGGGGTCACATCTGGGTCTACAGCGAGCCGGGCCAGGGCACCACGTTCAAGAGCTATCTCCCGCGCGTCGACGCGCCGGTGGAACCAGCGAGCCCCGCGCCCGTCGCGACGGGTTCGCTGCGTGGCTCCGAGACCATCCTCGTGGTGGAGGATCAGGACGAGGTCCGCAAACTCACGAGTAAGATGTTAGCGGCGCGCGGCTACCACGTGCTGGTCGCGGCGAGCGGCCATGAAGCCCTTGCTCTAGCGAGCCAATTGGAAGCGCCCGGTCCGGCGGCAGGCGCCGCGCAGCGGATTGATCTGCTCGCGACCGATGTCGTCATGCCCGGTATGAGCGGTCGCGAAGTGGCGCTGCTGCTCGCTACCACGCGCCCGCAGATGAAAGTCTTGTATCTCTCCGGGTATCCGGATGAGTCGATCGCGCACGACCGCGTGCTCGAGCCCGGAGCCGCGTTTCTCCAGAAGCCCTTCACCGCGGAGGGGCTCGCCCGGAAGGTGCGCGAGGTGCTCGACTCCTCACGCGATCCGTAGCTAAGCCCTCTCGATCCTTCCGGCCGCGCGCCCTACACGGCGCGCCGGCCGGCTACCAAGTGGGTATCGTGCCGTACGGTCGCTTGCGCGCGCCCGCGTGGCGTGGGAGCGGGCGCTGCCGACTCCACGGCGGGCAGCGTCCGCTTCCATGTCGCATCGCTGGGTTGCACCGATTCACTGCTCACCGTCGTCGCGCTCGGCCTCCCTGCGCCGCGGGCCGAGCTGCCCGCGGATCTCCCCGACCGGGAAGTTGCCCGGCGCGAACACCTTAGAGCCGTTGCTCGTGTGCACGTTCACGTAGGCGTCTCCCGCCCGAATCGCGTCGAGCAGGGCGTCGAGCGTGCTATCCTTGAGCGGTCCGACAAAGTCCTTCGCCGTGAACGTCCCCTTGGCGAGGAGGCCCTCAACGAACCCAATGTTAATCGGGCCCGGCATGGGGGCCGTGCTCGGGAAGAGCCACACGACGACCGGTCCGATCACTTCTGCAGGGCCCTTGTGGATGTGCGCCATGAACGGGTTGCGAATGTCTTCGACGAACAGCTTGTAGGACACGCTCCCATCGTCGTTCACCCGGAAGATGGCTTCTCCGCTTGCGGGCGTCTCGTGCGGCGGGACCTCGTCGCGTCCCCTGAGGTGGGTCAGGAGGTGCCGCACCTCGGGGCCGTTCATCTCGTCCGTTCCACCGTGTCGCTCGAAGATCGGCGCCCGTAACACAGCAGTGGGAACGGCAGTGGGAGCCGGGCGATCGGTAGTGCAACCGGCGACGACCATCAGGGTCGCGCCCAGCGCGACGTGAGTGCTCGCTCGGGACATCATGGAGTCGCTCCGTGTAAGGCTGCGCACCGGGGGAGAGAGGGGGTGCGCGTCCTCGCTCTCCGCAGCCGCAGGAGAGCAGCCGTCGCTCACCTGCCAAGCGGGCGGCGGCTCAGGCACATGCGTGCCCGCGACGCGCCGTTCCTCATCCGCCGAGCGGCTCGAGCTCAAGAGCCGCGGCGAACGTCTGTTTGCCTGCGAGGGACGGAGCCGCGGGCCTCTATACACACACGCTCCGTACCGAGGGCGTCAAGCAGGCGCTGTGTCAGGGAATTGCCAAGGCCGAGTCCGGAATACGTAACGGGCGCTCGTTCGGAATGCGTCGCGGGTGGCGCGCCAGGGGACAGACGCCCCTGGGCTCATTTTAAACAGGCGTGCTGAGACCGACGGCGCCTGGCTTCGCTGTCTCACCACGTCAGGCTCCACGGCCACGGCTGCGGGATGAGCAGCAGCATCCAGGCTGCACCGAGCAGCGCGATGTTCTTCTTGAAGTGGACCTGATCCACCTGGCGGGCTGCGGGGTCGGTGACCGCCCAGTAATTGTGCATCAGGAAGGATGTCGGCACGAGAAACACGGTCAGCAACAGGACGCCCCACGTGGGGCGGACACCGAGGAGCATGCTCAGCCCGCCGAGGACGAGGACCACACCCGAGCCGAGGACGCCCAGCCGCGGGGCTGGAATCCGTTTGGCTGCGGCATAGGGCGTCAGCATGTCCACGCGACGGAAATTGGCGATCCCAGCGAGCAGGAAGAACCCACCATAGAGAACACGACCAGCGAGGAACAGGTACTCCATACGGGCCTCCGGGATGCCGCGAGCGGCCTGTGAGACCAGCGCGCGCGCGTGAGTGGTTAGTGCATGCTCACGATCAAGCGGCGATTCGGCGCCATGTCAAGTGGGATCGATTCCCGTGCGCCGCAGGCTGGCTGGGCGTCGCGTCGAAGGGCAGCGCGTGCCGGCGGATCGCTAGGCGTTCGCCACGAACCACTCGTCCCAGGCGACCCGGAAGAGCCCGGCGCAACGGGCGCAGCGCGCGCTGGGCGGGCTGCCTTTCAATGGTGCACGGTTGCGGCAGCTCGGGCACACGGCGTAGTACTCACCCATCTCTACGGCCACGCCCTTCGCGTCGGCGGGCCGGCGCACCACCGTCCAGGCGTGCGGCAGCGCGGAGACGAGGTGCACCGCGGCGCGGTCCAAGGGGACGTGCTTGCGGTTCACGTCGAGCACGGCTTCGTGCGGCGTGAGCGCGACGACGCGGTACCAGGCGCCGCGACGCAGCCCCCGGTTCTCGTCGCCCTTGAGTTGGCCCCAGTAGACGGTCCCAACGTCCTCGGACATGTGCTGCGCGCGCCGCTCCTCGTGGCTTCGCTCGACCTCAGGTATGGCGAATCGACTCGCGATAAGGAATTCTGGGTGGACTCGGGTCGCGCCGCCAGAGCGTTTTGGCCCGAGGCGTTGCGTGTGTGCGACAGACATGTGACCCGTCCGCCGGTGATCGCCATCACAGGTGAGGCCCATCACCTGAGCGTCTGGCTGCCCGGTCTATCGTTAGCCGAACGCTTACCACTGATCCCAGCCATGGACGCCGTGCACCCACTCGTGCCTGCGCCACCGCGGACCATCGTCCGGTCGCGGCTGGCTCGAGAACTGGTATTGCTCACGGGTCTCGGGGCCGTCTACTTCGTGGCCGCGAAGCTCGGGCTGCGGCTCGCGTTTGTGCACGCCAGCGCCACGCCAGTGTGGCCCAATACCGGTCTCGCGCTGGCGGCCCTGCTCATCCTCGGCGTCCGCGTCTGGCCGGCGCTGCTGGTGGGCGCCTTCGTCGCCAACCTCACCACCGCCGGGTCGGTGGCCACGTCGCTCGGCATCGCCGCTGGCAACACGCTGGAAGCGGTGGCCGGCGCCTATCTCGTCAGCCGCTTTGCGTCGGGCCGCCGTGCGTTCGACCGCGCCGCCGACGTGTTCAAGTTTGCCTTGCTCGCCGCCATCCTCAGCACCACGGTCAGCGCCACCTTTGGGGTGACGAGCCTCGCGCTCGGCGGGTTCGCCGGCTGGGCGGAGTACGGACCGATCTGGCTCACCTGGTGGTTGGGGGACGCGGTGGGCGATCTCGTGGTCGCGCCGGTCGTGCTCCTGTGGTATGCGAGGCCGTTGGTGCGGTGGCCGCGCGGCCGCGCGCTCGAGGCCGCCGCGCTGCTCGCGGGCGCCGGGCTCGCGGGTCTGATCGTGTTCGGCGGGCTCTTCCCCTCGCGCGTCAAGGACTACCCGCTCGAGTTCGTGTGCATCCCGTTCTTCCTGTGGGCGGCGGTGCGGTTCCGAGCGCGCGAGGCGGCGACGGCGATCCTCGTCCTCTCGGCCATCGCCATCCGCGGCACGCTGCTCGGCTACGGGCCGTTCGCGCGCGGGGCGCCGAACGAGTCGCTGCTGTTGCTCCAGGCGTTCATGGGGGTTGCCGCGGTGATGACGCTGATCCTGGCGGCAGCGGTGTCGGAGCGCAAACGCGTGGAAGCGCAGCTGCGCCGCCTTACGGTGAGCGATGCGCTCACGGGGCTCGGGAACTACCGCCAGTTGGCCACCGTGCTCGAGGCGGAAATCCAACGCTCCCAGCGCACCGAGCGGCGTTTTGCCGTGGTGTTCCTCGACGTGGACGGCCTGAAACAAATCAATGACCGTCATGGCCACGTCGTCGGCAGTCGGGCGCTCTGCCGCGTGGCCGAGGTCCTGCACGGTGCGTGTCGGGCCGTCGACACCGCCGCGCGGTTCGGTGGAGACGAGTTCGCGCTCGTGCTCCCTGAAGCGGACGGAGCGGCCGCCGCGCGGGTGGTAGAGCGGATCGTGGAGCGCCTCGCCCAAGACAGCGAGCGGCCGCGCGTCGCGACGAGTCTCGGGGTGGCCGTGTATCCCCAGGACGGGGGGACGGTCGAAGCGCTGCTCGGGGCGGCGGACCGAGTGCTCTATAAGATGAAGGCACGCCAGCGCGCCCCGGCGCCGTAGGCGCAAGGGCTCGCTCGCGAGGCCGCCGCCAGCAGCGCCGCCGCGACAACGATACGGCCCGCGCGCACGGGACCACTCGATCCCCTGACCTCCCCGCGTACTCGCCCACAGTGGCGCCCCGCTTCGTCCTACGCCTACTTCTATGCTGAGCGCTAGACGGAGGTCTCGGCCCATACGAAGCCTGATGCAGCGCAGAGCACGAACGCTTCCACGATGACGGCGCCAGACTCCCGGGCGGCGGCTGTGCTGGCGCGCGCCCTGGTGCGTGCGCGCTGGTGGGTCCTCGCGTTCTGGGTCGGCGTGGGCGTGGTGGCGGTCCCCGAGGCCGCGCGCGTCCCCGAGCGCCTCGACGTGCGCGGCGGCAGCCTCGGGCCAACCGAAGCCTCCCGGGTCGACGCGCTCTTCGCGACCCGGTTTCGTCAGGATATCGGCGAGACGTTCCTGGTGCTCGTGTCGGGCCCCGGGCCGTTCGACCGCGGGCCTGCGCGCGCGCTGCTCGACTCCTTGGGCGCTGCACTCGCCCGCGAGCCCTACGTCCGCGACGTCGCCTCATTCGCTTCGGCCCGTGACTCCACCCTCCTCGCCGCCGATCGCCGCACCGCGTTGGTGCTCGTGACCCTGAGCGTGGCGCGCCCTGATAGCGTCCTGAAGCTCGTGCTCCCGCTGCGCGCCACCGCCCGGCGCGCAGTCGCGACGCTCCCGGGTGGAGCCGCGTACCGCGTGATCGTCACCGGGGACACGCCGCTCGAGCGGGACATGCTCACGGTGACGACCGAGGACGTGGGGCGGAGCGAGCGGCGCCTGCTGCCGGCTGCGGGGGTGATTCTGCTCGTCGCGTGCGGCTCGCTCGTCGCCGCCCTGGTGCCGCTGGCGGTGGGTTTTCTCGCCATCGCCGTCGCGCTCGCGGTGATCGGCGCGCTGGCGACGGTGTGGCCCATGTCCGTCTACGTGCTCAACGTGGCGACCATGATCGGGCTCGGCGTAGGGATCGACTACTCCCTGCTCATGCTCACGCGCTTCCGCGAGGAGGTCGAGCGCGGCGCTGGGACGGGCGAGGCCGTCGCCCGCACCGTGACGACGGCCGGTGTCACGGTCGCCGCTTCGGGGCTCTCGGTTGCGGTGGGCTTCGCCGGGTTGCTGTTCACACCGCTCGTCGAGACGCGCAGCATCGGGATCGGCGGCCTCGTGGTCGTGGCCGTGGCGGTGCTCTTGGCCACGAGCTTCCTGCCCGCGGTCTTGATGCTCCTCGGGCCGCGGGTGGCACGGCGCTGGTGGCGCCCGGGCCGCTTCTCCGCGGCGGCGGTGTGGGGCCGCTGGGCTGAGACGCTCGCCCGGCGGCCGGCGTGGGCGCTCGTCGCCGGTGGCCTGGTGCTCGGCGGTTTGACGGCCCCCGTCGTGCGGTTGCGCATGGGGCTGCCGGTGCGCCACTGGTGGCCGTCCGGGACGGAGGGAGGGGAGGGGTTGGACCTGCTGGAGCGCGTCGGGGGCGTGGGATATGTCCAACCCGTGCGGGTCGTCGTCGACTGGCCGCCGGGCCGCTCGGCCGTCGACCCTGGCGCGTTGCGCGGCTTGCGGGCCCTGTCGGATTCGCTGCGCGCGGATCCCCGAGTGCGCGCGGTGCAAAGTCTGGTGGACCTGCGCCCGAAGACCTCGCTGCTCGAGTACGCGCTGCTCTACAGCGATCTCGCGGCGGTGCGGGCGCGGGACCCCACGACGCTCGACCGCTTTCTCTCGACCGACCGCCGGGCCACGCGGCTCGACGTCGTCCTCGCCGACTCGACGTCGCTCTTGAGCGCCATGGACGTGGTGCGGCATGCGCGCCGGCTCGCCGCGGGCCGGTCGAGGCCGCTGACGGATGCGCGCGTCCTGGTCGGCGGGTACGTGGCCGAGAACGTGGATTCCCAGGACGCTTTCCTGGGTCGCCTGCCGCTCCTCGGGGGTGTCATCTTCGCGGCGACGGCCCTGATGCTCGGGCTCGTGTTCCGCTCGGCCCTGATCCCCGTGAAGGCCGTGCTCGTGAACGCGCTGTCCGTCGGCGCAACGCTCGGGCTCATCGTGCTCGTGTTCCAGGAGGGGCCCGGCGGGACCGGCGCCATCTTCGTCGCGGTGCCGGTCATGGTGTTCGCGGTGGTGTTCGGATTGAGCATGGACTACGAGGTGTTCCTCCTGGCCCGCGTGAAGGAAGCGTTCGACCGGACCGGCGACAACGATCGGGCCACCGTGGACGGCTTAACCGTCACGGCGGGCGTCATCACCTCCGCCGCGCTCTTGATGATCGCGGTGTTCGGGGCGTTCGCGTTCGCCCGCGTGCTCGTGATCCAGCTGTTGGGGTTCGGGCTCGCCGTCGCCGTGCTGCTCGACGCGACCATCATCCGCTTGGTGCTCGTGCCGGCGGTGCTCCATCTTGCGGGCCGCTGGAACTGGTGGCCGGGGACCCGGGGAGCCCCGAGGCGCCCGGGGGCCGGGGGCGGTGGGGCTCAGGCATGACGTCCGAGCGGCGCCTGGCCATCAATGCCG
>Ga0209648_10002375_pt1 | contig 15598 bp, 8 predicted proteins | sample GraSoi2013_115cm_FD_185830 | JGI IMG/M metagenome (GOLD analysis project Ga0209648, IMG submission 185830) | Grasslands soil microbial communities from the Angelo Coastal Reserve, California, USA - Sample 9_17_2013_115cm (SPAdes) (version 2) | ecosystem: Environmental > Terrestrial > Soil >...
GAAACCGACATTGAACGCCGAGGCCTGCCCGCCATTCGGCTTTCGCAAATATCGGATCGCCTCTCCGAATTTCCGCAATCGCTCTTGCGTGTCATCGGTCGAACCGTCATCCACCACCAGAATCTCACGTTGCTCAGCCGGAAAATCCTGCGCCAGCGCGCTCGAAACCGCTTCTTCGATGTATTCACCGTAATTGTAGCTATCGATCAGGACGGTGAAGAAAGGGGCTTTCATTCTTGCCTTTTTCAGCTCATCTCGCCGTGGCCTGCGCCAACTGCGCGCGTTGCGACGCGATGATTTCTTCGAGGATCGCGTCCAATCCGCGCGTAATTTTCCAATTCGGATAGTGGCTCTGGAATTTTCCAAGATTCGAGATATAACAAATATGGTCGCCCTTGCGCGCTTCGTCCACGTAGCGCCAGTCCAGCTTGCGTCCGGTCATCTGCTCAATCCGCTCGATAGCCTCCAGCATGGAAATGCTGTTCGCGCGGCCGCCCCCCAGGTTGTACACCTCGCCGCGCCGCGGATTAGCGGCAAACTCCTCGATCGCGCGCACCACGTCATGACTATGAATATTGTCGCGCACCTGCTTGCCCTTATAGCCAAAAACGGAATACCTGCCGCCGCTGAGTGTCACCTTCACCAAATACGACAAAAAGCCGTGCAGCTCTACCCCGGAGTGCGATGGCCCCGTCAGGCAGCCGCCTCGAAAGATCCCTACTTTCATGTTGAAGTAGCGCCCATATTCTTGCGCGACCAGATCCGCCGCCGCTTTCGAAGCGCCGAAAAGCGAATGCAGCGTTTGATCGATCCGGCAGGTCTCGGCGACACCCGCAAAATCTTCCGCCCGCGCGTAATCGTACCGCTTCTCCAACTCCGCAAGCGGAATCTCATTCGGCGCGTCGCCATAAACCTTGTTCGTGCTCAGGAATACGAACACCGCCTCGGGCGAATGCTGGCGCGTCGCTTCCAGGAGATTCACCGTGCCCAGCGCATTCACCTCGAAATCGAGTAGTGGAATCTCTCGCGCTTTATCGTGCGAAGGCTGCGCCGCGCAGTGCACGATCAAATCGAAGCGTTGCGTTCGAAAGAGTTCTTCGATGCCCGCTCGGTCGCGAATGTCCAGCGCCGAATGTGTGAACCGCTTGGTCACACTCTTCAGCCGCTCCAGATTCCAGAGCGTGTCGCCTGCGGAGCCGAAGAAAACCCGGCGCATGTTGTTGTCCACGCCGACAACTTCATGGCCCTCCCGGTCGAAATGCTCGACCGCCTCCGAGCCGATCAGTCCGCTGCTGCCGGTGACCAGAACTTTCATCCGTTCGAATCCATTCCTCTCCCCATGGGCGGCAAACCAAAACAACGCGGTGGAATTTCCGCGAACCGCATTTCTGAAATGGCTAAGACCGGGGACGAGAGGGCCGCTCCCTCACTAAAAGAGTACCAGCAGTCGAGTCGTTTTTTAACTGCTCCGAACCAAAGTACCCGCCTCTTTCGAATCGCTCGCCATAAGGGGTTTCTTCACAGCTTCTATTCGATCAGTGAAAGCTGCCGTCAACGCGCCCGACAACTGAATCCGGGTGTTGACTAAATCGAATTCGCGGAGTAAAACGCCAGTAACTTCGCTGTTTGCCCGGTCCGGTTGCTGTTCACTCACGCCTATTTGGACTTTCGGCATTCTGCGAGTAAGGGATGGGGGTGTTCCGTGACAAATAGAGACGCTGTCTTATTTCTGGTTTTGCTGCTTTTGAGTGTTCCTTCGGTTTTTGCACAAGTCAGTACGTCGTCGATTACCGGAGCCGTAACAGATGAATCCGGTGCTGTCGTGGCCGGCGCCAAAGTGGAGGCGAAGAACGACGAGACGGGTGTGGTGTTCAATCAAAACACGACCAGCTCGGGCAATTATTCGTTCGCCTCGCTGACTCCCGGGAGCTACAGCGTCACCGTGACGCTTTCCGGCTTCCAGACCTTCAGGAGTGTGCACAACTTTCTGACAGTCGGCACACCGCTGGTTGTGGACGTCACCTTAAGAGTGGGTACGGTCGGCGCGACCGTCGAGGTCGTGGAATCGAACTATCAGCGCCTGGAAACCTCTAACGCCACCGTGAGCGATATCATGGACACAAAGCAGGTGCAGAACCTGCCGCTCAACGGGCGCAATCCGCTCTCACTGCTAACGCTCGAGCCGGGTGTGGTGCAGCGGACGACGAAGGGCGCGGGCTCGGGTACGCACGTGTTTGGCTCACGGGACCGCGCCCATAACGTCACGATTGACGGCATTGACGCCAATGAGTCCACGGTGCCCAATCCACAGAGCAACCTCCAGCGGCTGAATCCAGACAATGTTCAAGAGTTCCGCACCGTCACGCTGGGTGCGACTGCTGAACAAGGCCGCAATAGCGGCGCGAACGTGATCGTGGCTACGCGAGGCGGCACCAACGCCCTTCACGGGTCGGTGTTTTACTTCAATCGGAACACGGCCTACAACGCCAACGAGTGGTTCAGCAACTACGAAGGCAAGCAACGCCCGGAACTGAAGCTGCACGAATATGGGTTTGCCGTCGGTGGTCCCATTATCAAGAACAAGACGTTTTTCTTCGGCAGCTTTCAGAACAACCAGATCAATCAGACGGAGCCCGTCTCAGCCACTGACGTAGGTGTCGCCGGCTTCGGAGCGCCGACAGTCTACACGTCCCTGGCACGCACTGGGATTTTCCGGTTCCTGCGGGGATGCATCAATTTCGTCAACCCATCCTGTCCAAAGGGAGACCCGAATAACATTACGGGCAATTCGCCGCTCCTGGTAGACCCCAGCGGCAATCTGAAGCCCGGCGTTCGGGTGTGTAATGACACGCCGACGACGGTCGACGGAAAGTGCGTGGCCAGCTATAGCATCTTCGACAAAGCCAATGATCCGCAGAAAGTCGGCGGAGATCCGGCGGTGCTGGCGCTGATGAACAGCCTGCCGGCGGCCAACGCTTTCAACCTGGGTGACGGACTCAATCAAGCCGGATTCAACTGGAACCCGCCTTCCCAGTTCAAAGGGCCGCACTACTACGTGCGGGTGGATCATACCTTTGGTCCCAACGACAGCGTTTTCGTCCGCTGGCTGCAAAATACGTTTGATACCAAGCGAGGCGACTTCCTCAACGGACGGCCTCAGGTGTATCCCGGATTCCCGCCGCTGGGTGAGGTGAACCGGCTGGGCAAGAACCTGGCCATCAGTTACCGCCATAGCTTTTCGCCGACGCTCGTGAACGAGCTCACCGCCGGTTTCAACCGTTTTGTGTTTCAATTCACCTTCGGCGAGTCCAATCCCAACTTTCCGAATCCGCAGAAGGTTCCCATCTGGGCAGACGATTGCGTGCTGGGCTCGACGCTGAACGTCGACCTGCCGTACTGTCTCTCGCCCCACACGCAACGCGCGATCACCACGCCGCAGATCGTGGACAACGTCACGTGGGTCCGCGGCAGGCACACCCTTCGCGCGGGACTCAATTTCCGCTTCTATATCCACAATGACAGCCGCGGGTTCTTCGGCAGCGGCGTGGTTCAGCCCATCATCCGATTCAACCAGAATAACCGGCAAGGTAATTTCTCTAATATACCGGCCACCGGCGACGGCACTACATGCCCCACCTGCGCGAATTCTGCGGACATCAACGTTCTTCAGCAAGCCATTGACGAATTGGCGGGAATCCCCAGCCGCATCCAGCAGGCTTTCCTGGCGAACTTCAACAACGACACCTATGCGAGCACAAACTTTGCAACGGTTTACACGCGCGCCCACCAGTACGATTCCTACGTTCAAGACGAATGGAAGCTGCGGCCAAACCTGACTCTTAACTTGGGCGTGCGCTGGGAATACAACCCCGCGCCTTACGACGCAAAGCAAACGCTCGTCCCCAACGTCTTACCCGACGGCTCACAAGGCAACGTGACGTATGGGAGGGCGGACCGCTGGTTCAAGAATAACAATATCGGCTCGGTCGGTCCGCGCGTGGGGATTGCGTGGTCGCCGGACCCAAAGACTTCTGTCCGGGCGGGGTATGCGTGGCTATTCGACACTCTGTCCACTTTCCAGGTCACCGCGATGGCGGGCAAAGTACCGGGCTTCTTGCAAAATTGTCTGGTGAACATCCCAACAACGGGGCCCGCAACTGTGACGAATGGCTGCGTGGTGCCCCCGGCGCTAGTCAGCAACCCAGGAGCGCGGATCTCCACAGGGTTTCCCGTGACCGTGCCGACTCCGACGATTAAGCCCTCCGCAGCGTTATCTCCTGTCGCCCAGACGGGTCTTCAAGCTTCTTCCGTGGGCGGGTTCGATCCAAACATCAAGAATCCCTCGGTGCATGAGTGGGATCTGACAATCCAGCGCGAGCTTCCCAGGCATTTCGTCGCGGAAATCGGTTACATCGGGAAGCGGGGAACGCACCTTTACAGGGCCTATGATTTGAACCAGGTTTCCATTAACGCACCGGGTTTCCTCGACTCGTTCAACATCGCCATGAAAAACCGGCAAATAGGTTCAGGTTGCAGGCCGGATGGCACCAAGATTGATCCGGTGACGAATCTACCAGTACCATGTCCGGGCGCTGCGACGCCGACGCTTTTGTTGGCGATGATGAGTGCCGCCAACCTGAACAGAAGGACGTTGGACTTCGACACCTATAACATCGGAAACTTCGCCAACTTTGCCGATGGGTTGGCGGGCGCGAGCGCAATAACGAACCGGGCCATGCCGGGCGGGACCTGCACAACGACCGACAGGAGCGGGTGCTTTCCTGCCAACTATTTCCGGCCGAATCCCCAGTTCGGGCAGACCTTCTTCCAGGATTCCGGCGGAGACTCTTACTACCACGGCTTGTTCATTGCTGTGCGTCGCCGCTTCGAACAGGGCCTGGATTTCGGTTTTTCTTACACCTTTAGCAAGTCCATTGATGACATGTCCGTCGATCCGACGGACATGTCATCAATCGGCGCCTTGAGCACGACGAACAGCCGCACACCGACTGATATCCACAACTGGCGGCTGGACCGCGCGCTTTCGGACTTCAACAACACGCACGTGCTGCTGGCCAATTTGCTTTACGAACTCCCCATCGGCAGGGGCAAGAAGGTCGCTTCCTCCGTGCCCAGCTGGGCGAACCAAATTATTGGCGGTTGGTCCTTCACCGGCATCTTCGCGTACCAGAGCGGCGAACCGTATAGCATCACCAGCGGTTCACTCACGACCAATGGAGCACACGTCAGCTTCGCACAGGTCCGCGGCCCACTCGACAAAGGCCACGTGCAGTTCACTGGAGTGGAAGGGCCCGTGATGTACAACGCCAGCAAACGCATCACCAACCCGGCCGACCCAAACTTTAACTGCGTCAACGTCATAGGCACGCAGACCTACTTCTGCATTCCGCCGCCGGGACAGAACGGCAATGGCCGCAACATCGTGCAAGGGCCGAATTTCTGGAATCTGGATTCAGGTCTCCTGAAGGACTTCGGCATCACGGAGCGCTTCAAGCTGCAGTTCCGTGCAGAGGCCTTCAACGTGCTGAACCACACCAATTGGGAAAACCCGCGCAACGCGACGTCCGGATCGCCCAGCGTCCGGAGCAGCGTTTTCGCTCAGACTTGCTGCGCGTCGGCTTCGCTGCCGGCGTCGGCAACGGTGATCGCCATTGGCGAACCGAACCGCGTCATGCAGCTTGGCCTGAAACTTAATTTCTAAATTGGCGCTCGAGTACGCTGTTCTAGCTCTGGCCGACGAAGCCGAGGAATTCCTCCGTCCGTTCCACCGGCAGCGCCACCAGGTTCGCGTCGTACGTTTCCTGATCGCAGGAGATGGGCAACAGCGCGCCCTTCGCCGCAATCGCGAACCAGCGGTAGTCCATGCGAATCAGGCATTGGATGATTTCCCGCGCGGGGTAGCCCCATGGCTGCGTTCGAATGTCCTGCACTTCCGCGAGAATCGCCGGCCGCGATTCACTCTGCAGCAGTTTCGTCGCGCCATACAGAACGGAAAGTTCCGCCCCTTCCACGTCGAGTTTGATGAAATCTACCTTGGTCACTTCTAACTCGGCCAGCACATCATCCAGCCGCCGCACGGAGACCCGCACCGCCCGGATGGGCTCGTCCACCGCTGGCGGCCGCAGGCTGTTGCACCAATCTTGAAATCCATCCACCATATAAAGGTCCGTCTCCCCCGGATCTTCCCCCAGTGCGCAAGCCACCAAATCGGCGTTCGAACAGCGGTTCATGCGCAAGTGTTTTTCCAGCCGTTCGCATTCCCGCGGTGAGGGCTCAAACGCGATCACCCGCCCTTTCCGCCCGATTCGCTTCGATGCCAGCAGTGTATACAGCCCATGGTGCGCCCCGGCATCGATGACCGTCATGCCCGGCCGCAGCAGTCGCTCGACGAACCGCGTCTCCATCTGTTCGAACTGGTTGTAGATCAGTTCGTGATCCAGCGCACTCTTCTCCGCCAGCCACCACGCACCGAAGGGCAGCCGCAAGGGAATCGGCATTCCGGGAAAAATGCGCCGCGCGCGGTTTGCCAGCGTGATGTATTTTCTGCGCGCGGGGCTGGCAAGGAATCGCCCGATGCGCTGTGTCAGCGTGGCCATTACCAGAGGCTTCTTTGCCCACGGATCTTCGGCTTCGGGAGGCTCGGGAATCAGCCGGAACCCGGCTACGTCGATCGCTGTGGTGGAAGCCAGCAATACGGTGCGGCGCCGCGCGTGGTCCGTTGTCTCTCGAAAATCCTCGTGATCCGGCAAGCGTATTACGCGATAAACCATCCCGAATCCCGCGCGGTACAGCATCTTCACCAGGCTGCCCTCGCTCGGATAGCAACTCACATCAGTTAGGCTCTGATCAACTTGGCGCGGCTCCTCGCGCAGCAGCATCGACGGCTTTTCCTCCGGCAGGCACATGCTTTCCAGCAGCAGGCACTTCTCCGTTAGCCCGCGGAGATTGCGAATCGCCCGCAGTGGATTCTCCAGGTGGTAGAGCAGTCCAAAACACAGCACCAGATCAAATCGGCCCAGTTCCAGGATCGCGCGCTCCTCGATGTCGCCCTGTTCGAACGGGATGTGCGGGAACCGGCGCCGCGCTTCCGCCACGTTTTCTGCTCGCCCGTCGAACCCGCACGCATTCAAGCCGCACTCCGTAAGCGTTTGCGAAAAAAATCCGGCTCCGCAGCCTGCATCCACTGCATTCGAAAGCTCCACCACGCCCTTCAGCCGCGTCACAACGTGCTGTATGATTTCGCCACGCGCCTCAATCAGCTGGCGATACTCCTTGCGATCGAACGGCGTCAGATGGATGGTGACTTCCGTGGTCAGCCGGACGGGCTGGACCTTATGGACACTGGAATTTCCTCGCGGAGTGGGACGCATGGGGCGGGCTTCCTTGCTGCTGCATTTCTAGCGCAGCTGCTCTTGCGGCAGAGAGGGTCTTCACCAGTTCAGAGACTGACCTGTCGTTGGCGGCCGGTGCCAGCGACGAAAATACTCGGGGCCCGAGAGACGTTCCTGCTAACGACTTATAGTAGTGGCATACTAAGTATAATGAGATAATTATGCAAGTAGATTTTAGCTTAGTACTGGCCGGCAAAGAGGTCGCGCGGGCCGCGGGATCGCCTCGCGCGCTGCTGTCCCCTCACTTCCAATTCACGACCGTGCCTGATTCTCCGGAAGCAAATCCCCGTTCCAACTTCCCCTCCTGCCGCAGGTGTAGCGTGTCATGGAAATACGGAGAACAGGGCAGCGGCGCATCCCAGCATTGATTTGTCTCCACGGGCATGTTGATCGTCAGCCCGGAAGTGCTTTGGTGCGGCGTCAGTTTTGCCTCCGGCAGGCGCAGAAACGTTCGAACGCCCACGCTCGGCCGAAAGTAGGAGATCCAGAAAAGGCGCGGGTGCGCTGCCCATGCGGTCAACAACAGCAAACCCGCTAGCGCGATTCGAATCCTTCCCGGCCGGTTCAGAAAATCAAGCGCGCCAAGAGTTCCCAGCGTCGCTCCCGCCGTCCAAATCGCTGGTTCACCGAACCGCATTGCTGGCGCTTCGAAAAACCAAAAAATCAAACCACCCACCGAGGGCATTAAAAGCCAGAGCCATTGCGGAAGCGCCTTCCGATCTCCGCGCGCCATTCGAATGATTCCCGCCACAACGCCCGCCAGCGCGAATAAAGGTGGAATCAAGAATCCTTCTCTCTCTCTCACTAATTCGCGGAACCACGGCCGCAGCCAATGCCACCCATGTGCGTATTCGTAAGTAAGCTCCGGAACGCGCGCGAAAGACCGCGCAAAGTCCGCTTGCAGTTGCGTTTCGAACGCCGGCACTTTCCAATCCACCGGAATCGAAAAAGCTGTGCTCGGGAAAAAAGGATATCCCGTCAGCACCAGACCGCGCCCCATCCACGGAAGCACAATTACGCCAGACAATATCACCGCCCACATCAGCTGCCGTTTTACCTGGGGAGCGTTGCGGCTCAGCGACCACAACTTCAGAACAGCTACCGCCCACCCCAGGGAGGCGAAGACCAGGCTCGAAATCTTAAACGTGACGGCGAGCGAAAAGAGCACCATGGCAATCACCAGGCCAATGCGCGGGGTATCACTCGTGCCCGTGGCAGGGTGCGGGGATTCCTCATCGAGGGCGCGGAAGAGGATGGCGGCGGCAACCAGGCAAACCACACTGGTGGGGAGATCGGTATTGGTGCCGACGATCTTGCTGGTGGCGCCCCAGATTGTTGCGGGGACAAAGAGGAGCGTGAAGAACCAATCAATGGGAGAAATACTTTTGGCGCGAAGGATACGAAGGGCGGCGGGAATAATGGAGGCGAAGAGCGCGGCGATTAGAAAACCGTCGAAAAGATGATGCGCGAAACCGCGCCAGGGGCCCTGATCCAGCGCAGCGACGGAGAGGAAGACGGAAGAGTTAAATCCGAACTGTCCGATTAAATTGCCGAGGCCGGGGACCAGCGGGTAGGTGATGAACCAGCGAACGGCTTGCGCGCCATACAAACCGGTGTCGTAGTGTTCGCCAAGAGCGGCGCAGCGAAACGCGATGATGGCAGCAGCAAGGGAGAGGAGAAGAAGAGTTGAAAGTTGAGAGCTGAAAGTTGAAAGTCGAAATGTCGAAGCGCCAGAAGGCCGAGGAAGATCGTTGGAACGCTGGAATGCTGAGACGCCGGAGAAGCGAAGGAGCGAGGTTCGTCCCACAAGTGGGTCCGGGATACGAAAGGCGTAATTCCAGAGGAAGCCGGCGAGGGCGAGTCCGCACAGGAGAAGGACGGCGACGAGATCGATGGGTCTGAGGAAGTGATAGAGCTGGAGGATCGCGGTAATGATGGCGATGCCGGTCCAGAAGGAATGCAGAAGAGAGAAGCGTTGGAAGGTTTGAAGATCGGAAGATTGAAAGATTGCGCGGAGGAGGAGAGAACCGATGCCGATGCAGACGGCGGCGCAGAGGAGCCAGGTGAAGAGGATGCAAAGGATGATGAGCGCCAGCATCGAGGCGAGATTCTAGCAGGAGTGGGGGCCGGATGAGAAAGGGATGGTATTCGTTGGAAGGGGACCGGGGAGAGAGAGCCCGTCCAACAAGGTTGGAATCTTCCCGACAGGGTCGGGACAGGTCGATCGTCGCGATGCTCCTCAGGACAGATTCCCTCATCGGGAATGAAGAGAGGGCGGATCCCGGTTGGTCGCTCGGAGTCGAAATGTGAAGAGAGATCCTTCACTCCCGATGGTCGCTCAGGCCAGCAATCCTCATCGGATTCCTGGTTAACAATAACTGCCCCCTCCCCCCGTGTTTTTTGTAAGTGTTGCATCTAAAGGGTTTAGCAATCCCACAAGTCCTTTAGAATCAACACTTGACCGCTTATTCTATATACTGCCGTGGAAATATAGCACCGTCTTTACTTAAGAGCAATAGAGTTTCAAGGCGGGAGGGCGCGGCCGCAAAACGCACAGCGAAACCGCTCCAGTGGGTATGGCGTTGCCGAGAAAGGGCGCAGCGTGCTGCGCCCCTACAACCGAGCAACTGCGCTGTGAACAGTTGCTTCGTCGACCGGCCCTCCTGCTCCCTGCCGCAACATTTCCGTATAGAGCTGAACGTACCGGCGGGTCTGGACACTCAGGTCATATTCGGCGAGAGCGATGCGGCGGCAGTTGGCTGACATATCTGCTCGTTTCGAATCGTTGCCTAGCAATTCGAGCATGGCCGAACGAAGTTCGGCGGAGTCGCCGGTATTCGCCAGTAAGCCCGTAACTCCAGGGCGCACGGAGTCCGGAATGCCGCCCGCCGCGAACGCCACGACGGGAGTTCCGCAAGCGAGCGATTCCAGCATGGTATTCGGCAGGTTGTCCGCGAGCGACGGAAGCACAAACACATCCGCCGCGCTATAGACCATGGACAGCGATCGATCGTCGCTCATTGACGTGATATGCGCGTGTGGAAAGCGTTCCAGCGCGGGCGGCGCACCAAAACCGAGACACAGCAGGAATACTCCGCGCGTAGCATCCATGCCCTCCAGCGCGCCGATGAGGTGCTTAAAACCCTTCAGGTGCACTTGAAGCCCATTCGAAACAAACAGGATGACCTTGGCTTCCTGCGGTATCCCGAGAACCTCCCGACTGAAACGGCGATCTCGCGGCTTGAACACTTCAAGATCCAAGCCGTAGGGTATGACCGAACGGGAGAAGCGCGACAAAAGCAGACTGCGCTTTACTTCCCCTCCCAGCCACCGGCTGGGGGTGACGATATGAAACCGATCTGGATCAAGGGAAGAGTAATACTTCTGTTTGCGGCGCCAGACATCGCGAGTTAAATCGCCTTCATCGGAAGAGCCAAGCTGAGGACAAGCTCCGCATTGCTGCGTGAACTTGCCGCAGCCCATGTCGTGGCAGCATCCCCCGGTGAAACTGGCCATATCGTGGAGCGTCCAGACGAGAGGCATGCTGGGCGCCAACCAGCCAAAGAATGCTCCCAAATCGAGAAATCCCGCGAGCCAGTGGAGATTGATGAGGTCGGTTTGCGGCATTTGACGGCAGGCGTCCTCATAAAAAGGCGTGCGGTCTTCACTGAAAAATGTTCGCTCGGCAGGAGAAGTTTTGGCGTAACGGCGAAGAGAGAGATCGAGCCTCAGCCGCCGAGCGTTTCGGGTTATCCAGGCGAGGCGGCCCCGCGAAGACTGAAATTGAGTTACCCATGGATCGCTGGTGTATTTGTCGAGGACATACATCCGCGAGTCCTGGCCGGATCGGCGCAAGCCGTGGTGAAGGCGATAAGCGGAGCGCGATGCCCCGCCCCCGTTGTCGGCTGTACTGATGTGCAGAATCTTCACGGCAATTAAGATGACGGTTTAAGAAGGCTTGGTCAACCGTTGAACTTAACAGAACAATTATCCGCGTCTCAACCCAAAGAGGTGGTCGCGGACATAGTCGCGCGGGTCGTTGGGACGAGAAGCAAGCGTGAAACCGTGCCTAGTGAGGAATTCCTCGACAAAGGTGCGGGTGCGAAACTGCTCGCCGTCACCGTGGTGGGAGCGGAAATCGTGACAGGCTACGCAGATTTGGCGAACGTGTTGGATGACCGAGGCCATGCCAAGTAGTGCATACCGCTCTGCGCCCTCAATGTTCATCTTCAGGAATGTGATGTCTTTGAGTCTTTGTTGCTGACAGACGTTGTTGAGCGTGGTAGCTCGCACGGGGATTCCTGACGATTCCTCACGGTAGTCGATTGCGTTTTCCATCCATGATGATTCGGACTCGGCTATCCGAACGGTGCCCGGCTTATCCATCAGCGCGAGTTGCAGCAAGGTCACATTGGACAGCCGGTTGAGGCGGCAGAAATTCTTCAGAATCTCGAAAGAGAGCGGATGCGCTTCGATGGCGATCACGCGGCCAGTCTCGCCGACAGCGCGCGAAAACGTCAGCGTATCCTCGCCGCGACCCGCTCCAACGTCGACGATGACATCCCCTTCTTGCGGACGGTAGTGTTGAAGCCAGAACTCTTTCGTCTCGGAAACATATCGTTCCAGTTGACCCTTCCAGCCATCGAAATCGAAGGGCGAATAATTGAACCTCGAGCCGTCCGGAAAGAAGTGTGGTCCGACCCGATGAGTCCACAGCCCGTCAACGTATGCAATTTCGAAGTCATCGCCCGTGGCCTTTCGTGCGAAGCGTGTCGCGATCTTTCCCAGAAAAAGCCTTACGCCCGGACGGTCCAGCAATCGAGTTAAAGCCCTTTTGTATAACAATTTGCCAAAGGCTCCCACGGCCCTACGTATCCCAAAGATTAATCATGAACGTGGGCCGTTGCGCAGCGCGGGATGAGAGATGGAGACATTCTGTTCGAAGCGGCAGAGATACACGCCCGGAAAGGTCTCGGTGTGGCGACTCGTCTCCTCGGTATCGATGAAGTCGAGCGAGGTGGCGAACTCAATGTCATCAATTGTTTCCAAGGCGGCACGGCCGAGCCAAAGGCCGACCAGATACTTGCCGGGCCTGAGCAAAACTTCGCGGAGGAGGAAGTTGGCCATTGCGGTTTGCCCGGCTTGCAGATTCACGAACTCCCCCTTTTGTGCTGTATTGGTGTCGATTACGCGGTAGCCGCTGGAATCGTAGAAGATGATAGCCAGATTGGCAGGCGCAAAGTCAGATTCGCATTTGAGCTCGACGCTGATGCTCAAGTCACAGCCAGGGTAAGCGATATCGAGCGCGTGTCCGGAAGAGTCGAGCGGCTGGACGGAAATGGAAGTGAAACGAGCCTTGCCATTCCCTTTTCTCGGGCGAGCGGAGAGGTCAGAACCACCAACAATGTTGAGGGACTCCGCGTAATAACGCACGGTTGCTTCGGCGGTGGAACCCTCAAAGTCGATGCCCCCTTTGTCCAGAATGATGCAGCGCGAACAGAGGGCATTGATGGCGCCCATGCTGTGGCTGACGAGGACAATGGTGCGGCCGGCGCGGGCGACGTCGCCCATTTTGCCGAGGCATTTTTTCTGGAAATTGATGTCGCCGACGGCGAGGACTTCATCGACGAGGAGAATTTCCGGCTCGAGGTGGGCGGCGACGGCGAAGGCCAGGCGGACGTACATGCCGGAGGAGTAGTGCTTGACGGGGGTGTCAATAAATTTTTCGAGCTCGGCGAAGGCGACGATTTCATCGAATTTGCGGATGATTTCCGCCTTGCCCATGCCGAGGATGGCGCCGGAGAGGAAGGTGTTCTCGCGGCCGGTCAGCTCGGGGTGAAAGCCAGTGCCGACTTCGAGGAGCGAGCCGACGCGGCCGTGAATCTCCGCCCAGCCGGTGGTGGGGCGGGTGATGCGGGAGAGGATTTTGAGAAGGGTGGTTTTGCCGGCGCCGTTGCGGCCGATGAGGCCGAGGACTTCGCCTTCGCGGACTTCGAGGGAGACGTCTTTGAGGGCCCAGAAAGTTTCGTCCTTTTTCCTGCGAAGCGAAGAGATCGGGGAGCGGAGGAAGGCTTCGAGGGAGTGGCGGAGACCGCTGTCTGCTTGCAAGCCGCGGTGGTAGCGCTTGCCGAGGCCTTCGCCGTGAATGACAGGGGCGCTCATGGCCAGTCCGCCTCCGGCGCAGGCTGAGGTAGTGCCTTTGATGACGACTCCGCAAATGTGTAACCAGAGCGGTGGCCGAACCGTATCAGAGGGCTCTCGAAATGGCGCCAGGACAGACGCGCAATTGCCAGCGTCAGGGCGAGCGCGATGAGTGTGGTCAAGAAAGTGTAGCCGCCCGTTATGCGCGGCTCACGACCCCAGAAATAGCCGAAGAGCGCTCCTTGTATTGTCTGATGGAGTAAATAGGTGCCGTAGGCGATGGACCCTAGCCAGCCGAGCCATTTGAATCTCAGCGCATAACTGACAAGACTGTCCGGCCTGGTCACAGAGTAAAGAAGCACTTGCACATAGAAGAGGGCGAGCCAGGTGTAACCTACGCGCTGCATCAGTAGGATTTGCGAGCCGGGAGCTTTCAAGGTCAGGAACACGATCCCAAGCAAAAGCGCAGGGATTGAGATGGCGAAAAACAGATTGTTGCGCTGAATTCGAGCTTTCCAGACATCATCTCGAATCAGGACTGCTGCAAGAACACCGAACAGCAAAGCATCCGCGCGGCAAGGCATCAGGACAGTAGTAGCGACCCAATTCTGGGGCCAAATCTGGCGGATGGCGATGCGCGCCAAAGGGGCCAGACCTATGCCCGTCATGACGCATGCCAAGAGCCAGCGACCGAAAAGGAACCGGACGACAAGGGGCAGAGTAAGATAAAACTGCTCTTCGACCGCGAGGGACCAGGTGACTGCCAACCCGCTGGCGCCTAGGCCTGCGGTGTGGGCCATCCAGAAATTCTGAGTAAAGGTCCAGAAGGAATACCAGGGCAGGCGGTCTGCCGTGAGCCAGGTAAAATCGCCGTTGTGCATGCGCTGCGCCGCAAACACAAACGCAGAAAAGACGAGGAGAAGGGCAACATAAATGGGTACGATCCGGAAAAAGCGGCGTGTGTAGAAAATCTGGAAGTAGTTCGTGGAGGTGCGGGCGTCGAGAAGAATTCCGCCGATGAGGAAGCCGGACAGAACGAAGAATAGATCAACTCCGGTCCAACTTAGCCGGACGGGAACCATGGCGTAGGCCAGCAACGACGCTGGGCGCGCCTGGACAGTCAACCCGAAATAGTGAAACACGAGGACCATGCCGATAGCAAGACCGCGAAGGCCGTCGAGCTCCGGGATGCGGGCGGAGAGGTCGAGCGCGGGAGGGTTAGACGCGGTCGGCAACGGCGGACTCCATACGATTGAAGAAGAAGAGGCCGCCGAGGACGACGAGGGCGACGGCGGCGCTGGAAGCGAGAAGGAGCAGGCCGGGGGCCTGGCCGCGGCCGGTGATGGCCCAACGGAAGCCGTCAATGACGCCGGCCATGGGATTGAGGCCGTAGAGCCAGCGCCAGCGCGGCGGAACGAGCGAGGAAGGATAGGCGACGGGAGAAGCGAACATCCAGAACTGGATGAGGAACGGAATGACGTAGCGGACGTCGCGATAAAGAGCGTTGAGCGCGGAGAGCCACAAGCCGACGCCGAGAGCGGTGAAGACGGCGAGAGCGAGCAGCGCGGGCAGCCAAAGCGCGGCAAGAGTGGGGCGGATGCCGTAAGCGACAGTGAAAATGGCGAGGACCACGAAGCCGATGGCGAAGTCCACGAGGCCGGAAAGCGCGGAGGAAATGGGAAGAATGAGGCGGGGGAAATAAACCTTGGTGATGAGGCGCTGGTTATCGACGACGACGTTGGTGGTCATCTGGAGGGCGTAGGAGAAATAGGTCCAGGGGACGAGAGCGGCGAAGTAGAAGACAGGATAGGGGAGGCCGTCGTTGGGGAGCTTGGCGAGGCGACCGAAGAAGAGAGTGAAGACGAGCATGTTGAGGACGGGTTGGAGAACGACCCAGAGGACGCCGATGGCGGTTTGTTTGTAGCGGATCTTGACGTCGCGCCAGACGAAGAAGTAGAGGAGTTCGCGGTAGGCCCAGACTTCGCGGAGGCGAAGCTCGAAAAGGCCGCGGGGAGGCTCAATGCGAATGGTGGCGGAGGCGCCGG
>Ga0209648_10002376_pt1 | contig 15595 bp, 15 predicted proteins | sample GraSoi2013_115cm_FD_185830 | JGI IMG/M metagenome (GOLD analysis project Ga0209648, IMG submission 185830) | Grasslands soil microbial communities from the Angelo Coastal Reserve, California, USA - Sample 9_17_2013_115cm (SPAdes) (version 2) | ecosystem: Environmental > Terrestrial > Soil >...
CTGGGCTTCGGTTTCTCCATCTTTTTGTCCTTCTTCTTTCCTGTTTGTCTCCTGCGGTGGAACCAGGACGTGCGAATGCCTGCAGCCGACGCAGCAAGCGCCGGCAACTGTTTGGTAGATGGCCCGCATGAATATCGCCGGGATGGTCACTTGTTCGCCGCCCCGGTCGTAGAAGATCGGCGCTATGGAGCCACGAAATGCACTGTCGCGTCCCCACAATTCCAGCGCCAAGGTTCCCTGCCTGCCGTGAAACATGACGGAGCTTTCAAGGCGCGGGCGGGCGCGCATCTGTGTAGGTTGCAAACAATGCCGGGTAATCAGCAGGTCATACGTTTGACGGTAACGAAATACCTGCAATCGCACCAGAACCGGCGCGACAACGATCGCGTGCAAGCCGTTAAAACCGATCGTATCCAGGGGTTGTAGCCATGGCAGCGGAGCGCCGTCTTCGCACACAAATCCACAATATGAGCCCGCTTCCGCCACCGCCCCACCGGACTCGGCGCCGCGCAACACGTATCTGTTGGCGGTGTGTTGGTGTTCGATGGAAATCGCGGGCTGGCAGTACACGCCCGTGGCCTGTAACCGCTTGCGTATAGCGCGGGCCAATCGCAAACCACGCAGTGCGAGGACCGTCATGCCGTCCGGTTGGGTATTTTTCGTTGCCATATTTAGCTCGCCTCCTTCTTTCGTATTGGGCAGCCAAGCGCTTCCCGGATCATCTCCTTGGTGCAGCCCGCCCAGCAGCGATATCGGCGCGGATCGGCAACCGAAATCGCGAGATTGTCGCCGCTCGTGTCCCGTCTTCGCAGCGCGCACGATGGGCAACGCGCCCACCAGTCCCGGCCTCTCTTGCGTCGGTGCGGGATGTAGTCGATGATGCGAAACTCGCGGCGATTGGTGTTGTAGGGAGGCAGCTGAGTCTTGGGTTTAGGCTCGAGTTCTTCCGGCATGGTCAGCCCTTGCACGAAGCTGGACATCTCCAGTTCTGTGATCCGTTTCAGCCGGCTCAGGTAATCCATCTGAGCTTCCAGCGTGTAGTCGGCACCGTAAAACCAGTAGCGCTTTCCCGTGCCGCGATGCACGCCCAGCGGCCCGCGGATAGCATTGCCGAACTCATCCGACTCGAGCCGATCCTGGCGCGGAAAGAGCTCGATGCCGTCCACGAGGCCACTACCCTTGACCGGTACGCTGAGGCGTTTTGCCAGATTGGCGATGTAGATGCGGCACTCGCGCGCCAGGAGCGGCTTTTCCCCAAAGATCCAGAGGTGCCCGCCCCGCCGCGATTTTTCCAGCCCGGCTTCAACCCCGTCACGCTTCAGCTCCCACTGCAGCTTCAGCAGGTCATTCAGCGCTTCGGGGTAGTCAGCATCAATGGCAACCCACTTCGAGCGTTGCGTCATGGGGTTGATAGCATAGAGCCCTATGGTGAGTGCGCCCTCCAGGTGCGCGCGGAGGATTTCTCGGGAGAGCGGCACTGGCTTGTTGTCCATCCCCTTGCGGGGCCGGTAGTAGTAGTGCCGGCCGCTTTGCAGGTCCGGGCGCAAGGATTGGACGGTGTACGCCAGGCGGTTGACGAACAAATCAAAGTACCGTGTGCTCAACGCTTCCGTCGCCCGGATTTGAGTGTTCATAGGCGCATCTCCGTTCTGCATGTAGTACCGCAGGTCTGAATCTCGGTCAAATCCGGGCAGGTCTAGCGCAAAATCAGGCTTTGGCCACCCCCGAAACGAGCGTCCGGAGGATTTCGGGATTCTCGAGATAGCTCACCAATCCGTATTCCTCCATGAGCTGTTCGAACTCGAAGGGAGTCAGGTCATCGTCCGGACCTTCGAAATGGACCCTGTAAAACTGCTTTTGAGCGCGGTCATACATGTAGATCGCACCGGAGGCGGAATTTCCGGGGACCATTTGCAGCAATAGAATGCCGCGCGGCATCTGGATCCAGCAGCCGGCCACGGCCTCCCCAATCTTGAGGAATTCCTTGATAACCAGGTGCACGTGCGGCTCTGGGTTGCTGATCTTCATCTCATCGGCGCTGAACATAGCCTGCACCGACATGACTCCACGAGTTCCTGTCATAACACTTCTCCTTTTCATGAATATGCCGTTCCTTGGAACGGGCTGTTGTTAGCTGGAAAGCGGTCCAGCAGCCGCACAAATCAATGCCCTGTGAGGAAGCGGGACTAATCCAACGCAGCATCACAAGGAGTCAATTCAGGTCCAGATTGCGGTAAGAGCCTGAGCATTAAGCGGTGGCTAAATAGGAGCAAGAGACATCAGGGAGACTGCTGGACCTTGCGGAAGACAACTTCCTGTTGGGGAGCGCAATTGTTGGGAATCGCGCGGATGAGTGTTACCACCAAGCCAGGCAAGCACAAAGGGCAAACGGTGGAAGTGGCATTTGTACAAACCAAAACGTTCAACGCTCACGTTGGTGTGGAAGGATCGGCTCAAGACTATTCCCCTGAGTCCAGCATTTGCTCGTGCGTCTATTCAATGTAACCAGGCGAGGCAAAGGTGAATGGCACATGACTACACTTTGAGAGCACAGTCTTGTCCGTCTTGAAACTACTTCAGTCCAACATGCTTTCACGGAAATCGTACTGGGGATTGTCAGAGGATCATGCAAGTTACACGGACTCAGGACAGCACAAAATGGAGTTCAAGAAGAGTACAACTACAGGAGAAACACCTTACAAACAATTCAGCAGATCTGTCGGATGATGGGAGTACTTGCGTATTACAAGCAATCAAACAACATCGGATTTCTCTACTGTCAAACACCTACAGAGAAAGTAATCAAAAGTAAAGTATAGTCAGGGTGCAAGCATCTGAAAATGCGCCGCTTAAGCCTCACCGAAAAAGCTCAATAATCTGCCAAACGAGCGGCAATGGAGCGGCCAGCGAAGGTCAAAAGCAAGAACAGCCCCGCTAGGCGGCCCCGGGGAAGGGCAATCCCTTATATATAAGGATGTCTTCGAAGGTCGTTGCAGGCAAGTCTGGTGAGACCAGGACCTGTGTCCGCAGCTTTTGCTCGCAAAACGCCCTTAGGGTGGCAAACGCCACCCGATCTGAAACTGGCTGGAAAAGGTGGGCAAGATGGAAGACGATGTTCTGGGCAGCCCCCAGATAGAGGATGCAACCGATCTGGCGTTCGGCGGCAAGGGAGGCGCAAACCGATTCATACCGTCTGGCGCTCTTTAAAGTGCGCTCATACTCCAGGGCAAACCGCCTGAGCCCACCCGGGACCCACACGTCAACAATGGCATCGTAGTCTTTCTGATAGCCGCCGGCCGACATCATATTAGCCGAGGCAATTTCTATTTCGCCCTGCCAGTTCGCCAGCACATTGTTGCGAACGAGCGAGACCTGGACTTCGTTCAACTCCAGCGCGTGAAACGCCTGCGAAAGCTGGGGAGGACGAGGGGTTTGGGAGTGGATGACGGGAACAAAATGCCCGTGACTCTCGAGCTGCAGGAGTCCCTTTTGTGTAATGCGATAGACGGGATGGCCGGCCCAGGAGATACCTTCGCACGCGTGAAGATGGCCGGAGTCCAGCAGGCGGCGGACCCGCCAACTGAAGCTTGGCCGCGACTCCTCGAAGCGCCGATGGTGCAGCAAAGTGAACAGCTGCTCGTAGCTGATGAACCTGGAGTTCCGCGCCTGGCGCAGCAGAGGAATGTCGCGCCCCAGGCTGATTACGACGCTATTTTTGGCGTAGCGCAAGGTGGACTCCAGCAGCTCAGAGTACATCCGAAACCGGCTGCAAAACGGCGCCGTTGGCTGAGCCATCGGACAGTTGCAGTTGCCAAACCCCACGATTGGTACGCACCCAGTCTCCGGCCCTCATCAGCAACATGGCTTCCTGCTGTTCGCGCAATTGGCTGATGGACACAATCTGTATGCCGCCAGATCTCCACTCTCCCGCCTCCGATTCAATGGCGCCGACTCTGTCGGTGGAGAGTACAACCAGGTGATAGTCCGGCGTCATGGAGTGATGGACCTTGTGCTTGACGAGAAGGCGATTACCGCCCAAGGCAAATGTCATCTCCTCGCAGGAGAAGACGCGCCCAATGGCGCGCGCGTGGAAGTTGGGGTTGAAACTTCCAACCCCGTTGAAGCGAAGCAAGCCAGGAACGATCCAGTGATGGCGAATTTTCTGGCCCCTGGAACCGCAGTGTACGCCGGTGGAGTTGTAGTGAGCGGCGTGACGTGTGTAGCGGTATGGGTCTTCGGGATCCGGACCGGCCTTGGACCACCAGCTACTGCCGAATTGCAGGATCTTCACTAACATCGAAGATGTGCCCTATCAGGGCGCGGTTCAGCTCGCGAATACGGTTGATCCGCTCGGGCAAGGGCAGGCGCGGGAGTTCCCTCATTCGAGCAGCGATATCGGCGGGAACCGCTACATCCTGGTAGCCGCAGTACTGCAACATGTCCGCCATCTGCGTGGCCTCTGCGGCAAAAGCCCGCTCGTCGGGCGGGAGTGATTCCAGGCCCTTTTCGTACTGATCGCGGTCCTCAATGGGGGCAAGGCCGCCGCCAGGCTGGAAGCGTTTGAAGATCTCTTTCATTTTCAAAAGCAGTTCGTCTTGTGCGCTGGGTTGTGTCATGGTTGTACCTCCTTCTTTTCGTAGTTTAACAATCTGCGGTGAGTTGCTTGCCGAGGCCTTCAGCCTCTTTCTTCGCCTGATTTTCCTTCGTAGCGGCTGAGCTTCTGGCGCAGATTTTGCTCACGTTCCTGGCCGGTCCTGACCTGTTCCTGCGCGACAGTGAGCTGATGCTGCAGGTTGTTGACCTTGGCAACCAGGTCTCCATCCGGCGCGACATTGCGCGACGAATGCGGCGGCTTGTTTGCCGATGAAGGCATTGCCTCGGAGTGCCTGGCCGGCATTGGGTGGCTGCTCGTGCCGGATAATGGCGCCGGATTGAGCGTAGACGCATCTTGCAGTGCGGGCCTGCTTTGAGCACTGTTAGCGGGACCCTCCTTGCGCGGTCCGGCCTCCCGTAGTTGCTTTTCGGCATCCGTGTTGCGCGTCTTGATCAGGGCGCTGTGCCTCTGAAAGGCCTCGCCAGCCTGCCGCTTGGCCGACTCCAGAGCGTTGCAAAGTTGGGCCATCCCGGTTGCCGCGATCAGCTCCCGCCGCTGCCATTCTTTCCACTGATAGAGGATGATAAGCACCGAAAGACTCAACATCCCGACCGCGGCGAGATTGGACCAGAACAGGCTGTTCTGAACCGTTTCCTGCACCAACATCTGGCGCCCCTCGGCGATACACTCGCCGTAGTCTTTCTCCGTGGGATTAACCTGCTTCAGCGCAAAATCTGCGAAGCCTTCGCGCGGTTTCGACTCATTGCCAGCGCCTGGATCGTAACGGGAACGTTGCGCTGTCGCCGCTCCCGTTGTAACAGCAAGCAGTACGCTGACCCAACACGCATGCGAGAAGCTTCTGCTCACCATGGCTTTGCCTTTCCTTTCCCGGCTCCGAAGATGCGCGCGTTGCGCCGCACTAGGTCGACGTGCTTGAAGCGCAGATTGGCGCCCAACTCGCTGACCAGCGGGGTCTCGAGCCGCGGATAGATCACGGGCTTGAAGTCCGGCAGGGCAACGTCGGGAGGCACGCGGACGTGCAGATGAGAATGCATCGTCCCTTGCCGGCTGTCGGTCGTGAGGACCTGCATCTGCCCCAGAGGAAGGTTCTTGATGTGCTCATCGAGCACGCGTGTTTCCCTGACATCGGCCTCGCTGGCGAACCCGGTTTCCTCGTATTTTTTGTTGAACCAGCCACTGCGTTGTACGCTCCGGATGCGTTGGGTCCGCAGCACGGGTCCCGAGGCATCGCGGAAGAAGCGCGCGGTCTCTTCACACCTGGTGCGCATCTGAAAGATGGTATTGGGGGCAGACGAGACATCCTGCTGGAAGCCACGGCCGACCTCCAGCAGTTGCGGAAGCGCCTGCAGGGCAAACAGAAATGCGGTGTTGCTTCCGCGCGCGGTCTGCAGGGTGCGAGCGAAGCTGGGATAGGCAAACGGGGCAAACTCGTCCATGATCACGCTGATCATCGGCCTGCCATCACGCTGCTGCTCCTCGTAACGCTTGCCGATGATCAGCTGCAGGTTCTGAAGCAGGATGCGCCCCAGCGCCTCGACGGGTTTGCTGTTCTTGTTCGTGTTCAGTGACACAAACAGGATAAGCTCCTGGTCGATCACTTCCTCGAGCGTAATCATGTCCTCGTAAGGACCGGTAATGAGCGACATCTCGTCGTCAAGGAAGGTCGAGAGGTTGTCGAGCAAACCCTGGATTTTGGGCACGCGCTCGCTGTCCTCGAGCGACTGCAGCAGCATGTGCACCGACATCTCGAAGTTCAGGACCTGTTGATGACTGGCGCCGGGAAGGTTGTAGATGCGCTGCTGCGCCAGCTTGATCTGTTCGCGCATGACCCGCTCGTCCAGCACCATCACCATGATGTCGTAGATGTTGAAACGCTTTCCGGTATGGGTCAAAACGCAGGCTGTGTCGCTGAGACAGGTTGCCTGCCGTCCCTCGAAGAAGGCTTCCTGCTCGGCAAACGACTTGAAGACGTTGTTGGCATGTTGCTGGTATAGGCCGTCGGGCGCGTAGAACGGGTTCAGGCGCACGGAGATATCAGGACGGGACGGACTGAGAACACGAAGCTGGTGCATCCTTCCCGCGGCTTCGATCGCGGGTAAGAGACGTTCCAGAAATTGCATGTCGCCTTTACCGTCCAGGATGATCATTGGAATGCGGTGGCGGTTGTCAGGCGGCCCCACCCATCTCTGGACATCCTGGCTGATGATGTTGTGCAGGAACGTGCTCTTGCCCGCGCCCAACATGCCGAACAGGATGGCCTGCATGACGCGCACTTCGTCAGGCCAGAGCCACGGCTTGGCATAGATGTCATAACCGCCAATAACTGCGTCCTGTTCGAAGGCCTGCCGCATCATGGCATGATCTTTCTGTGCCGGAATGTGCACGGCAGGATGGGGCCAGGCTTCTTCGATCCGGCGCATCACAGTGCTGAAGTGCCAGATGATGGCAATGACGGCGGCTAGGCCAAGCAGCACGTACATACTGAGCTCCACCAACTGGTAGGGCCGGAGGTGGTAGCGAGCTATGGCCAGATAGCCGCCAAGGCCAATCACGATGGATACAACCAGCACCACCGCCCCGGTTTCCTCGCGCCTGTTTTTGTGCTGGTCGTGGTAGTCACGTCTTGACTCGTAATAGTCGTTCATCATTGAAAAAAACTCACATATAAGAAGATGGCGATGGCTGCCAGCGTCAGGGCGCCCAGAAGCAGGAGCAACGGGTGTGGCTGCCAGCGGCCGCTCGCATCTTCGGGTTTGGCAGGATCACGAAACTTTCGCGTCACCTGCCGGAAGAGGTTGTTCTCTGGATGCTGGGCATACGCTTGCCGTAGACGCTCGCGCATGGCTTCGACATCCGAGTCTTGCAGTTCATCCTTGGGTTCGAGTTCAGGAAGAGTCATAGAATTACCGTGGCCCTGATTGGTTCGGTTCCAACAGAGCCGAAGCGCAGCTCAAAAACCGTCGGTGAAGGAAGCTCCAGACGAAGAACGACGACGCCTTCGGTTTCAGAACCCGGACTTACGTCCTGGTTCCGTACCTCGGCGTGTGCAACATCAACTACGCTCTGCTCCGTCTTGCCAAGCCGCGCGATCAAACGATCATTAAGTTGGACATCTTGCAAACTGCGCAGCGAGATCGCCGAGTTCGAGGCATTGAGCGCGCAGACCGAAGGCGTCACCACGCGGTACGGCTCCTTGCCTCGGTTTTGCACGCGGTAGTGGATGTACAGGGCATGCTTAGTCCGCAGAACGCGCTCGATGCGCACCGTGATGCCGTTCTTGCGAGTTTTGAGCGAGCTGCTGTCTACTTGCTCGGAGGCCAGCAACGAATGGGTGAGCAGAAGATCGGCTGCTTGCGCCAGTTGCCTGGCGCTGTCATCGGGTGGTTTCGGCGGGGTCTTATGATCAATGGCAAAATTCATGTTCTTTACCTCCCCGGCTTCCTCCAGCTCATAGTTGAATCGGCTGGACGCCGTCCACACGAACAGATCGGTCGCTACACCCGCTTTGAGCGGCTTGATGAAAACCTTGTTCTCATGCCGTTCGATCTGGAAGGCGTTGCTGCCGGTGGCCACCATCAGCACCGGTTCGCCATACTCAAGCACCGTGATGTGTTCAAGCGCGGTGGCGACATGCACGATTTCAGTGGGTTTCCCCTGGCCGGTTTCACTCGGCTGCGCCGCAAGGGAAATGGTCGAGGCGCACAGAATCAATACGCGAAGAAATGGATTCATAGGGCTAGCTTCTTTTTTGGTTCAGAGCGGAACCCGTTGCCGGATTCCGCTCAGATTCGTGCAGCCGTTAGGCATGTACGGTTGTGTTGTCCAGGAGGATCTTTCCGTCCTTGTACTGAAACAGGAACTTCAGCTTCTCTCCTCCGTCGAGCGTTTCACCCATATAGACCCGGCCGTCCGGATCGTGGTGAATATAGCCCTTGCGGACTGGAGGCAGACTGACACGGACGCGCTTGCCACCCGTGCGCTCAGCCACCTTGTCTACCAGCTCCTGCGCGAAGCAATGGAAGAGAAGGGAGCCCGTGCCCGTTCCGTTGCACACGGTCGTGTTCAACGCCTGGCACCAAGCCAGCCGGTTCTCCTCCTTACTCTGCGCCCAGACGCGTGCGAAGAAGATGACCGAACTCATCTCCTCCTTGGCGACTTCCTGGTTCTGGTAGTGCGCGGCCTGAGCCTTGCTTCGGGCCTGGAGTTTCTGTTTACGAAACTCCTTGTCCGGGTGCTTGCGCACCGCGTCGTACTCGGCCTGCGCCTGCTGCAAGGCAGCTTTCAGCTGCTGTTCCCGTTCGACCACCTGGCCGACAACGGTCCGGTAGATTGCGTTGACAAAACGGCACTCGTCGAACATCTCGCGGGTTACCGGTTCGCCCCCGATCAATCCCCTGAAGTCCGTGATCGGCAGGCCGGTGGACATCAGTTCGTGGATCTCCTTTCGAACGTGGTTGTAGAGGTACCCGATGCGGTCGCTGGGGAGCACCTTCAGGTGCAACGGCATGTCCGAGATCTGGCGCTCGTTCTTGAGACGAAGCCAGGGTGCCGGGACTACCTGTTGCCGGATTTCGGAGACCAGATTGCGATCGGGCTCGACGTTGTGTTTCAAGGCGTCGAGAGCGTTCTGTAGTTCCGTGACCAACTGGTAGGCCAGGTCAGCCCTGCCAGCCGCCAGGCAAGAGGTCTTCAAATCGGTTATGCTCCCGATTTGATTTCCCCTCGCTTTCAGAGCTACATGTTCCAGGTTCCACCAGGGACTCTTCGCCTTGGTGGCCTTGGTCTTCTGCTGCTTGAACTCGCTGGCAAGATTGAACCGGTGCCCCACGAAACGTGGAAACCGGTCCTCCTCCAGCACGCAGATCCAATCGAAATCGTAGTCGCCGCCGTTCTTCTTGGCCGTCTCCGAATGCAGGACATACGTCCCGTGCAAACGGAGTTGCCCGGTGATGATCCTTGCGAGCAGGTCCGAGTCGATCCTGCAACCTTGCCCGCTCAGATGACTGCCGAGCGCGTCCACCATCTCAGCCTCCGCAATGTTTTCGAAGGGAAGCAGGTCCTCGCACATGCGGATGGGATAGCGGACACACAGGCCGCGCCTGGAAGCCAAGGGCACGAGTGCTTTGTGCTCCGGAATCCAGTCCGAGCCCGCGTAGACTTTGCCGTCGTGCCAGACCAGGTAGCCGTCGTCGGCCAGCGCGAACGCCGGGAGACGAAAGCCTCCTCCGGTTGAAGCCTTGAAGGCCCACCGGGCCAGCACTTTGTTGAGTTGAAGGTTGACGTAGGGATGGCGCACCAGGTAACCGCTCTTGTCGGCAAGCAACAGGCACTCGACCGGCCGTAACTCTTCCTCTTCGGGAGCCAGCCAATCGAGCGGCGCCTGCGATTCGAGCGCATGCCGCCCGAGCAGTTCCAGCAGTTCGTCATACCGGCCTTCGGTCAGGGCCTCCGATACCTTTTGCACGTGACGCACGCCTTCCGCCAATATCTCCAGTTGAATGGAATCGTCGGGGGCGTGTTCCACGAGCGTGTAGCTCGATTCGAACTCGAGCGGGCGCGACTGTTCGCGGATGCCCAAAACAATGGGACCGCGGAACGTTCTGCCCTCTTTTCCGAAGATCGAAAAGAACTTCGCAGGTATCTTTAGCCCTGGCTTGACGGCGCTGTCCGGCAGAACGATGTCTGCGGCCAGCGCGTCGGCCACTTCGTCACCCATGACCTTGAATGAACCCTTCGCCTGAGTCTCGTGAAACGCGAGGCGAAACTGGTAGAAGCAGTTCCCGGCAAGACCGAGTTTCTGGAAGAGCGACTGCCGGATCCATCCCCGGCAATCGTTGGTTCCCAGGACACGGTCTTTGACGACCAGCACGGTCGCCTCCGGCTCCTCGATCACCACTTTGCAGGGAGAAACGAGGATCCCGAAGTAGACCATGGCGGCCTGCGGCCAGTGCTGAAACCGTTTTGCGATGGCGTCGGCGTGCTCGTAATCGACAAAGTAGAACTTGCCCTTTTTCGACGAGCCGCTGGCGCCTACAAGCTTGTAGCGGATGTTATCGACTACAAGGTTTTGCATGGCGGTTTCCACCTGCGACTCCTCCCAGTTGTCCAGGGGTTCGAGCGGCACGTTAACCGTGGCCACGCGGATCCCCGGATACAGGAACTGGAGAAGAGTGTTTTCCAGCGTGGACTCGGCATCGAGCTTCGGAAGGCGTCGCCTCACGTTGCCCTGCTTGTCGATGTCCAGCATGAGAATATGGTCGAGTGAAATGCTTCGCTGTGTGTTCATTGTCATTGTTTTTTGCTCCTTAACTGCGCGGGCTTGCCCGGCGAGTCAGGGAGATTGCGTGACCGCAAGTCTCCGGCTCCCGCCTGGCCCCCGTCGTTGAGGGTTGTTCTTTCTGGCCAGGCGTAAAGTCGAGACCCGGTCAGCACGTTTACCTACGCCGCCGTAGGCTACTCAAATGGCCAATGGTTTATTTCTTGCTTGGCCTTCTGAGAAACTTGCTGTCTGGGTCCGCTCCGTTTAGGTTCGCGGAACCACCTGCTTCACAATTTCCGGTCTGTCACCATTCATCTCAGGGACCGCCTTCCACGCGACGACTGTGTAAAACTGCTGCCCAGATTTGAACGCCTCCACCAGTGCCTCTCCTTCGCTTTCCATCTCCATTCCCAATTCGGGTTTCGCGGGCGACGAACCGCTCTTGGGTAAGAAGTAGCGGATGTGCTCGCTGCTCATCTCCCGTCGCCGGCGGCGTCCTTCGCGGCCGCGGCGGTCGGGTGAGGGACCCGTTTGTGACTCTGTTTCCATTGCTGTTTTGTTTGTGTCCATCTTCACTGCTCCGTGTTTCTCTACTGCTCCCATCTTTTTCCTGGTTAGCACAACTATCGCGGACCCTGAAGCGCCGTATCGTGCAGGATGGCGTTACGCTTCTCGCCTTCGATCTCGCGCTCCCAGTAGTCAGCGATCAATAGCCCCGAGGGGTTGCGCTCCGAGCGTTTCTCGCTGACCAGCCGTATATGAAACTCGGCGACCACCTTGTCAAAGTCTTCCTTGTGGTCGCGCACACGGTGAATCTCCTGCACGCCAAAGACGACAAAGTTCAGCGGGTCATCTTTCGAGGTTTCCAACGAACGGATATGGAAGACCGAATTCGTCTGGTCGTCCTCAATCTTGCCCACGGTGTTGTCGTTCTTCAGGGCGTCCAGGGTCGTCCGGCGCAGGTCAGCGGTCATCATGTTCAAGCCCTCAGCCCAGTTGCCGGCAACATCAGCCGGAGTGAAATTCAAATAGCGGGTCAGAAACGTGCGCGCAAATGCCCGCTTTTCGAAGTCCGTAGGATCGGCGTCGGCGCCCTGCGTTACGCTGATCCCCAGAGTTGGCGAAGGCTTGGTTCGGTTGAGAAGCGTAGCCTCGCCGTTGAGATCGACACGTATGATCGTTGGCGGCTGGATGCGCACGTAGACCGCGAAGCCAAGTGAAACTAACGCCAACGGAACGCAGAGAAACGCCAGGACCATGGCGCGATTGGCGAAAGCGCGCAGCAATGCGTCATGCTCGTAGTACCGGCTGTAGCGCAGTTTGTCGTTATTCTGTTTCTCGGGGTTCTGTTTCCCCTGGATTTGTTTCTCCGGTTTCGCTTCGTTTTTTTCTTCTGCTGAAGTTGGTTGTCGCGACAACATCAATTTGCTCCTATGGCTTCGTCTGACGCCGAAATCCGTTCACTACCCATCGAAACGCGCATCCCAGCGCTTTTCCGACGAAGAATGAGATCAACGTGCTGATGCTGTTTGGCCGATACTGCGAATCCTTTGGCTCGTAGATCGGCCCTCGTCGATAGGGATACATCGCCTGCCCTCCTTCTAGTCATCACTGTCACCTCGGCCCTGGAGCGCGCTCTTCACCGCTCCTCCCGCTGCCCTGCCGGCCTGATAAATTGCGGTCTGCGCCAGCCCATGCGGACGGAAGCCGCCGCCGGACGACGTGAATACCACTCGCATCGGAGCTGCCGCACTCGTGCCTCCTGCAGAGACGACACCGGCGGTTGGCGGCATAGGTGGAGGCATCGAAGACGACATTGCCCCATGCAATGCCGGGGAACCCGCGGCTGCCGAGGCGCCCAACGCTGATCCTCCGCCAGCGGAAGCGCCCGCGCCCGAAGCTCCGGCCGCTGCGCCGCTGGATGCACCGCTGATTCCGGCGGAAAATCCGGAGAAAGCTCCCACAACGTTGCCCGCTGCAAACACACCCGCGCGCACCAGCGAATAGGCGCTGCCGCCGACGTCGCCCGCGATGACGCGCCGCGCAATCAATGGAATCAGGGCCAGAGCAAGCGAGTAGAAGATGCTGATCAGCCCCAGCAGGTAGATGTCGCCGAGTCCGTGCAGATAACCCAGGAACCCTTGCTGCGTAAGAACGTTGTTGACGTCATTGACATGGACCGCGGTCATCAATGCGCCAAAGACGGCATACAGGATTCCCCAGCAGTTCCACATCATCACGTTCGTGGCATAGGTCTTGGCCAGTTGGCCGACGCCGGCCATGGGCAGCAGCGCCAGCACCAGCGGCCCGAGCACGAACAAAACCGAGCCGTACAAGCTATAGAAAAAAGAAAACACGACCAGGGTACAGGCGTAGAGAACGTAGGCCACGAGTACGAGCAGGGTTGCGATACCGCCCGCTTGACTCCCGGTAATCAGGTCCCAGAGCGACTGGTTGCCGGCGGTATCGAACTGTTGCCGCAACTGGTCCATCCAGTGGGCAAAGGTATCGCCGGCCCCGGAGCTGTTCGCAATGGATTGCGCCACGTCGTTGAAGGCGCCGTTGACCTGGCGAAAAACCGTGCTCCAGTTCGCCAAAATGATGGCAACAACCACGTACTTCATCGCAGTCACACCCAGCATCTGCAAATCTCCGCCGCGAAGCGCCGCCTGATACAGCCCAATGAGAAAACCGATGAGCAGAATCGCGTAGGCCATGCCCACCACCGTCGCGATGATGGACGTGCCCTCAATACCGGAGAGCGCCTGGCCGAGTAGCTCCTGGAAGAAAAACATGGCTCACTTCACTCCGCGCTGCAGCATCTGATCAGTAGCGTTGCGCAGGTTAGCAGCATGGCTTGCGCTGAACTTTAGTTGCGCGCTGGAATTAGCCAGCTCCACTGAGCGCACCCGGACCAGTTCCGCCATGGCCGACTGTGTATAGGCGTTGGCGCGCAACAGCCACGCACCCGTCTGCGCCTCCAGAATCGGCGCGCTCCCCGGGGCTGCGCTTTGCAGTTGCTGGTTCATCTTGTCGGCGGCCTGCATCTCGAGATCGGCGAGCGCATCAATCTCTACGGCCTTCTTCATCGCGGCTTGCGCTTCCGCATCGCTCATGTCGACCAGGTCGCGCACCGGTTGAGGCGCATCCTGTGGGGACATGACAGGGCCATAAAGACCGGTGTAGTCCCGGCTCACCTGCGCCACGTTCTGCGGGTTCGCTGAAAGCAGCGTGTGCTCCAACCGCTGCGGCGCCGCCAGCGTGGCGCTGGCGACCGGAATTTGATAGAGCTGATTCATCTGCCGGAACTGGCCTTGAGCTTGCCCTGCGAAATTACGAGCTTGGTTGATGGCGTTCTGCGGCCAGATGATCTGCTGCTCGAAGTTGGCCGACTGTTGCTGAATCTGCTGGATCGATTTGAGCGGCGTAGCCACCACATTTCGCAGCAAACCGGAGATCGTGTTCAGGCCGGTAGTAATCACCGCGCAACAGGGATCGGCAAACTGGCTGATTGCCTTGCTGGGCACGAGCAAGATCGCTGTCACCAGCATGGCCGCAAATACAAACCTGCTGTTCAGTGCATTCCAGATTCGGGTGATGGTTTGTCGATTCATATTGTCTCCTTGCCTCCTACGTTTGTTACGGCCGGCTGAGTACGTCATGCACCTGGTTTCGCAGATTGCGCGCCGTCTCCGCGCTGCGCTTTCTCAGCGCGTTGTCGTGCGCCAGCTTCGCTGCTTCCTGGCGCAGTTCGGCGGCCAGCATTCTTTGTTGAAAAGCCTGGGTCTCAAGACTTGCAATCTGCGCCTGCGCCGTGAGCAAAGGCGTTGAGCCGGGTGCAGCCTTCGATGCCTGTTGTTCAAGCGCATCGGCAAGCGAAAGCATCTGGTTTCCACTCTGGTCCGAGACTACCGTCGTCTTCAGCGCACCCACGGCAAGCGCGTCGTCGATGTCGATCATGTTCCGCTCCATTGCGGGCGCATCCCACGTAACCGGCACGGGCTGATACAAGCGTTGGAACGCAGGTTCCAGCCCTCCAAGATTGCCTGTCTGGCGGCTGCGCATGAGTGATTCGAGTTGCGAGGGATTGCTGAGAGTAGCGCTGCTCGTCGCCAGGCTGTGAATCTGCCACATGGGATCGCGATACTGGGCCGTGACCTGGCCGACGAAGCCTCGGGCCTGATTGAGCAATGCAACCGGCCAGACCATCCCCTGATGGAGGTCACGGACATTGGTGTTCACGCCCTGGATATTGTTCAGGACTCCTCCGATGTCCCCGCGCAGCGTGCCGTAAATGCTGGTCAGGATGGAGACAATGTCTGCAATACCGGCGCCGGCCCCGGGGGGAGCGATGGCCAGCACCAGCAGCAGGCACAGCACACCAGCCGCCACGCGGGAGCACCGTTTTAACAACCTTTCTCTAAATGCATGCAGGATCTTTTTCACGAGTTCTCCTTCCATCCCATGACCGCGCCCGAGGTCTCCTCGGCGAGCGTTTCAACGTCCGCCAGGCCGAAGGGGAAGCGCGCGGCAAGTTCTTCATACGCAGCAAGCAGGGGAGCTGTCTTGCGTTGGCTCAACCACCAGGTGCGATAGTTGCGCTCGCGCGCGTAGGTGGTCATGATCCAGTACTCAACCGGAGTCGGGGTCATGCGGATGACGTGCGTCATCTCCGCCCTCTCGCCAATGGCAATCAAGGCGTCTGCCCCGTGGCCCTTGCG
>Ga0209648_10002377_pt1 | contig 15591 bp, 13 predicted proteins | sample GraSoi2013_115cm_FD_185830 | JGI IMG/M metagenome (GOLD analysis project Ga0209648, IMG submission 185830) | Grasslands soil microbial communities from the Angelo Coastal Reserve, California, USA - Sample 9_17_2013_115cm (SPAdes) (version 2) | ecosystem: Environmental > Terrestrial > Soil >...
GGGCGCGGCTCAAGGCCCCGTCCGTGAAATGCATGCGAGACGCGGCATCGATCGCGGCGAGGAAATCAGGCCGCAGGCTCATCGTGCGCAGAATCTCTGGCACAACGCCGGCTACACTCCGCGACTTGCTCGCCGCGTAAAGCTCGGCCAGCGGGCCCTCAGCCTCCGCCTCTTCGACCATCTTGATGCGTGCCATCGGCCGGGTAACGCCTCCGTGGCAGCGGCGGTTACGCCCGCCGGGTGGCTGCCTGTCCTCTCCATTCATGGGGAGGTGGCGCGAAGCGCCGGAGGGGCTGAGGGTTACCCCTGCAGCCCGTCCCAGGACCACCGAGGCATCGGCAGATCCGGCTCGATCCGGGTCCCGGCGGGCGCGACCCCATTGACCTCGCGCGCAGCCCACTCGATGTAGGCGCGCATCGCGGCGCGAAACTCCGGGTCGTCGGGAAGTTCCGCATCGTCCATGGCCTGGATGAAGCAAGCGGCGAAACGCGTGCCCATGTCCTCCGGCGCTCCCTCCCCGGCGTGGATGCCCAGCATCCCGGAGTGTCCGCCGAGTCCGCGCGAGTACCGCGGCGGCCCGCCCAACACCTCGGCCCAGTAGGCGGCGAGGTGCGCGGTGTGCCCCGGGCTGACGTGATGCGAGAAGGGATGGTTCAGCTCCGGGTCCTGCAGGCAGCGCTCATGTGTCGCCGCGGCAAGTGCGAGGAACGCGTCCTCGCCACCCGCAAACTCGAACAGCGAAGGTCGGGTCATCGCCTGGATGCTACTTCTGGCTTCGGCCGGCCGGACGAGCCTGGCACATCGACCTTGCCCTCCCAGAAGAGCTCCACCTCCTCCCACCACCACTTCGAAGCGGGCAGCAGGTACGGCACGAAGTCGGCAGCCCTGTCACTGGTCAGCAGGCCTTCGATGAAGCCGTGAATTGTGAGCTCGCGCACATAGTCGTCACCGTCGAGCAGCATCCTCTCGATGAGCGCGAAGCCGGCCGGGAATTCCTTGGTGCGCCCGCGAGCGCTCTGCACGACGAGGTGCCGGACGTAGATGCCGGCGAGGATGTACACGTGAGGGTGCCTGGACTTCCGCCATTCCTCCCACCACGCCAGCCGGTCCTTGTTGATCGCAAACGCCCGGCTCGACTTCACGAGCAGCTGCTCGACGTCACGTCGCTCGATCACGCTCGGGCGCTCACAAGGGATTTCGCGAGCCGCGCGGCTTTGCCGGAGCCTTCGATCCCGGACAGGTAGGCGACAGCGACGGGGGTGCTCAGGCGCCGGTCCAGCCCAGCGAGTGAATCGCTGAGCACGCTGAGCAGCGCCGCCAGGTCGGTCGGCGGTGGGCCATGCAGGCTTCCCAACATGCTCTCGATCACGGCCACGACCGCGTCGGCGTGCCGGCTCGAAACCCGCGCCGCGTCGCCGAGCGATGTGGCGAGACGCGCCGGTTTCACCTCTCTCTGGTCACACAGCCGCGCGAGAACCTCACCGAGCGCGACCGCGTCGAGCCTGCGCTGGCTGGTCGCGGCCACGAAGACGTCGGTCGAGGTGCTCCTTTCCCCAGGCTCCTTGGCCCCCAGACCCTCCGCGATCAAAAGACGCGCCATCTCGCCGATCGGCTCGTCCGCCAGCAGCAGCGGCTCAAAGAAGTGGCGCGTATGCCACATCGCCTGCCACCAGTCGATGTTCCGGCCAAGCTCGGCTGCGCCACGCGCGTAGAAGGGCTCGCGGTGCGAGGGCCAGACGGTCGCGACCCAACGCACCACATCCCGCAGACCGGATGCCAGACCGTCCCCCACCCTGCAGTAGTCGGCTTCGCCCGGTTCGTGACCTTCTGCCAACAGCGCCGCGATGAAAAGGCCGGGGACGTCGGTCAGCTCGGGTCGTCGTCTTGGAGGCGGGGTGACGCGGACGTGGAACTGGACGTGCGTGAAGGTCCTTGCCTTGTAGGTGTGGCTCGTCACGTCGGTGCCGAACTCGAAGCGGATGTAGGGCGGCGAGGCAATCTCCCCTCCTCGAAGCGCTGCCTGGATCGCATCGGCGTCGCCAGGTTTGATGCGCAGCCTTCGCAGCGCCTCCCTGCGCGAAGCAAGGGTAGCGGGATCGATGGCGCCGCCACGCGCGGTCGGCAGCGAGAGGATCGGCTGCGGCTTTCCACTCGCCGCGCGCGCCGCCACCTCGTACACCCTCATCGAGAGAAAGCCGAGGACGCTCCTTCTCGGCGCCGCCTTTGGTGCGCGACCATCGGCCCAGGCCAGGATCAGATTCGCGAAATCCGCGCGCGGAGAGACACCGCCGAAGGGAGCAGCGTGCGCTCCCTCCAGCACCTGGCGTGCACGACGCGCGATCGGGTCGAGCCGCCGAACCGTCTCCGCGCTCCGGTCGCACAGCCGGGACACGCCGTCGAGCGCCCGCTCCAGTTCGTGCACGTCATCCATGCGCTCGAGCACGCCGGCCAGCACCTCGACGAGCTCATGCAGCGACTCGACCGGCGGGCGCAGCGACGCAGCCTGAGGCGGCGGCTGATCGACGGCCTCGCCCACGTGTTCCAGCTTTTCGCCGGTGAGCTTCGTGAGGCGGCCCCGCAAGGACGGAGCGATGTTGGGAGCAGCCGCGACGAGGGCGCCTCGTACGTCGGGTCCAAGCTCAGGCAGCCGTTCGAGGAATCCGATCAGATTTGGCTGCGCCTCGCGAGATGCCTGGACCAGCGCCTCCGCAACCAGCGCCGCACTTCTTTGCGTCCGAGGAAGCAGCCTCAGCGCGCCCTTCACGGTCGACGTCGCTTTGGCGTCGAGCGCCGGACGCAGCTGGTCGACGTGCTCGTCCGAAACACCGCCCGCTTCGACCAGCGCCTGCACCGCAAACGACACGGTCGCGGGGGTCGGGCTGGTCAGGAGGGCGAGGTAATCGATCACGCGCGCGCGCCGCTCATCCCGCGTCGGGTGCATCGCTTCGTGAAATCGTGAGAACCATCCCGCCCGGAACGCGGCGAAGTCGCGCCTCAGCGCGGCCAGGCTCACATCGAGCAGCCGGTCACGAGGCAGCAGTCCGTCGGCGCTAAGCCTGATGAGCGCGGCGTCCCATCCCAGTTGTTCAGGCGTGTACTTATCGTGCGCGGCGAGGCTCGTCTCGCCGCCGCCCTCGACCTCGAACAGCCGCCAGACCTCGTGCTTCAGCAGGTCCGGGTCGGACATGAGGGCCTTGTATACGCCGGTCCGTGGCTCCTCGAGCCCGCTGATCATCGCGAGGATGTAGCCCGGATTCGCCGGCTGCTCGACCAGGCCCGCCCGGACGATCGACCGCATCAACTTGAACGTCGAGTTCCAGCGCGTCGGCGGCTCCTCGGCGATCGCGTCCACGTAGTCCGCGAGCAGGATCGAACGCGCTGTGAGCGCCTCATACGCCAGGTCGGTCGGCGGCAGAGCCCAGCGGCCTGCCTTGCGAAGCTCGGCCGCCGTCATCGTGCCCAGAGCGAGGACCTGTGTCGCGTTGAGCACGGCCCGACTCTCGCCGGCGTACGGCCAGGCCTTGTTCGTGACGGCTCCGATGTGGGCTGCGCGTACTTCGCGGAGCATTAGAATCGCCGTCGGTGCGATCGCGCGCCTTTCCTTTTCGGTCATGGGTTTCAGCGCGGCGCGCACCCCATCGACGTCGCCGTTGCGGACCAGGTCGATCATCGTTCGGCCCTGTCGATCAAACCCTCGACCAGGTCGAGGCTGCCTCGCGTCGCCGAAGAAGGCTGCGTCGCGACCAGAGCGCGCGCCGCGCGGATGAGCTCGCTGCTTCCCTTCTTACCGGCCAGCTCCACAATCGCACGGTCGCGCACGCACGAGCTCTGCGTCGTCGCCACAGAGGCCGCAAGACGGAGCAGCACGTGCATGTCTTTCGTCCCGCTCTGCACCAGGTGAGGCAGCGCAAGGTCGAGACACTGCGCCAGCCTGACGCCGGCGGCGGCCTGAGCCGCCACTGGCCTGAGCGTCGCCTCCAGCCGCTTGGCCTGGAACACGCCCGCACCCGCCAGCACGACCCATGCCTTCGCCATCAACGCGGGCTGGAGGCGGCCGTCCTTCGCCGCCATCGCGTACACGTCGCCGGCCGCCGTCCTCGAGTCGCCCTCCGCCCCGATGCAGCCCATCGCCAGCGCGAGATGAGCGATCGGCCCAAGCGCGACGTCAGGGTGCATCAGGCACGACACCGCCGACGATGCGAGGTCGTGCTTGCCCGTATGAAGGCCCCGTGAGAGAGGCCGCAGCAGGTGCGCCGCGACAAGCTCGGGATTCCACGGCGCGATCAGCGGCCAGGTGGCGATCGACGCTCCGTATCCCGTGCTGAACTCCGAGTCCGAGCTGAGGCGCGAATACGTCGCCAGTGGATCTTCGAGGTTCGTCAGGGTTCGGACGGCGCTGCCCTCACGACCGGCCGCTCGCGCTAAAGCCAGCACGACCGGATCCTTGTGTCCGTCCCAGCGCTCGCCGTCGGGGTTGCCCGAGATCACCTCCGGCCGAGATGCACGCGACAGCTCCTGCGCCATCTCCTTCAGCGGCTCCCTCAGCCGCCGCGGAAGGTCGGCGAGGCGATGCATCAGCTCCGAGGGCGCGACTCGGAGCGCGGCCAGCTCGAGGTCATAGCGTGGTGGTGATGGACCCAGGAGCCCGCCGTACCGCCGCGCGCGCTGAACCAACTTCTCGACCTCGACCGCACCCCGCTCGTGCGTGGGCTCGGACAGCAGCTCCATCGAGACTTCGGACGCAACAAGCTCGATGACTTCGATGCAGCGCACCGCGAAGACTCCCGTGAGCGACACCGGCGCGAAGTGCTCGTCGACGCTGCCGTGCCGGAGCGCGAAGTCGCGATACGAACCCTGAAAGCCAGCCCTGACCCGAGTCCCGGTTGCCCAGGTATAGGCCACGGACGCGATCATCGAGCGGACTTCGCCGCCGGTGAGCCCGCTCGGCCAGCCAGGCAACTGCTGCGCGGCGCGCTTGGCGAGCGGTTCGGCGGCCTTTCTGCGCTGGCCAAGTGGCACCCGCGCCGTCCGCACCGCACCGGCCAGCACGCGCTCGAGCAAGATCGGATCGCGCGCGTCCTCGACAAGCCTGGTGAACGCAGCGACCAGCTCCTCCGGATCGGTGATCGGCTCCGGCAGGCGCGCGCCCGGACCCGTCTCCACGAGCGCGACAGGGAGCGGCTGGTCGCGATCGACCGCCTGGAGCGCTGCGCCGATCGCGGATGTCCACGACGAGCCGTCCAACCGCGCGGCTCGCGCGCGCAGCTCGCTCTGACTCCCCGCGCGGGGTTGTTCCGCAGCCGGCGCCGTGAGTTGAGCATCGATCGACCGACGCTCGAGAAACGACCGCACGGCCTCTGCGACCTCGGGACGCTCGTGCGCGGCCGCCGGCGACAAAACCTCCGCGGCAAGCGGGGCCAGCGCGCCGTCTGATTTCAGCGCGAGCTCGACGAGCTTCAGCTGTTTGAGGACGAGCCCCTTCTCAGCTCGGTGCAGCGCGGGTGGGGAAGCGCGGATGAGACCAGCGGGATCCAGCCTCCCGGCGCGCAGCAGCGTTTCGAGCGACGTCTGACCCAACCCAACTCCGACCGATGCGTCCGCGGCGAGGAGGCGCGCGTACGCCTCGGCACGAGGCGCCATCTCGTCGACGCTCGGCGCCAGATCTTCGTGTAATGACACGTACCAACCGAGATAGGCGGGACGGAAATCACGGAGAAACGCGCCCAGGCATTCGTCCAGCAGGCGGTCGAAGTCGACCTTGCCGGCCCTGGCCAATCTCGCGAGCGTCGCGTGCCACGTCTCCTCCCGACGCCGAGGCAGCTTCACGTATTTGCCTGCTTCGAATCGCTGAGGCCTGTCGAGCCAGCCGTCGGCCCCATGCAGAGCGGCGGCCGCGCCTTCCACCCGGAACAAACGGAAAACCTCGTCCTCGAGGAGACCAGGGTCGTTGACGAGCTGGGTCTCGACGCTCCAGCCCATTTGCACAGATGGAGTGACCAGCGCGTGCGGCATCATCGTCGTGTATGCGGGCAGGTTCGGTTTTGGGACGAGACCCGCCCTCACCATCCCTCGGACCAGGCGCCATGACCCCAGGGCGTTGCCGCGTGCGAGCACGGCGTCGGCGACGTCGGCGCGCCAGCTGGGTGATCGATCGCTGAGCACGATGACGGCCTCGGGAACCCAATCCGCGATGGCCACCCCCCACAGGACCTCTCTGACCTGGCGCACCGCGCCGACGGTGCCAAGAACCGCAATCCCCGCCGCGGCGCGGCCGCCTCGAAAGTCCCGGTGCTTCTTGCCGAGTTCCAGGACCTCGCGGCTGACTGCCTTGCGCTCTGCTTCGGTGGCGCCTTTCAGTTGATCGACAACGGCGCCGACGTCATTGCGCTCGATCGCAGACTCGAGGTCTTCGAACCGGAGGGTCATCTCCCCGCGACGAGCCGGGCCGCCAGGACGTGCTTGCACGGTCCTCGGGTGCCCGCATATTTGCCCCACCAGGGACAGGTGCAGCGGTCCGTGTCAGCGGAGAAGGTGACGCGGTGCTCGATCTCGCCCGACTGCACTCTCGCGCCGCCTTCGATCAGGTGGACCATGCCCTCGTCGACCAGCTTGCGCGCCTCCATCAGCCGCGGATTCATCTTCATCAGCGCCTCGACCCGAAGCGGAAGCTCGCGGTGGAAGTACGCGGCTTGCGCAAGGTCGTATCCAACGCGCCCCTGCGCGCCGAGAAACATCAACGCAGTGCGCGCACGCTCGCGCGGCACGCCCGCGGCCCGTGCGAGCTCGTCGATGCTCACCGGCGTTCCCCAACCGAGATGGCCGATGACCTCTTCGGCGTCAGCCTCGGCGTCGCCTGAAGCAAGGTCGAACAGCAGGCCGCCCTCGCCGGAAAATCCGCGGCTCACCTCGGGGCTGAGAATGACCGTGTACCGCGAGCCGTCCAGGGTCAGCTCCCAGGCGCTGGCCGACGGATCGGCGGATGAGCCCGCGTCCACGCCGTAGACGCGAAGCCGTGTCGCAAATCGCAGCAGTGGCTCGAGCGACCACAGCCGCTTCGGTCCCGCCAGGCACGCCGCGCCCGGTGCCGGCCGCGAGCTCAGGCGCAGCGACCGCCCCGCCGGCTGGGCCCACGCCAGATGTCGCGAGGATCGAGGCAGCGATCGGAGGAAGGGGCGCGCGTCGGCGATCGGCATATCCGCCAGCAGGTGCAGCTCGGCCGCTGCGACCTGGACCTCGGCGAAACCCTTGACCCATCGGTCGGGAAGCGGCACCTTCTGCTCGACCACCTGCCCGCCGAAGGACTTGATCCCGACCTCATCAGCTCCGATGTGCAGCCGCACCGGCCAGGTGCCCCCAACCCTCGCCAGCGCCTCCCGCATCGGCGGGTTGAAATCCACGTTCGTGGTGCCAACCGCGACCGGCTTGCGGTCGATGCCGTCCGCCAGGACGTCGAGCCGTGCGTACACACCGCAGCAGGCCGAGAAGGACTCGAATCTCAGGTTCGTTGCCTCGCTTGTGGCCACGGGATCGGCCGCGAGGAGGATCGCGGCGACCATGGCGGGCGGCTTGTAGTACCGCGTCCTCGCCACACGGGCGCAGGCGAGCAGCGCTACAGCGGTCTGCTCGGGCTGTGCCAGAAAGCCGTCGAAGAACCATGGGTGAGCGGCGGGGCGGCTCTCGACATTGCCGCCCGAGGTCGCGAGGTGGACCTCGGTCTTGCCGTCCCCCGACCGCACCTCGGAAGGGATCAGGTACTGGTAGACCTGCTCCGCGGTCGCCATGGGGCCAATGTTGCCCTAATCGGTGAGGGCTAGCGGCGGATAGAACGGACCAGCTGCGGGATCTTTCAGCGCCTCCTGGAAGTTGGTGCCGTAGTCGCGCTCCATGTCACCGAGGCTCCATGCCTGTCGCTTGTACGTCCAGTTTTCCGGCCGCAGCGCGTGGGCTCGCTTGAAATAGCCGAGCGCGTCGGCCGCCTCGCCGTGCTGGGCCAGGTAGGTGCCCAGGTGGAAGAACGCCGCCGCGGTCACGTCGTCGAAGTCCAGGTCGGGCAAGCGCGATTCCAGCTTCGATTCGTTCATTACGAAGGCGCTGTCCTTGCCCTTGGCGACCCAGTCGCGCACTGCGTCGAGGTAGCTGGAGTTGATCGTGACCTCGCCCGTCTCGCGGTTGCGCCGCTGGGCGTAGATCGGGTCCGCTGCGCGGACCATCTTGCCGCTTTCGTCGATCCAGAATGCGGCCGGCACGTTGCGCGCGTCATAGAGCTCGGCGACGAGCAGCTTCTGGTCGATGACGCTGGGGTGCTGCTGATGCGCCGCGGCGACAAACGGCTCGATCGCCGCGGCGCCCCTGGCGTCACAAGCGACCGTGAAAACCTCGAAGTTCCTGTCTTTCAGCTCTTCGCGGAGGTCCTGCCAGACCGGCAGGTCAAAGCGGCAGCTTCACCAGCTGGCCCAGAAGAGAAGGAAGACCTTCTTGCCCCGGAGGTCGGAGAGGCTGTGCGTCTCGCCTGAGAGGTCGGGCAGCGTGAAGTCCGGAGCGTGGCGGGAGGCGAGGCGGCTCTTCCACTCCCAGCTCGCGGGGCCGAAATACCACACCTCGTTTTTCGGATCGTGGGCGACCGGCTGCTGGATGAGGTCCGCGAACTCGGTGAGGTTGAAGAGCTCGCCGTCGATCAGTTTCGGCCGCCGTGCGTCCGGCACCGGGACGCAGACTCCGCCTTTGCAAACGCCCTCGGGCTCGAGGTCCCAGCCTGTGGCGGATTCGAGGGCCCCCAGCGTCAGCCACAGCTGGTCGCCGTCGACACGGGCAGCGTCGACGCTTGTCTCGCTGTCTCCGTAAAGGACCGTTGCGCGCGGCACCTCATCAAGAACCGCCCTGCCGCGCAGACTATTCTGCATGTAAATTTACTTGACTCTCAGTACATTTGTTCGTACGATTTGATCGTGCTCGAGCCCTCTTCACGCCAGATGGATGTCGCGTACGAGATGGTCGGCATCCGGCAGGCCATCGACGAGCTCGAGCTCCAGTTCTGCCGCCTGGCCGCCGAGTTCGACCGCGGTGACTACTGGGACCAGGAGGGCTCCAACAGCCCCATCGACTGGATCCGCTTCAACTGCCACATGACCTCCAACGCGGCCGGGACTCGGATCGCCGTGGGCGAGAACCTGGCTCGAATGGCGGAGAGCGCGCAGGCGATGCAGTCAGGCGAGATCGGCTTCACCCACCTCACCTCGATGGCGCGGACGGCCAATGCCGTCGGCAAAGCCTTCGACGAGAAGAAGCTGCTCAGGCTGGCGCGGGAGAGCTCGCCCGGCAAGTTCCACTACCGGTGCCTGCACTACCGGCACACGGTCCAGCCCAAGGTCGTTGCCGCGGAGCAGGCCGAGCTGGCGGAGAGCAACTTCCTCCACCTCAACACCCAGGACGACGGCTGCCTGTTCTTCACCGGTTGCCTCGACCCGGTCGGCGGCGCGGTGGTGCGCAACGCGCTCGAGCCCTTCGCCCGCAAGTCGGGCGCCGACGACTACCGCGACGCGCCCAAGCGCTGGGCCGACGCCCTGGTCGAGCTGGCCTCCACCAGGACGAACATCCAGCTGCAGGTCACCAGCTCGGTCGAGACCTTGCTCGACCTGGTCGGCGCACCGGGAGCGGAGACGCAGTTCTCCCTCCCCATCTCCTCCAAGACAGTCGAGCGCTGGGCCTGTGACTCGAGCCTGACCCGGATCCTCATGCAGGACTCGGTGGTGATCGACGTCGGTCGGGCGGAGCGGACGATCAAGGGACCGCGGCGCCGGGCGCTGATCGCGCGCGACCAACACTGCCGGTGGACCGGCTGCGAGCGCCCTGCCTCACATTGCGACGGCCACCACGTGGTGCACTGGCTGCACGGCGGCGGCGGCGAGATCGAGAACCAGGTCCTGCTCTGCCGCCGGCATCACTGGATGGTCCACGAAGGCGGCTGGCAGCTTGTCAAAACGGACGACGGCGAGATCGTGACCATCGGTCCGACGGTCACCTTCGGGTTGCCAAGGGGACCGGACTAGCAACTAGACTGCCCGCGTCCGTGCTCACCAAGACCCAAAAGGGAGCAGTCGGCGAGCTGATGCTCTCTGCGTGCGTGATGCTGGCATCGGATGGCGACCTGGAGCTGTTCAGACCCGTCACCGACGACGACCACACTGATATCACCGCCGGCGAGCGTGGCAAGGTGCCCGCGATGGCGATCCAGGTGAAGACAGCGTTGAGCATCGACAAGCAGGGCTATGCCGCCGCGAACATGAAGTTCCCGAGCGGTGAGCCGCGCGAGCACCCGGCGTTCGTCTACGCGGTCGTCTACGTCGTGGATGGAACCATCGACGCCGCCTGGATCGTTCCGAGCGCCGAGTTCAACCGGATGGCCTACCGCGGCAAGCTGCGCGACGGCAAGGGGCTGGAGCTGGTGTTCATGGCGAGCCCCACCAGAGAAGACCAGTGGTCCCCCTTTCGCTGCGGACGAATGGAGATCGGGCCGAGGCTTGTGAACCTCATCAACTCACTCCACAGGACCGCCGCGCCTCACATCCCCGGCGCCCATCTGCTTCTCCGCCGCACTCACTAACGTGAGTAAGCCGTGAAGTTCAGCGAGCTGGCCGCGCACCTCGATCGGATGGAGGCGACCCGCAGCCGGAACGAGCTCGTTCGCATCCTGGCCGACGTGTACGAGGCCAGCTCGGAAGAGGAGCTCGAGCCGACCACGTACCTGGTACAAGGCCGGCTCGCACCCTTCTTCGAGCCGGTCGAGATCGGCCTCGGCGAACGGCTGCTGATCACGGCGATCGCGGCCGCTTACGAAACCCCCAAAGAGGAGGTCGCAACGCTGAACCGCCAGAGGGGCGACCTCGGCCTCACCGCTCAGCGCCTCGCGCCGGCCTCGCGGCGCGACTCCCCGTCCGTGGTCGAGGTGCAGCAGCGCCTGACGCAGATTGCTTCGACAAGCGGGGCCGGCAGCATGCAGAAGAAGCTCGATGGTTTCACTTCCCTGCTCGGCGACCTGGATGCGACCTCGGCGAAACACCTCGTCCGGATCACGCTCGGCAAGATGCGCCTTGGAATCGGCGACCCGACCGTGCTGGACGCGATGTCGCTGGCGAAGAAGGGAGACAAGTCGCTCCGTCCCGTCCTCGAGGCCGCCTACAACCGGACGTCTGACCTCGGCCTCATCGCGCGGACCCTGTGGACCCAGGGCGAAGCCGGGCTCGACCTGTTGAAGATAAAAGCCGGCCATCCGCTGCGGCCTCAGCTCGCGGAGCGGCTTCCCAACCCCGAGGCCGTGATCAAGAAGCTGGGGTTGGTCGGCGTCCAGCCGAAGTACGACGGTCTTCGGGTGCAGATCCACAAGGACGGAGATCGGGTGAGCATCTTCTCGCGAAACCTCGAGTCGTTTACCGAGATGTTCCCCGAGCTCGTCGCGGCCGCCGGCGCGCTCGCAATCGAGAACGTCATCCTCGACGGTGAGGCGATCGCTTACAACCCCGAGTCGGAGGAGTACGTCCCATTCCAGGAGACGACCGCCCGCCGGCGCAAGGAGGACATCCAGGAGTTCGCCGCCCGCGCGCCGATGCGGGCGTTCGTGTTCGACGTGATGTTCCGCGACGGATCTGACCTCACTGGCCTGCCCTACGAACGACGCTTTGGGATCGTGGAGGAGCTCCTCCGCGAGTCGGACACGCTCCTGACAGCGCCTCTGACAACAACCGACTCGGCCGAGGTGCTGACGCGCGAGCTTCTCGACAACATCAGCCGGGGACTGGAAGGCGTCGTGGCCAAGCGCCTCGACTCGCCCTACCAGGCCGGCGCCCGCAACTTCAACTGGGTGAAGCTGAAGAGGAACACGAGTGGACAGCTGACCGACACGATCGACCTCGTGCTCCTCGGTTACTACAAGGGCAAGGGCAAGCGGGCCGAGTTCGGCGCTGGCGCCCTGCTCGCCGGCGTCTACGACAACGACAGGGACGAGTTCGTGACGATCAGCAAGCTCGGCACCGGTCTCTCCGACCAGGGCTGGCGTGAGCTCCACCAGCGGCTGGCGAGCCTCGAGGTCGCCGAGAAGCCCGCGCGAGTCAACTCGAACTTCGTCCCCGACTCATGGCTCCAGCCGGCGATCGTAGTGGAGGTGCTGGCCGACGAGATCACCCCGAGCCCGCGCCACACCGCGGGCATGACCGCCGAACAGCCGGGATTCGCGCTGCGGTTCCCGCGCATCGTTTCCATGCGGACAGCGGACAAGAAGGCCGAGGACGCCACCACCGTCCGCGAGATCCGCGAGATGTTCGAGCAGCAGCGGCAGCGATCAGGCTAGTTCAACTCAGAAGCGGCGGCGTTCCGGCCATTCGGCCTGTTTGGTCCCATCCCTCGCCGTTCATGCGCCATGCGGGCCCACCTGGTCGCATCCGAGGTGAGGCTGGTGAAAGGGTCGCTATTTGGACGATTCTAGAACCGCGATCTTGAGTTCAGCGCCATCTGCGCCGCGGCATACTTGAGCCAGTAGAAGCCACCGGTTGGTTAGTGTTTGAACTCTCGGTGCTTCGGGCCAGGGCAAGATCGACGGCGGTCACGCTCACCCCTCGCTGAGAGAATGGGTTGATGCGGGATCCGTTGGCGACGCGGGTGGTCGGGGCAGTGATCGGAGCCTTCTACTTGGTGGCCGGTGCCTGGGCATTCCTGGCGCCTATGAGCTTCTTCAGCGCGGTGGCTACCTTTGCACCTCTCAACGTTCACCTGCTCCACGATGCCGGCGCGTTCCAGGTCGGCCTGGGTTTGGCCCTAACGGTGCCAGTCGCGGTGCGGGCGCCGCTGCGGGCCCCGCTCATCGCCGTGCTCGGTGCGTCGGTCCTGCACGTCCTCGCCCACCTCGAGGACTTACGTCTCGGAGGCCACCCGACCACCGATCTGCCGGTGCTGACTTTGATCTGTGTCGCGCTAGCCGTCGCGCTCGTGGTCGATGTGAGAGCGCACCGCGCATGAAAGTCTTCCTCGCCGGCGGGAGCGGCGTGATTGGGCGACGCCTGATTCCACAGTTGGTGGCGGCCGGCCACCAGGTCGCAGCAACGACCCGCTTAGCCGCCAAGACAACGTTGCTCCAGTCGCTGGGCGCCAGTCCCGTGGTGGTTGATGCGCTCGATGCGCCGGCGCTCAGCAAGGCCGTCACTGACTTCGGGCCCGATGCGGTGATGAACCAGCTGACCGACCTGCCGCAGCGATACAACCCGCGCAAGCTGGGTCCGTTTTACGAGCGCACGTCCCGATTGCGGGTCGAGGCGACGCGCACGTTGCTGGCTGCCGCCAAGGAAGCCGGGGCGCGGCGCTTCGTCTACCAGTCGATCGCCTTCATGTACGCCGCGGCCGGTCCCGCGGTGCTTCCAGAAGATGCAGCGCTTGCCTTGGGTGCACATGAGCCTTTCGGCTCGGCCGTTCGTGCGACCGCCGAGGGTGAGCGGCTGACGCTGTCGGCCGATGGGATCAAGGGAGTGGTGCTGCGCTACGGACAGCTTTACGGGCCGGGAACATATTTCGACCGCAGTGGCGACTTCGCCCGCCAGGCGCGGCGACGGATGCTGCCGATTGTCGGCAGCGGCAGCGGGGTCTTCTCGTTCGTCCACGTGGACGACGCGGCCGGCGCGGCGGTCGCGGCACTGGAGCGCGGCGACGGCGCGTACAACATCGTGGACGACGATCCGGCCCCAGCCCGCGATTGGATCCCAGCGTTTTGCCATGAGGTCGGGGCGCCCGCGCCGATGCGTGTGCCAGGATGGCTGGTCGCGTTCCTGGCTGGAAGCTTTGCGGCTGCGACTCTACAGCTAGGCCGCGGGGCATCCAACGCGAAGGCGAAACAGGAGCTGGGTTGGACCCCCCGCCACTCCACGTGGCGCGAAGGCTTCACAGCGGCATGAGGGGTCGCTACCTGGACGATTTTAGAACCGCGGTTTTGAATATGAGTCACGACCTCGGTCGGCGCAAACTGGACCAAATATTGTTCCGGACGCGGTTTGATCTAACTCCTGACTGCGTACTGGATCAATCTCATTCCAGGTCGTCATCGATCTAGACGCGCCCTGCCCGGGGCTTGAGGGGAGGGCCGACGTGCTCCTCGTCGTACTTGTGCTGTAGAGCTCGTACGACCTCAAGCTGGGCCGGGTCGAAGGAAACCGGGATGCTGTCGTCGGCGGCCGGTGTGCCGCCTTCGACGTGAAAGCCTTCGAACCCGCCCGGAGTGCAGAGCACGAGCATGCGGGCGGGGCTATCGCCTTCGATGACAAAGGTGTGCGGGATGCCTCGCGGCAGGAAGACGAAGGAGCCAGGGCCGGCTTCCAGAATCTGGTCGCCGCACTTGAACGTGACCTCCCCCTCAATCACCCACATGGCCTCGTGCTCTCGATGGTGGATGTGAAGAGGCGGAGAGAAGCCCGGTCTGGCCATCGACTCGAGAAAACCAAAATCTCCTCCCGTCTGCTCTGCCGTGGCCTTAATGCTCATATGTGTTGCCAGGAATTTCACATTCTGTCCGCGCCCGGCTGCCAACAAGTACGGCTGCAGAGCGGGAGTTGTTTGATTGGTGGTCAATTTCTCCTCCTAGCTCGGCCAACCATGCGGGCCGTGAGAGGGACGATCGCAGACAACTGACTGCGCCGCATCGGTGACCTACCTAACGCGCACACCCATTCATGAGCGACAGACCAGAATCAGGCTCCCGTGGCCGAGATTGAGGGGAGGGGTAACTCCAGGGCAAGGACCTCGATCCGACTGCGCAAGCCCAGCTTCGACAGGATGGTACTCACGTGGTGCTCGGCGGTTCTAGGAGAAATGAAGAGGCGTTCCCCGATGAGTCGGTTGCTCAGTTCCTGCCTAAGCAAAGCCAGCACTTCCCGCTCCCGCCGGCTGAGCTGGGCCAAGGGATCATGGCTCGGGTGTGGTTCGTATCGGACTTCGACTCCAAGGCGCCTCAATAGGTCGACATCGCCTTCCGCCTCCGGCGAACCCACAAGTTGGTGGATGGCGAGAGCTGCACGGGCTTCGCTGACGGCCATAGCTTGGTTGGAGACGGCGACAGCTTCTGCGAGCTCGCGGTGCATGGCGGCCTGCAATATCGGCAGCTCGGTCCCTTGAAGACGCCTCAGGGCGATCCGCAGGATTTGCGCTGCTTCCTCCACAGAGGCGCTGGCTCGGAGGACGCGCGCGTGCGCGAGGGCTCCCTGCGCCTGAACTGCGGGGAGCTCGGGGACGTCGCTTAGGTCAAGTGCCCGGGCGGCGGCGCCCTGGGCCGCGACCAGGTTCCCGCGGGCGAGTTCGGTATCGACCAGTAGCGCCAGCAGCGGCACGCCTCTGGCCCGATCACTCCCAACCTGATCTAAGGCCTGTTTGATCACGGCCGCGGCGAGATCGAACTCTCCGCGCGAGTAATGCAAGCGGGCTCGAGCAGGCATGGTCTCCCAACGGTCCCCGCACTGAGCCAGAAGGCGGCCTGCCTCCTCCCCGCGCCCCTGCCGGAGCCTCAGCTCGGCGAGTCCGATGGTGGATCCCATCCGAATGTTGCCGAACCCTCGCCCCGCGGTG
>Ga0209648_10002380_pt1 | contig 15588 bp, 11 predicted proteins | sample GraSoi2013_115cm_FD_185830 | JGI IMG/M metagenome (GOLD analysis project Ga0209648, IMG submission 185830) | Grasslands soil microbial communities from the Angelo Coastal Reserve, California, USA - Sample 9_17_2013_115cm (SPAdes) (version 2) | ecosystem: Environmental > Terrestrial > Soil >...
TTTTCCACCGGCGCGGATTGCGCCAGCACGCTGGGCTGCATGCAGGCGCTGGGATGCAAAGTCGTAAAAACAGGGAACACGGTGGAGATTGAAGGACTGGGGGCGGAGTTGCAAGCCCCGCAAGTCCCGCTGGACTGTGGAAACTCAGGTTCTACCATACGCATGCTGTCAGGCATTCTGGCCGGACAGAATTTTACCGCGGAGATGAAGGGCGATGAATCGCTTTCACGGCGACCGATGGCGCGCGTCATCCGTCCGCTGACTATGATGGGGGCGAAATTCTCTTCTGCTGAAGGCGAGCGCCCGCCGTTGCGTATTATGGGTGCGAACGGCGCTTTGCGCGCGATTGATTACAAGACGCCGGTGGCCAGTGCGCAGGTCAAATCGTGCGTCCTGTTTGCCGGTCTTCTGGCCCAGGGCACAACGTCGGTTGAAGAATCAGTGCGCACGCGCGATCATGGCGAGCTGGCGTTGCGGGCTTTTGGCGCCGAGGTGCAACAAGAAAAGAACCGCAGCAGCATTCGCGGCCGGCAGGAGTTGCATGCCATCAAAGCCAACGTTCCAGGAGATATTTCTTCCGCATCATTTTTTATGTGCGCCGCCGCTTTGTTTCCGGAGTCGAACCTGGTGCTGGAGAACGTTGGCCTGAATCCGACCCGCTCATCGTTGCTGGATGTGCTGACCGCTCTGGGCGCGCGCGTGCGAATGCTCGACTTGAACGAAGCGAACTACGAGGTAACGGGTTCAGTTAAGGTGGAAGCCGGCCTGCTGAAAGGCACAACCGTCTCCGGCGGGCAATCGGCAGCCCTGATTGACGAGCTGCCTGTGCTGGCGGCCATAGCTCCTTATACGCAAGAGGGTGTTGAGATCCGCGATGCCGGCGAGTTGCGCGTGAAAGAGTCAGACCGCATTGCCACGGTGGCGCAAGGTCTGCGCGCCATGGGAGCCAAGGTGGAAGAGCTCTCTGATGGCTTGCGCGTGCCCGGAAAGCAAAAACTGCATGGCGCGGAAATTGATTCGCATGGCGACCACCGCATTGCCATGGCTTTCAGCATCGCTGCTCTTCGCGCAGAGGGCGAAACTCGCATCTTGGGAGCCGACGCTGCACGCATCTCATTCCCAGAGTTTTTCAATATGCTGAGCGCGATTACTGAATCGTAATAAGGTTGCGCGGATACACCAATGCTGGAATTGCTCTAGCGTGAGTTACTTCACGGGAGCATGGAAAATCGCCAGATTGTTCTTGTCTGATCCGATAAACAAAAATTGATTTGGAGTGTGGCAGGCAAACACCGTGCCTGGTTCGGCTTCCACGGTGTAGCGTGCTATTACAGCGCCGGTAGAAGCATTCACTGTAACGATTGCCATATTATGGTGCTCCATTCCGCGAAAATTCTCGCGAAACGAGATGGCGAGCCGGTCTTTGGCAAGGCCCATAGATGAAAAACTCATTCGTGGCTCCGGAGGATTGACCGGGAACGAGCGAGTGATCCGGCCAGAAGGGTCAAGTACATAGATAACGACCGGACTGGAACGCAAAGCTAAATAGACGTAGCCGTTTGTGTCGGCCTGGGCGTCACCTTCGAGCACAGGAAGAAAGGGCATCTCTTTTGTCGAGTCATTTTTCGCGGCGTCGTTCTTCTGCGCCGGGTTCGATAGAGCGTCGCTCTGCAAGCTAATGCGACGAACCATGTGACCATGGTCGTCAAACAGAGCCAGGAACAGCCGGGGAGGCTGGCGCTCCTGACGCTGGCTGGGTGTCTGCGGTTCGGTTCCACTGACGAGAAAAGATTTGTCACTCAGCGCGGTCAGGTGGGCGACCCAGAATTGCTGGTCCAGCTTCGCCTTCCATCGGATATTGCTGTCCCTGGAGAACGCCACAATAAACACATCCTCTTTTACCTGGATCGGCTGATATAAATTCCCATTCGGCAGAAGAGAGAAGTCGTAGGAAGCACCAGGCGACAGAGTTGGGTCGGAGTCGAGGCTGTACTTCAGGGTCGCGCCCTTGCTGTCAACCCGGGTGATCGGAACTCTGCGGTCGTCGGATTGATAGCCCCTGAAATAAACATTGCCATCAGCATCGCAGCGCGCAGGTTGATAGATGGGGCGATTGGATTCGGTAGGGATGGCAACTTTTTCTTCAGGATGCAGGACCGTCATGTTATCGGCGTGCATGCCCATGTGATCGGGAGCGTCCTGGGGAAATAAGGGACACGCAAGAAAGACCAGAGCGAGTGTGATGAAGTTTGTTTTCATTTCTAGTTGGGGCACAGCCGAGGCCGTGCCCCTTCAAAACACCGCACAGAAATTATCCCGACGTTACGGGGTCAGCGTGATGGCCAACACAACCACGTTGCGGTTGCCGGGCAATGTGATGCTGCTCACAGTCTTGCTGTTGTTGAGACCCAAGGAATAGCCGTACAGCAGGAAGGTTCGGTTATCTTTTTTACCCTTACTGGTATCGCGATAAGCCATGGTGACTGCCTTCGATTCACCGGGGAAGTTCTGCGGCCTGAACCAATCACTGAGACTCTGGCTGAAGGTCGAGGTGGTGCCATCGGTATAGGTAACGACAAAAACCTGTGATGCCTGATTGCCGTTGACGCCCGCTGCCAGCATCTTCAGGGAAGAGAATTGGCCTGCCGGCAAAACAATAGTCTTGCTATTTACAACGTCGAGTGCACTAGCAGGTCCAAGGTTGAATTTGGCGCCATTAATGGTCTGCGTAGCACCAAGCAACTTGCCTGAGTAGGCGAAGCCGTTGCCATCCAAACCACCGGTGGAGAAAGATTTGCCGTCGGTAGCGATGCCGGTGGATATATTGAACACAGGAGAAAGGTTAACTTGCACCGGTACTGCATTCGGCGACTTTACCGTGAGTGCAATCGTGGTCGTATGTGTCAAGCTGCCGGATACGCCAGTGATGGTTATTGTGGAAGTTCCGGTGGCGGTGGTGCTGCTGGTTGAAAGAGTCAACGTGCTGGTCCCGCTTGTGCTGGCGGGATTGAACGACGCTGTAACACCATTGGGCACGCCCGATGTAGACAAGCTGACACTCCCGCTGAAACCGTTCAGCGGATTGACGGTAATCGTGCTGCTGCCACTTGCGCTCTGGGTAACGCTCAGGCTGTTGGGCGAAGCTGAAAGCAAATAGTCGGGCGCAGAAGAAGCACCGGCGGGGCCGAAGACTTGAAACTCGTAGATGCGCGATGCCGTGTCGCTGGTCCGGGTGGGTGTAGTGATATTCAAACGAACGAAGCGGGCAACGGTCGGCGGGATGTTGTGGGTGGAGATGCTCTGAATGTTACCGGTCACATCCGCGGCTGTAGTAAAGTTCGTACCGTCGGTGCTGACCTGGATATTGTAGGCTTGCGAGTTCAGATCGAATGTCGGTTCGCTGTTCGAATTCAACGATCCACCTTCGCCTCCAGCGCCGGCGTGCAGTACTACAAATTGGTTGACGACGAAGTTGGCCCCCAGATCAACCTGCAGGAAACTGGGGGTAACCAGCGAGCACCATTTGTCGCTGGTGCCGCCGGAGTAGCTGCCGTTGAAGGCTTTGTCAGGCGTTTCACTCGAGCTGCACGAAGTGCTGCCGGTTGCAGTCTTGTTCAGCGCAAGATTCTGCGAAGCCGGAGGAGGCGTGGTAAGACCGTAGACCGAGACAACGTTTGAGAACGATGCGAGATAGAGCTTTCCATTGGCGACAATGGGAGGAGAGCCCTTGGAGAAGTTAAAGGTATCGTCGCCGGGGGTTATCCCTGATGTCCAGAGAGTGGCCAGCGTTTCCGCGTTGTAAGCTGTGAGCACTCCTGGCACAACCTTCTGATTAGCGTTGCCCAGACGCGGCGTGGCAGACCAGAGAACGCCGGTTCCGGATTGCACACCATTCGCGGAAAGACTCATCACGCTACCCGGCATACCCCGCGGGAGCAGGAAGTTGCCCGCGGCGAAGGCCGGCGTAGCAAATGTTTGCGTGGAAGTATTGAAACGGTAGGCGCGAACATCGTCATTCTCGCCAGAAATATACAAGTTAATTCCTTGTGGTCCGCCCCAAGCGACAGCGCCGTTGTGAATGTGATGGCTTTGACCGGAAACAATTGTGGGATCAACAGCCTGAAAGCTCTGGAGAATCTGGGTGTCACCCATGACCACGCCCCCCAGATTGCTGCTGTTGAGCACGAAGATCTTGCCTTCTTTGCCGCCGGCAACGACCACGTTGGTGCCGGGCAAAAAGAGTGCGCCTCCCGATCCGAAATCTGTATCGCCAATATTCAACGTATTCCAGTTGCCAGGGGTGAAGAAGTCGAGGCGGTTCAAGGTTTGCGGAGCGAGCTTCAGCAGACTTTCACCGAAATTGCTGCTTCCGTCGAAGGAGCCGTTGCCGGTAGAGAAGTACAAATTGCCGGTTGCATCAAAAGCCGGCGCGGAGCCGCTCATCCAGATGCCAGCTTCAGTCCCGTTGGGTGTTGTATTAAAAGTCCCAAGTTGGGAAAGTGATACTGGGTCATAGGTCATCAACCAACCATGATAGGAGCCGGTATCGCAAAACGATGCCCAACCGATATAAATCACGCCTTGGGAAAGGGCCAGTGACATGCGCTGGTTCTGAATGACGGGATCGAATCCGCTGGCCTGGATGACCTGTTGAGGATTCTGCGCGCGATCATTACCCGTGGTGATGTCAATTGCGCGCAAAGTCTGCACGGTCGAGCCGTTCTGGACGGTGCGGGTGACGAGATACATGGTATTGGTAGCGGGATCAATCACCGGTGTGCCGATGATGCCGATGTTTCCGCTGAAATCCAAATAGGGGTTACAGTTCGACCCCACCTCTGAATTTACTGTCGGGCGGCCGCCGTTATTAAAATTCCGCTGCCAGAGCAGAGCGCCGGCGCTGTCAGCGTCAAAGGCATAAACGGTATTGTTGACCGTGGCCGCATAAATTACGTTATGCGCGGCCCCATTGACGGTGAGTGCCGGCACGTAGAGCATGCCGGCGTAGACCTGATCATCCACCTGGAGCTGAAAGAGTTTTCCGAACTGAGTCGAGTTGACGTTCGAGGCGTTGAGGGTTGTTTCAGAAAGATTGGAGCCGGTGCGCTGGTTGTCGTAGCTCCTGGTCAAGACGCTGACCTGAGAAAAGGCGGGCAGCGCGGCGAGCGATAACAAAAAGACAGCCACGACAGACAAGCAGCGGCGAGAGAAATATGAAGTGCAGTTCATTTCCGGGTCCTTTCTCTTTAGCATTTTTCTTCAGCGTTCCCAAAGTGCGGGGCTATTCGAGGGATGATCTGTTCTACCAATAGAGACCGGGAAGGTGTCTCGGAGACGAGTAGTAATTATCTGGAGTTGCGGGTTAGGTGTCAATGACCTTTGAGGGGGTGCTCACCACAGAGACACAGAGAAAAACAAAAGACTTTGGCCGCAGATGAACGCGGATAAACGCAGAAAGACGAAGCGGGCCCCATGGGTGCGAAACTGGCTTAAAACGTATTTTGGGGGATGGCTCCCCACCCCACTTGCTAGCAGGTGGTTGAATCGCGTCTGACCCGCGTCATTACTGGTGAAAATCGATCTGGAGCAGGGGACTTGCTGATAGTTAAAAACATCTCCAAATCCCCAGTTCTCAGCCCCCAGTCCTCAGAATTCCGATTCGCGAATGAATTTTCAAAGAGCTAAATGGACTACAAAAAATCCCGCATTCTGGAATGCCGTCTTCGTTCTGTTCCGGTTGTTCTTCACTGGCAGCCGGCAACTGGCCGCTGGCAACCGCTTCTCAATGATGGCCTGCAATTTCTGAGAAATCAAGATTTTGATACCAGGGTGATACCATTTTAGAGCTGAAGGTGCATGGATGTGTAAGTATACGTATATGTATACGGATGCCGAAGAAGGAATGATATTACAAAGGGCGCGGTGGTCCCGTCTATCGGCTACAAATGCTTCGTCAAATAGAACATGAGAGCGAAGATCGCAATAGGAATCAGCGCCAGCACAATGTAGAAGACCAGTCTTCTCGTCTGAGGTGAACGCCGCTGCTTCCAGTTTCGCAATTCGGGACGTTCAGCGACTCCGACCTGGTCTTGGTGCTCCAGATCCCAGACAAACTCGTGCGCGCTACTATAACGCTGCCGGGGATCTCGCTCAAGGGCACGATAGACAATCTCCTGCAGTTGGGGAGATATGTTCGGGTCCAATTCCCGCGGGGGGATCGGATTATTGAGCAGACGGTCATGCATAACGGCAAAGGCATTGGGGCCGTGAAAAGGGACCTTTCCGGTGAGCATCTCGTAGAGTATGACGCCCAGCGCGTAGATATCGCTGCGGGCATCCCCACGCTTACCCTTCACCTGTTCAGGAGAGACATAATCCGGCGTTCCCATGGTCTGAGCGAGGTTTGCAAAGGTCAGCCGCCGTGCGCCCACATTGGAAGCAATTCCGAAGTCAATGAGTTTGATGTTGTCCGTTGCGTCAATCATGATGTGCTCGGGTGTCAGGTCCTGGTGCACAACTCCATGGCTATGGATGTAATCGAGAGCACGTGCTATTCCCACCGCAATCCGGGTGGCCCGCCCGGGAGCAAGTTTTTTCTGCTCTGTGAGGAGCTGACGCAGAGTTTTTCCTTCGACCCACTCCATGACCATGTAAATCTGGCTGTGACCTTCGTCCGAAAAGACCTTCATCACGCCGGGATGATTCATCTTTGTACCGATTTCCTGCTCACGGTGAAAGCGCTCGAAGAACTCAGGATCGCGTTCCACTTCAGGATGGGGGATCTTGATCGCCACAGGCTGTCCGCTTCGGGTGTCGGTTCCGCGAAAGATTGAGGCTGTGCCACTGCGGGCAATTATGTTTTCGATGCGATAGTGGTCGAGTTGGTCGCCGGTGTCAGCTAGAGTCATTATGGGTGCGGTTCTCGCCCGAACTTTACTGCTGCCTTCGCAGCCTCGCGAGGCAGTTCGTACTTTCAACCTTGCAGAATTGAATTTTCATGACAGACTCATCTCAGCCGTGGGTACAACGGCCGGGCCATCCGGCGCATCTTCGGCATCTTCAGAATCTTCCTGTGAACCTGCCGCAGTCGCCGTACTGAGTTCGACCTGCTGCGGCTTCCCATTAATGTAGTAATCTTCATCGCATTTCAGGTGGAATGCTCCTCGCAAGGCAATGGGAGTCAGCAGCGTCGTAAGCAGAACAACGCCGACCATGACCGCCACCTCGGGTTTTCCGAAGATGCCGGAACTGGCACCCATGGCAGTGACGATCAGGCCGACCTCGCCCCGCGAGATCATGCCGCAGCCAATGCGAAGGCTGCGCACCCAGTTCTCGCCCGAAGCGAGCGCGGCCATTCCGCATCCTACGAGCTTGCCAATGATTGCGACCACAAGCACTGCTGACAGGAGCAGCCAGTGTCCGGAGAGCGCGCGATAGTCGCTGGAGAGGCCGATGGAAACAAAAAACAATGGAATCAACAGGCCATGTCCAATGGCATAGAAGCTGCGCTCAACGTCGGCTTTGTACTGTGATCCGGCAAACACATACCCTAACAAGTAGGCCCCGGTAATACCGGCCACGCTGCCTAACCATTCGGCAGAGATTGCGTACAGAAAAATCAACGCCAGCACACAACTGGGCACTGCCTCGGTGGAAGAAAGCTTACGCAACTGAAGAATGAGCGGGTCGAGCCAGCGTTTTGCAGCGCCGTAGCCAATAACAAAAAACGCCAGCACGCAAACGGAAAGGACCACCATTTGCAGGAGCAAAGGGTGCCTTGCAGCAAAGGGAATTCTTTGCTGCAACCACATACTTGCCATAGGCGTCAGGCCAAAGGCTCCAATCTTGGCTGCACTCGATGCCGCAAGAAATGCGAGAACAAACAAACCCATCACATCATCAATCACGGCCGCGCCCAGGATCACCGTGGCTTCGTCGGAGTTCATACGGCCAACATCCATGAGCGTCCGGGCGGAGATGGAAACGCTGGTTGCGGTCAGAGCGCCTCCAAGAAAGCAGGCAGTTTTCCACGACAACCCGAACATGTGTCCAACACCCGCGCCCAGTAGAAACGGCCAGACCACACCCGAAAGGGCAACCATGAAAGCAGTTACGCTGGCTTCACGCATGCGGTCAATATCGGTCTCAATGCCGGCAATGAACATGAGCACCAGGCCGCCGATCTGCGCCATCAGCATCAGAGCCCCAGTCGCCTGGCCTCCCTCAAGCAAGTGAAGATGCAACAGATTGATAGCGCCCGGACCAAGCACAACACCGACCAGCAACTCTCCTAAAATAGCCGGGATAGCGATACGGCTGCATAACGAACCAACCACCTTGCAGGCGACGAGCAAGACGGCGAGCAACAACGCGAGTTGAAGGGTTGGGGACATGTTCGCTGCTAGCTAACTTGGGACGTGACTATAGCTTCACTGCGGGCTTCACTGCGATTACGAACCAGGCGCCGGAATTGCCGGGCAATCCATTGCCCAGGGGTCTTGTAGCCACCGCGTTCAACGCCTTCGCGCAACATGGTGCGGATGGTGGCTGCTTGGCGGCGCGCCAGGTCTGCTTGCGCCATGTTCTGCGCCAGCTTGCCAGCCAGGCGCGTGTGCTCTTCAGCTTTTCTGCAGACGCGCAGCCGCATCAACAACTCGCCCAGCTTAAGCTGGGCAATAAAGTTGTTGGGATCAAGAGACACGGCTGTGCCGAGCTCCTCCATCGCGGGATGCACTTCAAGATTCACACACAGGGCCATGCCAAACAGGACCCGCAACTCCGCAACCTTGGGGTACAGCGCAACGCATTCGCGCAACTGAGCAACCAGTTCGATGCGCTCATCTTTCTCAAGCAAGTTGGGGTCTGAAAACATTCGCAGCACCAAGTCCTGCGCCTTGGGAGGAATCGAGGCAAGAGATAGTGATGAAGGTCCCGATGGCTTCAGCGAAAGCGAGCCTGTGTTTTCTCCGTTGGTCAGCAAAACATCCCGGTCAATCATAGTTTTCATATTTGTTTTTCATCCAGTGGGCTGAAATTCAGTCCATACAACACAGAGGCAAGGCGCAACATTCAAAGGTTGCGCCTTGCTCTGATCATGCACCGCAAGATTCAAAGTCACACGGCAACGGCTTGCCGTTGGAGCACGGGTTCCTGCGTGAAGATAGCGGCCTCCGGGCGGAAGACAAACTCGGGATAGCCAAGTTGTCCCATTTCCGGAATATCCAGGCCGGCGATCTCGGTTTCCGCCGAAACACGGTGTCCGACAAAGAACTCGATCACCATGTTCAGTACGAAGCTGAAGGTGAAGACGAAACCAATCAGGGTGGAAATACCTACTAGCTGGGCAGCAAGCTGGCCGGCATCTCCGCCGTAAAACAGGCCTTTCACCGAAGTGTTGACGCCGTTCCAGCTTCCTCCGTAGTTACTGGTACCGTCAGCCAGGAGGCCGATTGAGAGTACACCCCACAGGCCGTTGGTTCCGTGTACGGAAATAGCGCCGACGGGATCGTCAACTTTCATCACGTTTTCAACAAAGGCACAGCTGAGGCACACCAGCACGCCTGCAACCAAGCCAATAATCGCCGCGCCGACGGTACTGACGAAGCCGCTGGGCGCGGTAATCGCAACCAATCCAGCCAGCAGGCCGTTGCCGCTCATGGAGGCGTCAGGCTTACCCTTGAATGCCCACATGTAGAGGATCGCGCCGAAGGTGCCGGTGCAACCAGCGAGCATGGTGTTGACGGCGATTGAGCCGATGCGCAAGTTACCGGCAGCCGAGGCCCCCAGCGTGCTTCCGGGGTTGAAGCCGAACCAGCCGAAGGCAAGGATAAAGCAACCGATCAGCACCGCCGAAATATCGTGGCCGATGATGGGGTTGCTGGAGCCATCGCGGTTGAACTTGCCGATGCGCGGACCGATGATCAGACACACCGCCAGGGCAGTAATCCCGCCGACTGCGTGTACTACGCCCGAGCCGGCAAAATCACAGTACCCGTTGCCTAAGCCCAGGTTGCTTCCCAGTTGCGATAGCCATCCGCCGCCCCAAGCCCAGTTACCATACAACGGGTAAGTAAACGCACCCATCAGTACGGAGGAGACCGCGAAGGCCAAAAACTTCCAGCGCTCGGCGCAGGCCCCGGTGACGATGGTGAGGGCCGTATCCATGAACACCATTTCAAACAGGAAGATGACCATTACGCCGACGTCATAAGGGTGCCCGCTCAGGAACATTCCGGCTTGGCCGAAGATACCCCAGTTCGTCCCGAGGATCGACAGCATATGTTCCGACGCGAGAGGCTGGAGCCCGCCGAGGTTACCGTTTCCCGCTGCCCCACCCATTTGGATGGCGAAGCCGATCAGCCAATATGCGAGCAGACCGCAGCCGTACACGAAGAAGTTCATCATGTAGGTGTGATTTGCGTTTTTTACCCGGCACAAGCCCGATTCCACCATGGCGAAACCGGCCTGCATAAACATGACCAGGAAGCCTGTAATCAGGGTCCAGACAAAGTTGACGGCGATCTTGTTTTGTCCTACCTGGTTGGCGACATCAGGAAGCGTAACCCCAACTTTGGGATCCGCTGGCGGAACGTCGTTGATGGTTCCGGTCGTGGTGCCACCGGGATCGCCCTTGGCCTGATCCGCGGTGGTGGGCGCTTTACTTGCGGCATCCTTGAGTTCCGCGTCCGCGGCTGAAACCGCAGGCGCGGCAGGCGCCGCCGCCGCAGGGGTTGCGGCAGTCTGCGCCAAGGCCCCTATCACCAAGCCGAGTATGATAATTAAAAGACTCAAACATCGAATTGATCTCATTTTCCTCTGCTCCATAGAGTTGATTTTGGTTGCGCTGTGCTATTCAAAGCCAGCGCAGTCTTATGCTTTCCAAATCGCGTTCTTGTTAAAAGCCGCAGGCAGGACGTAGATGATCCCGACCAAGCTCACCGCAATACCCAGCAGTGCGAAAACAATTCGCCCACCATTGCTGCTGGTGAAGTGCAGGCCGCTCAGCGTAAGCCCCCACCCAGCCAACGACAGCAGTGCCCCGAGCGCTTTCATCGCCCCTGCGCCGGCTTTTTGCGCCGGCTTCCCCTCGGCCGGCTTGATTTTGAAAAAGCCGAAGAGACTTGCCAGCAAGATAACTACTCCGATGATTGCGAGTATCTTGCCGAAGCCGGTGGAAAGATAAAAGACGCCGCCACAGGCTACCGTCAGCGCCACCAGAAACAACGTGAAATAACTTCCTTGTGATTTACTTGCTGCCATAAAAACCCTCCTCGCCCCCCAAGGGGTACTTCTTCATGAAATTGAAACTACGTGTTTTTCTGATTGCATTACTTCCAGTACTCCGTCATCCAGCCAAAAGCGAAACCCGAATAATCTAGCCCTCATCGCCAGAGATCGAACGTTCAATGGAACCTTGTCCTCCCGGGCAACGGCGCCAGTGATGATCAACTGGTGCGGCTCGCGTACCGTTTGGCGATAGATTCGAAATACGGCGTTCTCAACGTGAGGCAGCGCGTAAAACAACAACTCCCGCACGGCCATTGCGTCTTTCAGTGCCTGGAGCGACGCATTGCGCTCGCCCACGGCAGAAGGTAGATCTGCATCCCACGGGTCCGGAGCCCGAGCCATCCAATCGCACTCTGCGGCCTTCCCCTGCAACTGGAGCCGTAACAGCTTGAGAGGCGCACGCGTCAGCTCACCGAATCGCATGTGAATGCGTAATCCGCGAACGAAGTGGCCGACCTCCCACAACTGCAGCATCTTCATCGAGCCTGAGCTCCTTTGACTGCTTCAGGCTTGACGGGCAGGGCGAGAAAGACAAGAAACTGGACCAGGGCTGTGACTTCTAAAATCAACGGAAGGCCAGCTTGCAGCCGTAGCACCAGTATCAGCACGACCATCATGAACCACTGCCAGCGCGAGCGCCGGAGCCGCTCCCAGCGTCCGGGCAGCCGGAAGATGTCGGCGAAAGATATCCTTTGATCAGAAGGGAAGGGCCCATGCGCACGGATACAACTGACGGCGAAAAAACCTGCCAGCAACAGCTCCATTAAAATAATCATGTCCTTCATCTCTCTCATTGCTGATTCCCCCAACCCGCTTATCGCTAAAATAATTTCCAGTAAATAAAGTTAATTCAGTACGTTCGGACGATGGCATATACACGTATGCGCCTTCCAGCCCAATTCCTGGAGACACAAACACACACCCGTCCGCTTACTGCCGTACAGGACTAATTCGCCGGCTCGTCTTTGAGCCTTCTGTCGTTATGAGATGGGCACTGCGTCGTGCCCGAGAAGCGCCTCTCTTCAGAGAATGTCAGATGTTTAAAAGAGAGGGCAGTCTGCAGGTCCTCTGCAACTGTTGGTCAATGATTCTCTAAGTATTGACTAAGAATGTCCAATTGAAATTTTTGATAGCGGGAATTAGATATCCTAATTTGAAAAATCTGAAAACAATATCATTTCTGAAAAATAAAAAACCGGATCGGCGAAGATGCCAACGACCCGGTCCGGCGTTTTTGGAGGGATCTCCAGCCAAAATCCCGTTGCGCGGGACTGCTCCCTCCCTTTTACCGATTACTACGAGTTCTGTTTTACGGCATCACTCAGAACAATAGCGTCGGCGATATCTTTCATGGTCTTGCGTCTCTGCTGGCTCTGACGCTGCAGAATGACATAAGCCTCGCCTTCGCTGATCTTCAGATCGCGCTGTAGAATGCCTTTGGCACGCTCTACCAACTTGCGCGTCTCCAACTGTTCTGAGAGCTGCGTTTTTTCGCTCTCCAATCGCGCCATTTCGATTTCGGCGCCCACAAGAAAACCAATAGTCGAAACCAGCCGGATCTCGCGATGGCTGTAGGGGTGCGGGGCCCGGTTTTGCAGGTTGATTACGCCCACGAGACGTCCGCGACTTAGTACTGGAACTGATAGGAAGGCCTCAAAGCGGTCTTCGGGCAGTTCATTGAAAATCTGAAAACGAGAGTCCGCCGAGGCGTTGTGCGGCACTGCGACTGGCTGGCGATGTTCGGCCACCCAGCCGGTAATGCCTTGGCCTAGCTTCAGCTTTAGCCGATCCACGGCTTCAGGATGGGGATTCTTGGAGGCACGCAAAACCAGCTCATCGCCCTCAAGCACATAGATAAAGCAGGAATCACACTTGACTACCGAGGTCACGAAGTCAACGACCTCGGCCAGCACATCATGCAGCGGCGCAGCCGGAGTGCGGCTAGCGATGCGGTGCAGGAAAGCGGCCTCGAAATCCTCACCTATCAGATGGCTAGACTTACCGTTCGACATAGAAAGGTTGTCTGTTGTTGATCCCAAGTAAATGCTCCCAACTCCAACCGGCTGTGAATTGGATAGTCCCACGAGGCTAACGGCATTAGGGCAAAGGAACAATTATCCTTTGGTATAGGTGCGAATGGGAAAATCAAAATAGTAGAAATAGAAAAAAATTATCGGTGGGGACGTGTGTTGAGTTTTTCCGCCATGCGCACTAGATCGGCGAGAGAGGCAGCCTGCATTTTATCCATGACATGACGGCGATGAAATTTAACGGTGACCTCGCTGAGGTCGAGTTTGTCTGCAATCTGTTTGTTCAATAATCCGGCAACCACTAGTTCCATGATTTCGCGTTCCCGTGAGGTCAGCTTTTCAAAACGGGAGTGCAACTCGGAATCAGCCGCCTGCCGCACGCGCCTTACCCGATCGCGTTCCAGGGCCTGACGGATTGCTTCCAGAAATTCCTCTTTCTGAAACGGTTTGGTCAGGAACTCGACTGCTCCCGCCTTCATGGCCCGCCGGGTCATGGGAATATCACCGTGGGCGGTGATGATGATAATGGGAATGGCTATGTCGGCCTTTTCGAGCTGTTCCTGAAAATCCAATCCGCTGATTCCGGGGAGTTTTACGTCGAGCACCAGGCAACTGGGAGCTTCCGGCCGCAGGGCATCCAGAAACTCTTCGGTAGAACCGAACACTTCTGCGCGGTGGCCGGCCGATGCCAGGAGGTTGCTGACTGCGTCCCGGACGGAGACGTCATCATCCACGACGTAAATTACAGGAGTGAGGTTAGCCATCAGAAGCCTGCGCGCGGATTGGAATGGTGAACTGAAAGATGGCGCCACCAGAGGGATGCGGCGTGGCCCAAAGACGGCCGCGGTGGGATTCGACGATGGAACGGCTGATGGTCAGACCCATCCCAATACCCTGGGGTTTGGTGGTAAAGAACGGATCGAAGATTTTTTCCGCAGTTTCAGAGTTGAGTCCCACGCCACAGTCTTCGATGCGAACCACAATTTCCGTAGAGTTTTCTTTTCCGGAGCTGATCAACAGCTCTTTGGCGCGGCCCGCTGTTGCAGTCATCGCATCCATGCCATTCATGATGAGGTTCAATACAACTTGTTGTAACTGCACACGGTCTCCTTTGACTTTGGGCAGGCCCGAGGCAAGCTCCGTACGTATGGAAACGCGGCGCCTTGCGGCTTCGTCGCGGAGAAAAATAGCCAGATCCTGAATCACTTCATTCATGTCGAGCCAGTCTTTGGCGGGCGGCTCTTTCTTGAACAGGGCACGGATGCGGCCTAACACGGCGCCGGCGCGAGTGCCATCCTGAATAATTCTTTCCGTGGTCTGGTGGGCTTTTTCAAGATTCGGCGGATCTGCGGAGAGCCAGCCTTGACATGCGTGTCCGTGCGCGACTACGGCCGCAAGCGGCTGATTGATTTCATGGGCGATCGAGGCGGTGAGCTCTCCCATGCTCAACACGCGCGAAAGATAAGCGAGCTCGGCCTGGGTTTTCATCAGAGCCCCTTCGGCTTGGTGGCGTTCTTCAATATCGGTGTTGGTCCCGTACCAGCGGAGTGTTTTTTGATCCTGATCCTGCAGAGGCACGCCACGGGTAAAGAACCAGCGATACTCGCCATTCGCGCCGCGCACGCGCCACTCACCTTCAAAGGGCTTTCCGGTGGAGAGCGCCTCTTGCCAGAAGCGGCGAAAGCTTTCCCGGTCTTCGGCATGGATGGTTTCCATGAATCCCTCGCCCCGCATCTGCTCCACGGTGCGCCCGACGTAATCGAGAAGGCGCTGGTTGCAATAATCAATGGAGCCGTCGGAGGTTCCGCTCCAAATCTGCTGCGGGATCACTTCGGTCAAAAGACGCAGTTGATGCTCGCGCTCGCGCAACTCGACGTTGGATTTTTCGAGCTCGGCAGTGCGATCAGAGACCCGAATTTCCAGTTGATCGCGAGCTTCTATTAACGCTTCTTCGCTTTGTTTTTTCGCTGAACTCACCCAGCTTGCCACCAGGGCGCAAACCACAAACGCGGCAAAATATGTCTCCGCGGTTGCGTTAATGGCAAAGGAATGGAGCGGGGGCACAAAGAAATAATCAACCGCCAGGGTTGAGATGAGGACTGCGAAGAAGCCAGTGGCCATGCCTCCGAACCATGCGCTCGCCATGACAGCGCCGAAAAAAAGGAACAAGAAGGGATAGGGAAAAAGATGTTGGACCAGGAGAGTCAAAACAAGCGCTACGGCCACAAAGAACAACGCTACGCTATAGCGCCGCAGTGCAGATTTGGCCGGC
>Ga0209648_10002381_pt1 | contig 15586 bp, 13 predicted proteins | sample GraSoi2013_115cm_FD_185830 | JGI IMG/M metagenome (GOLD analysis project Ga0209648, IMG submission 185830) | Grasslands soil microbial communities from the Angelo Coastal Reserve, California, USA - Sample 9_17_2013_115cm (SPAdes) (version 2) | ecosystem: Environmental > Terrestrial > Soil >...
CGGGGCCGTAGTCCCCTTCGACAAGGACGACGCCGGGCGCGTGCCGCAGCAAGGTCCGCGCCTCGTCCGCGCTGACGGGCCGCTGAAACTGCACGTGTACTGATTCGGAGTGTCCGTTGACGACCGGGACTCGAACGGTGGTTGGAGAGACTCCAATTGTCGAATCGCCAAGGATTTTTTGGGTTTCCTGGACGATCTTGATTTCCTCCTCCGAATAGTCCTTCTCGCCCGGCTTCCAGTCGCACAGCACGTTGAACGCGATGGTGCCGGGAAAGACGCGAGCCTCGACGGGCCGGCCTTCGAGCGCAGCTCGCGATTGGGCAAGGAGCTCCTCGACGGCAGCGTGCCCCTTCCCGCTTGTCGCCTGGTAGGTCGACACAACGATGTGCTTGATGCGCGCGGCGTCGTGCAGCGGTTTGAGAGCCACCACGAGCTGAATGGTTGCGCAGTTCGGGTTGGCGATGATGCCCTTGGGGCGGTGCTCGGCCGCCTCCATGTTGACCTCCGGAACGACCAGCGGAACGCCAGGGTCCATTCGCCAGGCGCTGGAGTTGTCGATCACCAAAGCGCCAGCGGCCGCGGCCACGGGCCCATATTCTCGCGACACGCTGGCCCCTGCGCTGAAGAGCGCAAGCTTGACCCCGTCGAAGGAGCGAGGCGAGAGCTCGGCTACGGTCACCGAGTCGCCGCAGAACGTAAGCTTTTGGCCAGCGCTTCGCCGGCTGGCAAGCGGCACGAGCCGCTTCACAGGAAAGCGGCGCTGCTCGAGAACGCGAAGCATCTCGCGACCGACGGCGCCGGTCGCGCCCACAATGGCTACGACATGAGACATGGCCGCGTACATTGGCTCATCCCGGGCGCTCGGTCCACTCGCAAACGGGGCGCCATCGGCCCCCGTTCGCTAGGATCCGATGGTGGAGCCAACCAGATTCCTCCTTCTGGCGAAGGGCATCTCGGCGCTAAGCGCGGGGCTTGTTTCCGCCTGCCACGGCACCGAGGGGGCTGGGCCACGCTCAGTAGAGCCGCCAGGTTTCGCTGCGAGGGCGCCCTCTCCCGCTTCCGCTTCACAAGCCTTCGCGATGCGCGGACTTCAAGCCCCCGACGACCCCACCCAGGCGGGCGTGCGGCTCCTGCCCGAGACTCTAGGCGAAGCCCGCTCGTGGGGTACCGAGCCCGGAGGTGGCCAACGAGCGATCGTTGCCGGCGTTCGCGTGGTTTCGTCGGCACTCGACGGGGGTCTCGTCGCTTCGACCGACCGATTTCCGACTTCCCCCTCGAGCGTCGTCGCGCTGCCCGTGCGGCTCGGAGGCGGCTTTCTCTTTGCTGCGGGAACGCACGTATGGCGTTCCAGCACGTGGTTGGGCGAAGCAATTCCTATCGTGGTGGCGCCCAAGCCGGTCGACCAAGTGGTCGTGGGGCTGGACCGAGTCTACGTACGATTCGCCACGTCCCTTGCTGCCGTGGATCCCCGAACCGGGGCTCTCCTCGATCTTGGTCCGCTGCCGGCGGCGCCTCATCTAGGTCCGTTTGCCGCTCTCGACGCATGGCGTGCGCTGGCCGTCGCGGATCTGCGGGGTGTCCTCGTGACGGTCGATGCCGGAGCGTCGTGGCAGAGCGTCTCGCTCCCATTCGACCCGCAGGAGGTCATTGCGCTCGGGCAAAGTTTTGCGGTTGCGTCACCGCACTCGAGCGAATGGTGGCAAGTGCGGACCGACGGGCAAAGCGAACCGCATGCGGTTGCCCCGAGGGTCGGCCCCACCTTGCCGCCTGCAGGGGTCGATGCCACGGCACGAATCTTCGGGCCGCACCCACTCGTGGCTGCTGTTGAGAGTGGCTGGCCCCTGCTCGACGCGACCGCGGTCGTCGCTCGGAGCGGTGCTCTGGCGCGCATTCGGCTTTCGGACGGAGTCGTCGTTGAAGTCGTTTTTGACGCGTTTCCCCTCCGCCTGGCGCGCTGTCATCCGCTGTCTCTGGCCAGTGCGCGTCAGCCCGGAGCGTTTGGCTTCGTATGCGGCGAACCTCAGGGCGAAACACGGCTTTACGCTTGGGACCCCGTGCGCTCGGGCTTGAACGAGATCCGTCGATTCGAGGATCCGCGCCAGGTGCTGGCATTTGGCAACGGAGCTATGGGTGTCCGAGGTAAGTGCCGCGGCGGACAGGGCGACCGTTCTGGCCAAGAGGCGGCGTGGTGCGTCATGACTCCACGCGGGGATTGGAGCGAACTGCGGATTCGCGGGAGTGACGCCGATAGAGCTCGCCCCGTCGTCCTATCGGACGGTCGTAGTGTCGTCGTGCGCCCGCCTGTGGCCGGAGATCTCTCGACGGCGACGTTGACTCTTCTGGAGAGGATCGACGGTGACGCGCGCGTAGACGTACCGATTCGCATGCCTGCAATCCGCGCCGACGTCGCTCGTGCGCTCGGGTTCGGCGTATGGATGGACGGATTCGAAGAGCGCCGGCCTGGCGTGGTCGGCGGGTGGGTAGATGGAGCCGGCTCTGTCGTGGGGATCGAGATCGCAATCAATGGGGAAGCCCGCGTCGGCGAATACATTCGTGATGCCGGCTCCCCTGTCGTCTCGGGCCGCTGGGGTTTTGGCTGGACTGCTTCGCGCCGTGGATTCGAGACAATCGACGGCGGCATGACTTGGACGAAAGAAATTCCGCTGCCCGATCCGATCGCCGATCCGCGGGGCGGCCGCGAGCGAGTCTGCGGTCCAATCGGGTGCCTGATGGCTGGCTGGGTGCGCGTGGGCTGGGGTCCAAGAGTGTCGGCCTCTGCGCCGGAGCCCACGCCCCTGCGTCCGACGCGATCCCCGTACGCGCGCACGTTGCACCTTCAGTGCGAGCCGGTCTCGCCAGCAGGGTCTCCGGCGTTCCCGCCGTCCTCGGGAAAGGCCGCACCGCGCGTTCCGACGGGATATTCCGGGGTGACCGCCGATGCGTTGAACCTGGCGGACACGAGTCATCGGGGCGCGGCGGCGGCCCGCTTGTACGCTTGGGGCCCGACCGCAGGCGATTGGAGCGCTCTCGGCCGGTGGGAAGTCCGCTGGGACTGGCTTTGGGGCTCGCGAATCAGTCCCATGGCCGCGAGCGGTCCCGCGCCCTGGCCCACTTCAGACGCGGCACAACGCTCTTTGGGCGCGCCGACGACCTGGACGCTTGTCAGCGCGGATGACGCCGACCATGCATTGCTGGTTGCCCGGCGGCCGCCGGGGGCGCCAAGCGTAGAGGTTTTCGCTCTCGAAAGCGGGCGATCGCCTCTCGAAGTGCTCACCGTTGACGGAACCCCGTTCCCCGATTTCGACACGGCGATTCGCATTGCTGGCCATTGGTACCTGACCACGTCGCAACGGGGCGCGGAGCGGAAGGCGACCGTCGTTTGGACTTTGGACGGACCGGTCGCACACGAAATAGCCCGCGTTCCGCGAACCGGCCCGCTGGCGCGCCCGACGGTACGCTTGGCTCGCCGGACCGACGGTCGCGCTCTTGGACTGGCCGTCGAGGGGCAACCGGACATTCATCAACCAGCCTCGATCTGGGTTGTTGGGGTTGACCTCTACACGGGGGCCACCACCGATCCGGTGCCCCTCCCGCTGCTCGACCGGTCGGATCGGCCGGTCGCGCTATGCACAGGCGATGACTCCGGATGGGAGCTCGATATGCCGTATCCCGGCGACGTGTTCGTGCGCGTGGGCGATCGATGGGATTCTTCACTGCATGCCGCTCTTGTGCGACTCACATTGTCGCGCGAGCGAGCTTGCGTCGGCCGCGCGGTGGGGTGGGTGGACGGATTTGGCGCGAACGCGGCCGACGCAATGCGCCGGGCCGGTAGCTCGGCTGGCTTTGACGCCGCCACGCGCACAATCAACGCGAGCCTCTACTCCTTCGACCGGGCGGGGCCGCCAACCGACGGGGTGACGCGCGTCGCCGTTCGCTGTTGGCTTCCGTAGACTAGGCCGCTCGCCGAGCTCGTGCACCGGTGCATGTCGGGTCTCCGCCATAGGCCCGAACTCATGTCATCGTTCAGAACAAGTGGCCACGCCTTTCAAAGTTGCACGAGCAGCCGATTGATTGGGCCCACTTCCTCGACGAAGAGATATGGCACGAAGAATGCTAAGTACCATCTTGCCCGTGTGGAGTGTGGCTGCCCCCCCGGCCCCTCTGCGCGGGCGCTTTTTTTGGTACGGGACGAAAATAGCGCTCTCACGGGCCAACGATTGTGATGCCCGCCCCCGGATCCCATACGACGACCTCTTCGCCCACGACGCGCGCGATGAGTCGGCGCTGATCGTCGCAGAGGCCGCGCGGCTCGACGAGCTCGCCCGTCGTCAAATCGAACCGGTAGCCGTGCATCGGGCAGGCGACGCAGCTGCCCCTGCGCTCTCCTTCGCTGAGGCTCGCTCCCGCATGGTTGCATGCATCCTCGATCGCGACTGGGCTGCCGTCCACGAGGGCGACGAGGACGTGAAACGGCGGGTCTACGAGGCGAACCATCGCGTTGCCCTCGAGATGGGTGCGCGGCACACTCCCCACGAGCCTCACGCGGTGCCCCGGCCCACCCCGACCGCGGCGTAAACAACTGCCTCGTCGACTTCGCCACCGTCCAAGGCAAGCGTCTCGACCAAAACGCCGTGGGCACGCTCGCCGCGAGCGGTCATGCAGGCGTGGCTGAGCACAATCCTGCAGGCGGCCCAATGCGGTGCCAGGTGCTTCTGAAGAGCAGCGGCGACGCGCTCCCCAATTTGTTCTTGAAGCATGAGCCGGCGCGCGAACGCGTCCACCACCCGCGCAACCGCCCCGAGACCGACCAGGTGCTCGTCGGGCGCAAACGCCACGGTTGCGACCCCGGTCGAGAGCATCAGGTGGTGCGGGCAAGTCGTGACGACTGGGACGTTGCGGACGATCACGAGCTCCGAGTGGCCCGCAAAGACGCTTTGCGAAAGCACCTCGTCGACATCGACTGCGTAGCCGGCCAAGAGTTCGTCCGCGTACGTCGCGGCGACGCGCTTTGCCGTGCCAACGAGCTCCGGCTCGCGCTCAGGGTCACGCCCGAGCGCTCTCAGAAACGCGTCAATGGCTGCCGCCGCCCCGTCGCGATCCATCGGCACTCATCCTGCTCAGTTGAGGTGACGCTGGCGCATCGTCGGCTCGATGGGCCGGCGACCCGAGAAGCCTTCGTGCAGGCCGTGGTAGTGCATCACGGCATCTTCACCAAACTTCCAGCAGAGCCAGACAAGCTTGCCATCGACCTGGCCATAGAAGTCGACCAAACCTACGCGCGCGTCCTTGAGCACCGCGCCGAGGTCTTCTACTTCCCGCCACCCGGTCTGGTATTGCTCCACACGAAGAGCGATGTCCTGCTTTAGGTCGCGCACTTGCGGAGGGTCGCGCTCATCCAGCTCGATCGCGTCCGGCAGAGCGCCGAGCAGCCCCGTCAGTTCGGCAAGGCGACCCTCGATTTGCGTACGCCGGCCCATCTGCGCCGCGACCAGAGACTTGAGTCGCGGCAAGAGGGCGTTGACCTCTTCGAGTGTGAAGACCTGCGGCGACGCTGTCATCGGTCTTCTTTCATCATGGGATTGGGCCGCGAAGGCGTCAACATTCACGGTGGGAGGAAACTGACGAAGATACGCGTCAGAAAGTAGTCGGCTACCAGGATTGCGATCGACACGACCACGACGGTTCGGGTTGTACTCTGACCTACGCCTTCGGTGCCGCCCTGGGTCGTCAACCCGAAGTGGCAGCCGACAATCGCGATGATAAATCCGAAGATCGGCGTCTTTGCGAGCCCCGAAAAGAGGTCGCTCAGCCAAACGGTTTCGAGCGCGCTCTGCATGAAGAGTCTCGGGCCGATGCCGTACTCGTAGTTCGCAACGAACGCCGCGCCCAGCGTGCCGAGAGTGTCGGCGAAGACGCTGAGCAGCGGCATGACGATCATCGCCGCCACGACGCGCGGTAAGACCAGCTTCTTCGCCGGATCTCCTCCGAGAGCGCGAATCGCGTCCACTTGCTCGGTGACGTTCATCGCGCCCACCTCGGCCGCCATGCCACTTCCGATGCGACCGCCTACGATGACCGCAGTAAGAGTGGGCCCAAGCTCTCGAAGGAACGCGAGCACAATGACGCGCGGTATGTACTCGACGCCGCCGAAACGCCGTAGTCCGAACGCAAATTGAATCGTCATGACCATCCCGATGAAAATCGAGGTCACGGCCACAATCCCCAGCGAGCGCACGCCGAGCGATTCGATCTGGTAGATGGTCGCGCTGATTTCGAGGGGACGTTTGGGGAGAGACCGCAGGGCGTCAACGGTCAGCTCGCCCACTTTGCCCATGTGCTCGATGAATCGAAGCAAGCGCTTGCGCCAGTGCTCCAGGAACGACGGCGGAGGAAGGGGCGGCGGAATGAGCGAGCTGCGGCTGGAGGTCGGCGGGATCGACTGCGGGGGAGCGTCGCTACTCACGGGCCCCTCGACGACGATCCTTCGGGCGCAATCCCTTTGCGCGCGTCGCCCAATCGCGGGGCTGTGACGTCCGAGGTGCCCAAGTAGGCGTGCAGCCCGGCAGCAAAGCGTTCAAAATCCGCCGCGCCCTCCGCGAAGCGGTCGGGCGGAGCGACGTAGACGAGGTCATGAACGCAGCCGTCCTTCTTCATCACGAAGATGTCGTATTGCATGGGCACGCCGTCGAGCTTCGCCCGAAGCAAAGTATGCATGGCTTCACGACCGTCGAAGGGGACCAGCTTCTGGCTTTCGAAATCGCGCTCGGTCGTGCCCATGATGAGGTTCTGGGTCAGGATCGAGAGTGGCGCATCGTAATCGCGGTGGCCGCAAAGAACATCGAAGAGCGCCGAACCGTCGCGCGCATCGTCCCGGAACGCGAGATCGGCGCCGTCGACTTGAATCCGCCGCCAGTTGCCGGGCACGCGCCCAACCCGGACTGTGAGGTCCCCTTTTCGAAGCACCCCGTCTTCGAACGAGTCGCCGTGCGCGCACCCCGCGAGCAAGGCGAAGGCGATGGGTCGCAGGCAGCGCATCGGCCCCCGATGCATAACACGCGCGTGTCAAATCGCCTCGATGCCGCTATGAAAGGCGCTCGAAAGGACATGCCCGATGGCGGCGAGCGGCACCCGCTTTTACAATACGATGACACAGCGTTTGGAGCCGCTCGATCCCATCGAGCCGGGCCACGTGCGGCTCTACGTCTGCGGGCCAACACCCTACGAACATGCGCATGCCGGACACGCGCGCACGTTCGTCGCGTTCGACGTGCTCGTGCGCTTCTTGCGCGCGCGGGGCTACCGCGTGACCTACGTTCGAAATGTGACGGACATCGACGACAAGATCTTGAAGCGTGCGGCAGAGAAAGGGGTGCCGCCGCTCGATTTCTCGAAGCGCATGGCGGACGTCAACGCGCAGGAGTTTCGCGCTTGCGGGTGCCTCGCTCCGGACTACGAGCCGCGCGTCAGCGAAAGCATCGAGTTGATCGTGTCGCTCGTCGGCGAGCTTGTGGCTCGGGGCGCCGCGTACGTCGCGAACACGGCAAAGGGGCGGGACGTTTACTTCGGGGTCCGGTCATTTCCTCCGTACGGGAAGCTGTCGCACCGCGTCCTGGACGATCTCATGTCCGGAGCCAGGGTGGAGCCCGGAGAAGACAAGCGCGATCCGCTCGACTTCGCGCTATGGAAAGCCGCCGGCGCCGATGGGTTCGGTTGGGACAGCCCGTGGGGCAAGGGGCGGCCAGGCTGGCACATCGAGTGCTCTGCGATGGCGGCCCGGCTGCTCTCGCCGCACTTCGACATCCACGGCGGGGGAACGGATCTCATATTCCCGCATCACGAGAACGAGATCGCGCAGAGCGAAGCCGCATGGGGCGAACCGTTCGCTCGCGTGTGGATGCACTCGGCGTTTCTGAACGTCGATGCGGTGAAAATGAGCAAGTCGCTCGGCAACTTCGTCACCATTTCGCAAATCGTCGAACGCAACGACGGCGAGGCCCTGCGCTACTTCTTGCTTGGCGCGCACTACCGCAGTCAGATGAACTTCGACCTCGAGAAGCGTCCCGACGGACGCATTGTCTTTCCCGCCATCGACGAGGCGGAGCGACGTGTCGAATACCTTTACACGACACGCGAGGCTCTTCTTGCCGCTGCCGCGGGGGCGCGGGGCGATGCGGGCGGCGATTCCGCGCATGCCGCGCTCGTTCGAGAGGCGCCCGAGCGGGTGCTGTCGGCGATGGACGACGATCTGAACACGTCGGTCGCGCTCAGCGTCGTCGGCGAACTGGCGCGCGCGGGCAACGAGATGGTGCAGCAAGTGACCAAGCTGGGAAAGGATCCGAAGCGGCAGGTGGCCATGCGCGTACTGGCGGCAGAGGCGGTTCGTGCTGTCGATGCTTGCTGCGCGCCGCTGGGCCTCATGCAGGCGCCCGCTCAAGAATTCTTCGCGCGGACGCAGAGTCGGCGGCTCGCCCTCCGAGGGTTAGAGGCCGCGTCGATCGACGCAAAGGTCAAGGAGCGCACCGAGGCACGCGCGGCAAAAGAATTTGCGCGTGCCGATTTGATTCGTACCGAGCTCGCCCAATGGGGCATCGAGCTCCAGGACGTGCCGGCGACGAATCGAACGATCTGGCGCGTGGTTGCCTAGTGCACCGCCCGCGATGTGCCATCAACAATCGCAAGCGATTGTTTCGCTTCGCGAACGGTCGGTGCACTAGACGATTCCCTTGGGCTTCGCCCAAACCCCGAATTCGCTCCCGCGAATTCGCTAGTGCACCGCCCTCCCACTAGGCTTGGTGCCGCCTCGACGGCGGTGCACTAGCCGCTGTGGGTGGTACATCGGACCGGCCGCGACCCGGGCGCGGGTGTCAGGGGTTGGCCCAAGTTGGCACACCGACTCGACGGCGAGCGCGGTCAAAAGCTGAGAGGTGCTCCGCGGCACAACCGTTGCTCTAGCGTCCGCCATGTGGGTGGGTCGCGCCCTGATGGGTTGCGTGACACAGAGCCTTGGTTGGGCACTGGCTGCGCTGATGATTGTCGGTCTGGCAGGCGCCTGCGGAGCAGGAGCCAACGTAACTACAGCGGCAGGCAATTGCGCGCCCGGCGACGTGTATTGCGCAACGTGCAGCGGCGGCGGAGGCTTTTGCAGCCCGCAAGGGTGCCCAGCTCTGGGCTGCCCCGTGGGCGACGGTGGAGCGGCAGCTGACGGGGCTGCGGACGACGCAAGTGGCCAAGGCTCGATGGGCGACGCCAGTGCCCAGGCTGCGGTCGGCGATGCGAGCGCTGAGACTTCCGTGCACGACGCGAGCGGTTTGAACGGGTGCCCCGCCGCCATGCCGCACTCCTGTCTCGACTGCAACGGCGGGGCCTTTTGCGTGTTGGGCCCGTGCCCCCTATTTCACTGTCCGCTGCAGGAGGCAGGCGCAGTGGACGCGTCGCCCTCGGTGTGTCCCGGCGCCAGCCCTCCCCCGGCGGGCTATCCGCTCTGCAGGTCGTCGACCGACTGCAAAGGCGCGGGCTTTTGTGCGCCCCAGCCCGCCGTCGGTTGCGGCGCCTGCATCGGTGCGCCACGTGACTGCGCGAAGGACAGCGATTGCGCTGTTGCAGGGACCGTTTGCGAACCGGTGGTGCTGACGGGCGTTCCTGGCGGGTGCTTGTGCTCCCCGGGTTCCCAGGCCGGAGCACGATGCCTGATCCAGTGCCCCAAACGAGCGTGCGACACCGGCAGCCAGTGCATGGCGACCGGCCATTGTCAGCCGATACGCTGCGACCAGGGCTTCACGTGCGCGACGGATCGAATCTGCAGACCCAGCGCCAGCACGGCGGACCCGCACGGCTGCGCCGTGAAGCTGTGCACGGACGGACTTGCATGCGCGGCGGATCGGGAGTGCAGCCCAACGGCCGCAATGGCCGACGCTCTCGGCTGCGCTCCGAGGCCGTGCTCTCACGGCTATGCGTGCCCCTCGGGGTGGCAGTGCGCATCGAGTGTCTATTCCGACGTGCACGGTTGCGCGCCGATTCCGTGCTCCAGCGCGCCGTGCGACGTCAACGAGACCTGCGACTCAACGCAACCAGGGCGCGGGTGCGTCGCACGCAAGTGCACGCGCGACGGCGAGTGCGACTGCGGGGCGTGCGTCGAAGGGACCTGCCAGCCGAGCCTATGGATTTGTTCGAGCCCGCCTCCTTAGTGAGAACCCCGGTTGATTGTGATTCGGCTGGCGGAACCGGTGATTTCGCTCGCGACGATTGTGATTCGGCCGGCGAATTCGCAATTCGGCTCGCGGGTCCGGTTCCCCAGTGCCGCGACGGTCGTGATTCGGTACGGAGGAGCCAGTCATTGCGCTCGCGACGGTCGTGATTCGCGCGGAGAAGCCGATGACGCCGCTCGCGACGGTCATGATTCGCGCGGAGAAGCCGATGACGTCGCTCGCGACGGTCATGATTCGCGCGAAGAACCGGATGACGTCGCTCGCGACGGTCATGATTCGCGCGGAGAAGCCGATGACGCCGCTTGCGACGGTCGTGATTCGCGCGGAGAACCGGATGACCGGGGCCGCGATCATCCTGTTTCGGGTCGAGAGACGCGTGATTCCAACACGCGGCCATCGTGATTCCGGGCGAGGCACTCATGACGTCGAGCGCGGCCGTCGTGATTCGGGCCGAGTAACCCGTGACGCGCCTCGCGATCATGATGATTCGGGCGAAGCAACCCATGATTCCGCTCGCGGGCATCGTGATTCGCAACGAGGCACCGGTGACTCGGCTCGCGGCGGCGGGCTGATTAGCGGCGTGGCTACGGCGCTTAAGGAATCCCGGCCCACGGTCAAGATCTTCGGCGTCGAGCCCGAGTTCGCCGCCGACGCTCAAGCCAGCTTGAAGTCGGGCAAGATCGATTTCACGAATTCGTCGGCATAGTCGCCGAAGGTTCTTTGCTGAAGCAGCGCGGCCCGCTGGCCGCGCTTTGCGGCAATCGGATCGCCGCCCAGCGGCGAAGGAGTCGAGTGCAGCCCGGCTTGAGCGCGAAGGTTCGGGTTCGTCGCCGCAGGAGCAGAGTAGAGTGGCACCTCCGGGCCACCGGCATGTCGCCTCATGCCGGACGGCACATAGAACGCCCAGACGGCGAGGTGCGACCCGCGGTCTTTCGTCTCGGGGTCGGCGGCGCTGGAAGCAGCAAAGTACGCCGCAACGAGGGCTCGACTCGTCCAATCGAGGAGGTCCGTCGGCAGCCCGTGATGCTGCGCGAGCGCTTTCAGCGGCCGCGGGTCGTAACCCGATGACATCCCCCTCGGCTCGCGCGGCAGCGGCGTAGGGATCTGGATGCCAGCTCGGTCGAGGCCTTTGGCGAAGTCGTCGAGGAGGTCCCGCGTGGCACCGAGCCTGTCTCTTCTGTCGTCGAACGTCGAGGATACGCCCAGGACGGCTGGGTGGACGCTACTTTGCCGAGGCTGGGCCGGTCCAATCGTCCTGCGATTTCAGGGCCGACCTCGCGTACGATGGCCGTCAATGTCCACCCCGCACGTGTCCGACAGCACAGAGCAACGGACGGCCGAGAGCTTCGCCATCGAAGCTGTCGCAACCGTGGCTATGGGAACAACGCGGGGCAACTTCGCTTCCCGTGCGCAGCGGACCTGCGGGACGGAACGACACGTGACCCTGCGCTCCTCGTGTGGACGGCCCGCTGTTCTCGTGCCATCCCGGCGCGCCAGCCGCGGGGTCCGGAGGCGACCAGCTCGGGGGTCGACGTTTCGGCGCGGAAGAGGCGCCCAAGAAACCAGGGCATCGGTGGTCGGTGGGCCGCCAAATGATTGAACCGGGCCAGCGGCCCCCGCGCAGCCAATCCGAAACGCAAGCCCCGCTGCGTCCTGATGCAATCGATCGCACGGTGCGGCCCACCGACCGGGCCCCGCCGCCTCTGAGCACCGAAACGCCGGCCCCCGAGCGGGCGCTCAGTGTTCAGCGTGGACAGCGTCCTATGGGAACCCGAAGCGGCTCAGGCTGAACTCGATGAAGGTACCGGGTAATGTAAGCGCCGCCGCGCATGGTCCGCCTCATCTACTCGAATCGCACCAGCGAGCTTCTCGCTGAGCTTGCGTCGAGAGTCCGCGCGCAGCAATCGCGCGAAGGGCCGCTCGTGCCGGTACGGATCGCGGTGCCGAGCCCGAGCGTCGAAACTTACGCGCGTCTCGGTATCGCTCGGGCATGCGGGGTGGCGGCCAATCTGCGCACATCCCTACTCACGCCGTGGGCCCAGGAAGTGTGCGCTACGAGCCGCCGGCGAGTTGCGGACGCCGCCGCCATCGAGGCGATGGCGCTCGCCCTGCTTCTGGACGACGGATTTCTCTCGGAACCCGAGCTCGGTGCGGTGCGCTCGTACTTAGGAGCCTGCGGAGATGTGCCAGACCCGATCGACGTTCGTCGCGTTCAGTTGGCCGCGCGCATCGGCCGGCTCTTCGAAGAATACACGTTTTCACGCGGTGAGATGCTCACGGGGTGGCGCGAGGGCACCGTATTCGAGGGGCGCCACGGCGAGACAGAGCGCTGGCAGCGCCGCATGTGGCTGGCGATGTTCGGAGAACGGGGGCTTGCCGAGCGGCGAACTGCGAGCGACGAGCCGCGCCTCGTGCCTTTGCACGAAGCCGTTCTCCTACTCGATCCGAAGACGGACGCGCTGCCGAGCTGCGTCCACCTCTTTGCTTTTTCTCACGTCGCCCGGACGTTTCAGCAGCTCTTCGAGCGCCTGGCCGAATCCATGGAGGTCGTCGTCTATGCGCTCAGTCCTTGCGAGGGCTTTTGGGAGGACGTTGACGTCCATGATCCCGCTCCCCTCCACCTTTGGGGCCGCCCGGGGCGAGACCAAGTGCGTGCTCTCAACGCCGTCGCCGGATTCGACCACGAAGACCGCTTCGTAGACCCTCTTCGGATCGAATCGCACGACGCTCGCACGCTCCTGCGCCAGCTGCAGAGCGACGTCCTTCGTCGAGAGACAGCGCAAGCACTGTCCAGCGGTGCTCGTTTCGACCGTGACGACAGCATTGCGGTCCTGGAGCATGCGAGCACTCGCCGAGAGCTCGAGGCGGTCGCCAGCGAGATTTGGCGACTCGTCGAGTCGGATGCAAGCTTGCACTTCGACGACATCGCCATAGTCGTCCCTGAAGCGGACGCCCAAACCTACGCCGCACAACTTCGGGCGGTCTTTCGGGAGGCCCATGACCTTCCGTACCAGACTGTCAGCTTGCCGCTGACGAGCGCAAGCAGCGTCGTCGAGGCCATCCTGTTGCTTCTGCAACTTCCGCTCGGACGCTTTACTCGAAGCGACCTTCTCCGAGTCGTAGCGCATCCTGCAGTGGCGGGACGAGCGGAGGAAGTCAATGCGGAGCGCTGGGCTTTCTGGTGCGATGCTCTGGGCATCGTCCACGGTGCGGATCGCCGTGACCACGAAGGCACCTACATCGCTCGAGACATCCTGAATTGGGACCAGGGGCTCCGGCGTCTTGCGCTCGGCTCGTTCATGGTGGGCGACGCGAGCGGCGATCGGACGGCATTCGAGGTGGGCGGCGAAGCCTACGTCCCCCACGAAGTGGCCGTGTCTGAAATTCACGAAGCGGCGGACTTTGGTCTGCTCTTGCGATCCATCGTGGCCGACGCGCGCTTCGCCCGGGACGCCGAACTCACGATGGGGCAATGGAGCGAGTTCCTGCGCCAACTGGTATTGACGTATGTCGCTCCGGCGAGCCGCGCCGACGAAGAGCTCCTCGCACGAAGCCTGAGGGGCATCACGGGATGGGCGCAATCGACCTGGGCGAGCGATGCGTGCGCTACCGCGTCGCGTACGAACTGGCCCGGCAACGTCTTGCGGCGGTGATTGGCGCGCAAGCCGGCGCGGGCGTCGTCGTGTCCACGCTGCTGGCGCTGCGTCCGGTACCCTTTCGCGTCATCATTGCCTGCGGCCTAGGAGAGGGAAGGTTTCCGTCGCCCGAGCCCGATGACCCCTTGGACCTGCGGTGGGCGCGCCGGCGCGCCGGCGATGTGACCGCTCGAGAGCGAGACCGCTATGCCTTCTTGGAGCTTTTGCTGTCCGCCGAAGACCGGCTGATTCTATCCTACGTTTCGCGGGATCCCGTCACCGGCGACGAGCTCGCGCCGTCTTCGCTCGTACGGGAATTGCTCCACGCGCTGGCGCAGGGATATGCGCGTGACCTGGGTGGCATGCGCCGGCGCCATCCCCTCTTGCGTTGGGATCCGCAATACTTCCCGGATCTCTTCCCGGGCCAAGGAAAGGGGGCTGGCTTGGGCGGGGCGATGCGTCTCCCGGAGGCGCGGGCGGAGGCGCAGACCTTGGCTCTGCGGCGCGATCTCGAATCGCACGGCGCGCGCGTCACTCCCGCCGAGGTGCTCTCGCGATCCGTAGACGATCCGGCGTGGGCGATCGTGTCGAGCCACCTCGGCCTCACACCCCTTCCGACGGCTGCTCCGTCGGCGGAAACGCGGGTCCGTGTCCCGCTTTACGCCATCGTGAAGTTCCTGGACTTCCCGCTGCAGGCCTGGGCGCGGTTCCGTCTCGGCTTGGACGAGACGGACGACGAAGATGCGGCAGCCCGCGAAGACGAATCATTTGAAACCGACCCGCGGGAGGAGACCATGTTCTTGCGCGAGGTCTTGCTCGATTCGCGAGGGGCGGCAGGTCTGTCTCTGGCGCAAGTTTACGACGTGGCCGCGCAGGGCCGCGCGTTGCGTGGGTCGGGCCCGTCGGGTGTGTTCGCGCGCGGCGAACGCGAGAATCATCTGGAAACCTTAGAGGCATGGTGCAGTGAGCTGGCAGAATCGGGGGTCACAGTCGATTCGATTGATGTGCACCGCTTCGGACGAGGGGCGCAGCTCACGCGGGCGGACCACACGCACGACGCTCTGGCGCTTGACGTGGACGTCGTGGATTCGTCGGGTGTGACGCGCGTCGTGTGCGTGGAGGTCAGCGGAGGCCTGTTGCCGCTCGGCGCCGAGGGCTGCATCTCACTGACGCTTGCCAAGCGCGCGCAGCAGGATGGCGAGTGGGCCGGTGCGGGGCGCGAGCGTGCGGCGCTCCGCGCGTTTGTGGATCACGCAGTCCTCAGCGCTTCAGGAGTTAGCGAGGACCGTCCATTCGCGTCCGTATCGGTCGTCGCCTCCGGCGACGAGCGGGTGACCGATCGCGTTCGCTTTCGCGCCCTCTCGCGCGATGAAGCCACGATCTGGCTGCGCGGCATCGTACGCGATTTGCTCTCCGGACCCCATGCGTACTTTCTGCCTTGCGAGGCCGTGTTCGTTCACCGCAAGCGTGATCCCAACGCTGCGGTGACACTGGCAATCGAAGAGGCCCGCCTGGAGCTTGGGGACTCGGATGGCCCCCTGGCTTTGCGCTCGGCGTACGGTCCTGTGCCCCGCCCCCACAAATACCCGGCTCCTGAGGAGTCGCTCGCGCGCGAGATGATCACACGACGCTTCAAGCTCTTCTTTGACAAGCGGGAGGCGCCGTCGTGAGCGTTCTGCGCGTCGCACGGCCCGAAGTCCTTGGTCGTATGCGCTGGGATCGCGACGCCGTGATCGAAGCTTCTGC
>Ga0209648_10002382_pt1 | contig 15583 bp, 12 predicted proteins | sample GraSoi2013_115cm_FD_185830 | JGI IMG/M metagenome (GOLD analysis project Ga0209648, IMG submission 185830) | Grasslands soil microbial communities from the Angelo Coastal Reserve, California, USA - Sample 9_17_2013_115cm (SPAdes) (version 2) | ecosystem: Environmental > Terrestrial > Soil >...
CCGCTCGCCAAGTCGAAAGTGTTCCCGCCGATGGTGATCTCGATGATCTCGGTGGGTGAACAGTCCGGCGGTATGGACGAGATGCTCTCCAAGATCGCGGATTTCTACGACGACGAGGTGGACGCGGCGGTGAGCGCGTTGTTGTCGCTCATGGAGCCGATCATGATCGTGGTGCTCGGCGTGATCGTCGGCGGCATGGTGATCGCGATGTACCTGCCGATCTTCGACATGGTGAACGCCGTGCAGTGAGCGCCGCCCCCGCGGCGTCGGTCGCGCCGCCGGCCACGCCGCTGCGCACGGCCTCCCGGTTCGCCGGGAGGCCGCCCTGTTCTGGGGGGCGGCGAGCGGCCACCGGGCCGCGGCGCGCATGACCCCCTCGGATCGGCACGCGGCCGCCGCCGCCCCGGCGACCCACCTGCACCACGACTCGGTGCCGATGCGCCTGTACCACGAGGCGAAGCGGCTGGGGGGGTGGGATCCCCGATCGCTGGACCTGAGCCGCGATGCCCGCGACTGGGCCCGGCTCAGCGTGGGCGAGCGGGACGTGCTGCTCCGGCTGACGGTGCTGTTCCAGGTGGCGGAGCAGACCATGACGCGCGATGCGGTCCCGTTGCTCCTGTCGGTGGGGCGCGAAGACCGGCTGGAAGAGATGCTCTTCTTGACCACGTTTCTCGCCGAAGAGGCGCGGCATACCGAGTTGTTCCGGCGCGTGCTCGACGAGGTGTGTCACCAATCCGGCGAGCCGCAACGCTATCAAACCGCGAGTTTCCAGCGCCTGTTCGCCGACGAGCTGCCGCGGGCGATGAACGGCCTGGTCACCAATGCCTCGCCCGCGGCCCAGGCCGAGGCACTCGTGACCTACACGCTCGTCGGCGAGGGGGTGCTGGGCGAGGCGGGCTATCATGTGTTCACGGCCGCCCTGGCGGGCCGCGGCCTCATGCCGGGCTTGCGCGACGGCCTCGAGCGGGCGCAGCGCGACGAGGAGCGGCACATGGCGTACGGGCTGTTCCGCCTGGCTCACCTCGTGCGGACGGACCCGAGCGTCTGGAACGCCATCAGCCGGCGGATGGACGAGCTGCTGCCGCTCACGCTCGGGATCGTGAGCGAGTTCTTCGAACCGTACGATCCGATGCCGTTCGGGCTCTCGCTCGACGATACCGTGCAGTTCACCGTGGCGCGGTACGCGAGCCGCTGGGCGTTGCTCGAGGAGGTGCGCGAGCGCGAGCGCCCCGGTCCCGGCCCGCGCAGCGCCGGCGAGACGGCGCGCGACGTCCTGGCGTGGCTCACCGCGCAGCTCCATCCGGCGCCGGTCGCGATGCAGGGCGAGGGCGCCGGTGGGGTGTACACGTTTCACGTGGGCACGGGGGGAGCGTCGGTGCTCCTGATCACGCGTGAAGTCCTCGATCGCCACACCGCCGCGGACGTGATCGCGACCCTCGGCGCGCACGCGGTGGCGGAGCGTCTGCGGCAGCCGCATCGCGTGCGGCTCACGTGCCTGCGGGCGGGGGGCAAGATCATCGTGCAACCCGCGGCGTAGGGCGGGGTGGCGTAGCTCGCGATGGCTCCGCCGTTAGCGCTGAGAGAGCGCTCCGACTGAACGCGACCCGGCCGCGCGATAGACCCGCCCCAGCTCGGCGGCGATCACTTTCCAATCGTAGCGGGCGGCGACCGCGTACAGCTCGCCCTGCGAGCGGCTCGAATCGCGGGCGAGCAGTTCCTCGCACGCCGCGGCCAGTGCACCCGGATTCGACGCCACGATACGGCCCTTGAGCGGCGAGTCGACGAGCTCGACGGCCGCGTTCTCGGGCTCATCGCAGACGACCACGGGGATGCCGCAGGCCCAGGCTTCGAGCACCACCGTCCCGAAGCCCTCTCGCTTCGACGGTAAAGCCAAGACCCGGCTCGCCTTCAGGTGAGCGTAGACTTCCGTGGACGTGCGCAGCTGCCCGGCGAAGCGCACCGAATCGCGCAGCGCGAGCGCGGCGGCGAGGCGTTCCAGCGCCGGCCGCTCGGGACCGTCCCCGATGATCAGCAGGGTCGCGTCCGGGCGGCGCTCGCGGAGCAGCCGCGTCGCCTCGATCAGCAGGTGCACTTGCTTGTGAGCCAGGAGGCGCCCGACGTAGACGAGGTCGGTCGATTGCGGGCTCGGTGGCACGACCGCGACCTGCGCCGCGTCGACGCCGTTCGGCACGATCACGATGCGCTCGTCGCGCGCGCCCGCCGCGACCAGGCGCCGTTTCGTGAACTCGCTGAGGACCACGATCCGGGGCGAGCAGCGCAGGGCTAGGGCCTCAAACAGCTTCCCGATGATGCCGGCAGGCCCGAGGTACTCGTACCAGTAGTCGCCCCAATACTCGAGCCACGTCACGACCAAGGGGCGCCGCTTCACCATGCTCATCACGCGCGCCACCGGCACCGAGATGTAGGGGAAGCTGGCGACGTCCCAGACGTCCTCCTGGCTTCGAAGCAGCGCCCAGAACAGGCCGAACGCGAAAATGAACGGCTCGAGCAGGCGGCGGCGGCCGGCCCGCGTGTACAGCGGCATGGCTGGCGCCACCGCGACGTACTTGCGATGGGGCAGCTGCTGACTGGAATCGTGCCGCCAGTAGGCGAGGCCGTAGAGCGCGACCTCGTGGTCGACTGGAGTGGCCGCCGCGAGGGCATAGTTGCGACGCTCGACGCCGCCTGCCACGTACGGGTAGACGGCGTCGTAGATCAGGGCGACCCGCATGCTCCGCTCGCCCGGCGCAGCGCTACGCAAGGCCCGTGCGGCGTGGCACGGAGCCCGCCGGTCTACACACCGGCCCGGCGCGCTCTCGTCTTCAGGTGCATGATGTGCATGAGGAAGCTTGCGGCCAGCAACTCGAGACCACTCGTGAAGAGCGTGGTTGCCAGGGAGAGCACCGGCACTGCGGCGAGGGCGCCGAACCCCGACGCCACCCAGCGCCCGATCACCGCGGCCCACAGGGCGGCCCCGGTCACGGCGAGCAGCGTCGCCGCGATCCGTACCGGGCCGTCCCCCGCCTGCGCCACCGTGCGGGCGAGCCAACTGTGGCGGAATCGCACACCAATCCACCACGCGAACGCGGCGGCGACGAGACCGAGCACGATGAGCGTCGCGCCCCCCAGGGCCGCCGCCAGCCCGGCCAAGTTGGTGTGCACGTCCCACTGCCGGAACAGCACGATGCGCGGGCCCGACAGGAGGAGCACCTGGAGCGCGGTGCCGGAGAGAAAGAGCACGAGACCCGGCCAGAGGAGCAGCGCGGGTGACAGGACCAGCATGTACTCGGCGTGTCGCCAGGCGTCCCGCAGCGGCCGCAGTTTCGACAGGCCAACACGCGGGCTGTACGAAATGCTCACTTCCCGCACGCGCAGCCCGTGATCGAGCGCCTTCACGACCATTTCCGTCGCGAACTCCATCCCGGGCATGCTCAGGTCCAGCTCGGCGACGCGGTCGCGGCGGATCGCGCGCATCCCGCAATGGATGTCGGTCAACGGGGTGCCGAAGAGCGCGCGCGTCATCCCCGACAGGATGGGGTTCCCGATGTAGCGGTTCAGGAGTGGCATCGAGCCGCGCTCCATCAGCCCCCCGAACCGGTTCCCCAGGACCACGTCGGCGCCCCCTTCCCGCATCGCCCGCACGAACTCGCCGACCATCTCCACGGGGTAAGTGGCGTCCGCGTCGAGCAGGAGCACGAACTCCCCGGTCGCGTCCGTGAGCCCGCGCAGGCAGGCCGCGCCGTAGCCGCGCCGCGCCTCCGTTACCACCCTCGCCCCTCCCCCTCGCGCCACCTCTGCGGTTCGGTCGGTGGAGCCGTTGTCGACGACGACGACCTCGCCACGCCAGCCGCCGCGCCCCAGGGCCGCGCGGGCGCGCTCGACACACTGGCCAATCGCCGCCTCTTCATTGAGCGCCGGAAAGACGATCGACACCGTCGGCGTCTGCTCGTCCCGCGCCACGCGCGAGGGCAGGCTCATCGTGACCGCTGGGAGCGGCGGTTGTTGGCCGGGCCTCGAGGCAGAACTCACGCGTTCCCTTCCCTGATGCTCGCGTTCCGGGGGCGGGCTCGCCGGCCCGGAGTCGAAGACTGGCCGCAATCTAGGGCGAACCTGCGCAGCGGCAAAGAGAAGCCTCAGACCCGAGCCACCTCGGGCGGCCCCCGACGTGCCGGCGTAGCGGTGTTGCTCTCCGATCCGCCGCATCGCATCGCGCGCCCCAAGGCCAACGTGTTCGTGCGTGACGCGCGCGATCACTATATTCGTCGGAGTCCGATCGTGAATGCCACCGACCTAGACCGGGCGCGCGCCTGAGGCCCACCGACCCGGCGCACTCCGCGCCGCTCACGCAGGCGCCGAGCGGCGAGTCCCGACTCGTGTCTGAGCAGCGGGGCGGCGCGCGGCTCGTGCCGCTTGGAGCCGCCGTGGCGCTCGCCCTGCTCGGCCTCCTGCCAGTCGCCAATCTCGTCAGCGGCACGGCATACATCCCCTGGTGGTCCGACGCCGTGCGGGAGTGGCTCGTGGCGGGTGCGGGCATCGCGATCGTCGCTTGGGGCGGCGCCCGGCTCCTCGGCGAACGGCTCGATCGCTGGGCCGCGCAGGCGGGCGCCGTCGTGCCCCGCCGGTTCCAAGCACTTCTCGCGGCGGGTGTCTTCGCCCTGACGGCAGCGTTCGCGCTGTATTGCTTCGCGCGCGCACCGTTCGCGCAAGACGAGATGGCTCAGCGCTTTCATGCGAACATCCTCCTCAGCGGCCGCCTCTTCGCTCGCGGCGAGTCGCACCCCGAGTTCTTCTCCTTCACCGGAGTGCTGGACCGCGACGGCCGCTGGTATTCGGCATACCCGATCGGCGGCCCCGCCTTCCTCGCCTTGGGCATGGCGCTCAACGCCACGTGGCTCGTCAATCCGATCCTCACGGCCTTGACGGTCTGCGGCCTGTATCGGTTCGCGGCCGCGGCGTTCGGAGAGGGAGCGGCGCGAGCGAGCGCGCTGTTATTCGCGCTCTCCCCGTTCGTGCTCATCATGGGCGGGAGCGAAATGAACCACGTCGGCACGCTCGCTCTGGCGACCCTGGCGCTCGTCGCTTTGACCAGCTGGGCGAGCGCGCCCGACGGGAAGGCCGCCGCCCGGGCCGCGGCGCTGATCGGCTTCGCGGTGGGGGGCATGGCGACGATTCGGCCGCTCGATGCCGTGGCCGTGGGCGCGGTGGTCGGGTTGTTTCAGCTCGCCGTGCTCGTCCGCGACCGGGGCCGTGCCCCCTCGCTCCTCGTGCAGCTAGCCGTCGGGGCGCTGCCGGTGGCCTGCTTGCTGTACGCCAACGCCCGCACCACGGGGCAACCGTTGCTGTTCGGGTACGAGGCGCTCTATGGCCCGGGGCACCGGGTCGGGTTCCACGTCGATCCCTACGGCGTGCCGCACACGCCGATGCACGGGCTGATCATCACGTCAGCCAGCCTGATGCGGCTCAACCGGTTCCTCTTCGAGTGGCCCGTGCCCGGCTTGCTGCCGATTGTCGCCGCGCTCGTCGCGCTGCGACGCCCGACGCGCTGGGACGTGCTGCTGTGTGGGCTGATCGGCGCGATCCTGTTCGCGTACGCCCTGTACTGGGCAGACAGCTTCTTCGCGGGGCCGCGCTATCTGTACAGCGCCGTGCCCGCATTCCTCATCTTCGCGGCCCGGGCTCCGGCCCTGGTGGCGGCGCGCTCGCCCGCGGGCACGCTGCGTGGGGCCGTGCTGCTCCTCGTGCCGCTGTGCGTGCTGTACGCGTGGCTCGTGCCGACGGGCGTCTCGAGCGTGCAGATGCGGGCGTACTACTACCACGCGGGGCGCACGAAGTTGAAGACCGACATTGCGTCGCAGCTCGAGGCGGCGCGCCTCCGGGATGCGCTCGTCTTCGTCCACGAGGGGTGGCGGGCTCGACTCGTGGCGCGCCTGCGCGCCCTGGGGCTGACGCCTGGTGACGCGGACCGCATGCTCAACGCATCGGACGCCTGCCAGGTCCAGACGGCGCTCGATGCCGAGGAGAGCCGCGTGCCGACCGACGTGGCGGGCGCCCTGCCGCCAGGAGATCGCCGCCGACTCGCTCGGCATCACGCCCTATGCGCCGTTCCTGGCGTACGCGACCTGGGAGCCCGACGGCTCCCTCGGCGGACCGGTGGTGGTCGCGCGCGACTTCGGCGCCCGCAATGAACGTCTGCGCGAGCGCTTCCCCGGCCGGACCTGGTTCCGCTACCGGGCCCGCAGCAGCCTCGCTGACACCACGGCGGCGTTTGTTCGCTACTAGGGACTCGGGCGGCGGCGGTTCACGCAGGACATGAGCCGGGGGCAGTTCTTCCACCCCTCTGGCGAAGGGAAAACGGCTTGGACCGCACGCCGCACGAGGGGCTGGTCGCCGCGTTCTCAGGGCGAATCAAGCGGCTGAAGGCCGTCGTTCGGGGACGTGGATCGCCCTGGCGCCAGCGTGCCTGACCCGCAACTCGGCTCCCCAGGCCCGATCGCGGTCAACGGGCGTTTTTTGGCGGACCGGATGACCGGCGTGCAGCGCTACGCGTTCGAACTCACGCGGGCGCTGGTTGGTGCCCTCGCCAAGCACGGCCGACGACTCGTGGTGCTCGCGCCGGGAGGGGCTCTCGACGCCAAGGCGTCGCGGCTGCCCGTGATTCCGGGAAGGTCGCGGCTCCGCGGCTACGCCTGGGAGCAGCTCGAGCTCCCCGGAATGATCCGGCGGGTTGGTGGGACCTTGCTCTGGAGCCCGGCCAACGTCGGTCCACTGCTCGTGCGCCAGCAGCTCCTGACGATTCACGACGCGGCGGTCTTCGCGCACCCGGAATGGTTTGACTGGCGCTTCGCACTCGCGAACCGGCTCTTCCTCCCCCGTTTGGCGCACCGCGTGCGGCACGTGGTCACCGACAGCTGGTTCTCCGCGCAGGAGCTGTCCCGCTACGGCGTCGTACCGCCGGACCGGGTCACGGTGATTCCAGCCGGCGTGTGGCACTTGGGCCCGGCCACTGACGCCGTCAAGGACGAACCGCCTCGTCCCGGACCCGGGGGCCGCTACCTGCTCTCCGTCTCCTCGCTCGAGCCGCGCAAGAACTTGGGCCGACTGCTGGCCGCGTGGGCCGTGGCACACGAGCGTCCCGAGCTCGCCGACTTTACGCTCGTGATCGTTGGCGCGACGGAATGGTTGTTCCGAGACGTGCGATTCCCCGGAGCCGCCCCCCCCGGCATCCGGTTCGTGGGCTACGTCTCCGACGAGGAGCTCGCCAGGTACTATCGACATGCCCAGGCGGTGGTGTACGTGCCGCTCTACGAGGGTTTCGGTCTCCCACCGCTCGAGGCGATGGCGGCGGGTGTGCCCGTCCTCGTCTCCGACATACCGGCTTTGCACGAAGTGTGCGGCGCTGCAGCACTGTATCGGTCGCCGTGGTCCGTGCCCGAGATCGCCGACGGGCTGCGCGAGATCAGCGTGAATACGTCGCTCCGCGCCCGCTTGCGCGAGCTCGGAGACGCCCGCCGAGCCAACCTGACGTGGGATCGAGCCGCCGAACGGCTCGCGGCGTTGCTCGAGCAGCTGGAGTGTTCTCCGCGCTGAGGTCGGCAGGCCGGCCGATCGCTGGCCGCCCGACGCCCCGGCACTCCCGCCGCCGCTCGCGCTGCTACTGCCGTGCGACGTCCGCGGCGTACAGCACCGTCGCCAGGGCTAAGGCCGCACTGGCGGCCAGCGCCAGCCCGGCCACCTGCCACCGGTCTGTGAGGGGCGGGGCCCAGATCACGTACCCGATGAAGGCCGCGGTGGAAATGGCCAGCGAAATGCCGGCCCGCCGCCGACCGATCGCCGCGGGCACGAGCACCCGCCCCATGGAACTCCACACGTACACACCGAAATACCCGACGACCGCGGCCGCGGTAAGCTGGATCGACTCCGCGCCGAAGCGGCCGCGCGCGAACAGGAGGGTGACGATGGGTGCGGCGAACAGCACCACGGCCACACCGGGGATCACGGCCAGGATCGCAACCAGCACGAGCGACTGGCGCACGTGACGCCGGACGCCAACGACGTCTCCATCGACATGCTGTCTGGCCACGGCGGCGGTCACGGTCGCGTCGAATCCTGCGGCGACCAAACCGCCCACGACGGTGACGATGCGCAACGCATAGCTGAGCGCCGAGATGGCGCCAACCTCAAGATGGGACGCCAGTGCGCGCTCCCGGACGAAGATCAGCTGCAGGAAGGCCGCGCCCACCACGAGCGGCAGGAACTGGTGGAAGAAGGAGCCCGCGCGATCATAGCGCGGCCGTACGCCCCAGAGGCTGAGGTCTCCACCAACAGAGCGGATCGTCGCGAGTGCGCCGACCAGATAGCCGCCCACGAACAGCGCGGCGAGGTAGCGAATGTCGGCAGGGCCCAAGAGTTGACCCGCGGCGAGGACCAGACTGGGCAGGAGACCGAGCATCGCCGCATGCAGGAACCGGCCCTGCGCGTACAGCAACCCGAAGCACAGGTACATCACCGGCCCAACGGCGAGAGCGACGCTGGTGAGCTGCACGAGGTGGACCGTCGCTGCCGCGAGCGGCCCCCGCATCCCGGGCGCGAGCACCTGCACCAACCGGTCGGCAGACACGTAGCTCGCGACTCCCAGCGCGGTCCCGAGACCGAGCCAGATGACGAGCAGGCCCAACGTCTCCGACCGTCGCACGGTATCCGGCTCGCGTCGTAAGAGCTCGACGTACGTCAACGCCGCACCAATGCCGCACGCCTCGACCAGGTTTACGCCCACCAGTGTCGGCGTCACCGCGACCCAAAACGCGTCCATCTCCGCCGACGTGCCGAAGGTGCGCGCCATCAGCGCGTAGGACCCGAAGCCGATCGCCACCCTGATCGCGAACAGCCCATTGAGCACGAGTGCGGTGCGCGAGAGCATCATGGATCCCGGTGACTCCTCAGTCCGCCCGGTTGCCCGTCACTCAGCGGGCCCCACCCGGACGGCGACTGCGGCGGCGGGTCAAACGGCGCGCGCGACGAAGCGCAATGTGGCGCTCAGCCTGAGGTGCTGGAGGAGGACGGAGCAGGCCCGTTGGGGCGCGTTCATCCGCGGGTCGCGAAAGGCGCAGGGCAGGTACGATCCCACGAATCCCGCCCGGCCCAGTAAGAGTCGCACGGACCGCGGGGAAAACAGGAACAGATGGGTGGGATTGGTAGCTTGATCCCACCGCGCACCGAGGAGGCGCGGTTGCGGCGCCCGATGATTCGGAACGGATAGATAGAGTGCACCACCGGGGCGCATCAACGCTCGCAATGCCGTCAGCACGGCCAGGGGATCGCGCACGTGTTCGAGGACATCTAAGAGAGCGATGAGGTCGTACTGCCGCGATCTGCGCTCGCGGGGAATATCCGCCAGCCCGCTATACGCGCGCACCCCGCGGCGGGTAGCAAGGGCCCGAGCCACCGCGTCGGCCTCGACCGCATCCACCTCAGCCCCGTGGCGGGCGGCCGCATCCGCGAAATCGCCGACACCGCACCCGAAATCAAGCACACGACCGTCCCGCGACGGCAGGAACCCGTGGTCACGCAGACAGGAGACGAGCTGCTCCACGAGCTGTCGCGGCGTGTTCTCATAGATGGCGCTCGCCCCGCCGGCCGCGGGGTAGTACCGCTCGCGATAGGCTTGATCGAGCTGGGCGTCAGACGCCTGCGGATAGACAAACAGCACGCCGCAGGACGCGCATGCGAAAAACGGGAGGCCACTCCATTTCTTCCGGGCCCGGTCGACTGATCCGCAGCCGAGGCATTGCATGAGCCGCCACACGCTCGTGAGCGTATCAAGATAGGCATCACGAATCCCTTGGCCAGGCCTCGCGACGCCGACGTCGCTGGATTTCGTGGCGGTGAGGCCGTTCGTATATTTGGCGCGGCTGAAATCGGGAAGCCCTCCTGTGTGGCGTGGCACGCCGGAGCCAGACACGCGGTGCAGCGACGTCGCGTCCAGCGGGGCGTCGCCCGGAGGCTAGGCGTACTTATGCGTCTTTGGGACTATCTGCCGCGGCGGGTGAAGATCCTCGCACAAGTGGCGAGGAGTCGAGTGCCGTGGATACCTGGATATGGGCGCTTCCGGGAGTCCTACGTCTCGAGCGTGTTGTCCAACTCGGCCTTGATGACCGCCTTCCGCGAGAAGCGCCCGCTTCCTCCGATGTACGGGTTCCGTTTCGACGAGCGTGTGATCGAGTACCCATGGGTTCTCTCACGACTCAGTGACTCGACCACGATGCTGCTCGACGCCGGCGCGGCCCTGAATCACTCCTTCCTCTTGAACAGTCCTCGACTGGGCGGGAAGACGATAGTGATCTACACGCTATCCCCTGAAGGGGAGGCAGCTTATCGAACACCCAACATTTCTTACATCTACGGCGACCTGAGGCGCACGGTGCTGCGCGATTGCGTGTTCGAGGAGGCAGTGTGCATCTCGACGATCGAGCACGTGGGACTGGATAACACCCACTTCTACACCCGGGATCCGGTGTACAAAGAGTCCGCCGAGAGCGGATTCGGGCTCGTGATGAGAGAACTGCGGCGTGTCCTTGTGCCGGGTGGCCGCCTGCTGTTGACCGCGCCGTACGGTCGGCATCGGCAGTTAGGCTGGTTCCAGGTGTTTGATCGGACAAGAGTTCAGCAAGTAATTGCCGCATTCGGCGGAGCCGTGCAAAGCGAGTGCTATTACCGATATGAGAACGCGTGGCAAATTGCCGACGCCGAGGAGTGTGCGGCCTGTGAGTACCGCGACCCCCACGCGATGGGCTCCCCCGGAAAGAGTTCTCCCGTGGCCGCGGGGGCCGTGGCGTGCCTCGAGCTTCTCAAGTGAACCACGACCAACTGAGCCTTGAGGAATGCGTGGCGGCCGTCGCTGCCGCGAGTGGCCCCCGCATCCCGGGCGCGAGCACCTGCACGCAACGGTCGGCAGACAGGTAGCTCGCGATTCCAGCGCGGTCCCGAGACCGAGCGGGATGACGAGCAGGCCCAACGTCTCCGACCGTCGGAGGGTATCCGGCTCGCGTCGCAATAGCTCGACGTACGTCAATGCCGCACGCGGGTCCTGACCCGTTGCTTGCGACGGGACCTTTGTCGGCAATCGATTTCCTGGCGGTGGGGCCGTTCTTATATTGGGCGCGACCTGAACCGGGGAGCCCTCCTGTGTGTAGTAGCAACCCTGAGCCAGTGAGCGAGCGAGCATGGCGCAGGCGGTGATGCCGGAGCGCGCCGCCGCGTGGCTCGCGACGCGCAGGGCGGCCGTCGTGTGCGGCGTCGTCACGGCGCTGCTCACGTGGTGGGTGTGGGGATCCCTCGATCAGGTAGCCGTCTTCCACGATGAGGCGGCGTATCTGCTCCAGGCTAAGATCTTCGCCTCGGGGCGCTGGGCCGCGCCCGCCCGTCCGTTGCCCGAGTTCTTCGAGCAGTTCCACGTGCTCGTCACCCCGGTCTTCGCGTCGAAGTATTGGCCCGGCCACTCCCTCCTCATGGTGCCAGGTGTGTGGCTCGGGCTCCCCGGGCTCGTGCCGGTGCTGCTGAGCGGGCTGACTGGGGCGCTGTGCTTCGGGCTCGCGCGGCGGGTCAGCACCCCGGGGATCGCCCTCGTGACTTGGCTCGTCTGGACGACCGCGTCCGGCAATCTCCACTGGCGGGCGTCGTACTTCTCGGAGGTCACGACCGGCGCCCTGTGGCTGCTCGGCTGGTGGGCGCTGCTCGACTGGTACGAGACGGGACGGCGCGGGGCGTTACTGGCCCTGGCTGCCTGCATCGGGTGGAGTGCGGTGACTCGGCCCCTCACGGCGCTCGTGTACGCGCTCCCGGTGGGCGTCGTGGTCCTGCGACGGTGCTATGCACGCCACACGTGGCGCGATCTCGGGCTGGCGCTGGCCCTCGGGTCGGTACTGGTCGGCGTCATTCCGCTGTGGAGTGCCCGGACGACCGGGGACTGGCGCACCACACCGTACGCGCTCTACGCGCGCCTCTATTTCCCCTTCACGCTGGCCTCGGAGCCCGAGCGACCCCTGCCCCCGGACATGGCGCGCATGGTCGTTTCCTTGCAGGACCTCGTCCGGTCACACACGCTCGCGGCGCTCCCCGACGAGCTCATCGCGCGCGCGCGCCAGATCGGCGAAGACCTGTGGCACGGCTGGCGCGCCATCTTCCTGCCGTTTGCGATTCTCGGCCTCTTCGCGCTGCCCATGGGAGCGGGTTGGGCCGTCGGCACGGCAGTCCTCATGGTGCTGGCACACCTGACGTTCGCCCACTACCCGAGCTGGTCGTTGTATTACCTCGAGCTCCAGCCGATGCTCGCCTTCCTGACCGGGCTCGGCCTCGGGGTCGCCGCCCCTCGCGTGCGCCCGTGGCTGGGCACGACCCGTCTCGCCGAGTTGGCTGTGCTCGTCGCCTTGATCGCCGCGCTGCCCCTGGCCTTCCTCGACCTTCGAGCGTCGCGTCGCACCCTGGAACACCGTCAAGCGTACATGCGCGGCTTCGCCGCTCTCTTGCGTCAAATTCCCGCCTCCAAGGCGATTGTGTTCGTGCGCTACCTGCCGACCCACAATGTCCACGGCAGCCTGATCGTCAACGAACCCGACCTGGCGCGAGCCCGCGCCTGGATCGTGTATGACCGCGGACCGGACAACGTCCGCCTGTTGGCGTTCGCGCCCGACCGAACGCCGTATCTATACGACGAGGCCACGAATGAAGTGGGCGCGCTCGCTCCAGCAACCCCGTCGCGCGGGCGGCCGTGAGCGTCGCATCGAGCGGGCACTAAGATTTCACAAAGAGCACTGCACCGCGACCGCTCGCGTCCCATATGTTGTCGGTAGCCAGGATCGCGACATGATCGAGACACCCGTAGTGCCGAGGCGGGCCGATGCGCAAGAGGCGGCCGTGCGGGCGCGCACGATCCTCATCATCGAGGACGAGCCGCCGATTCGTCGTGCCATTCGCAACGCGCTGCACGAGATGGCGGAGCGCGTGATCGAGGCAGAGGCCGGGGCGGAGGGGATTGATCTGGCGGCGGCCGAGCGGCCCGAGCTCGTGGTGCTCGACTTGGGCCTCCCCGACGTCGCGGGCCTCGACGTCTGCATCGAGATCCGCCGCTGGGCGAACATGCCGATCGTCGTCCTCTCGGCGCGCGCCGCCGAGCAAGAGAAGGTGCTGCTCTTGAACGCCGGTGCGGATGACTACGTGACGAAGCCGTTCAGTCCGCGCGAGCTCGCCGCGCGGGTCCGAGCCCAGCTGCGGCGCGGTCTCGCGGGAGGCCCTCCGGCTGCGCAGTCGCTCGTGGCCGGCGACCTGGTGATCGATCTCGCGCGCCGCTCGGTAGAGCGGGCGGGACGCCCGATCCATCTCACCCCGCTCGAGTGGGACATCCTCCGCACGCTCGTGGCGCACGCCGGCCGCACGCTCACCCACCAGCAGCTCTTCGATGCCGTGTGGCGGCGCCAGTTCGGCAACCCGCAACAGTACCTCCGCGTGTACATCACCAACCTGCGGCGGAAGATCGAGGCCGATCCGACGCGCCCGCAGCTGATCGTCACCGAGCCGGGCGTCGGCTACCGGATCGATCCGCCCCGCTGAGCGTCGCATGCGGCGCCTGCGCTGGCCCACCGCGCCCCGCTTGCGGGCTTGGCTCCTGTGGAGCGCGATCTACGTGGTCGCCACGGTCGTCATGCGATCGGCGCGCGAGGAGACGGGCGACTCCCATGTCGCGCTCCTCTATCTGCTCATCGTCCTGGGCGGGAGTGCCGCGGGCGGGCGGGCGCTGGGATTCGCCCTCGCCTGCGCCGGCTTCCTGGCGATCGACTACTTCTTCCAGCTGCCGTACGACCGGTTCTCCGTCGCCAAGTCGCTCGATTGGAGCGCGCTGCTCGTCTTCCTCGCCACCTCCGCCGTGACGAGTGAGCTGGTGACGCGCGCCCTCGCGCAGGCGGAAGCGGCGCGGGGCCGGGCCGACGAAGTGGCCCGTCTCTCCCATCTGGGCTCGCAGGCCCTGAACGCGGGGCGTGCCCAGGACGCCCTCGCGACGCTGGCCGAAGTGATCCGTGCGACGGTGGGCGGCGTCGAGTGCGAGATCTACGCCACGGACGACGGCGCCGGTGCGGGCGCGCCCGCGGCCCAGGCTCGCGTGGCCGGTGAGCGGCATGCGGCGAGCGACGACCACGCCCTGGTCGCCTGGGTCGCCCACCACGCGCGGGCCGCCGTGGTCCAGGCCGACGGGACCGCGCTCCGGGCGAGCGCGCCGGGGACGGACGAGGATGCGATCGGCCTCTCGGCCCCGGACGCCCGCACGGTGCTCGTGCCGCTGCAGGTGGCGGGACGCACGGTGGGCGTCCTGCGCCTGGCCGACCGCCTCCGCATGCCGCTCGATCCGGCGCGGCGCCGCTTCCTGAGCGCCCTCGCCTACTACGCCGCGCTCGGTGTGGAGCGCGTGCGGCTGGTGGCGGAAGCCGAGCGGGCCGAGGGGCTGCGCGAGGCGGACCGTTTGAAGGACCTGGTGCTCGCCTCGGTCTCGCACGACCTGCGGACGCCGCTCACGGCGATCAAGGCGCTCGCCCAGTCCTCCGCTGCGCGCGGCGACGAGAACGCGCGCGTCATCGAGGAGCAGGTCGACCGGCTCAGCCGCTTCGTGGCCGATATTCTCGATCTGTCCCGCCTGAAGGGCGGCGTCTTCCCGGTGACGCTCGAGCCCAACACCGCCGAGGACCTCGTCGGCGCCGTCACGCGCCAAGTCCAGCCGCTGCTCGCAGGGCGGACGCTCGCGACCTCGGTGGACATGAGCCAACCGGTGCTGGTCGGCCGGTTCGATTTCGTGCAGACGCTGCGCATTCTCGGCAACCTGGTCGAGAATGCCATCCGCTACTCGCCGCCGGAGGCGCCGGTCGAGCTCGGCGTGACCCGCGACGGCGATGCTCTGGTGTTCGTGGTGGCGGACCGTGGCCCCGGCATCCCGGTGCCGGAGCGCGCGCACCTGTTCGAGCCGTTCTATCGGGCGACCAACTCTGCACCCGACGTCGGCCGGGCGGGGCTCGGGCTCTCGATCGCGCGCCACCTGGCGGACGCTCAGGGTGGGCGGCTGCGCTACGAGGCGCGCGCGGGCGGGGGGAGCAGCTTCATTCTCGAGCTCGAGGCGCTCGATGCGCCCGCCCCGGAGGCAGAAGAGGCGCTCTAGGGAGCGGCCGGCCCCCGCGGTTTGGGGCCCGAGTCGCGGGCGCCACCGGGACCGACCAGGCTCGGCAGCTCGAGCCATTGCCGCGGGAAGCGTGGCAGGAACTTGACGTGCCGGTTCACCACGGCTTGCACGCGGCGCCACCAGCACATGATCGGCCGCGGCGCGCGGCCCACGCTCACCACCGCGAACGGAATCGAGTCCAAGATGACCGTGCGGAGGTCGGGCTGGCTCAAGGAGCAGAGGTCCTCGGGCGTCTCGATGCCGAAGCTCGAGTCCGGCCCGGTCCAGGGGTGATTGTGCCACACGGCGAGCGCGGCCGGGCCGCAGGGCACGGGCTGCACCTGATCCACGGTCGAGGTCACGAGGTCCGGCATCACGAAGTCGTGGACG
>Ga0209648_10002383_pt1 | contig 15580 bp, 18 predicted proteins | sample GraSoi2013_115cm_FD_185830 | JGI IMG/M metagenome (GOLD analysis project Ga0209648, IMG submission 185830) | Grasslands soil microbial communities from the Angelo Coastal Reserve, California, USA - Sample 9_17_2013_115cm (SPAdes) (version 2) | ecosystem: Environmental > Terrestrial > Soil >...
CGGCCACACACCGGGGCACCAGTCGCTGCTCGTCCGCCTGCCGAAGACCGGCTACGTCGTGCTGTCGGGCGACGCCGTGCACTTCCGCGACAACTGGGACAACAAGCGGGTGCCCTCGATGAACGTCAGTCGCGAGCAGACGCTGGCCTCGCTGCAGCGGATCCAGGGCGTGCTGGACGAGCGCCGCGCGCAGCTGTGGATCAACCACGACAAGGCGCAGAGCGACGGCCTCCGCTACGCGCCCGCGTACTACGACTAGCCGGGCCCGGCCGATTCCTAGCGCAGCGCCTGACGCAGCGAGCCCGCGATCAGCGTCACCGCGCGGAACGCCGTGTCGATGAGCCGGCCCATCGGCACGAAGCCGTGGATCATCCCGCCGAAGCAGACGGCGTCCACGCTGACGCCGACCTCGCGCAGGCTGCGCGCGTAGGCCTCGCCCTCGTCCCGCAGTGGATCGAAGCCCGCGGTGACGACCAGGGCCGGCGGCAGGCCGGCCAGCGACGGGGCGCGGATCGGTGAGACGCGCCAGTCGAGCGCGTCCTCCTCCTTGGGAAGGTACTGGGCGCGGAACCAGCGCATGCTGTCGCGCGTCAGCATGTAGCCGTCCGCGAGATCGGCGTACGATTTCGTCTCCGCGCCGAGGTCCGTGACCGGATAGACGAGCACCTGCAGCGCGATGGCCGGCGCGCCCGCGTCTCGCGCCAGCAACGCCACCACCGCGGCGAGATTGCCGCCGGCGCTGTCGCCGCCGACCGAGAGACGCCGGGCGTCCACGCCCAGCTCATCGGCGTGGCTGGCGACCCAGCGCGTCGCCGCCCACGCGTCGTCGACCGACGCCGGGAACTTGTGCTCCGGCGCCAGGCGGTAGTCGACGGACACGACGGCGACGCCGGCCTCGGCCGTCAGCTGGCGGCAGAGCACGTCGTGGGTCTCGATGTCGCCGATGACCCAGCCCCCGCCGTGGAAGTAGACGTGCGCAGGCAGCCGCGTGGCGTCGGCGACACCGGCGGGACGGTAGACGCGCAGCGGAATGGCGCCGAGCGGGCCGTCGGCCTTGACGTCGCGCACGGCGCCGATCTGCGGCGCCGGCGGCGTCGAGGCCGGTCGCGTCTCGAGAAACATCCGACGCGCCTCCTTGGGCGTCAGCAGGTGATACGGCGGGCGCCCCGACTTGACGACCAGGTCGATGACGTTCGCCGCCTGGGGGTCAAGCGCCATTGCGCAGCACCTCGCTGGCCTGCTTCTCGACCACCGTGCCGCGGAAGAAGTCCGGGTTGACCTCGCCCCAGAAACGCACGGCGTTGCGGAACATGAAGTCCCTGAAGTCGTTGTCGTCGATGAGCCCGTGCTCGACCAGCTCGTACGCCTCCGGTACCACGTCGCCCATGTCGGGCACGTCGAAGTGGCCGATGTCCGAGGAGAAGATCGCGTTGAGCCGCGCGCCCATCGGGTTGGCCTTCTTGTTGAAGGCCCACGCGTTGACCGGGTCGTCGGCCTCGCAGCCGAAGTAGAAGCGCGGCACGAACAGCTCTTTCAGATCCTGCTTCTTCTCGACCTTGCAGCGGAAGTAGTCGTCGACGTCCTCGACGCCGCCCGTCATGGCCTGCGTCTCGTCCAAGCCCTCGCCGCGGCCGACCGCCTCTGCCACCTCCTCGCGTCCGTACTTGCGCGCGAACTCGAGCAGCCGCGCGCGGTCAAGCCGGGAGGGATGCGTGGACTTGATCGCCTCGCCGTTGCGCTTTTCCCAGTGGCCGACGAGGTCTGCGTAGAGCATGCACGCCCAGCCCACCCCGCCCTCGAGGAACGCGAAGTTCAGGTCGGGGAAGCGCCGCGTGACGCCGCCGAAGAAAATCCCCTTGCAGACGGCGTGACCGGCGGAGGCGAAGTGGCCGATGTGGTTGAAGCAGAAGTTCGACGGCGAGTTCCTCAATAATATCGAGCGCGCGCCGTTGTGGAAGGACGGCGCGAGCTTCAGCTCACGGCACTTCTGCCACACGGGATCGTAGTCGTGGTCGCTGTCGATGCCGATGACGTCGAACCACTCGGCGTACTTCGCGGCGTCGGGCTGCGCCTCGGCCACCGCGGCCACCGGCCGGCGCATCAGCCCGCCCACCATGATGACCTTGAAGCCGAGCTGCTTGGCCGCGAACTCCAGCTCCTCGATCGCCTCCTCCGGCGTATACATCGGGATGATCGCGGCCGGGATGATGCGGTCGGCGTACGGGCGGAACTGCTCGGCCGTGAACACGTTGTATGCGCGGCAGATCGCGCGGCGCATCTTCGTATCGGCAAGGCGATGGAACGAAAGTCCGGCCGTGGGGTAGACGACCGAGAAGTCGATGCCGAGGTCGTCGAGGCGCTCGTAGAAGAGGCGGGGAAACATCGCGGTCGCCCGGTCAAGCACGTTCTCGCTCGGCGAGGACCAGAACCCCTCCATGCCCACGCGCTTCCGTCGCCGGTCGGCCAGCGACATCTTGAGCGCGTTCGGGATGCGCGAGCTGGCCAGCGCCAGCCCCGCGACGGCCGCCTCGCCGGCGATCTTGCGGAACTGCTCGCGCATCACCGGCAGGTACTCCAGCCAGTGTCCGTCGGCGTCGACGACGGGGTGGCTCAGGCGGGAGTGCAGCTTGCGGGCCTCGGTCTGACCGTTGAGGGCCATGGCGACCTCCAGGCGTTGGGGCTCACGGGACTGGTTAGCGTGCCCGGATTCTACAACCTCAGCGCGTCTCCAGAAAGGCGTCTTCCGGCAGGTGGGCGAACACGCGCTCGCCCGCCGACACCGCGGCGCGGCCGCGCACGCTGGCGACGAGCCGCGTGCCGTCCACCAGCTCGAGCCGGACCTCCGAGTGGTCGCCGAGGTACATGACACCGCTGACGCGCGCCGGTATCGTGTTCGGGCCGGCGGAGCCGAGGGCGACGCGCTCGGGGCGGATCAGCAGCCGCACGGTCTCCCCTGGGTGCAGCGTCCGGCCCAGCCGCACGGCGATCCGCGCGCCCCAGATCTCGACGAGATCGCCGGACGTCGCGCGTGCCGTGAGGGCGCTCGAGGCACCGACGAAGTCGGCGACGAAGGCCGTGGCCGGACGCTCGTAGACGTCCTCGGGCGTGCCGAGCTGCTCGATGCGCCCGTGGCGCATGACGGCCACACGGTCGGAGAGGCCGAGCGCCTCGTGCTGGTCGTGGGTGACGAACACCGTCGTCGTCCCCACCGCGCGCTGGATCTCCCTCAGCTCGGCCCGCATCTCCTCGCGCAGCCTGCGGTCCAGCGCGGCCAGCGGCTCGTCGAGCAGCAGCACGCGCGGGCGGATCACGAGCGCGCGCGCCAGGGCCACGCGCTGCTGCTGGCCGCCGGAGAGCTGCCCGGGGCGCCGGTCGGCGACACCCTGCAGGCGAACGAGCGCGAGGGCCTCGCGCACGCGATCCCCGGCCTCCGCCCGGCCGACCCCGCGCTCGCGCAGACCGAAGGCGACGTTGTCGGCGACGCTCATGTGCGGAAACAGCGCGTAGGACTGGAAGACGACGCCGAGCCCACGCTGCCAGGCCGGCCGGTCGGTGACCTCCGCGCCGTCGATGCGCACGTGCCCGGCGTCGGGCACGGCGAAGCCGGCGATGACGTTGAGCGTGGTCGTCTTGCCGCAGCCGGAGGGCCCGAGCAGCGTCAGCAGCTCGCCCTCGTCGATCGCGAGGTCGACGCCGTCCATGGCCACCGTCGCGCCGTAGGCCTTGCGTACGCCCTCCAGCGCCACGACCGTCTTGCCGGCGCTCACCGGCTCGGCCCTCCCCGGGCCTCGCCCTCCAAGCCGAATACCCGGGAGAGCCCGAGCCAGCGCTCGGCGGCGACCACCGCGACGAATGTCGCCGCGATGAAGAGCGTGGAGAGCGCCGCCATGGTCGGGTCGGAGTAATTGACGACGTACGTGAACATTGCCACCGGCAGGATCTCGGTCACGCGAGTGGAGACGAAGAGCGAGACCACGAACTCGTTGGCCGACACGATGACCGCGAACAGCACCGCCGCCGCGAGTCCCGGGCGCAGCAGCGGCAGCGTGACGCGCCGGAAGACGCGCGATGGGCGCGCGCCGAGGCTGGCCGCCGCGCGCTCGAGCGCGGGATCGAGGTTGGCGACGGAGACGCTCACCGAGCGGAGGACGAACGGCAACACGAGGATCGCGTGGACGGCGATCAGCACCCAGCGGCTGGCGAGCAGGCCGAGCCCGGCGGCGAGGATCAGGAAGCCGAGGCCCGCGGCCACACCCGGCACGACCACGGGCGACAGGAGCGCCGCCGCCCAGACGGCGCGGGCCGCCACACGGTGCCGGACCAGCGCCAGCGCGGCGGCGGTGCCGATCGGCAGCGCGAGCAGCGTCGCCGCCGCCGTCACGATCAGGCTGTTCACCGCCGCGCGCTGGAACTGCGGGTACGTCAGCGCGTTCTCGTACCAGCGCAGCGACAGGCCGTGCGGTGGGAAGGCCATGATCGCCGTGGGGTTGAAGGAGACGACGATCACGACGAGGCTCGGCAGCGTGAGAAACGCCAGCAGGAGCACGACGACGGCGACGCCGGTCGCGCGCGCCGCCGCCATTCAGCTCGCGCGCGGGGTCAGCAGGCGCCCGAGGCCGGCGACGAGCGCCAGCGTCACCGCCAGCGCGACGATGGCGAAGGCGGCGCTGCCGGGCCAGTTGAACGAGTCGAGCGCCAGATCCTTCACCACGTTCGCGATCATCTTCACGCGCCCGCCGCCGAGCAGCTCGGGCGTGGCAAAGGCGCTGAACGTCCAGGCGAAGACGATGAGGCTACCGGAGACGACGCCCGGCATGGACAACGGCAGGGTGACGCGCGCGAAGACGCGCGCGGGCCGCGCCCCGAGGCTGGACGAGCACGCCCGAGGGCTCGAAGAGCAGCCGCACGGGCCAGGTCACCAGCGAGCTGCCGAGCACGAGCATCCACGCGTACGTGCGCACGATGGCGCCCGTGAAAAACGGCGCCAGCGTGAGTCCGAGCAGCAGCGAGCGCACGCGCCCCGAGCGCACCCGCGCCAGCGCGTAGGCGACGGGATAGGACGCCAGCAGGGTGAGGATGGTGGTGGCCGCGCTGAGCAGCGCGGTGTCGCCGATGGCGCGCAGGTACGGCGCGGAGAGCACGGTGCGGAAGTTGGCGGCGGTGACGCCGCCGGGGCGGAGCGAGCCGGGGATGAACTCCAGGACGCTCAGTCGAAACAGCGCGCCGAGGGCCGTCGCGAAGACCACGATCGCGATGAGGCCGGGCACCAGCAGCAGGAAGCCGGCGAGCCTAGCGCGCAACGATGTTGGCGTTGAACCACTCCTTCCACTTCGGCAGCAGGGTCGCGCGCGTCTCGTCGTCGATGATGTAGCCGCGCTCCTTCCACTCCGCGGGCGTGGCGAAGACGCCGGGCTGGCCCTTGAGCGAGGCGGGCACGCCGGCCTTCATGTTCGTGGGGCCGGCCTTGAAGCCGGCCGCGAGCTGCTCCTGGACGTCCTTCGACAGCAGCATGTTGACGAACTCGTAGGCGTTCTTCGTCTTCTGGCCGCCGGCCATGACCGTCGCCACGTCGATGCCGAGGATGCCGGGCTTGTCCGCCGGCTCCACGATCGTGATCGGCATCCCCTGCTCGCGCAGGTGGAAGGCGTTGATCGAGAGCATCACCTCCACCGGCGCCTCGCCCGTCTTCATGAGGTCCTGGCTGCGCGCGTCGGTCGAGAAGAAGGCCGCGATGCTGGGCTTGAGCCGTCGGAGCCGCTCCTGGCCTTTCTCCCACGTCTTCTCGTTGCCGCCTTCGAGCAGCGCGCTGATCGTGATGATGTGGGAGGGATCGAAGTCGGGCATCGCGATCTTGCCCTTGAGATCGGGGCGCCAGAGATCCGCCCACTTCGTGATCGGCGTCTTCACCTGGTCGGCCCGGTACGCGATCGTGTAGACGTACGCCCAGCCGCCGATGGCGTGCTCGCTCCGAAAGGCCTCCTTCGCGAGGTCCTTCGACGCCGGCAGCTTCGCGAGATCGAGCTTCTCGAGGAGGCCGTCGGAGGCGTAGAGCCGCGCGACGTGCGAGGTGGTGAACGTCACGTCGACGAGCGGCGCGCCCTTGGCCACGCGCGCCTTGGCGAGCCGATCGAGCGTGCCGCCGACCTCGAATTCCACGGGAATCCCGGTCTGCGCGGTATACGGCTTGGCCACCACGCGCTCGATGGTGTCCTTCCAGTTGCCGCCCCACACGCTCACGACGAGCGGGGCACCGGCGAACGAGGTCGCCGACGCGGCAGCGGCGCACAGCACGACCGAGGCGAGCAGGACACGACGGAGCATCTCTGGCCTCCCGAGCTCAGGGTTCGTGGCGCGACCGGGACATGATAGCGCTCAGAGCACGACCTTACGGCGCTCCGTCGCGCGCTCCCACTTGCTCGCGGCGTCGTCATCGAAGATGAGCGCCTCGTCGGCGGGGACCACGAACCAGAAGCCACCCTGGATCTCGGCCTCGAGCTGGCCGGCCGCCCAGCCCGCGTAACCGGCCGCGAACATCGCGCGGCGCGGCCCGGTGCCGCGGGCGATGGCGTCGAAGATCGCCGGATCGCTGGTGACGGCCACGCCGTCGTGGACGACGCGGCTGTCGCCGCCCTCCCAGGCGGGCGTGTGCAGCACGAAGCCGCGCTCGGGCTGCACGGGCCCGCCATAGTGGACGCGGATCTCGCCGCCGGCGCCCTCGGGGTCCCGCCCGAGCGATTCCAGCACGCGGGCCAGCGGCAGCGTGCCGACCGGGCGATTCACGACGAGGCCCAGCGCCCCGGTGGCGTCGTGGCGGAGCATGTAGACGAGCGTGCGCGCGAAGCGCGGGTCGTGGAGATCGTCCGTGGAGACGAGGAGCTGGCCGGTCGTGCTGCGCCCGGGCCCCGGCTCTGCCGGCCGCGCCGGCTGACCGCCCCCCGTGGCGGCCGCGAGGAGGATCAGCAGCGCGACGGGCGACAGCCACGTCACGGAGCTACTTCTTGGCTCCCAGCCAGTATTTCGGATCGCTCGGGAACACGGTCTTGCAGCGTGTCGGCTGCGACGGCCCGTCCAGCGTGTCGGCCGCCGCGCGCCACTTCGCGTAGTGCGGCGCGGCCCGGTGCGCCTCCAGCGCCGCCTCGTCCTTGTACACCTCGTAGAAGTAGTACGTGTTGGGGTCGGCACCGTCCTGGAGCACGTTGAAGCGGCAGCAGCCGGCCTCGTCGCGCTCCGAGCCGAGCGCGTCCTGCTCGATGGCGGCAAGGAACCGCCCGCGCTCCGCCGGCTTGATGCGGACCTTCACCCAGATCGCGAGCACGGCTCAGCCCCGGCGCGCGAGGGGACCGCGCAGAAGCTGGCCGGGATGCGCGCCGGTCGGCTTGCCGTCGCGCAGGATCGTCTCGCCGTTGACCACCGTGGCCGCGACGCCGCGGCAGCGCTGGACCAGCCGCTTGGCGCCGGCCGGGAGGTCCGCCACCAGCTCCGGCATCTCCGCCCCGATCGTCTCGGGATCGAAGACCACGAAGTCGGCGGCCATCCCCTCGCGGACGAGGCCCCGGTCGGCAAAGCCCCACAGGGTGGCCGGCACGAGCGTGAGCATACGCACCGCCTGGGGGAGCGTGAACGCGTGCTTCTTGCGCACCCAGTGGGCGAGCAGATGCGTCTGGAGCGAGGAGTCCATGAGCTGCGTGACGTGGGCGCCGGAGTCCGAGAACGTGACGCACGCGCGCGGGTGTTTCATGATCTCGAGCGCGTCGTCCTGGTTCTCGTTGGCGACCGGCATCAGGAAGAAGAGGTCGAGGTCTTTCTCCAGCGCCAAGTCGATCATCGCCTGCGCCGGGTGCACGCCGCGCTCGGCCGCGACCTCGGCCACCGAGCGGTGCGGCCCCTCGACGGTGTCGAACACGAAGAGCCACTCGTACGGCTGCGGCCGCGCCTCGGTACCGAGCGCCTTCTGGTCCGGCGTCTCGTTGGTGGCATCGACGAGCTTCTTCTTGAACTCGGGGTCGCGCAGCCTGGCGATCTTCTCGGCCAGCGGCAGCCTGCGCAGCTCCTTCCAGAGCGGCAGACGGTCGAACGGCATCTGCGTCTTGAACGACAGCAGCGCCGAGAGCGAGCGGCTGTGCGCCTGCGCGAACATGCGTCCGCCCTCGGCCGCCGTCTCGTCGAGCAGCGCCATGTACTTGCGCCAGACGTTCGGGACGCCGCGGCGCCCGAAGACGCCGAACGTGATCGGGCGGCCGCTCTCGACAGCCAGCGCCTTGAGCCGGCGGTGATAGTCGGGCAGGCCCGGATGGTCGGCCTCGCGATCCACGTTCTCGCCCGCAATCTCGAAGATGCCCGCGTTGAGCTCCCCCATCGTGTTCACGAGCCGCCGCACTTCCGCCCAGTCCGCGACGCGGCTGGCCACCGGGCGGTGGTCGGGCGTCTCGTGGCTCGGTGAGCGCGAGGTGGTGAAGCCCATGGCGCCGGCACGCAGCGCGTCGCGCAGCTCGCGCTCCATGGCGCGCAGGTCGTCCTCGGTCGCGGGCTTCTCGAAGGCGCGCTCGCCCATCACATAGGTGCGCAGCGCGGAATGACCGATGTAGCCGGCGTAGTTGATGCCCTTCGGCAGGCTCTCGAGCGTGTCGAGGAACTCGGGGAAGGTCGTCCAGCGCCAGTCGATCCCCGCCTCCATCGCCTCCGGCGGAATGTCCTCGGCTCTCTGGAGATTTCGCACGACGAAGTGCTTGTCCTTCGCCGCGCACGGCGCCAGCGTGAAGCCGCAGTTGCCCATCACGACCGTCGTGATGCCGTGGTAGCAGGACGACGTCCCCAGCGGATCCCAGAAGATCTGGGCGTCCATGTGGGTGTGACCGTCGACGAATCCGGGCGCGACCACGTGGCCTTCGGCGTCGAGGGTCTCGCGGCCGGACTCGCGGATGCGGCCGATCGAGACGATGCGTCCGTGCCGCACCCCCACGTCCGCCCGGAACCCGGGCAGACCGGAGCCATCGATCACCGTTCCGTTCTTGATCACGAGGTCGTACGGCATGGGGTCGTCCTCCCTGGTGTGGTGACCGTATCCTACTCCAGCCAGGGCGGCGTCGGCGAACTCGGTTGTCGAAGGGGTGCCGGCGTTCCCGACCGCGGGTCAGCGAGCGGGAGCCGACGGCGTCCAGACGACGCTGACATCAGTGGCGTCGACGGCCGCAGCGGTCTCGGGCGCGGGCCGCGTCGTCGTGGTGCCCGGCGACGCCGAGGGCACAGGCGCCGGCTGGATCACGACCTCGGCCCCCGGCTCGACCTGGCCGAGCGTCAGGCGCTCCGTACCGCGATGAACGCTGGCCGAGGACGCCACGCGAACGACGGAGCCGTCGGTCAGCACGAGCTGACGCCGCGTCGTGTCCACGCGGCTGACGGTGCCCATGCGCGACTCGGGCGCCCGTACGGTGGCCGGTATCGCGCCGCGCACGAGCACGTGGTCGCCGGGCTTGAGCGACTGCACCGTCGTCGGCTGATAGACCGTCGTGCGATCGGTGGCCCGAAGCACGCGGCCGTCGTTCCGTGTGATCGTGCCGGAGGACGGATCGACGGACGCGATGGTGCCGGTCGCGTCGACGGACGGCGTTGCCGGCGACGTGGTGCTCGTACCGGAGCCGGACGACGATGGCGGCGTGGCCGCGCCCGCCACCTGGATATTGTTCACGAGTCCCTTGACGCCGTTGACGGCGCCGGCGATCTGGGCGGCGCGCGTGCGCTTCTCGCTCGAGTCCACGGTCCCGCTCAGCGTCACGATGCCGCTCTCGGTCTTCACGTCGAGCTTGAGGAAGTTCGAGGGCGACTCCGCGGCCAGCTTGGCCGTGATCTCCGCGGAGATCCGCGTGTCGTCGATGAACTCGCCCCGCCGATCGCGAGCGCCAGCAGCGCGGCGAGCGCGAGGGAGGCGATGCGAGCCCACACTCCGGACATGGCCCCCGCTGTTGCAACGCTCCGGCCAACGACCCTAGAGTGGCGAGCCATGAACCCATGCACCCGTTTCGTCGCCCGCATCACGCTCGTCATTCTCATCCTCCTCGTCGCTGTCCCGGCCTCCCAGGCTCAGACGCGCGTCCGCGTCGGCACGTGCGCGCGAACGCTCACCGCCGGCGTCGGCTCGCAATTCGCGGTGGCCTCCAAGATGGGCTGGTTCGCTCAGGAAGGGCTGGACGTCGAGGTGGTCCCGCTCACCGGGTCGACCGACTGCGTCAGGTTCGTGGCCACGCGCAAATTTCTGATGACGCTGCCGAGCATGGAGCCGTTGGCCATCGGCCGGCTCCAGGGCGTGAAGATCAAGAATTTCTACACGGCCTACCCAGACTCCGGGCTACGCGATCGCCGTCCCGGCCGACAGTCCGATCCAGAAGCTCAGCGACCTCAAGGGCAAGACGATCGGCGTCACCAACATGGCGTCGGCCGGCGTCATCATCGCGCGCGCGCTCGGCGCCGCCTCCGGCCTCAACCGTGATACCGACATCAACCTCGTCGTCGCCGGCGAGGGCGCTCAGCCCGCGGCGCTGCTGCGCACCAAGCAGGTCGACGCGCTCAGCCAGTTCGACACGCAGTACGCGCTGATCGAGAACGCCGGCCTGAAGCTCCGCATCCTCGACAAGCGCCTCATCGAGCGGTTTCCCTCCAACGGCTTCATCGCGCTGGAGGACACGATCCACACGCGGGCGAAAGAGCTGACCGGCTTCGCGCGCGCCTACGCCAAGGGCACGATCTTCACGATCGCCAATCCCGAGGCCGCCGTCCGGATCCTCTACGACGTCTTCCCGTTCACGCGACCGACGGGCAAGGACGAGGCGACGGCCGTGCGCGAGGACGTGCACGTGCTGCGTGCGCGCATCCCCCAGCTGAAGCTGGAGCCGGCGGGCGTACGCCGCTGGGGCGAGACGAACGAGGCGAACCTTCGCGAGTACATGGAGTTCCTGCTCAAGTGGGGCGTGCTCAAGCAGCGCGTGGAGGCGGCCGACCTCATGACCAACGAGCTGATCGGTGAGATCAACCGCTTCGATCCGGAGGCGATCGCGAAGGCCGCGCGCGACTACAAGCCGCGCTAGCGGGCCTAGAGATAGCCGTAGGCCTGCCAGCCGCCGTCGGCGGTGAGCACGGAGCCGGTGATGAAAGACGACTCATCACCGGCGAGGAAGACCGCGGCGTCGGCGATCTCCTCGGGCGTGCCGAGGCGACCCATCGGCGTGCGCAGCGCCAGCTTCTGCGTATCGAGGATCCCCTTCGCCGCGAGCCCCCGGATGAACGGGGTCTCGACGTAACCCGGCGCCAGGCAGTTCACCCGCACGCCGCGCGCCGCCCACTCGATCGCCAGCACCTTGGTGAGCATGTTCACGCCGGCCTTCGAGACGCAGTACGCCAGCCGCTGCGGGAACGCCACGCTTCCGTTGATCGAGCCGACGTTGATGATCGAGCCGCGGCGGCGCTCGAGCATGTCCGTCGCGACCGCGTGCGAGAGGAGGAAATAGGCCGTCAGGTTGAGATCCATCGTATAGCGATAGTCCGCCTCGGCCAGCTCGGTCGACGGTGCGACGCGCGGCTGGCCGGCGTTATTGACGAGCACGTCCACGCGAGCGTCCATCGCGTCCCGCACCGCGGCTGCCAGCCGCCGCACTTCGTCCGCCCTGGAGAGATCGGCCGCGAGCGGGACGGCCGCCGGGCCGAGCGCCTTGGCGACCGCCGCGCAGTCGTCGGCACTGCGCGCGGTGATCACGACGCGCGCGCCCTCGCGCACGAAGGCGCGCGCGATGGCGAGGCCGATGCCCTTGGTCGAGCCGGTGACAAGCGCGTGCTTACCGGCGAGTCTCACGGCGCGGATTATAGACGTCGACCTCGATATCGCCCAGTCCGACACGGGGCGCTGAACGACGACACGCCGTGCGTGACGCGCGGCGTGTGTCGGGCCAGAACGCGCGACTAGCTGCGGCCGGGCGGCGGAGGTGGCGGCGTGCCCGCGGGCGGCGGCGGAATTTGCGGTGGCGTCGTCATCGCCGGCGCTGGCGGTGGAGGAGGCGGCGTGCTCGTCGCCGCCGGATGGGAGTACGGCACCGAGCCACGCGACACGGGGATCTGGTTGCCCTTGGCATACATGCACTGCATGTAGCCGACGTCGTAGCGGCGCTGCACCGAATGGACGTTGGTGTCGGCATAGCCGCCCGCCACCGCCGTGCCGCCGAGGAGCCCGACCCCCGCGCCGGCGGCGGCGCCGATCGCGGGATTGCCGGCGGCCGCGCCGAGGGCCGCGCCCGCGGCCGCGCCGACCGCGGTGCCGACGGCGGCCCCGGTCACCATGGTATCGGCCGCCGCCTTCTTGGTGGTGATGCCGGCCGCGTGGAGCGCCCACTGGCGGCAGGCCGCGTCGTCAACCTGGAACTGCTCGAAGGGTTTGCCCGTGCCGGGCAGCACCATCACGCTGGGGCCTGTCGGAACCGTCGCGCACGCCCCGAGGAACAGCGCGAGCGGTGCGGCGAAGAGGAGCGCCTTCGGCGTCACTGCGTCCTCGCGGGGACCTTGACCCAGGGCTCCGCGCAGGTTTGCACGTTCGGGTAATAGGCGCCGGAGGGCTGGCAGTAATACCAGAACTGCTGCTGCGCCGACGGAGCCGGGCCCGCCGGAGGCGCGGGCGCGACCGTCGCCTGTTGTTCGACGTACACCGGCGGCTGCTGCACCACCACGGTTGGCGGCGGCGCGTAGACGTAGTACGGAGGCGGCGGATAGTACCAGTAGGGATAGTAGGGGTAGTAGGGGTAGCCCCAGAACGGGCCGACGCCGACGAACACGCGGGGCCCACCGTGCCAGTGGCCTCGCGACCACGCGTGGCTGGGCGCTGCCGTCAGCAGAAGCAGGGCGACCACGAGGGGTGTAGCCAACCACCACTTCTTCATTGTCAACCCTCCGTTGCCGTCGGACGGACCACCCGTCCTTGGTATTCATGACCATAATACTCTCGTGCTCGCCCGGCGCGTCGTGCCGTTGACCCTCGCCGCCCTGGGCGTGGCCGCCGCCGCCCTCGCTGCCGGCCGTGGGGTCGATCGCATCACGCTGCCCCCCGGTTTCACGCTCGAGGTTTTTGCCGACGATCTCCCTGGCGCGCGCCTGCCGGCACGCTCTTCGTCGGCACGCGCGACAAGGGTGTCGTGTACGCAATCCCCGGCGCCGGCAGCGCGACGCGCCCGGCGAAGCCGCGCATCGTGGCGCGCGGGCTCGATAGCGCCAACGGCGTCGCCGTCCGCGACGGCGCCCTGTACGTGGCGGAGATCTCGCGCATCCTGCGGTTCGACGATATCGAGGCGCGCCTCGACCGCCCGCCGACGCCCGTCGTCGTCACCGACCGCTATCCCCGCGATCGCCATCACGGCTGGAAGCTCATCGCCTTCGGTCCCGACGGCTGGCTCTACGTGCCGGTCGGCGCGCCGTGCAACGTCTGCATGCCGCCGGGGCCGCTACACGAGACCATCACGCGCATGAAGCCCGACGGCAGCGCGATCGAGGTCTTCGCGCGCGGCGTGCGCAACAGCGTCGGCTTCGACTGGCGCCCTGGCTCCCACGATCTGTGGTTCACCGACAACGGCCGCGACTGGATGGGCGACGACCGTCCACCGGACGAGCTGAACCACGCGCCGAGGCCGGGGCTGCACTTCGGCTTCCCGCACTGCCACGGCCGCGCGCTCGCCGATCCGCAATTCGGCCGCGACAAGCCCTGCGCCGACTTCACGCCGCCGGCGGCGGAGCTGGGGCCGCACGTTGCCGCACTCGGCATGCGCTTCTACACCGGCGCGATGTTCCCGCCGGAGTACCGCGGCCGCATCTTCATCGCCGAGCACGGCTCGTGGAACCGCAGCACCCCGATCGGGTATCGCGTGACCATGGTGCGGCTGGACGGCGATCGGGCGGTGGGCTACGAGCCGTTCGCCACCGGCTGGCTGGCCGAGAACGGTCACATCTCGGGCCGGCCCGTCGACGTGCTCGTCATGCCCGACGGCGCCCTGCTGGTCTCCGACGACCACGCGGGCGCGATTTACCGGATCGCGTACCGCGCGACACGCTGAGCCGGCGACCGCCACTGCCGAGCGCGGTCGCTGGACCGAGCGCTACGTCGAGCGGACGGACTTCAGCAAGCGCAGCAGCGTGCGGTTGAACTGAATCGGCATGCTCGAGGAGAACCGTGGCCGCCGGGCATGAGCATGAGGCGCGCCTAGAGCAGCACCGCCACCTTGATAGCGGCCGGATCGCGGTGCGCGACGAACGCGCGTTCGATCTCGTCGAGCGCGAAGCGGTGGGTGATCAGCGGCCGCGTGCGGACCTGGCCTGCCGCGACCAGGCGCATCGCCTCGGCGAACTCGTCCTGATAGATCATCGAGCCGACGATCGTCACCTCGCGACGCACGACCGAGAAGAACGGGACGGCCGTCGCCTCGTGGGGCAGGCCCGTGAGCACGACCCGGCCGCCCGGGCGCACCAGTGCCAGCGCGTGGCCGACGGCCTCCGGCGTGCCGGCGGTCTCGACGACACAGTCGATGCCCTCGCGGCCCGAGAAGGCGCGCGCCGCCTCGTCGAGCGGACCATCGGCCACCGCATGCGTGGCCGCAGCGCCGAGCTCATCGGCGAGGGCGAAGCGCCGCGTGCTGCGCGACACCACGAGCACGCGCGCGCCGCGCGCGGCAAGCACCTGGAGCGCGAGCAGGCCGAGCGTCCCCGCCCCCACGACGGCGGCCGTCTCGCCCTGACGCACCTGCCCGCGCGCCACCGCGCGGACGACGACGGCGAGCGGCTCGGTCACCATGAGGTCGTCGTCGGCGACGCCGGCCGGCGCGGCCCAGCAGCAGCGCACGGGCACGCGGACCAGCTCGGCGAAGCAGCCGTCGACGTCGATCCCGACGGCCGTGCGCGCCAGGCAGAGGTTGCGGTTGCCTTCGCGGCAGAGCGGGCAGATACCGCAGGAATAGTTCGGCTCCACCGCGACCTTCTGGCCGGGCTGGAGCGTCTGCACGTCTGGGCCGACCGCGACCACCTCGCCGCGCCCGACGAACTCGTGGCCCATCACGCGCGGATAGCTCACTCGTCGGTCGCCCGAAAAGATGCTGTAGTCGGTGCCGCACAGCCCGGCCACCGCCACGCGCACGAGCGCGTCGCCCCCGCCCGGCTCGGGTGTCCCGGAGGCCTCGACGCGCAGCTCGCGCGGTCCGTGCAGGATGGCGGCCTTCATCGCGCTGCAATGTATCCCAGTCGCCGACGCATTGGCGACGATTGCGGGCGCACGATCACCCCTGCTCTGGGGGTGCCGCGTCCAGATCTGCTCTAGGTCGACTTCTCAGCATCTTACGCCCTTGCGGCTCATTGACGGCTCGAATGCTCGGTATGGGCGCCGGCGCCAGCGAACGCGGCTTCAGCCGCGGCGCACCAACCACTCGACCAGTCGCGCGCGAACGGGCCGCACGTCGCTCGGCAGGCGGTGGGCGAACTTGCGAGCGAAGCGCTCGGTCGCATCGCGGCGGTCGGCGAGGTCGCGGCGCTCGAGCTCGGGACGCGCGGCGAACTCGCGGGTGCGCGT
>Ga0209648_10002385_pt1 | contig 15571 bp, 11 predicted proteins | sample GraSoi2013_115cm_FD_185830 | JGI IMG/M metagenome (GOLD analysis project Ga0209648, IMG submission 185830) | Grasslands soil microbial communities from the Angelo Coastal Reserve, California, USA - Sample 9_17_2013_115cm (SPAdes) (version 2) | ecosystem: Environmental > Terrestrial > Soil >...
GATTGCGTCAAATTCATTTGCGCGAAGGAGACCATGTTGCGCACCTGGGGCCGAACCAGGTATTGATCACCCAGCCGGGTGAAATACGTTTCTTTTTGCCGGGGACTGAGCGCCACAAGCGACTGCGCCGAATAAAGACCGCGTTCAGCCCGCTGCAGAGATTTTCGGCTGATGTCGGTGGCCAGAATGTGAATGTTCCAGGCGCCGGCAAACTCCAGCGAGTCGCAAATCCCCATGGCGATGGAATAAGGTTCCTCACCGGTGGCGCATCCCGCGCTCCATATTCGCAGGCTGCGTGGATTCTCCCAGAACTTTTTCTGGTGCATCTCGCGCAGCACCTTCTTTTCCAATACGGTAAAAACGGAAGGATGGCGCAAGAAATAAGTTTCCTGGGCCAACAGGTATTCCAGCAGCTCATCGTATTCCAGGCTGGAGCCACGAACAACATGCAGCAGGTCAGAGGCATGCGCCATTTTTCTTGCGCGCATGTATTCGTGAATCCGGACTGGGAAGTGACGCTCCTGGGAATTGTCGAAAAAAATTCCAGAACGTTCTGCGATGAACGCGCAGACTTCGGAAAGCTCATGCCCGGTCACGGCCACATTCGCGGATTGGTTTTTTTCCGTCATTCGACGGGGTGCCTGTCCAGGGCCAGTCTTGTCTTAATGAGCGAAGTGCTTATCGCCGCCGTACGGACCTTGCCGGATATTATCTCTGGGAAGCGGCCATGATTTCCACTACATTCCCCGCCACCGGCGCAGGCGAGCTGATGCGGAACTGCGACAGTGCTTCATTCAACTGCTCGGAGAGCTTTACCATGTTCTCAACCGTGCGGGTTGTCTGGCGAGCACCTTGCGATGTTTGCCGTGTGATGTTGCTGATGATTTGCATCGCCTGGGCCACACCCTCTGTACCACGCACTTGCTGCTTGGAGGCAAGAGAAATCTGCTGTACCAGATCCGCCGACTGACGGACCACGATGGAAATGGCTTCCAGTGCCCTGCCGGCCTGGTCGGCAAGACGCGCCCCCACTTCCACCTCCTTGGTGCCCTCTTCCATCACCACCATGGCGTCGTTGGTTTCAGCCTGAATGGCTTTGATGAGAGCAGCGATATCTTTCGTGGCGGTACGTGAATGCTCCGCCAGCTTGCGTACTTCGTCGGCAACCACGGCAAAGCCGCGTCCAGCCTCGCCGGCACGCGCTGCCTCAATGGCTGCATTCAGGGCCAACAGGTTGGTCTGCTCGGTGATGTCGTTGATTACCTTCACAATCTCAGAAATTTCCAGAGAGCGTTCGCCCAGTGATTTGACCTTCCTGGCCGTGGCCTGAACCGAAGCCCGGATGCGTTGCATGCCCTCCAGCGTGTCGCGCACAGAACGGTTGCCTTGTTCAGCAGCATCGAGGGCGCGGCGCGCGGCATCAGCGCTGGCTTCCGCATTATTGGAGACTTGCTTCATGGAGCGAGTGAGCTCTTCTACCGCAGAGGAAGTATTGCCGATCTCCTGGTCCTGTTGCGTAGCGCCACTGGCCATCTGCTCTGAAGAGACCAGAATCTCGTTGGCGCTGCTGGAGACATCAATCGCCGCCTTGCGTACGCGCTCGAGCAGCTTGGTAAAGTTGTCGAGCATGTCGTTGACCGAATCCACCACGTTGCCCAGGGCATCATCGGTTACAGTGCCACGCAGGCTCAGATCACCGCGGGCAATCTGGCTGGTAATGGTGAGAAATTCAGTGACGCTCTTCTGCAGGGCCTCCTGGGCCTCCTGGTTGTAGACCTGGAGCAGGACCTTTTCCATGGTTTGATTCAGATTGTCGGCAATCAGGCCAAAATCGTCGCGCGATTCGATCTGCACACGGGAACGGTAGTCGCCATTTTCCAGCTTCTCGCAAAAATCGGTAAGCTCCTGCACCGGCTCGATCAGCTTCTTTCCTAAAAACCAGATCAGCGCCATGGGCACGGCAAAGGCAATCAAGTAAGCGAGCCACATCTCTTTGGCAGAAGTACCCGACCAATTTCCAACATCGAAAACCCCGGCTTCAGGTGAACGCGCGCCCGCGCCGTAGGACAAAAACAGAACCGTAAAGATGGCAACGGTATTCACTGCCACCAATATCCACAAGACCTTCTTTAACTGGCCTTTCATAACTGCCTCCCACCAAACTCAGTCCCAGAAATAACTCACCGTTGCTGAGAACTGAGAACCGACAACTGCTTCTAAATCACTCCTATCGAAAATGCCTCTGCCATGCGTCTCAAATCAAGCGCTAAGGCCAAACGATCTTCCTCATGCCGCAGCATGCCGCAGCAGTGGCTTATGCCGCTTGGCGCCTCTTCCAATTGCAGTGGCCCGGAGCTGGCAAATGTTCCAATCACCTCATCGGCAGCAATGCCTAATCGCACGACGTCCTGCCCCGGCTCTTGTGACAACGCGGCTACAACCACATGCCGCGGGAGCAGATCCGGCCTGCGGCCCTCGCTGAAGGCGATATCGACGATCGGCACAATCGTGCCACGTAAATTGAAAATTCCCATCAAAAACGCCGGAGCCAGCGGAACAGGCGTAACCGCCGGCCACTCCACTACCTCTTCCAGTTCCAGCATGGAAAGGCAAAACCGTTCCCTGCCGGCGCGGAAGACGCAATACTGACGCTCAGGAAGTCTCTTCTCCAGATCGGCTTCAACCGGCTCATTCAAACTCTGCTGGTCTAAATTCTGTTGATCTAAATTCTGTTGCTCCTGGCTTTGTGCTTCCTGCGAAGCCGGTTGTATTGCCGGTTCGACTTGTTTTTTGTCAGCCAAGAGATCAATTTGCTTTCTGCTTATGTAATTATCCCAGTGAAAGGTGCAATTGTTCAGCCACAGCATCTCACCTGTCACTGAATGATTAACAATATTTTAATTGCCAAGTAAATCAGATATTTACCGCAAATTTTCAGATGAATTATGCGCCGGAGACGGGAGACTGAGATACACGGGCTGTCTCAGAATGAGACCCTTTTTCGGCAAACTGCATTTCGCTCTCCAATGAAGAAAAGCGTTGCATTACTTCGTGCATACGCATCGCCATGGTGTGAATGGTATGCACCTGATCGCGGGCTTCTGCACTGAGCATGCCCGGCTCGAGCAGCAGAAGCTCGGCATTTCCAAGAACTGAGGTCAAACAGTTATTTAAGCCATGGCGCATTTCCAGCATGTAACGGCCCAGGGTGGCATGGCGCTGGCTGGCCGCCACCACCTGCTCAGCGTGCTGAAGATAACGTTGGGCTTCGGCGCGACGAAGTATCTCGCCCGCCATTTGAATCAGGACATCGAGCCAACCATCGGTCTGGCGCAAAACCAGCGCCCGCGGACGCATACTGCGAACCTGGCTGGCATCGCCATCGGCTGCCACCACCAGGGCCGGAATGCCGGAATTTTCCAGCGCCGACAAGACCGCTTCGCGGCCGCGGACCCGAGGACCGAGAATCGCAATTCCGTGAACGGAAAAGTTGGCAGTCTGGCATAAGTCGCTGCTCATCAAGGTGAAAGCCGGAACGATGCGTTCCATCTGCCAGCGGCCGACGACGCTACGGGCAAATTCGGCCTCGTCGGCAATGATCAGCACGGCTTCGTTGACGGCGAACCCGTTGGTCTCTTCGGGCGAATTTTGACCACTCGCAGGATGCCCATTATGGGACTGCGGCGTGCTGGCGGATTCGGTCGCGATTCGTTTCTCGTTCATAACATCCGTCTTTGAATCGTTCCTCAGCGGCCTTCTGTAAAAACTCTACTTGGCAAGCTTCTCGGCTTCCTCAATGATCATGAGGAGGCGCTTGCTGGTGGCTGCCAGATTCACCGTGCTATCAATATCGTTGTTCTGCTTGGCAACCGAAACTCTTGCCTGAATCTTTGCCGATTCATACTTGGCAACATGGATGGCAGAGCGCAGATCGGTAGCAGAGCCTCCGTGTTTGCGCAATTCCATCTGTGCTGCCAGGAATGCACGGGCGGCTACGGAGCGCTGCAGCGTCTCGGAAGTTTCGTCTCCGCCTTTGAGAAAAGCAGCAACTTCCCAGGTAGAGAGCATGAGTTTTATGTTCCCCACCGTAACATTGGCCACCGCGGGAGTCTTAATGTTGTTGCTGGCCAACTCCTGCGGAATCTTGTGCTGAATGGCCTGCAAATCGGCAATCACAACCGGCGTCGGAGTGGTAATGACTGGATTCGGCGACGGGATAGCCTTTTCCGGCGTAACCACCGGCCTCGCCGGTACGGGTGTAGACACGGGAGAAAAAGTTCTTTCTGGCGTGACCACCACCGAAGATTTCTCTGCCTGGAAAACCGGTGGCATTTCCAATTTCTTTTCGGCAATCGGCTCCCTGGCTGGCGGCGGTGGCGCGGGGCTTGGCGGCGCCTTTGGGGCTGCTACCGAAGCAATTGCATCCCTGACAGCAGAACTTGGTGGTGGCGGCGGCACATCGGCCCTGGGAGCACCGTTGCTGGAGTGATCGGTAACCGCCCGCATCATGGCGTCTTCCGAGAAATCGGCTTCTGGTGGAACTGCGATTGATCCTTTTTCAGGAGCAAGCGCCAGGGCCTCTTCCACGGCGCCGCGGATTTCGATCAGCTCCTTAAAATTCTGCCCGGCGGCATAGGCGGCACGGAAGGGCTTTTTCCATTCCTGGCAAACCTGGCGCAGGTTTTCGAGTGTTTCCATCGGGCCCAGGCCGGCGCGCACGCAATTCACCGTACGCACTCCACGTTGCTCCAATTCGTTGATGGAGAAACGAATGGCGTGCAGGTCGGCGGCAATCAAACGGACAAACGTACGCCTGACCAGAAAATTAAATCGCGCAATAGAAACCAGGGCAGTTGGGCCAAAATACATATCGCCAGCGCTGGTTTTAAGCTCGCGCATTTTTCCCAGGATGCCTTCACCCAGCAGGTCGCGCAGGCTGTGGAGCGTATCCAGGTCCTTGGCGCCGCGGTCGAGCGGCTCCAGCCACTTAGGCGGATGCAGCCCTACTTCTCCCAAGATTGGTTCCAGAACCTGCGCTACCTCCTCAAATTCCACATCGCGCTCGTAAAAACCTGTAGGAGCACAAGAAGAAAGGTATTGCACGAGAAGAAAATCAACTTTGTCGCGATCAGATTCGGTTTTGGTTTCCTTCTGCAGGTGATGATTGACCAGAGAGCGCAAATTATCTTCGGTACCAAGCCGGGACGTCTGCAAAAGCTGGCGGAGCTGATGCACATGAACCCGCTCATCCATTTGCATGAACCATCTCTGGATGTTCTGAAGGCTCTCGGGTTCACTGCGGTCAATGGGAGACTCCAGTTCACGGCAAGGAAGCAACCCCACGGAGAACCGTTCCAGCAGGGAGCTGTAGACGGTATAAAGCTTGCGGGCCTCACGCCAGTAAGCAGCAACTTCCGTGATTGGCTTGGCGGTCGTAGTCATGCTTTGATGATCCAGTTGCTAATCTCGTGGATAAAGCGGGCGGCCACCACGGTCTTTCCGCTGTGATACTGCACAGCAATCACCGCGGCCTCAATACGGAGAGAGCCGTCTGCGTTTTCCAAGCGCACTCTGTCTTCGAACTCCAAGGGCAAGGAGGAAATAAACAGGACCTCCTGCGAAGTACCGACTTCGATTACCGTGTTCTCACTCAAAACGTGCTCTGCGGGCTCAACTCCCTGGGCGTTCAGCGCGGTCACGCGCACCGGAATGCGCATGGGAGTTGCGCCCGGGAAAAACTGCGCCAGCTTGTTTACAGGTGATTCTTGCGCTGCGCCAGCAGTGGCCGCGTCAGCCCGTGACCGGGGCTGAGATTTCCAATCAACTGCAGCTTGGTTGGACACTGTCACCTCAACTCTCCACTCGTCTCAAAATGAATCAGATGACACCAACAACGTTTCCCATCCTTAGCTCGGAGAAAGCGAAATTGGAATTGGGGTCGCGCCTTTCACCAAAACCATTTCTGCAAGCAAAGTTTTATTCAATCCAGGCAGAAACGTTGCGAGTAGTGAAGCTGACCTCTTAAGGTAACAGCACGAACATGGCCAAAATCTGCTAGTAGGAGAATTGTATCTAAATCTTTTGATTTGTGCCATTTGGAAAAATAAATCCAAGCGTAAATAAGCTAATCTCTCACTTCTCTCCGTCTCAAGATGACACACCGTCTCAGTGGAAATCACAAGTGGGGAGTCCAGCTAACCCTTCAAGCACTGATAGCCGTGGATTTCAGTAATTTGTAACGCTTCAATTTGCGGTAGAGCGTGGCCCGGCTGATGCCTAATATCTTGCCAGCCAGCACTTTATCGCCCTTTACCTGCTCGAAGACACGCTGAATTGTTATCCGCTCCAGGTCTTCCAGGTCGGAGGTGTGTGCCTCAGTTCCCGGGACCGATATTTCCGTTTCCAACCCTGCCGCATAGGAGGGGCGCAAAGCTGGCGGCAGATCATAGACATCAATCACATCTTGATTGCGCAATGTCACCGCGCGCTGAATGCAATTCTCCAGTTCGCGGATATTGCCCGGCCAGTCATACTGCTGCAGACATTTCATGGCGGCATTCGTCATGCGCAGTATTTTCTCGGCAGAGAACCGGTCGAAGAAGTACTCCACCAAAGCAGGAATGTCGGATTTACGCTCGCGCAGCGGCGGCAGATGTACGCTGATGACATTGAGCCGAAAAAAAAGATCTTTGCGGAATGTGCCGTCGCGGTAGGCCGCTTCCAGGTCACGGTTACTGGCAGCAATCACGCGCACATCGATCTTTACCCGTTCGCTGCTGCCCACACGGCGCACCTCTTTTTCCTGCAGGACGCGCAGCAGCTTGGTTTGCATCTCCAGAGGCAGCTCTCCGATCTCATCCAGAAAGATTGTGCCTCCGTCGGCTGCCGGGAAGAGCCCTTTGCTGGATTTGATGGCGCCGGTAAAAGCGCCCTTTTCATGTCCGAAGAGCTCGGCTTCGATGAGGGTGGGGACAAGCGATCCGCAATCCACGGCAACAAACGGCCGGCTGGCAAACGATCCGCGGAAGTGAATGGCCCGCGCAACCAACTCTTTCCCGGTGCCGCTCTCGCCCATCACCAGCACCGGACTACGCGAATCTTTGAGGCGCGCAATCAGACGCAGCACCTCCTGGATTTTGACCGAAGAACCAACCATGGCATTGAGCTGCATTTCGTTACTCACGTGGGCACGCAGGAATTGGTTCTCCATCACCAGCCGGACTTTTTCTGCCATGCGTTGCAAAATGAGCTTGAGTTCTTCCACACGGAAAGGTTTGGTCACATAGTCGTAGGCGCCCAGCTTCATGGTTTGCACGGCACTTTCAATGGAGCCGTGTCCGGTCATGATGGCCACTTCCGTCCGCGGCAGAAGGGCTTTGATGCGCTGTAAAAGCTGGACCCCGGTCATGCTGGGCAGCATGAGGTCGGTCAGGACAATATCGGGCGCCTGCGTTTCCAGCACGGCCAAAGCTGCCTCGGCGGACTCGGCTTCCGAACACACAAAGCCCATGGATGCGCCGATGGTCATGCACAGTTTGCGGATGCTCTGCTCGTCATCCACAATCAGAAACCGCACTCGTAAATCATCTGTCATGCATACTGTCTCAATGCGTCTGGCCTACAATCTTTTCCACGGCTGCAACCAGTTGCTGCACGCGGAAAGGTTTTTCCAGACAGGGTGTACCGGTTTTCACCAGGATGGCCGCTGTCTCTTCGCTGGCCGTATCCCCTGTGGTAAATAAAAGCCTGGAAACCATTTCGGGACGATTGGCCGCGATCCAGGCATGCACATCAGCCCCATTAATGCCTCCGGGCGTGCGCATGTCGGAGATGACTCCACTGAACTCCTGTTCTCTGAGCAGACGCAGCCCTTCCGTTCCGGTGGTCGCCTGGACCACGCGATAACCGTTGCGCTCTAATGCGGAACAGATAAACGCCAGCACCGAAGGCTCATCTTCAATGACCAACACCGGTGCGATTGCCTCTCCTCGCGAATTTGAATTCAACTTCATGCTTGTCCTGGGGACGCTGTGATGATTTTGGCCAGGGTCATTCCGGCCACAGCTTTATCCAAAGCTGCCGGCAGGCGGACGACAAAGGTTGCGCCCGGGCCATTTTCGTTGTTGTGACATAACACTTCCCCGCGATGATCGCGCACAATTCCGTAGCAAATGCTGAGACCCAAGCCTGTGCCTTTGCCAACTTTTTTAGTTGTGAAGAAGGGATCAAAAATCCGCTCGGGATGCATGACACCAGCGCCGTTGTCGCGAACAATGATCTGGCTGAAGCCGTCGCGCTGTTCGGTGGCGATCTCGATGCGTCCTGGCCGGCTGGTTTCGAGCACCGCATCATAGGCATTGTTCAGAATATTGAGCAGGACCTGCTGCAGTTGATTGGGATCTCCCCAAACGGGAGCCAGGGATTCCTGCAATTTTTCCACTACCTCAACCCCATGATTGGCAAAATCATAAGCCCGCAACTGCAGTGTGCGGCGCACCACGGAATTGAGTTGCACCAATTGACGTTGTGGCGGCATCTTGCGGGCGAAACTGAGCAGGTTCTGCACGATCAGCTTGGTCCGCTGGGCCTCCTGCAAGATCATTGCTAAATCTTTTTTGGCTGCAACCGGTATATCAGGGCTGTCGGCCAGCAAGTCCGCAAATCCCAGGATGGCGGTCAACGGATTATTGACCTCGTGCGCCACACCCGAAACCAGTTGCCCGATGGCCGCCATCTTTTCAGCCTGCACCAGCTTGGCCTGCAGCATGACCGCCTCGGTAATGTCGGTCATCACAAAAACCAGGCTGTTCACATTTCCCTGTTCGTCGCGCATGGGACTTAAGTTGACGGAAAACTGCCCCACAGCGCCGTCACCGCGCGTGATGTTGAGTTCGAGATTATCCACTTGCTGGCCCTGCAAGGTAGCTGCTATCGCCTTCTCCAACGCCTCGCGCGCGGAAGGATGCACAAGCTCATGCACATGCCGGCCGAGAATTTCTTCGTCATGATAGGCGCCGGCTTCATAACAGCGGCGGTTGGCGAAGCTGACCAGGCCGGCCGTGTCCACCACCAGGATCATGCTTTGCGTGTTGTTCAGGATCTTGCTGTTAAAGTCGCGCTCCCGTTGCAGTTGCGTCTGGATTTCTTTCAATTCGCTGATGTCGAGAATAAGTCCGCGATATTGCAGCACATTGCCTTGCGCATCGCGCACTGCAAACGTATTCTGCAGCGTATGAATCAAGGTCCCATCTTTGCGGCGCAAAGGTTCTTCGAAGTTGTGCAAGACGCCTTCGCGTTCGATGGCTTCACTGAAACGCGCGCGCCATTCGGGTGATGGATAAAGCTGCCGGCCGATATCCACTTGAAGCAGCTCTTCGCGGCTGCTGTATCCCAACATGTGCACAAAGGCTTCATTGACTTCGACAAAGCGGCCCTCAGGTGTAGAGAAGAAAAGCCCCTCGTGGATGTTATCGAACAGTTCGCGATAGCGGCGCTCTACTTCGCGGCGGTCGCTGATATCTTTCAGGACGTGAATGGTCTGCAAGCCTTCTTCGAGTGCACCGTGAATGCGCGAGGTCGAGACCAGATAGCTCCGCTCCTGCACTGGATGAACGTAGTCATCCGTACGATCGGCGCCGCGTCGGCAAAAAGGACATCCCAGACCGTAATCACGGGCAAAGGCAAAAAGGGCACGCATGCTAATGCCAATCAACTCGGGCGGACGCGCCCCAATGGATTCAGCCAACGACCGATTCACACGCAGGACCCGGTTGCCCTCGTCATGCACCACGATGAGATCTTCAATGGAATCGAAAATTTCAAGCCAGTGCCGGTTGGCTTGATAGATGCGCGAGAACAGGCGGCAATTATCCAGAGCGACGGAGGCCTGGCCCACAACGGCATGAAGAAGATGCTCGTCGGCTTCTTCGGCAGTAATTCCACGGTTCGCCAGACAGAGCAGGCCCAGCAGGTCTCCCTGGCCCCCGGTCAGACGGGCCAGCGTTACATCTTTCCACCCGAGCTGGCCGGCTAGTTCCTTTCCCAGCAATTCTTCCGCGGAGGTAATGGCCGTCAGTTGCGTCCCTTCTTGCACCAACTCCGTCAGGCGCAGATTTAAAGAGCGGGTGAGCGCGCGGTCGGGTTCCCCCGTCGAATCGTGCATGGCCACGACTTCCAGCAAAGTTCCGCGCGCGAGTGTGAGCACGCCTACACGCGCGCCTAACATCTCTGTGATACGCGCGGTGAAACTCTTGACGAAATCCGAAAGCCGTAAAGAAGAGCCTAAATCGAGCGCCAGTTCGATCAGGTCTTCGGAGCGTTTGCGATGCTGGTCCGCAGTGCCTTTGAGCCGGAATAGTTCAAGCAGGGTGCCTAACTGTTCTCCAAAAACGGTCGCCTGATCAGCTACCTCGTCATTGAAGAACCTGGTGTCGGTACGATGAAGCAAAACAGCAACTCCGATGACCCGGCCGAATACGATGACCGGCACTACCATCAGAGACTTGGCATTGTGAAAATCCTTTTGGTTGTGTTTCCCGGGACCCAGTTGGTTTATGTACAAGGTCCGGCGCTCGCGAACGGCGGTCTTTGCTACCGAATCTTCCAGAGACAGCGGCGACTTCTTGAAAGCTCGAGCAAAATAACCATCGGCCTCAAGAGGTCTCAACAAACGTTCGGTTTCTTGCAGCTCCCAGTATCCAACGGCACTCGCATTGAGAAATTTTCGGCTTTCGCGGCAAAAAGTAGAAAGCAGAGAGGATAACTCACCGCCCTGGGTGGCGGCGGACAACATTTTGAGCAAAACCTCTCGAAAAGGATCACGGGCGCCAGAGCTTCGTTTTGCCCGGCTGGCATGTTTTTGGGAACGCGAAGCTGTTTTCTTCGGGGTAAGCATGACGAATAAGCGGAAGTGCCGCTTGTCTCAAAATGAGTTTCCGGGGGAGGGCCAAATGCGAACCTTAATCCCTAATCTCACTTTGAGTCAAGTTAATTTAGGGCCGACTGTACCCTCGAGATAAATCACAAGATTTACAATTCATCTCAACCTGAGACATCCTTTCTAGAATATGGACGCGATGAGACAAAACCAAAGCCAGATTTTGAGTTAGAGGTAACTCTTCAGTTATAGACTCAAGTATATGATTTAATTGACCTTATTCCATTATTCGCGCTCTGTTTTATTTTCATGTCGCACTGGCATTGGCCGTGCAGTACTCTACGAGTCCCAGTGTGTTTCCAATCGCCGGATTGGAAAGCGATATTAGCTGTTTAAAACAAAATAGAAGAGAGCGTGATATTCACGTTCCATGAGAGACAATCGGGCAATAACGCGCTGCGGTTCCTGAAAAACGCTCCGATGGCGTGGAGGCAGTTAAATGACAATCAGAAATAGGCTGTATATCGGATTCGGGGCATTGTTGTTCATAGTCCTTGCACTGTGGATAACCAATATGCTCTTGTTCCAGCACGACTCGCTCACTGCAGATAAGGTGCAGAAAGCAGTTGACTCATCGAATAGCATTGAGAAACTCCGCTCCCAGATGATGCAGGAACGCGTGAGCTTGAGCAATTATCTTCTCAGCGGCAGCCAAAGCGACTTCAGTGAAATTGAGAAGAACCGGACTCTTTTTAAACGCTTATTGGATGATGCAAAGAGTAAAGCAGTCTCCGACAGGCAAAGAGCTGCATTGGCTAGCGTTGAGAGTACAGAACAAGCTTGGTATGACAGCTTCGCCAAACAATTAATCGAAAAGCGCAAACAGATAGTCGGCAACCGCGCCGATGAGCTGCGTAGTTTGTATGATGATTTTTATGCGAGCAACAATCCGGCGACGACGTGGGTAAAGAGTTCGAACGATAGCTTGAATGAAGCCGAGAATGCCAGCCAGGAGGCCCTGGTACAGTGGCGGACAGAGGACAACGACGCTCACGACCGCGCATTTTGGATCAGCTCGATAGTAACCGTCATTGCTGTTCTTCTTGGATTGGGCATTGCCAGCCTTGCGGCGAAATCCATCAGTCAGCCTCTGGCCCAGCTCATGATGGTCACGCGGGAGATCAGTGAAACCGGCGACCTGGACCAATCTTTTGCGATTGACCGCAACGATGAAATTGGCGCACTGGCCACAAACTTCAAGAGCATCATCGTTTATCTGAAGGAGATGGCCGCTATTTCTGAAGCCATTGCCGGCGGTGATTTGACCGTTGCCATCGAACCGCGCTCAAAACATGACACGCTTATGCTGGCCATCGCCCGCATGACAGAGAGCCTGCGCTCCATGGTCAAAAGCGTGCGCGACAACGCAACCCAAGTAGCCAGCGGGTCAGGCCAGGTGGCCGACACTTCCGACAGTGCCGCCAAAGTCAGCGTGCAGGCTTCTTCTGCCATTGATGAGGTCACCAGCACCATGCACGAAATGAGCGTCAACGTGCAGAACATGGTGAAAAATACGCAAACTCAGGCACTCAGCGTGAGCGAAACCTCCGCTTCCATTGACCAGATGGTGGCCTCGATCCAGCGCGTAGCCGACACCTCCAAATTGCTGCTCGACATCTCGCAGAAATCGCGCGAAGAGGTGCACCAGGGCATTACGACCATGGATAAGACCACCGACGGCCTGAGCCGGATCAACGGAGCAATACAGGCTACCGGGCAAATTATTGATGCGTTGGGCAAGCGCGCTGACAGCATTGGCAATATCGTGGAGGTGATTGACGATCTCGCCGAGCAAACCAACCTTCTGGCCTTGAATGCAGCCATTGAAGCCGCCCGGGCCGGTGAACACGGCGCAGGATTTGCGGTAGTGGCCGATGAAGTCCGCAAATTGGCTGAAAAATCAGCCGCTTCGGCCAAGGAAATCTCCGATTTGATCGCCAGTATCCAGAACGAAGCCCGCCAGGCAGTGGACAAAATGGAAAAGAGCACAACCATTGTCAATGAGGGACTGGCCTTCGGCAACGACCTGCAGAATGCGCTCAAGAAAATTTCTTACGTTGTGACCGAGGTATATAAGTACGCGCAAGAGATTGGGGCGGCCACCAGCCAGCAATCGCACGGCTCCACGCAAATAGCAAAAGCTACAACCCGGCTCAACGAGATCACACATGAAATCAACTCTTCGGTCGAAGAGCAGGCTGCCGGCGCACAGGCCGTGGTGCGCGCCATGGAAAAAATGCGCGAACTGATTGCGCAAAACACCTCGGGTTCGACCGAACTGGCGAGCTCGGCAGAGCAGATGTCCAAGATGTCGCGCAATCTGCTGGAAACCATGGACCGCTTCGTGCTGGAAACCGGCGGCAACGGTGCTGGTACTCTGCGTAGCCGTGCCGAAACGCAGACCGCCAGCTACGCTTCCGCGGCGAAGTCCTAGGAACAGAACATGTCAAAACCTCTACATGTTATCGGCTTCAGCATCGGACGCGAGACTTTCGGTGTCCCCATCGAACTCGTGCATCAAATCGTCGGTGTGCCTGAAATTACCGCCGTCCCCGAATCGCCGGATTGTGTGGAAGGCGTGATTAACCTGCGTGGAAAAATTGTTTCCATTGTCGACTTACGCAAACGCTTCGGGGAAAAAGAAATTCAGAAACACAGGAAAAACCGCGTTCTGGTTGTCGAAGTGAACGGCAAAATGGTTGGCTTGATCGTTGATTCAGCCTCCGAGGTCCTTAAAATCCCTCACTCTGAAATTGAGCAGCCGCCCAGTGTTTTCGAGGAAGGCGAGCTGAATTACGTTACCGGGGTGGGCAAGCTGAATGGCCGGCTGATTATCCTGGTTGATCTTACAAAGATTCTGCAGCGGGGCGAATTGCGGCGCGTGGGTGAACTTGCGGAAACTCAGGAGAGTGATGGAAATTCTTCAACCTCAGACAGAGAATCAGCCGGGCCCATGGGTGGCACCGTCAAGGTGCACTGAACGGACATATAGAAAACACTGATGACTACATCTGTCATTCCGATCCAGCTTTCCCAGGCTGAACTGAGGCTGCTGCAAACGCTGGTTTATCAGGAATGCGGCATGTTTTTCGATGAACGCCGCGTTGATTTCTTACAGGACCGGCTTCAGCGCAGGCTCAAAGCTACCGGCCTGGATACGTTCTACAGTTATTACCGGCTGCTCATCAGCAACGAAGGCAGGAGCGAACTCTCCGCGCTGGTAGAAAACCTGACGGTCAACGAAACCAGCTTTTTCCGTAATAAGCCCCAGCTCGACCTGTTTCATAAGACAATTTTGGAGGAGATTTTGCACTACAAGCAGCAGCGGCGTGATTTCACGTTGCGCGCATGGAGTGCAGGCTGTTCCACTGGGCAGGAAGCTTATACCATGGCCATGCTGATCTGCGATGCGTTGGCCTACTACTATATGCGTAATCCGCTTCCTTTCGAGATGCCTTTACCTAAACCCATGGTTCCCCCTCCATGGAAAGTGGAAATCCTGGCGTCTGACATCAGCTACTCGGTTTTGCGGATTGCCCAGGAAGGGATTTATCCGGAAAAACACATGGAACCGGTGGATTACACCTACCGCTTGCGCTATTTTGACAAGGTAGGCGACCGCTATGCGGTCAAGAAAGGCCTCAAAGAGCTGGTTCATTTCGACTTTCATAACTTGAAAACGGAGTTTTTGCCGCAGCGCAATGACATAATTTTCTGCCGCAATGTGATGATTTATTTCGACGAGGCAGAACAGAAGCGGTTGCTGAATAAGTTTTATCGCTGCCTGAACTCCGATGGCTACCTGCTCACCGGGCATGCAGAAAGCCTGTTGGCGCTGACCGACAAGTTTAAGATGATCCATCGGGACAACGGAACGGTATACCAGCGAATCGAGGTGCAGGTGTGAGTTTCTTCCCCGAAGAACCCGGATCGGACTTGAAGGAGCTGTTCTTCGAGAGCGCGCGCGAGCTTTTGCAGGCGCTCAACAACGAAGGCATGCGCCTGGAAGAAAATCCTCACGATGAAGAGACTGTCCGCAGCCTTCGGCGCGCCGTGCATACGCTGAAAGGAGACTCTGCTGTCTGCGGTTACAACGAAATCAGCGAGTTAGCGCATGAATTGGAAGACGTGCTGACACCGGAACAGGCGAAACGTCATACCACAGCCATGGCCGAGATGGTGTTACGCGCCGCCGATCTCTTTGACACCATGCTCACAGCGTATCGCAACAATGCGACGCTGCCTGAGAGCGATGTTCTGCGCGCCTCCATTCGCAAGCTGGCTGGATCGAAGCTGGCTGGATCGAGCGCTGCGCAGCAGCCGGGGGAAAAGAAACAAGGCCGGCGAGAACCCGATGACAGACTCGCAGGTTTTTCGTGGACAGAGAATCAGCAACTGGTGATTGCCAACGCGGCTGCTGAAGGGAAAAAAATCCTGCTGGTAGCGATCGTCATTGACAACCTTTGCCCCATGCGTGCTGCTGCCTTGCAACTGGTACGCAATGTTCTGGAAGAAGCCGGAACTTTGCTGGCTATCCAACCCGAGGATGCATCCGCCAAGAACATCAACGTTATTGAGGCGGCGGTGGCTACTGATGTTGATGTTGACTGGCTTATTCGCAAGTGCCAGATTCCT
>Ga0209648_10002389_pt1 | contig 15563 bp, 11 predicted proteins | sample GraSoi2013_115cm_FD_185830 | JGI IMG/M metagenome (GOLD analysis project Ga0209648, IMG submission 185830) | Grasslands soil microbial communities from the Angelo Coastal Reserve, California, USA - Sample 9_17_2013_115cm (SPAdes) (version 2) | ecosystem: Environmental > Terrestrial > Soil >...
AATGCAGATGGGCCGGCAGGCTGCGAAAAACATTCTCTCTCTTCTGCAGGGCGAAAAGTCGACATCATTTCGCTACTTCGACAAAGGAACGATGGCAACGATTGGCCGTAACAAGGCCGTAGCCGATCTGAAGTTTATTCGCTTTGGCGGATACCTGGCCTGGCTGAGCTGGCTGTTCGTTCATTTAATCTTTTTGGTCGGACTACGTAATCGATTGCTGGTTCTCTTTCAGTGGACCTGGGCCTACTTTACCTTTGGTCGAGGAGCGCGACTGATCTACGGAACGTTCAAACCGCAAATTGACCGAGCCAGAGAGAAAGAGGAAAAAACGGAAGCTAGCAGCTAGAATTCAGAATCAAGAATCCGGAAGCGCTTTGTGAATCAGGAGGCGCTGATCAGGGCAAACGCCAAACGCCAAGCGCCAAGCGCCAAACGCCAAACGCCAAACGCCAAACGCCAAACGCCAAACGCCAAACGCGATGCCCCTGCTCGATAAAATTCGCCGAATTCTCCAGTTCATCCGTTTTTCTCACACTGTCTTTGCGCTTCCGTTTGCGGTCGGATCAATGCTGGTGGCGGCACATGGCCTTCCTGACTGGCCGCTTGCCTTGCTGATCCTGCTGGCGATGGTTTTTGCTCGGACCGCAGCGATGGCGTTTAATCGCGTGGCCGATTGGGAAATTGATCAGCGCAATCCGCGCACGGCCGGCCGCCATAAGCTGGTTTCCAAACCTATGGCGATACTGCTGGTCGTTGTTTCGGCTGCCTGCTTCATTGCCGTGTGCTCGCTCATTAATCCAATTTGCTTTCTGCTTTCGCCAGCCGCGGTTGGAATCATTTTTCTCTATTCCTACACCAAGCGGTTTACCTCGTTTACTCAATTTGTACTCGGTTTATCTCTGGCGATTGCTCCGATTGGAGCTTGGCTTGCGGTGCGAGGTGAATTCGGCTTGCCTCCGCTGATATTAGCCTTGGGCGTCATTTTTTGGGTCGGTGGATTTGATCTGATCTATTCGATTCAAGACTATGAATTCGATCAGCGGGTGGGCCTGCGTTCCATGGTGGTGAAATATGGGATTCCTTCGAGTCTTCGCCTCGCCCAGATCATGCACGGCGTACTGCTGCTATGCCTCATTGGCTTTGGCTATGTCAGCGGACTTGGCTGGGTCTACTTTGGCGCGCTGTTGCTGGTCTGTGGTGCCCTGTTCTATGAGCATCGGGCGGCGGCCAAGCTCGACCTGAAGGGGATCAATCAAGCGTTTTTCCAAAGCAACGCGTTCGTCAGCATCGTCTTTGTAGCCGCAATCGCTCTGGACTTGGCGGTGCGGTGAAGGCTTGTTCTCGTACTCGTCGTCGTGCTTGTCCTCGGGCACGGCAGACTGAGATCCATGAGACCTATAGGACCTATAGGACCTATAGGACCCATGAGACCTGTGGGAACACCGATCAACTAATCCATCAAAATATCATGATGGATCAATCTATTGTTTGCGGCCCTCTTTTTGCCGTGCTAGTTTTGCCTCCTTGTCGCTATGGCGAATCAACTTCCTCAATCAAGTTCATTCGATATCCTAGACGCGCTCGCCCAGCGCATCCTGATCCTCGACGGAGCGATGGGTACGATGGTCCAGCGGTTCCGCCTCCAAGAGGAAGATTACCGCGGTGACCGCTTTCGAGGTCATCCGACCAGCCTGAAGAACAATAATGACGTTCTCAATCTGACTCAGCCGCAAATAATCGAACAGATTCATCGAGAGTATCTGGCGGCGGGCGCGGATATCATCGAAACCAATACTTTCAATGCAACGGCGATTTCTCAGGAGGACTTTGGCCTCCAAAAATTGGTCGCTGAGATGAATCGTACAGCAGCTCAATTGGCCAAGTCTGCGGTCGCCGAGTGCATGACCGAGGATCCGTCTCGGCGACGATATGTCGCCGGATCGATTGGTCCGTTGAATCGCACGCTTTCGATCTCGCGCGACGTGAACGATCCGGGCAAAAGGGATGTGACCTGGCAGCAAGTGACCGGGGCTTACGGCGAACAAGCGCAAGCGTTGCTTGAAGGAGGCGTCGATTTGCTATTGGTGGAGACGACCTTCGACACCCTCAACCTGAAAGCTGCGTTATTCGGAATCGAAGAGGTGTTCGCCAAGGTAGGCTATCGAGTGCCGCTGATGGCGTCCGGAACAATTACCGACGCAAGCGGGCGGACGCTGACCGGACAGACAACCGAGGCTTTTTGGATCTCGATCTCCCACGCTCCCCTACTCAGCGTCGGACTCAATTGTGCTCTCGGGCCCAAGGAACTTAGACCGTACATTGAAGAACTATCGCGGGTCGCACCGATCTACGTCTCTTGCTATCCTAACGCCGGCCTTCCCGATCCGCTATCGCCGACCGGCTTTCCGGAAACACCCGAATCTTTGGCGCCCCAGCTGAAAGAGTGGGCGGAGTTGGGTTGGTTGAACATAGTTGGCGGATGTTGCGGAACCACACCGGAACATATCGCAGCGCTGGCCGAGTTAGTACGGGGTCTTCCGCAGCGGAAGCTGCCCGAAAAGAGAATCCAAACTCGATTGAGCGGTCTGGAGCCTTACCAATTTGGCTCAACTTTCACGGTGATCGGCGAGCGAACCAACATCACTGGTTCGCCGAAGTTTTCGAAACTTATCTTGGCTGGAGACTTTGATGCGGCGTTGGCGGTCGCTCGCCAGCAGGTGGAGGGCGGCGCGAACGTTCTCGACGTGAACATGGACGAAGGAATGATCGATTCTGAGGCGACCATGCGAAAGTTTCTTAACTTGATTGCGGCCGAACCGGACATCTCCCGATTGCCGATCATGGTGGACAGTTCCAAATGGTCCGTGCTGGAGGCTGGCCTGCAATGCATTCAAGGTAAAGGCATTGTTAATTCGATCAGTTTGAAGGAGGGCGAAGAAAAGTTTCGAGCCCACGCGGAGTTGGTGCGCCGCTACGGTGCAGCCGTTGTCGTGATGGCGTTCGACGAAAAAGGACAAGCCGACACCTTCGAACGCAAAACTGAGATCTGCGCCCGGGCGTATCGGATATTGGTAGATGAGGTTGGCTTCCCTCCGGAAGATATCATTTTCGATCCAAACATACTTACGGTTGCCACCGGTATCGAGGAACACAATGCGTACGCGAAAGCGTTTCTTGACGCCACCAGATGGATTAAAGCACATCTGCCGTATTGTCAGGTCAGCGGAGGACTGAGCAATATCTCGTTCTCTTTCCGCGGCAACAACGCTGTGCGAGAGGCGATGCACTCCGCCTTTCTTTATCATGCCATCCGCGCCGGCATGGATATGGGAATTGTGAACGCTGGACAGCTAGCGGTGTACGAACAGATCCCGCCCGATCTCCTCGAACTGGTGGAAGACGTGCTTTTCGATCGGCGCAAGGAGGCGACGGAGCGCCTCGTAGATTTTGCCGAGCGAGTCAAACAAACCGCGAAGGCAGAGGTGAAAGACGAGGCTTGGCGATCTACCGATGTGGATGAGCGGCTCGCCTACGCTCTGATCAAGGGCATTGTCGATTACATCGACGTTGATACCGAAGAGGCGCGCCAAAAATACCCCAGACCGCTATCTGTTATTGAGGGCCCGCTGATGAAGGGCATGAGTATCGTGGGCGATCTATTCGGATCTGGGAAAATGTTTCTTCCTCAAGTGGTGAAGAGCGCGCGCGTGATGAAAAAGGCCGTGGCTTATCTCATGCCGTTCATGGAAAAAGAAAAGGAAACTAGTCCGGAACGACGATCTCAGGGCAAAGTCGTCATCGCCACCGTCAAAGGAGATGTTCATGATATCGGCAAGAATATCGTCGGTGTCGTGTTGGCCTGTAACAATTTCGAGGTGACTGATCTCGGCGTCATGGTACCGGCCGAAAGAATCCTGGAAGAAGCTCGAAAGCGAAACGCCGACCTGATTGGACTGAGTGGATTGATCACTCCCTCGCTCGATGAAATGGTCCATGTCGCTCAAGAGATGGAGCGGTTGGGTTACACCGAACCGCTGTTGATCGGTGGAGCGACTACCAGCCGCGCTCATACCGCCGTGAAAATCGCGCCGCACTATTCCGGACCGGTTATTCATGTGCTGGATGCGTCGCGAGCCGCCGGAGTGATGTCTTCTTTGCTGAGCGACGATCTCAAGCCGAGCTTTACCGCGAAAAATGCTGAGGAACAAAACAAGCTCCGCGCCGAGTTTGAGCAAAAGACCAGCGGTAAACCCTTGCTCTCGATCGAAGTCGCTCGAGAGCGGAAAGAACCGATCGATTGGAGCGCGGCTCAGATTGATCGACCCAGCTTTTGCGGAGCGTCCTCGATTGCCAGCCAACCGCTCGATGAACTGGTTCCTTACATCGATTGGTCGCCATTTTTCCATACTTGGGAATTGCGTGGACGATTCCCGGCGATTCTCGATGATCCAGAGGTGGGTCCCCAGGCTCACCAGTTGTTTGAAGATGCGCAGAAACTCCTTCAGGACATCGTGAACAGCCGCCTTATCACTGCCAAAGGAGTCTACGGGATCTGGCCGGCCAATAGTGCCGGTGATGATATCGAGGTATACGGCGACGAATCGCGAAGCGACCTGCTGGCGGTGTTCCACATGCTTCGTCAGCAAATGGATAAACCCTCGGGTCAATTCAATCATTGCTTGGCCGACTTCATTGCGCCGAAGTCGAGTGGACGTGGTGACTATCTTGGTGCTTTTGCGGTTACGGCTGGGCATGGCGTGGACGAGTTAGCGCGCCAGTTTGAGGCCGACCACGACGATTACAATGCCATCATGACCAAGGCATTGGCCGATCGGTTAGCCGAAGCTTTTGCTGAGTATCTGCATGAGCGGGCCAGAAGGGAATGGGGGTTCGGCGTTGAAGAGAAACTGAGCAAGGAAGATCTGATCCGAGAATCGTATCGCGGGATTCGGCCGGCGGCAGGATATCCGTCCTGTCCGGACCACACCGAGAAGCGAACCCTCTTCGATCTTTTGCAAGCGGAGAAAGCGACCGGTATACGCTTGACGGAGAGCTATGCCATGTGGCCTGGTGCTTCGGTCAGCGGGCTTTATTTCGCGGCTCCGAACGCGAAGTACTTCGGAGTTGGAAAGATCGGTCGCGATCAGATCCAAGATTATCAAGTCCGCAAAGGATTGCCCTTGGAAGAAGTCGAGCGCTGGCTGGGTCCATATCTGAATTATCAAACTTTGAGCGCGATTACGGTCCGGTAGGCGCGCCCTCGCCAGACCGCCACTTTATGCTGAACGAAAAAAAGCGAAGAGTCGGTGCGCGGCGGTTGGACCGGCACCGACTCCCTGCTGTTGGCGTGGTGGCTATTTTTAGAATTGGCGACTCTTAATTGGTCGCCGGAAATCTATTAAGCAGGCGTGATGCCAAACCGAATCGAATTGCATCGACGGTGCCGCCATTCGCGCATTTCTCGAGGGAAGATAAATTCAGGTTGGCTCGTTTGTTCGCACGGTTCGACCTGAGCGAGCGGCTGATCTCGGCCCAATTTTGGGACTGCTTGTCCTGAAAATGGGACGGTAGGGATCCGCTTCCGCGCGTCCCTACGGTCATTCGTCGATTTCGAGTTGCACGAGGTCGGCATAGTTCTGCCGGCGGCGAATGAGTTGATGAGTTTTTCCTTGCACCAGTACCTCCGCCGCCAAGGGGCGAGAGTTGTAATTTGACGCCATGGAAAATCCGTACGCCCCAGCGCTCATGATGGCGAGCAGGTCGCCCGCCTTAACGTCAGCGATTTCGCGATCCAATGCGATGAAGTCGCCGCTCTCGCACACTGGGCCCACGACATCAGCGCGAATCTTGTTCGCACTTTCATTGAGAGGGACGATTTCGTGGTATCCCTGGTAGAGGGCCGGCCGAATAAGATCATTCATGCCGACATCCACAATGATGAAGGTCTTGTTTGGAGTTTTCTTGAGGTAAAGAACTCGAGTTAAGAGAACTCCGGCGTTTCCAACCAGGAAGCGACCCGGCTCAAGCAACACCCGCATTCGTAGCGGTTGTAGCCCAGGGACGATCGCCCCCGCATACTCTTCAATACTCATCGCCTGGTTCTCCTTCTGCTGCCACCAGACTTGGTCTCCGCTTTCCAGCGATCCCTGGTAAACGATTCCGATCCCGCCCCCGATGCTGAAGAACTGGATTCCGAAGCGGTCGCGCAGATGTTGTGCGACCGGAACAATTTTATCGATCGCATCGGCAAATGGCTTAGGCTCGGTGATCTGCGAGCCGATGTGCGTTTGCAGCCCCTTCAGCTCTAAATGTTTCAGTCCGCCCGCCATCTCGTAGACCGCCTCCACGCGATCAAGACCGATTCCGAACTTGTTTTCGCTTTTTCCGGTCGAGATGTACTTATGGGTTTTGGCGTCCACGTCAGGATTTACCCGCACTGCGATCGGAGCTTTACGATCTAAGGATGAAGCCACTTCATCGATTGCGAGAAGTTCTTCCTCCGATTCGATGTTGAAGCTCGCGATGTTGTTGTACAGCGCATAGGCGATCTCGTCTCGCGTTTTGCCCACACCGGCAAACGTACATTTCGCCGGATCACCGCCGGCGGCGATGATTCGATAAAGTTCTCCGCCGGAGACGATGTCAAATCCGGCACCTTCTTCAGCGAGAATTCGGAGAATCGCCAAATTGGAATTCGCTTTAACCGCATAGCATATTTCACGGTTGAGTGGCTCCAGTGCGCTATTCAATCGACGATAATGATCAAGAATAGTTTGCTCGCTATACACGTACAGCGGCGTTCCATGTCGCTCAGCCAGCGAGGCGAGATCAGTCGATTCGCAATAGAGTTTGCCTTGCTGATAATGAAACGAATGCATGGAGAAGAGCGACTACCTCTAGCCCGGATTACTCACAAATCCTTAGAGATTTCAAATTTAGCTATTAAACAGACTCGGAAGCTTCTGTTTAATAGCCTTCTAACCCACATTGACCGCATAGATTTCTCAAAGCGCGTGATTTATGCGGTTAGCCCGCGATCCCGGTCTGATGTTGGCAAGCCGATATCGTGTTTTGCATGAGCATCGCGATCGTCATTGGCCCTACTCCTCCCGGAACCGGAGTGATGGCCTTGGTTCGCTCCGCGACTTCATCGAAAGCTACATCTCCGACCAACCGAAAACCGCTCGGTCGCGTGTCATCCTTCATGCGATTAATCCCGACATCGATGACGACCGCGCCTTTGCGAACATGATCTGCACGCAAAAATTGGCTGCGCCCAATCGCGGCAACCAGGATGTCAGCGGAGCGAGTTATTTCCGTCAAGTCTCTGGAGCGCGAATGAGCCACCGTGACCGTCGCATCGCCCCCCCGCCTTTTTTGCATCAATAGTAAAGCCAGCGGTTTCCCTACCAGCATACTCCGGCCGACGATCACGACATGAGCCCCCGCTGGGTCGACCCCGGATTCCAGAAGCAGTCGTTGGCAACCCAGTGGGGTACACGAAACGAGTGCGGTCGGGTCACCTATCGCCAATTTCCCCACGTTGACCGGATGCAATCCGTCTACATCTTTGGCTGGGTTGAGCGCATAGACGATCGCGCCTTCGTCGAGATGCGGTGGAAGCGGAGATTGGACGAGAATGCCATGAATCTCTGGATCTGAATTGAGTTGTTCGACGATGTTCAGCAGTTCTGCTTGGGACGTATTCGTCTCCAGCTCGATTTTCCGCGAGTAAAGGCCAAGCTCTTGCGATGTCCGATCCTTATTGCGGACATAAACCACTGATGCCGGATTGTCGCCGACCAAAACAACCGCCAAGCCAGGTACAACACCTAGACGCTTTAATTGAGCCACCTTAGCCCGGGCTTCATCGTTGATTTTCCGGGCAATCGCTTTTCCGTCAATAAGTTCCATGAGACGGTATCTAGACTTTTGTAAACCACGAATGGATCCGCCTTGGCTCGATTTTGCCGAAAAAAGCCCCAATTGGCAAAGCTACGGCGGACAGGCTGCGAATTAACGCGAATAAGATCCTCTTATTGGCACCCATTACGAGCTCCTCGAAAACGTTAAATTTGAAAACTGCGAATCAACGTGAAAGTACGCACCCTTGTTGCCTTGGCACCGGTCGGTAACGACAATTGCGAACGCAAATCACAAAGAAAGGATTTGTCATCTCCTATTGTTGCAGCCATTCCGTGTGGAACGATCCCGGCTTATCGACCCGTTCGTAGGTATGGGCTCCGAAGTAATCGCGTTGGGCTTGTAGCAAATTAGCGGGTAGCCGTTCCTCTCGATAGCTGTCGTAGTAGGCGAGCGAGGCGCTGAACGCGGGTACGGCGACGCCGGCTTGAATCGCTTGGCTGATCGCGAATCTCCAATTCTTCTGGGTCCGCACCAGGATCTCTTTGAAGAACGGATCAAGCATGAGATTCTCCAACTTCGGCTCGCGGTCGAAAGCTTCTTTGATCCGGTTAAGGAACTTTGCGCGAATAATACAGCCTCCGCGCCAGATGGTTGCTATATCTCCGTAATGAAGGTTCCACCGGAACTGCTGGCTAGCTGCAGCAAATAAGGTGAAGCCCTGGGCATAGGAAATGATCTTTGATGCGTAGAGAGCGTCACGAACCGCATCGATTAGTTCGTGACGATGACCTTCATAGATTCCGTTGCTCGGACCGGGAAGCTGTTTGGAAGCCCGGACTCGCTGCTCTTTGAGAGAGGAAAGAATCCTCGCTTCCACCGCTGCATTGATGGTCGAAACTACGATCGTCTGCTCAATCGCCGACTGGAGAGTCCACTTGCCAGTTCCTTTTTGCGCCGCCCGATCAAGAATTACGTCGACTAAGGCTTGGCCGGTTTCCGGGTCCTCTTTCAAGAAAATGTTCGCGGTGATTTCGATGAGAAAACTATCCAGATCTCCTCGATTCCAACCGGCGAATACGTCGTGCAGCTCTTTTGGAGTGAGACCAAGGAGGTCGCGAAGAATGGCATACGCTTCACAGATCAGTTGCATGTCCCCATACTCGATGCCGTTGTGCACCATTTTCACATAGTGGCCTGCTCCGTCCGGCCCCATGTATCGACAGCAAGGTTCTCCATCTACTTGTGCAGCTATTTTTTGACAGATCGGCGCGACGATTTGCCACGCGGTTTCCGATCCACCCGGCATCATCGATGGTCCTTTCAGCGCGCCTTCCTCCCCTCCAGAGACCCCGATACCCATAAAATGGATCCCTTTTTCCGCCAGCGCCTTGTCTCGCCGCTGAGTGTCGAGAAAAAGGGAATTGCCTCCGTCGATAATGACATCGCCACGATCAAGATGAGGCAAAAGTTGATCGATGACCGCGTCAACCGCACTCCCTGCCTTGACCATGATCATCGCCTTGCGTGGTCGGGCCAAAGTCCCCACGAATTCCTCGATTGATCTGGTTGGAACAATTTTTTTCCCTTTGGCGCGGCCGGCGGCAAATTTGTCGGTGACCTCCGTGGTTCGATTGAAAACCGAGACGGTGTAACCTTTGCTCTCCATGTTGAGCACCAGGTTTTCACCCATCACTGCAAGCCCTATGAGCCCGATATCCGATGTATTCATAATCCGATTTGGCGAAACTGAGATAATAGGCGGCGTGATCGCTCGTCTAAGCCGAGGATTGCGCGTCTGCCTTTCGCATTACGCTAGCCTTTTTACTCGTGCAAGCTACCAAAGCTGGAAGCCGCGGCTACTTTGCTCGCCCAAACGCAAATCGTCCTTTCGCTTGACCTCCAAGTCCGAAAGGCTGCTAAAGTGCCTCTGATGATGCCGCTCGATGTCAAACTGACGACGGAGCCGTTGTCCGGGTTCAATCCGGAATTTTCGGATCGGGACGGGGCACTGGTCGATTTTTTTGGAGTGGTGCGGGAAATCGAAAATGCACAGCCGATTGATGGGATTGAATACCAGGCGTTCGTTGAAATGGCGGAAATTGAGCTTAAGCGAATTGCCGAAATTGCTCGTAAGGATTTTATGCTCGGCCTGGTTCTGATCCATCACCGCATGGGATTCGTGCCGGTTGGTGAACCGTCTTTATTCGTTCGGGTCAGTGCCCCTCATCGTGACACCGCCTTCGCCGGTTGCCAGTACATCATCGAGCAGCTAAAGGCGAGAGTGCCGATCTGGAAGCACCCCACTTTCCGCAAAGAGGGACCGCATGAACTTGCCTAACCAGCTCACGCTGGCCCGGTTGGTTGTTACTTTGCCCTTCGTCGCGGCCTTGAGCGTCGATTGGCGAGGAACAAAGACATTCGCTCTGTGCCTGTTTCTCTTAGCTAGCTTGACCGATTACGCCGACGGAATCATTGCCCGCCGCTACAATCTTGTGACCGTATTCGGTCAACTGATGGATCCCCTTGTCGACAAGGTGATGACGATGTCCGCGTTCATCTGCCTAGTGGCTCTGCACGATATTCCGGCCTGGGTGGTCATTGTGATTGTGAGCCGCGAGTTTCTCGTTACGGGTTTACGTTTGATTGCGGCGTCTCGTGGCCGGACGCTTCCCGCAGAGAAATTGGGCAAGCACAAAACTGCCTGGCAGATTGCCACCATTCTCTATTTTCTTGCGATTCGCGGTATTCGAGAGTTCGCGGGACCGGAATGGACCACGAACGGCAATCACTTGCTGCGATTGCTAGGCATCGCTTTGCTCACGATCACGGTGGCTTTGACCTTGTTTTCCGGGATTGGGTATGTCACGAAAAATTGGGACCTTCTCAGAAATAGTCGTATCGACCGGTAGGGATCGGCTCCCAACTTCGCAAAGCCTAGTAAACATCTTCGGTAACGGCTTCTGCGGCTACTTCTTCAACCGGCGCTTTTGCCTTCGATTTGGGCTTCGAGCAGTACTGGCCGTAGCTGGTGTAGCACTGGTAGGAATTGTCGTGCTTAATGTCTACGTTGTTGAGGACAACACCGAGGCATTTGGTTCCAATATTCTCGAGTGTTCCTTTCACTTGAATCAACATAGATCGCGGGAATTTGCGATGTTGAGCAACGATAATTGAGCCTTCAACCAGCGCACTCACGACCAGACCGTCGCTTACTCCGAGAATCGGCGGACAATCGAAAATCACAACGTCAAACCAATCCTTCATCGTGTCCACAAGCTCGCGCATCTTATACGAATTGAGCAAACTCACCAAGCTGGTGGCGCCCATACCGCTGGTGATCACAAAAAGATTCGGGATGTGACTGACCTGAATTGCTTCATCCAGAGCGACTTCTCCCTTGAGGTACTCGCTAAGACCGACTCTATTGTCGAGAGCGAATAGCTCGTGCTGAGCGGGACGACGGAGGTCGCAATCGATGATCAACGTCTGTTGGCCGGAGGCTGCGTAAGCCGCTCCCAAATTGCAAACCGCCGTTGACTTACCTTCCGAAGGTCCGCCGCTCACGACGCTCATCGTGGAAGCAGCCACCTTCTGGCGGGCAAAATCGACGTTTGTTTTCAAGATGCGGAACGATTCGGTGTCCGGGCTATCTTCCGATATTAGCGGCGAAACGTGGATTCCCTTCGGAATGACGGCCAGAACCGGCAGACCGACCACTTTTTGCACTTCATCCGTGGTCTTTACGCTGGTGTCCAGATACTCGAGAAAGAAGGCAAAGGTCACGCCGAGCAATAATCCAGCCACAGTCCCAAGTAAAAGGTTGAACAGGATCTTCGGTCGCATAGGGAAAGCGGAGGGCTCGGCTGGGTCCTGGATCGTTGCCGGCTTTTGCGGCATCGTGCGTTCCGTTGTTTCGCTGCTTAGCCGGGTCTTCGCCGTGTCGAGCAATTTCCGCTCTTGGAGATAACGGTATCTTGCATCCAGATATCGGGCGCTGGCCGTCTTCTCCGCGATCGCCAACTGAGTGACCGTATCCTTTCGCAGGCTGTCAATTTGCTGACGGAGTTGCTGATCGATCGCATCGACTTGGGTCTGAATGGCCTTCACTTCAGGATCGTCCTGCCCTAGACCCGAGTTCAGCAGCCTTGCCTTCTCCGCGATCGCGCTTTGGTATAGAGGCAGTTTCTGCTCAAGGATCGGGTCATTGAGGTTCAGCAGTCCGGCAGTGTGCGTGAGATCATCGGACTTTAGGCGGTCGAGCTGTTCCAGTCGGCTTCTAAGGGTAGCAATCTGTGATCCGGAGTCGTTTGCTCTCTGCTGATCGGTGAGCACCCTCGAATCTTCGATCCGGCCGCCCGATTCGGGACTGCCCAAATTTGGGTCGATGATTCGCGCTTCCGTCCGCAATCGCAATGCGTTGGCGTAAGCCTCGTCCACCGCTCGTTCTTTTTGTGCCACTTCGTCCCGAAGTTGATCCAGCCCTTTCGAAATGACCGTCTGAGCGTCAGAAATCCGTTGCTCGATGTATTCCTGAGCAACGGAGTTTGCCAGTAGGGCGGCTTCCTGAGGATCAGTGCTGTAAACGCTAATCTGAATCAGATTCGTATTTCGAATCTCGGTTGGCTGCAACATCGAGTGCAACTTGCTGTACGCTGCTTCCAGCGATAGAGGCTGGCCTCGGCGAGCCCATCTCTTCTCTAAATCCAGTCTTTGAATGACCGGATACAAAACTCCTTTTCGCGCGATTATCTCGACCTGGGTTTGAGTGAATTTCGGATCGTTAACGTCAGTTGTCGAGGTACTTGTGAAAATGCGAGCCGGGGTTGTATTCGGTTCCACCTCGATTGTCGTAAAGGACATGTATTCCTTCGGCAGCAAAAACGTTGTGGCGCTGACGGTGATTACGACCAGCAAAAAAATCAATGCGACTAAACCCAGACGGATCCTGATCACGTGCCAGTAATCAAGAAGGTGGAGCCTCGCATTCCGAGCAGTATTCATGTACCGATGGAGTGTTGCCTGGCAGCACGCCGCATCATTTTTTTTAATTACGGCAATTACCAAGAGAAACTTAGCACCCGACATCGTTCAGAGGCTTCCGCCCTAAAATGCAAACAAAAGCCGGAGGCACATGCGATTCCGGTAATAGTCCCGAGTAAATCACCTGCGAGAAATCGCGCTCGAACGTGTAACTGCGGTTGGCGCGAAGGCGCGATTGATCTGCTTGGTCACGTTGCAATTCGCTACGGAATTCGTCTCCTACTTTTACATTTCACCGAGCCGATTCCAAATCTCGAGTCGCAACCAGTTCACCGTTCCCGCCATTCGAACAGCTCGGTCGAGACCGGCCAGGCATTGTTGTGATAAAAGCTGCGCAGCGCATCGGTCAGTTCCTGGAGGTCCTCGCCGATCCGGGGAAAAAGAAAAATGACCTGGCGATTAGGAATCGACACGACGCAGTTCTTTCCCAAAACGTTAGCGAACTGATCGGTAAATCCTGGGATGAGCACAAGGGAAGACAGTGACGGATCGGTGCTTTCAATCCGGACATCGATCGCGACGCCATGTTTATCGCGACTGATCTTCGGAGTAAGATGCTGGAGCAGTGCTCGAGCATGAGCCAAAGCTAGTCTCTTTAGCTCCGGCAGCGGATGTTCTGCCAAAGAAGCGGCCGAAATCGGAGTCACGCTACCATCGCTTGCTTCGTCGTAAAATCCGACCACCGTTCGCGAGCTGAACGTGATCGGGAGGGAGACGGGCGTGTGGTAAAAATGTGGATCGAGAATCATGACCGGTTCTCCGTTGGCCAACAAAGCGAGGCTGTTTAACGATAAAAGAACGGCCAAAAAACAAACGGACGATCGGTGCAATTTGCAGTTTCGGCGAGCGGAGTTACTTCTAAAAGGCATAATGATAGCATTTCTCGAGGGTGAACTGGCGGAAGCTTGGCCAACCCAGGTCATCATCTCGGTTCAGGGCGTTGGATATTTGGTTCAAATACCTCTTTCCAGTTTTGATCAGCTTCCGCCGGTTGGCCAACGGGTTCGGCTTTTAACTCATTTGGTCGTGCGAGAGGATGCCCACCTTTTATTTGGGTTTGCCAACTCGGCTGAACGGGATCTCTTTCGCCTGCTCTTGCAGCACGTCACCGGAGTTGGACCGAAGCTCGCTCTGGCAGTCTTGAGTGGCATGACTGTGTCGCAATTCAAAGCAGCGGTTGTTCGTGGAGATGTCGCCACTCTCGCCAAAATCAGTGGCGTCGGAAAGAAAACCGCCGAACGAATAGTTCTTGAACTCAAGGACCGAGTGGGAGTTGCTGCTGCCTGGGAAGCCGCGGTCACTGCCAGAGAGGATCAACAGATCAAGGTAAACGATGCTTTGCTCGCACTGATTTCCCTGGGATTTAAGCAGGTGGAGGCACAGAAGGCGCTGCACCAAGTTTATGATTCGACCAAAAATTTAAATACGGACGACCTGGTGCGTTTGGCTCTCAAAAAGCTGGCTTAAAGGGCGGCATGGAAAACTCCGTTGATCTGATCAGAGTCCGCAGCGTCCGTGACCGATTTCCGGAAGAAGGTCTCTTCGCGGAAAAGGATTGGCTGGTCGCACCAGAACCTTTCTTTCTCGATGCCCAGGTCGCCGACCAATTGGTTCGTCTCGGCCATTGGCTCTCCAAGTTTGTTCGGGCAACGAATCTTTTGTACCGCCAGAGCCAGCGAGGCATTCGGCCCAGCTGGGTCGCAGAATACTGCGAGGCGGGTAAGCCACCCGAACTGATTGAGGTGTCGCGCAAAAATTTCAGGGCGATACCTCGGGTCATCCGGCCAGATATCATTCTCACCGAGGAAGGATGGAAAATATCAGAGCTCGATTCGGTCCCTGGCGGTATCGGACTGACCGCCTGGCTCAATCGGACCTATGGTCAGCTTGGGTTTGATGTGATCGGCGGCGCCGAGGGCATGATAGACGGATTCCGCGCGATATTCCCCTCGGGCGTAATCGCGGTCTCATCCGAAGCCCAAACTTATCGGCCGGAAATGAAATGGTTGGCCGAAAATCTCAGTGCAAAATATCCCGACTCATTTTGGGAAGTAGTAAGAGCCGAGGAATGGGATTTCTCTCGCAGCGAGTCGGTTTATCGGTTTTTTGAGCTATTCGATCTACCAAATCTTCCCTCGCGAGAGAGTCTGTTGGCGGCGGCCAGGAGCGGAAGCCTGGACATCACTCCTCCGTTGAAGCCGTTTCTCGAAGAAAAACTTTCTCTAGCGCTATTTTGGTCGAGGCCGTTGCAGGAGTTTTGGCGGCGCGAATTAAGCGAGCGTCATTGGCTGGCGTTACGCCGGTTGATTCCGCGCACCTGGGTACTCGATCCTGCTCCAATCCCTCATCATGCCGTCATCCCAGGATTGGAAATCCAGGATTGGAATGAGCTGAAGAAATTCAGCCAAAAACAACGTGAATTTGTGCTCAAGATCAGCGGTTTCTCCGAAAAAGCCTGGGGCAGTCGGGGGGTCTTTGTCGGTACCGATCTTTCGCACCAGGCTTGGTCCGATCGGATTGATGAAGCGCTTCGTTCTTTCCCTAGGAATCCGTACATTTTGCAGCGCTTTCACAAAGGCAAATTGTACAACCAGCGGTTCCTGAATCCGACCACCGGACTGATTGAGATGATGCGGGGGAGGGTACGTCTATGCCCG
>Ga0209648_10002391_pt1 | contig 15561 bp, 15 predicted proteins | sample GraSoi2013_115cm_FD_185830 | JGI IMG/M metagenome (GOLD analysis project Ga0209648, IMG submission 185830) | Grasslands soil microbial communities from the Angelo Coastal Reserve, California, USA - Sample 9_17_2013_115cm (SPAdes) (version 2) | ecosystem: Environmental > Terrestrial > Soil >...
TGTCCGGTTCAGCCAGGACACCAATGAAGCCCAGCAATCGATCGCGGTGATCGATCTGAATGCGGCCCCTGAACCGCTCGTGATCCAGAACGTATATTTTCCGACTCCGCAAAGCGCCAACGTCGGCTTTGCTTTTTCGCCCTCCACGGGCCCCGATGGAAACTTTGAAATGTATGTTTCCGGCGGATTCCAGAACAAAGTTTGGGTTTTTCGATTTGATCCCCGTGCTGCGGCGCCGGTGCAGCCGGGATCGCCCGGGCCAGATTCGAAAGTGGAAGCGCCTTCGTTCGAAATCAGCAAGCCGAGGGAAGTTTCACCGGCGGACTACAACAAAGGAAAGGCAGCGCTCTATCCCACCGGGCTGGCGGTAACACCGGACGGCGCCACGCTGGTGACCGCCAACAACCTGGGAGACAGCGTGACCATTGTGCGCCGTCTGCGTGGATCCCGGCGGCTCGAAAGAATCGATTTGCACCATCCCGGCAAACTGAGCGAGAACATTTATCCGTACGGCGTGGCGACGCTGGGAAGCGGCAAGAATGCGCGCGCGTATGTGTCGTGCTGGAATGATTCGTCGGTGGCGGTCATTTCGCTGAGCGGCAAGAGCGTGGTGCGCAAATACATCACGGTGGACCGGCACCCGACCGCCATGACGGCAAATTCCGAGGGGTCACGGCTTTTTGTGGCGAATTCGGATGCCGACAGCGTCTCAGTAATTGACACCACCGCGGATCAGGAGATCGAGCGCATTGACGTTCGGTTGGCGGAGGATGTCTTGCCGGGAGCCAGTCCTGAGGCGGTCTCGCTCAGTGAGGATGAAAAGACGCTGTACGTGGCGAACGCTCACAGCAATGCCGTCGCCATTGTTGCACTTTCTGAAAAGGCGCGAGGCGCGAAGGATACGGAGAAAATTTCTGAAGCCGCGAAATCGAAAATCCTGGGATTCATTCCGACGGGCCAGTATCCATCAGCGGTCGCCGTGGCAGACGGCAAACTCTTCGTTGGAAATGGCAAAGGAACGGGATTCGAAGCTTCCTCCATGCGCGTGAACAACAGCGGTCGCACGCCGAATCCGCCCAACGCCGCTTTTCCTCCGAATAAAGAGAAAAATAGACAAGGAGGGCAGTACAGCGGCTCGATTGTTTCTGGAAACATCGGCATGGTTCCGCTGCCGGACGGCCCGGCCCTCGCGCATTACACGCAGCAAACCATGCAGAACGACGGGCTGATGGACTTTGCGCCGCCCCGCCTTTTTGCCGGGCACAGCCCGATCAAGCACGTCATCTACATCATCAAGGAAAATCGCACCTACGATCAGGTGTTCGGCGACGTGAAAACATCGGGCAACGGACACGTCGCGGATGGCGAGCCAGACTTTGCGATTTTCGGGCGTGGCGCCGCCGCGCAACGGCCGGACGGCACGCGGCAAGCAGTGACGCCCAATCATCAGGCGCTCGCGCAGCGCTTCGGATTGTTCGACCGCTTCTTCGTGAATTCAGAAGCCAGCCCTGACGGACACAATTGGGCGACCGCCGCTTTTTCGACAGATTACGTCGATAAGGGATTTCGCTGGGAGTATTCCGGGCGGGGACGCACCTATGACTGGGAAGGTTTCAATCGCCTGCCGGATTATGAGCCGCCGGGAGATTTGGAACTCGGCAAGTTCAAGGGCGATGTGCTGGCGGCATTGACCGATCTGCTCGAAAAGCACCTTCCCTACCGGCAAGGCTTCAGCGATCTGGCCGAACCGAAGACCTTGTATCTGTGGGATGCCGCCGCCCGAGCCGGATTGACCTACCGGAATTACGGAGAATTCGTGACCGTGATTTCGGAGAAGGATGTGGAAGCCGCGCGGCAAAAACGGAAGAAGCGTTATCCGGATACTTCGAGCGCGGTTCGCGCCGTGCCCACTAAGGAATCGCTCGAAAAGCACCATAGCTTGACCTTCCGGAGCTTTGACGTGGCTGCGCCGGATAGCATGACCGTCGATTGCTATAAAGCCATCCTGGATTCATTAGGCTCTTCCGATCTGGCTGTCACTCAGGACAACGCCAACCCGAAATGCCGGGGAAACTCGAGATTGGGCGAATGGCTTGCGGAGTTTCAAGCATTCGTCAAGGACCGCGAAGCAGGACGCGATGATGCCATGCCCGCGCTATCCGTCGTGCGATTTCCGAATGATCATACAACCGGAATGAAAAATGGCTTTCCAACTCCGCAATTCATGGTTGCGGATAACGATTACGCGGTGGGGCGGCTGGTGGAAGCGGTCTCGTCCAGCGTGTATTGGAAAGATACCGCGATCCTCATCGTGGAAGACGATGCTCAGGCCGGCCCGGACCATGTGGATTCGCACCGCTCGGTTGCCCTGGTCATTAGCGCGTACAATCGTCCCGGAGCGCTGATCCACAAATTTCACAGCACGGTCAGCATGATTCGAACCATCGAACTATTGCTGGGTATCTCGCCGATGAACCAGCTCGATGCTTCGGCCATACCGATGGACATTTTCCAGGAGACGCCGGATTTGGTGCCGTACAAGGCCGTGCTTCCCACAATTGCTGCGGATAACCTGCTGACGCAGAAACCGAAGGACAAGGCGACAGCCGCGTGGATGAGAAAATCGAATCGGCAAAACTTCGCGCATGCCGATCTGGCTGACCCGAAAGTGTTGAATGCAGTGATCTGGTTCGCTTGCAAGGGCGAAGGTTCGCTGATTCCCGAGTCAGCGCGATTGCCGGCCTATCAAGCGATGCGCCTGGGCATTTCCGGCTCGGAAGATGACCCACAGCGGGGCGCCGAGAAGGATGACGACTGACCCGGCCAACAAAGGAGAAGTCGGCACCTCCCTCTCGACCGAATGGCTGCTAGGCTAGAATGGCGACAGCCAGGTGCAGCAACATCAGGTGTTCGCCGTAAACTAAAAAATTTCTTGCAAATGCTTCGTTGGCGAGAGAACCGGACTTGATTCAATCTCCGTAGGCGCATTCCGCAAACGCGGTGAGTGGGGCTCTCTGTTCGAGTTTACGTTCCTCTCCGCGGCGCGCTGTCTGAACCGCGGCTGCCGCGCGCGCTTGCCGCTGCTTCGCAGGCTGGAGTGCAACGCTCAGCTTTTCCCGGAGTCTCCGGTGCGCTCGGAAGAGCCTCAGCCGCACCGCCATCGCCGAAATTCCCAACTGCTCGGCGACTTCCTGTGTCGAGTACTGCAAGACGTCGCGCAGCAGGCATACCTGCCGCAGATCCGGCGTCAGTTGCATGATCGCGTCCGCCATCAACCTCCGCATTTCGCGCCGCGCGAAGCGCTCCTCGGGATTGTCTCCGCATGCCGTAAGGTTGCTTCCCAGCGTTTCCTCGCCCGCGCCGTTCGGCTCTTCGAGCGAAAAGAGTCTCCCATCGCGCCGCTTGCGGATCACGTCGATCGAGGCATTCGCCGCAATGCGCGAAACCCAGGCGTGCAGGTCGTCCCGGTTTTGGCTGGGTGTTCCGGCAAATTGCTCCAGGCGGGTCATCGCCTTCATGAGCGCATCCTGGCGCACGTCTTCGGCGTCCGCGGGGTTGCGCGTCAGCCGCAGCGCCCCCAGATATAACCCAGGCGAGTACGGCAGGATCAGCTTGGCCAGCGATTCTCGGTCGCCCTTTCGCGCTTGCAGAAGCAACGCAGAGCGGGCCTTGCCATCAAGACACAGGGAAGTGCTGCACATGGTGCGGTAGAGATTGGCAGGCCGATTACCACCTACGAGCCGATTGTAAGTCGCAGAAAACAAATAACTAAAAGATCTAGACGCGGCGGGCATTAGAAAAAGGAGTGACCGCTTGTGGGACGCAACGTGGCGATTCCGGTCACCATTTCTATAGGTGCCACAACCTTAGGCGGTTCTAAATGTCATGTAACTTGATGCAGCAAAGTGATGAAGTGAGTGAAAACCGTCGGCGCCAAAACGCGGAAATCACGCCGGTTCTACTCGGCAATTTGAAGTTTATTTCCTTGCATTTCCCACTCGATTCGAACCAGGAAATCGAAATGCATGCCTTCGGCCTTCAGCCAGCCTTCCAGCGCCTCACGTGACTCGGCGCGGAATTCGACGAACATTTTTCCTTCCAGCATGTTGACGAGCACGCGCTCCGCACGAGCGAGCCCGCCGGCTTGCATGCGCTGAGCAAGCGCTTCGGCTCCCTGCCGCGTGAGGCAAGCCAGTGTGTGCTGCGTGAGGTAGCGTGGCATCGGAACTCCTGAAAAAACTTGGAGTCTAAGTATTCCATAGAACGGGAATGAGACGCAGGTGCGCGTCACGAGTGGATCCCACAGTGGCATGTCGCAGTGAATAAAACGGCGAGGACTCAGCAAGTATTAACCTGTCCGAACTGGCAGGTTGGCGGTGGAGCACATTCTGGGCCTGCGGCGGTTCGTCCTGCCAGACAGGCTCTACACTCAAAGTTGAAGGGGACAGGACACCCAGCGTTCGAACTGAAGAAGTATCCTTGGACGTTGTTGCCCGGGTTGGCACAGACGAGGTTGACAAAAATGAGACGCGCATTGTTCTTTATTGCAATTTTTATGTCGGCGCTGGTCACAGCTCGCGGCGCATCGGCCACGCCGCAACGCAAAGGTACCTCCACGTTGAGCGGCGTGGTGCTGGGTCCGGATGACAGGCCGGTGGCGCGCGCGAGCGTTTCGTATCAATCGTCCAGCGGTAACGCAGCGCACGTGGTGCGCACGGACTCGCACGGGCATTTCTCGATTTCGAAGCTCCGGGCGGACAATTACGATCTTCGGGCCTCCGGAAAGGGTGTTTTTTCGGAGTGGGAGAAAAACATCACACTGCGCTCCGGAGAGACGAAAAACCTGACGCTGCAGCTGATTTACGCGAAGGATGTTCCAAAGGCGTATGTGAAGAGCAAGCCGAAGCAGTGACTGGTGACTCGCGACTCATGCAATCGTCGGTGGGTCGTTGTTGCCATGCCGTAAATCTGTCTGGTTTACGAGGCGAGTCTACCGGGTGGCACTATCCCCGCAAAGATGCAAACCTCCTATTGATACAAGAGCTGGGCAAGCTCGTAGATATCGGAATCAGAGACGTCCGAGATGGCGCAATACTCCATGCCCTGACGGCGCCAGTGGCGCCATTGATACCCTTGCCGAAGACCGGGAGTATGAATCGGCGTGTCCGGCTGCTTGGTAGGCAGAACAAAAACGTTAATGATGTGTTTGTGGCGTGAATAGACCAGCGCGGCAACAGTCTGGCCGGCGAGAACATCCAGACGCCCGCCAACCAGTGGAAACCCTTCATCCGCATAATCCTTCACCGGGGGAACAAAGGCGAGTTTGCCGTTGAACCAGGGTTTGACGGTGTGCTGGTCGGTGGAAGTTATGTCGGTAAGGTGGCCGGGCTGAAGCGAGCGGACGTGAGCGTCGATAAGCTCCGCGGCGGTAAAGGGAGCAGAGGCGGCGCTACTCTGCACATGAGGCCAGGCAAACCAGGAAACAGTAGCAGCGACCAGAATGGCAGCAGCAACCGCGAGCCAGCGCCAAGCAGGAATCCGTATGCCTGCGGAAGAGGCGGTCGCAGCATCAAGGTCAGCGCGAATCTTCTTGCGGAGGGCGGCGGGCGCTTCTTCGTAAAGACCGGCGCGCTGGAGTGACGAGCGCAGCGATTCCTCGGCTCCGAGGCTGGCAGTGCATTCGCGGCAGCCTTCGAGGTGGCGCTCAAATTCCGCGGAACGGGTGGCATCCAGCTCGCCATCCAGATAGCCGTGGAGGACCGTGCGAGTGTAATCACAACTCACGGGAGGCCTCCTGCGGACTGGGAGGAGTGAGCGCGCGCTGTAGACGCTGGCGCGCACGGGCCAAGGCAGACATGACGGTCCCGATGGGGATGGCAGTTATGGACGCAATTTCCTTATAAGAACAGCCTTCCAGCTCGCGAAGTACAAGCACTTCACGGAAACGAGGCGGAAGAGTTTCGAGCGCGCGGGTCAGCCGCTCCCGGTTATCACCGGCTATAGCCAGGGCCTCGGGAGAGGCGCTGGGCTGGGGATGCAATTCTTCGTCGAATTCGGTCATCAGTTCCACAGGGCGATTCTTCTCCAACCAGGTATAACATGTATTGCGCACAATCTGCAGAAGCCAGGCGCGCGCATCGCCACCGTGGAAACCGCGGAAAAAACGGTAGGCACGGAGCATCGCTTCCTGGGCGACATCTTCGGAATCGGCGCGGCTTTTCAAGAGCCAGCGCGCCAGATTGAAAGCGGCGTCGAGATGCGGAAGAAAAAGCTGCTCGAAGCGCGCCCGGTCCTGCGCATCCAACACGTCCGAGCCTTTCCCCTGGTCAGAGCCACTCATAGTTGAGAACCGCCAGCGCGACCATTTTATTCCCAATTTCCTCTTGGATGTGACTAAGAAAGCAAAAGGTTGGTGAGCATCTAAATCGGGAATAATTGGCTGCCCCTGGTGGTCTGGATAAGCGAAACACGTCCCATACGCGGCGCGGGCTCCCTGGACTCTCTCACCCGCGCCGCCCTCCAAGCAAATTGGCGGGAACGGGCGACAGTTAATAGCTACGGATATAGGTGTGTTCAAAGGTCGAGGAGGAAACGATGAAGCGTAAGGCGAAAGACGAAATCCTGTACGATCATAATCACGACGGAGTTGACCGGCGTGGATTTCTGAAGTGCATGGCATGGGCGGGTACGGGAGCCCTGTGTGTGATGAGCGGCGGCGTGCTGAAATCGTACAGCCTCAGCAAGCTCCCGGAGATGAGCTCGAAGGAAGGTCTTGGCGAACTGAGTTTTGTGCAAATCAGCGACAGCCACATGGGCTTCAATAAGCCAGCAAATCCGGACGTCGCGGGCACATTGAAGGCCGCGGTCGACAAGATCAACGCCCTGGCAGCGGCGCCGGAATTCATGCTGCATACCGGCGACATCAGCCACCTTTCCAAGCCGGAGGAATTCGATACCGTCGACCAGATTCTGAAAAGCGCAAAGCCCAAGGATGTTTTCTATGTGCCGGGCGAGCACGACGTGCTGAACGACGACGGGAAGCAGTTCCTCGAGCGCTATGGAAAAGGCAGCAAAGGCGCGGGTTGGTACAGTTTTGACAAAAAAGGAGCGCACTTTATCGGGCTGGTCAACGTCATGAACTTGAAAGCCGGGGGCCTCGGGACGCTGGGCCACGATCAGCTTGAATGGCTGGAAGACGACGTGAAGCACCTGAAACACAGCACGCCGATCGTGGTATTCGCACACATTCCGTTGTGGTCGGTCTATCCGGAGTGGGGATGGGGTACGGAAGATAGCGCGCAGGCGCTGTCCTATCTGAAGAAGTTTGGTTCGGTGACGGTGCTCAATGGTCACATTCACCAGACGCTGCAAAAGGTCGAAGGCAACGTAACGTTCCACACTGCCGCGTCAACCGCGTTTCCGCAACCAGAGCCAGGCAAGGCGCCTTCGCCGGGGCCGATGAAAGTGCCGGCGGAGCAACTGAAGAGCGTCCTAGGAATCACCGATGTGAACTACGTCCAGGGGCAGCATGCGCTGGCTGTGGTCGATTCGACGCTCGCGTGAACGTGAATCAACCAAATCAAGAAACCAATTTGATCCACAAGTAAATTAAATCGAAGAGGAGAAAAAGCATGAGGAGAAGTGTGTCTATTGCAGTTTTAACTGTGACGCTAGCTATCGGCATAGGAACGATCACTATTGGCCAGAATAGCTTGTTCGCCGGCGCGCCACAGAAGCCGGAAACAAGCGAAGTAAAGATCGATAACTTTAGCTTCGGTCCGGACACGCTGACGGTTCCGGTTGGTGCAACGGTAACGTGGACCAATCGCGACGATATTCCACACACAGTCGTCAGTACGGACGGCGTCTTCAAATCCAAAGTGCTCGATACGGACGAAAAGTTTTCCTTCACGTTCAGCAAGGCGGGAACTTATCCGTATTTCTGCTCGATTCACCCGAAGATGACCGGCAAAGTCATCGTGCAGTAAGTGAGGAGAGACCGTGCACCCGTTCGACATTAAAGCCGCGCTGCTCGCGAAACACGCTCAACACGTGGTCCTGATTCATTTTCCGATCGCCCTGTTCATCGCGGGCGTGACCTTTGATTTTCTGGGGCAGTGGACGAAACAAAGAATTCTTGCCGCAGCAGCGTATTGCAATTTGTTGGCTGCGGCAGTGTTCACTTTGCCGGTACTGATTACCGGACTGCTAGCCTGGCAGTGGCAGCTGGAAGGCCAGCGTCTCAAAGGCATCCTCCTGCTGCATCTGGTACTCGGTTGCGCTTCCAGCCTACTGATCTGGGTGGTGTGGTACATCCACCTACGTGCAGAACGCAAGCACGGAGGAGTTCTGCCCAGTTACCGACTGCCTATTGAGGCGGCCGGGGTTGCGCTTGTGGCCTTAGTTGGGCACCTCGGCGGTTTTCTCAGCGGTGTGAACGGGCCGGGATAGTGAAGCGAGCGGTATTGGCGAAGACGCAGAGGGTACCCACCCCGGTGTTTTTTGTCAAAGAGTGCGCAATTCCATGAAAAGAAAAGAATTGTGATTTCGCAGAGTGCAAAATAGCGCAAAGGAGTGCGCAAGAATGTGAAAAGAAACGGGATAGGTGTTAGGAAATAGGGGATAGAGGTTCCGAAGAGTCGGTACCCCCTATACCCCCATCAATGATGCATGAATATCAAAAGAAAAGACTTACAGGAATAGCAATACGTAATCGATTGATTCTAAAGGCCATGTTTTTTGCTTGTTTCGACGAGGCAAGACCAGAAACGGCAAGCCTAGAAAAAGAAAAGCGGCAGCAAGCTACCGCACTCCAAACGAAGTTCTCTACAGTGTTAAGTATACCAGTGGATAGAGAAAAGTCAAGTAGAACCTTGGAAGCGTGACAGTTTCCGCTTTGCCCGTGATCCAGTTACAATCGCCAGGCGTTCAGCAATGGAAACATACAGGTTAGGTGGCCGACTTTGTCGGCGGCTGGAAAATCCTGCTTATTTTTCCTTAGGCCAAGCTGGGCCGCGTGGAATCGACGATTGAGATCACGAATGCTGCTGCCGCAACGGCTTAAACAGTGGTGGGCCCAACAACTCCATCCCATACTTCGCCATCACTTCTTTCATTTTGTTTTGGGCGCTTGCACTGTCTGCTTTCTCCATCTCTTTCCCCATCTCTTCAAAAAAGTTCTCAAATCCACCGGGCTGGCAGACAAGGATCAGTTTGGCTTCCGCTGTCGCCGTATTCGCCCAGGCGTGTGGAATGCCACGCGGCAACCAGATGCTCGCGCCTGTCGGCAGATTGTAGGGCTCGCCGCCTGCTTTGAACAGGAATTCCCCGGATAGAACGTAGTACCACTCGTCTTCGCGGTGATGAACGTGCAGGAAGGGGCCAGCCTGCGGCAATGCGCTTAGCTCAAAAGCTGAACATGCCCCTGCACTATCTTCACTTGTCAGCTTGCAGGGGCTGAGCCTGGCCTGTTGTGCGGTTGAGAAGGCGAAGCGGCTCTCACCAGACTTGGCGACGGCAACTTTTCCACTCACTGCCGTCTGCGTTGGGAGCAACGGGCTTACGGATGCGATTCCAAACAGGTAGAGTAGCTTGCGACGGTCGATATTTGCCATGCTGCGAACTATACATTCCCAAATGACAAATAACAATCAGTCGGTAAGCAATTGGCAATTGGCTGCGTTGACGGATCAATTGAAGCTGGCCCACGATTAGGCTTCATATGGGCGGAGAAACGAGACAGATGCGGTCAATGGCAAATGTTTCGGATTTGACGGCGCACAGCTCTTCTTGAGAGACGGGGGAGGATGAAACTGGAATGGAGGCGGGCGAGGAGTAGTACTATTCGGCAGAGGGGGCCGGGAATGGAGAAGCAGGCCTTAGCGCATCTCATAGCAATAGAAGGACTTAGAGTGATTGATACACCGTGGCTGTCCGAGGAAAAAAGGGTTCTTTGTACTACAACTGGGGTACCCCGTTGAGTGGCTCCGCTGACCCATTGAGGCCGTCAATACAGGTGCGTAGCCTCTGAAGGACGGGTTGGGGGCCGCGCGGGGACAGCGGCTCCGCAAGGGGTCGTGTGCGAGCCACCCAGCCCGCCTAGTTCTTTTTTTGCTTCCCTCTGCATTTCAGACCAGAGCACAAGGAAAGAGGGCCTGCGACGGGCCCTCCTTTTCCTTTGCAGCCATTGGTATCCGCCTTGCATCCTAGAACAGCCGTGTCCGGAGACATTTCCGTAAGCCGCTCTCAGATGAATGGCTTAAGAGGAATCACGTGAGGGGAGCTGAAGGATTCGCGCGACAGGTGAGGGCCTTAACCAACATCCCCGCGAAAGTCACAGTGCTCTTGCTGGTCGCGCTTGCGTTGCCCCAGATGTCCGTGCCCGTCGCATGGGCCGGGAAACCGGCGCTCCCAAAATTAAGAACAGAGACCGAGGAAGCGTTTGAGCGCTACGTAAGACTGGCGGAAACACGAAATGAAGACGAGCTGAAGCACGGTGCCGGCCTGCTCTGGGTCGATGGACTGCCTGAGGAGCAACGCGCGGAGGCGTATGCCGCGCTGAAACGCGGCGAAGTAAAGTTGCAGAAGCTGCAAATTCTCGACAACCACAAGACCGTCCCGTGTCCGGGCGGGATGGTTCATCACTGGAGCGGTGTGGTGTTCATTCCCGGCGCGAAACTCGAAGACGTGTTGGGAGTGCTGGAGGATTATGACCGGCACTCCATGTACTACGCGCCGGACGTGGAACGATCGAAAATCGAATCGCGAGAGGGCGATCATTTCCGGGTTTTCTTCCGGTTTCGGCGGCAGAAAGTGATCACCGTGGTGCTGAACACCGAGCATGAAGTGCAGTATTTCCAGGACGTACCGGGAAAAGCTCACAGCCGCAGCTCGGCGGTGCGCATTGCGGAAGTAGAAAACCCCGGGAAGGCCGGTGAACGCGAGAAGACACCTGGCGACGATGGCGGATTCCTGTGGCGGATGGAAACGTGGTGGCGCATGGAAGAAGGCGACGGCGGCGTTTACGTGCAAAGTGAAGTGGCTTCGCTGACGCGAGACGTTCCCACGGGACTTGGCTGGATAATCAAACCTTTTGTGACCGGCATTCCGAAGGAGTCGCTTACGTTCACGTTGGAAGCCACGCGCAAGGCAGTCGAAGCGCACCGCCTGGGCCGGTGATCCGCGGCTGCGCTCTAGGGTCTCCGTGACGGATGCAGGAGTTTCTTGCCAGCAACTTCCCTCAGCAACTCCCAGACTTCAGCGGAATTCTGGTCCCAAGTCCACTGGATAGCCGCCTTCGCTGCGGCATCACCGACCTTTGTTCGCAGAAGTTCATCCGTATGGAGCTGCCGGAGCATTCTCGCAAGCCCCTGAAAATCGTCAAATTGGCGAAGTATGAACCCGTCGAGTCCGTCGCGAATCCGCTCGGCCACGCCGGCCTGCCTGGAAGTAACAATGGGCAAACCGCAAGCCATAGCTTCCGCGACGGGCAAGCCGAAGGAATCTTCGCGGCTGGGGCTGACGTAGAGATCAGCGGCCGCATAGAAATCGAGAACATCCTCGCGAGACGGTTCAAAACGACAGAGCTCCGAAATGCCAAGCGATTTTGCCATTTCGCGGAAAGCGTCCGAAGAATCGTCGCCGGCGGCGATTAGGAGAATTGGCAGTTCTCGGAGAGTGCTCATCGCGTGAAGAACGGTTTCGAGCCCTTTGACGCGCCAATCGTTTCCGATCAGAAGCAGCACGAAATTCGATTCCTGAATGTTGCGGCGCAGCCGAGCATTCGCGCGCAGCGCAAGCCGCGCAGAAGGAGAAAACTGCGTTGTATCGACGCCATTGGGAATGACGCGGACATCTTGGCGGTGAAAATAACCATCGAGGAGCCTCGCGGTGCGCAGGGAAACGGCGACGATGGAAACTTTCGGGTCGCCGTAGATGCGGCGCTCCAATTGAGCAAGAAGAGCGTAGTAAACGCGCCGATGGAGCCGCCGAAGACGGTCCGGCCTTGCCAAATCGAGGTGTTCTTCACGCGCAAGCTCCTGGAGGCGATGGAAAAGCGCGTGAACGATGACAACTTCGGCGCTCAGACAGTTAATTCCGGGAGAAAGGACGAGATCGAACCGAAGCCCCTTGCCCCAGCGATCCCATGCGCGGCAGATGGAATTCAGAAAAAGCCAAGCGAGAAATCGCAGGAGATGGGGACCAGGGATGGAGGGAACCTTATGCCAGATGATAGCCCCGGGGTCTGGCGAGGGAGTAACGCCTGGTGGAGCCAGCGCAAGATCCTCAACGCGCTGGGCAAACAGATGAATCTCGCAATGCTCTTTGCGCGCGAGGCGTTCAAGCAATTCGGCAAGGGCGCGCTCCGTGCCATGCCGGCGGTCAACGAAGGGTGAGACAACGGCGAGGCGCAAATCAGCGCATCCGCGGGCTAAACGTTGGAAGAGGCTGAGCGGCAGCGGCGTACTGAGCAGAAACAGCAAGAGTCGGCAGACGAAACAGGATGCCAAGGAGAAGCCAAAGATAAGCGTTCAATACAAAATCTTCATAGGGCTGCATTCCGCTAAACGTCATGGGAAACAGGAGAAGTCCCGCGTACCAGAAGATAACGAATGCCAGCGGAAACCAGGGCGAACCGCGCAGTTTCTTCACGATCTGCCATGCCGAGAACACGATCGCTAGGCTCATGACAAACCAGAGTAGTAGGCCGCCGATCCCCATTTCGACAACGAGAGTCCCGAAGCCACTCTCGACGCCGATGACCGGAGGTCTTGTGCGGAAGAAGCGGGCGACGTATTGAGTGCCGAGGGAAGTCGTGCCGATGCCATAGCCGTATGGCCAACGGTCGTAAGTGAAAGCGCCGAGGAAATTCCGGAGCGGGTAATCCCAAGTTCGGTTCTGGAGCTGGCTCGCGCTGCTACTGGGCGAGAGAGTCTCCGAGTAAAAGGCAACGCGCGAAAGAAGCGTCTCGGGAAAAACGAGGAACAGCAGCCCGAGACCAAGAGCAATGCCAAGAGCCGCGCGCTGAACGGTGCGCAAGACGCGGATTACTTCGCGCTGCCGCCAGGGGGCGCCCCAAACAAAAGCCACTGAGAAAACGAGGATGCTTCCGGCGCCCCACAAAAGAATGCCTCGCGCAGCCCCGAGGGCTATCGCACTAGAAACGATCGCCAGCGCGAAGAAGGATAGATTCCTTCCTTTGCGATGACGCAATAGCAGATAGCCAAAGAAGCCGACGATCAGGATCAGAGAAACGAGCAAATAGTTGCCAAAGCGCCCGGTGCTGACGAACACGGAAGTCGGACGATACGACAACAAACCGGAGATGGGTGAAACACGATAATTTGTGCTCAGCCCGCGAATTTCCTCGGCGGGCCTTTCGGGGTTCAAAAACGTATGCCCCAGAACGGATTGCGCAATCCCGAGGGAAGCAATAATCATGACGAGGACCATGTTGACGAAGAAAAAGCGCCGTAATTGTTCTTCGGAGTTGAGAAAGGCATATCCCACAAAGAGCAAGGGAATATAGTAGAAAAAGAGCTTGAAACCCAGAACGCCGTATATCAAATGAGTAGATGCAGGATTAAAGATCTGCATGACTCCAAACCAGACAAAAAGCAGAACCGGCACGAGGAAGGGAGGCCGGAAGGAGGTGACTTCCTTTCGCCGGTAGGCCAGGAAAAAGGAGACACAGACGGCAAGCGCCAAAACGTCTTTGGCGAAATAGATGGCCATGTTGTTGCCAAGGTATTTTCTCGGCAAATCCTCGAACAAGAGCCAGATCAGGAAGAAATACAGGCCGTTTCTCCAACTCTTGAGCGTGGCCACCACAAAGGCGCCACCGACGAAGGCCATAGCGACGTAGGCAAGGCCGGCCATGTCTCCGGCGATGACGTACCCCGCGGCCCAAACGGCCACAAATACGAAGAAAGCAAGAAATCCCAAGATGACTAGAGGGTTGCCGCGGTAATTGCCTCTCACAGCCTGCGCTGAGAATCTCAAGATTCCCCTCTCTGAATGAATGCGCCGCAGTAATGCGGTTGTGATCTATTCATAGGGCTGGGAGAAGCGACAGTATGCGTATTGACGACCGGTTTTCGAGCCCTCTCATGAGCGTCCACACGACCGGCATAATCCACACCCCGTTCGCAACCTCCGCTGCATATCAGCATAAGGCGCATCGGCAATTCGTAAAACTCAAGGATAACTTGCAGGCCCCGCACTCTTTCCTATCATACGCCGTCAGCCGGAAAGGGGAGCGGGACCATCCCGTTCCGTGATCTGATGGCCGCGAAATGCGCTAGGCTTTTCCAGGCAACCGCGTCCGCATCCAATCACGGACAAGATGGGTCTTGCTCTCCGTGAAGAGCGACACGCACCACGCGAAGCTCAGAACGGCCACGCCCACAATGAACGCAATTGCGCAATTCGCGGCGTTCGGCTGCCACCGTTGCACTGGCACGATCCATGTCCGGAGGAAAAGAAGCAGGGGAAAATGCAGGACATAAAGGCTGTACGAGAACCCTGCAAACTGTCGCGCTCCGCCCGAATAGCGAGGCGAAACCGCTCCAAATCCGAGCTGTAAGATCCCGAACAAGAAGAGCGTGAACGCGAACCCTACTTTCAGGTCGCTGCCCAGCGCCAACGCATCGGAAGTGCGCACCGAGAACAAACAAGCGGCCAGAATCACCGAAGAAGCTGAAATGTAAGCAATCAATCCACTCTTAGCCCGCAGTCGAAACCGCGAATACGCGAACACCAGTGCGCATCCGGCCATCCAAATGAGAAAGCCAATCAGTATGTCGAACCCGATGAAAAAGCCGATTGCAAGTGCCAAAGCGGTCAGCGGAATCGCGGCAAGCCAGGACCTCCTGGAACAGGCAATCCCGGCGGAAAGCGCCACCGGAAACAGGGCGTAATACCAGAATTCATTGGCCAGGCTCCAAAGTGGCCCGTTCGATCCAAATGTCGCACAGATAATCGTTTGTAAGTAAAACAGGTTGCCGAAGAAATTGCCCACGGTGAGATTGTCTGCGGCAATGCCGGTTCCTAGGTCGCTTATCGGATGCGTGTAAATTGCGGTCGAAGCGAACAGATGGCTGCCGGCCAGGTCCCAGAGGAGCCCCAGTAGAAGGCCAGGAACCAACACAACATAGAGCCGCGCACACCGGCCGATCGCGTAGTCACGCCACGACCAAGTTCCGGAGGCGTGGCTCTTGAGGATCGTGGATGAAATCAGAAATCCGCTCAAAACAAAAAACACGATCACCGCCTGATGTCCAAATCCGGTCAGGAAATATATGACTTTGAGCAGCCACCCGGAACGCTGCAAATGCTGGAAGTCCACAAAGAACATGGTCCGTAAGTGACCCCACATAACTGCCCAGGCCGCGACCGCGCGGACAAAATCAAGATGCGCCGAAGCGCCCGGCGAAAGGGCCCGAGGTGTCCAGAGAGGCAGCAAAGGAGACGCGACAGCGCGCGCAGAGTCGACTTGCAACTGAGTTTGCCCGGATCTCATAGGTTGCGCACGGCTAGTAGCCTATCGAGCAGGTCCTAGCG
>Ga0209648_10002393_pt1 | contig 15555 bp, 15 predicted proteins | sample GraSoi2013_115cm_FD_185830 | JGI IMG/M metagenome (GOLD analysis project Ga0209648, IMG submission 185830) | Grasslands soil microbial communities from the Angelo Coastal Reserve, California, USA - Sample 9_17_2013_115cm (SPAdes) (version 2) | ecosystem: Environmental > Terrestrial > Soil >...
CATACCGCCACGAGCGTCACGTCGTCTAGCTCGTTGAGCACGCGCATGTGATTCCGGCCCATGGTGCCCAGGCCGACCAGGCCGATTCGCGTCACGCCCCTGTCACCGCCTCCCGAACGGAGTCGATGATGCGGTCGACGTCTGAGTCCTGCAAGCCGGGATGCACGGGCAGAGACAGCACCGCGGCCGCCATACGCTCGGCCACCGGGAACGATTGGTTGCCATACCCGAGGTCGAGGTAAAGCGGCTGGCGGTGGACTGGGATCGGGTAGTGGACGGCCGTCCCCACTCCGAGCTTCCGCAACCGCTCCTGAACGTGGTCGCGATTGCGCTCGATGCGGACCGTGTACTGGTGATAGACGTGCCGGTAGCCCTCGCGCTCTCGAGGAGGCACGAGGCCGGCGATTCCGCCCAGGCCGCGCGTAAGAGTTGCCGCGTTACGGCGCCGCGTCTCGTTGAATCGATCGAGCTTGGCGAGCTGCGCGCGGCCGATGGCCGCGGCCAAATCCGTGAGCCTGAAGTTGTAGCCGAGGATCTCATGCCGGTAGCGGTCAACGGCACCGTGCTGGCGCAGCATCCGAACCTTTGCGGCGAGCTCCTCGTCGGGCGTCGTCACCATGCCGCCCTCAGCCGTGGTGATGTTCTTGGTGGGATAGAACGAGAAGGCTGCGCCGACGCCGAGGGCGCCTGTCTTGACCCCGTCGATCGCAGCGCCGTGCGCCTGGGCCGCGTCCTCGATCAAAAGGAGCCCGTGCCGATTCGCGATGTCTCGCAGCTCTCCAATCGCGGCGGGGTGGCCATACAGGTCGACAGGCATGATCGCGCGCGTGCGCGCGGTGATCGCAGCCTCGACCAGGTCCGGATCGAGGCAGAGAGTCTCACTTTCGATGTCCACGAACACCGGCTTGGCCCCGACGAAAAGCGCCGCGTTGGCGGAGGCAACGAATGTGAACGGGCTCGTGATGACCTCGTCGCCCTCGCCAAGCCCGTGGGCGAGCAGCAGGAGGTGCAGCGCCGCCGTGCCGGATGACAGTGCGACGGCGTTGGCCACACCGCACCAGGCGGCGAATTCGCGCTCGAAGGCTTCGACGACCGGTCCCTGGGCAAGCTGGCCGCTGTCGAGCACTTCCAACACGGCCCGGCGCTCTTCTTCTCCAATCTGGGGCGCGGCGATCGGGATGGTCTTCAGTGTGTCCACCGCAGCGCCCATGTTAGGGGACGGACTTCGGCCCAGCCCCCAGGGCAGCCACCACTCTCTCCGCCGCGTGCCCATCGCCAAACAGCTGCGGGCGCTCACCCGCCGGACGAAAATTACGCATCGCCTCAGCAATCGCGTCGGGGTTGGTGCCGACGAGCACGTTCCATCCGGCATCGACCGTTTCGATCCATTCGGTGTGGTCGCGGAGCGTGATGCATGGTCGGGCGGCGAAATACGCTTCCTTCTGTACGCCTCCCGAGTCCGTGACCACCGCCTCGGCGGCCTCCTCCAGGATCAGCATATCCAGATAGCCGACCGGATCGATCAGCCTGATGTTGCCGCCGGGCCTCACGCTCGACGCTTTCAGAGCCGCACGGGTCCGGGGATGAATCGGGAAGATGGTGGTCCGGCCCGACGCCGCGACGCCCTCGAGGATCGCCTTCAAGTTGGCGATCTGGTCCACGTTGTCGGCCCGATGCACGGTGAGGAGCTGAAAGCCGCGAGGCTCCAGGTGGAGGTCAGCGAGGATGGTGCTGTCGCGGCGCGCGACGTCGAGGTTCTGCTGGAAAGCGTCGAACATCACGTCGCCCACCATCAGGACTCCGTCCGTGATGCCCTCCCGATTGAGGTTGGTGACGGCGGTCTCGGTCGGGCAGAGCAGAAGCGTGCTCAGGTGGTCCGCGACGACCCGGTTCACCTCCTCCGGCATCTTGCGGTCGAAGCTGCGGAGACCCGCCTCGACGTGAGCGACGGGCACGCCCAGCTTGGCCGCCGCGAGCGCGCCCGCCAGCGTCGAGTTGGTGTCGCCGTAGACGAGGAGCCAGTCCGGCCGATAGTCCATGGCGACCGCCTCGATTCCGGACAGCATCGCGCCGGTCTGCGCGCCATGGGGGCCCGAGCCGACCTCGAGGTTGCGATCCGGATCCGGGAGGCCGAGCTGGCGGAAGAAGAGGTCCGACATCGCGTCGTCGTAGTGCTGGCCCGTGTGGAGGAGGAATTCCTTGTGGTGTTGGCGCAAGACGCGCGACACAGGCGCGGCTTTGATGAACTGCGGCCGCGCCCCGACGACTGTCAGAACTTTCATGAGCGGTCGGAGTCTAACAGCGGTTCTCGGGCCCACCCGAGGCCAGACCAAACGGCTCTAGATCCGGGCCTTCGCCACCACTTCCTTGGCCCAATCCACGATTCGGCCGGCCCTCTCGACGCCGTCCCGTGCGTCCTTTGCGCTGGCCCTCCTGGACTCGTATTCCACCGTGTTCTTTCGCGTAAGGAGAGCCCTCAGCTGACGCGCCCGTTCGCGGCCCTCTGGAGCCGCAACCTCTTCGAGCAGATCGGCGGCCCGTCGGTGGTCTGGGTCAGTCGAACGGACACCGGCCAGCGCGATAGTTGCTGCATCGGAACCGCTGATCGCGGCGTGAATTGCGTCTAGAAGAGCGGCATCGTTGCGGCCCGCGTCGAGTCCCGCGCGCGCCTGCTCAATGAATTGAACAGCCTTGTCCAAGTAGAGCTTGGCCTCGCCGCGTCCGACTTGCGTCGTTTTGCCTTTCGCCATCAGTCAGCTGCCTTCGAGGCGGCCAGCACGTCGATACCTTCACGCTCGATCGCCTGCCAAGCTCCCTGTCTGGCTCGGTGCGTCTTGCTCAATTTCTCGAGCGACGGCGAACCCACCAACACGTTTAGTCGTGTCCCGAAGCGTTCATGGACTATCTCGGCGATTTCCTGTGCCGCGGCCTCTACCGCCGGTACGCTCTCGCGGGATGTGACTAGGGCAAGGTCGACGTCGCTCGTAGGCCTCATCGCACCTCGAGCAGCGCTTCCAAAGATTCGTGCCTCTTTGACAGGAAGCCGCCGCGTCTTCAGTTCCCCGGCCACGAGCGAAATCAGTTCCAATTTCAACTTGGGTTCCAACTCGAAGAGCTTGCCGAGTGACTCTGCCAGTGCGTGGTGGCGGTTGACGCGATAGAGGTCGGTTCGCGGTAGCCGCTGCACGGCGACCAGCCCCTGCTCAGCAAGGTCACCCAGTACCTGGTTTGCACGCGGGTGCGAGACGCGAGCGCGCCTTGCCAGGTCACGGCCGCTCCGACCCATGTCCAGGGGAAGCCCGAACAAGGCGCGGAGCAGCTTTACGTGGCTCGCGCTGGCAAAGATGTCGTTTAAGGGCTCGTCTAGGCGCACTGGTAGGCAATATTACCATATGGTAGGAATCGCTACCATCGGGTAACAATGCGGACCTCCCCCGCGATGAGGACCCAGCGGTTCTCGGGCCCACCCGGGTTCCCTAGCATGTGCCCGACATGCCTTCGCAAGACGCGCGCCTGCGCGTCATGTTCCTGACCCATTACTTTCCGCCCGAGGTCGGCGCGCCGCAGACGCGTCTGTTCGAGCTGGCGCAAAGATGCGTTGCGGCCGGCCTCGACGTCACCGTAGTCACCGGCTTTCCGAACTACCCCACCGGGGTCATTCCTGCGGACTACCGCGGCAAGCGGTCGATGGAAGAAAACCTCGACGGCGTCAGGGTGCTCAGGACCTCGGTGTACGCGACCCCCAACCGCGGGTTTGTGAGGCGGATCCTCAACCACCTCTCGTTTGCGCTTTCCAGCCTGACCGCCATCCGCAAGATGGGCCCGACCGACGTCATCTTCGTCGAGTCGCCTCCCCTTCTCATCGGCCTGGCCGCGCTCGCATACAGAAGGTTCAAGCGAGCTCCATTCATCTTCAACGTGAGTGACATCTGGCCCCAGTCCGCGGTCGAGCTGGGCGTCCTCCGCAACCCGCTCGCCATACGGCTCGCCGAGATGCTCGAGCTCCACCTGTACCGACGGGCCGCCAGGGTCAGCGTGGTCACGCCCGGCATGATCGAGAGGCTGGCCGCGCGCGGCGTCCCGCGCGAGAAGCTGTTCTTGCTCACCAACGGGGTCGACACGGCCACGTACAAACCCGCGGATCCGGATCGCGAGCTCGCGGGCCGGCTCGGCTTGGACGGCCACAAGATTTTTCTTTATGCCGGGACCCACGGCCTCGCCCAGGGTCTCGACGTCATCCTCGACGCGGCCAAGCTCACCACCGACGCCGACATCATGTACGTGCTCGCCGGGGAGGGGGCCGAGAAAGAAACCCTCGTGGCCAGGGCGACCGCGGAAGGAATCGCCAACGTGCGGTTCCTCCCCAATCAGCCGAAGTCGACGATGCCGGCGCTTTTGAATCTCGCCTACGCGACGATCATCCCGTTGAGACGCCTCGACCTTTTCAAATCGGCGCTGCCCTCGAAGATGTTCGAATCGATGGCGGTGGGGCGCCCGATCGTGGCCGCGTTGTGGGGCGAGGCCGCCACCCTCATCGACCAGGCCGGATGCGGCCTCGTCGTGGAGCCCGAGGATGCGGGCGCTGTGCGTCAGGCGGTCGAGAAGCTGGCCGCCGACCCGGCGCTCGTGCGGCGGCTCGGCGAGAACGGACGCGCCTATGCGATCCGGAATTTCGAGCGCAAGGACATCGCTGAGCGGTTCGTCGACCTGCTCCGGCTGGTCGCTAGCGCGGGCGCGCCGACCGCGGCCAGAGGCTGAGGACGGACAAGAAGTCCGAAGGGCGGGGGACCAGAAGGTCTCGTGCGCTCAGCGTGGAGTTGCGAATCACCCAGGTCAGATTCACCGCCAGCGTCGCCGTATACGCCACCGATGACGCCGCCGCCGCCCCCGGAAAGCCGTATCGCGGGATGAGTAGGAGGTCCAGCGCCAGCGTCACCACCAATCCCGCGAGAGAAGCCACGAGGTCGACCTGCTGCCGGTTGCGGCCGAGGAGGTAGCTCGAGAGGACCCTCGCCACGCTGAGGGTGACGACGCCGGGAAGCAGCAGCCAGACCGCAGTCACGCTGGGGGCGAATCCAGCCCCGAAGAGGATGCGGATGATCAGCGGAGCCGTCAGGCCGAGCAGGACCGCGGCCGCGAGGCTGACCACGAACACCGTGCGGCTGACGCGGGCGGTGGTGTCGTCGGACTCCTGGGTCTCACCGGCGGCGACCCTGGGCGCCAGGACGGTGGCCGCCGACGTGGAGACGTACCAGATCGTCTCCGCGAGGCTGACCGCGACGGCGTAAAAGCCGACCTGGGTTGCGTTCTTGAAGATGTTGACGAGAAATGTGTCGAGCCTGAAATTCAGATAGTTGGTGATGAAGGCCAGATAGCCCACGATCCCGAAGCGCAGCAGCGAGCGCGAGAGTCCTCGGTCGAATCGAACGTTGAGACGACCGTATCGGGTCAGCCAGAAAATGCCGACGATTGCGGTCGGCACCCAGCTCAGCGACCAGGCCACGACGGCGACCGTCACGCTGCCTGGCACCACCAGCAGGCCCAAGAGGAAGACCACCAACGCGCCCGCGTTGACCAGGTAGAGGCTGTTGAACGCCACGAAGGCCTGCATGCCCTGGGTGAACGACAGACAGAAATAGAAGAAGAGCCCGAGCGGGATCGCCGCCCCGGCGATCAGCACGAGGTTCAACGGCACTCCCGGCAGCGCTACCCTCCCGAAGAGGGCGGTGAATGCGACCAGGACGATCGTCGCCGCCACGCCCAGCAGCAAGGCGAGAGAAATGAGCTGGCCGATCATCTTCTCGACGTCGTACGTGCGGCGGGCGAGGTAATAGATGAGCGCGTTGCCGATTCCGAGGTTCGCGACGAGCACAAGGACCGAGGGCACCAGCAGCGCCAGCGCGTAAATGCCCCGCCCGGTCGGCCCGAGCGCACGGGCCAGGATGACGCCCGCGACGAGCGACAGGATGAAGACGGCGACGCGGCTCGCGAAGGTGATGGTGCTGGCCTGCAGCAAGCCCATGCCGCGCCCGCCTTCTGAGCTCATTCAGTCAGAATCGCGGCGTAGTGCTGAAGCGGACGTTCGATGTAGCGGGCGCGCTGATCGGACTTGTCGTGACCTCACCGTTCGTCCTTCTCGCGGCTTTGGCGGTCAAGCTCGAGTCGCCAGGACCCGCCTTTTATCGAGGCGCGCGAGTGGGCCTCGACGGCCGGCCCTTCAACGTCATCAAGCTCCGGTCCATGAGGGTCGGCGCCGACCGCGAGGGACCCTCGGTGACGGTGGCGGCCGATCCACGCGTGACCAGGGTGGGCCGCATTCTGCGACGCTCCAAGGTGGACGAGCTCCCGCAGCTGATCAATGTCGTCCGAGGTGACATGAGCCTGGTCGGACCCCGCCCGGAGCATCCGGATTACGTCAGGCTCTTCACGCCTGAGCAGAAGGCGGTGCTGTCGGTGAGGCCCGGCATCACCGGGCCCGCGGCGATCGCGTACATCGACGAAGAGGCCTTGTTGAGCGGGGACCACGCCCAGACGATATATGAGCGCGACCTCATGCCCCGCAAGCTGGCCCTCGACCTCGATTACATCGCCCGCCACAGCTTCGGCGGAGACCTGCGAATCCTCGGTCGGACCGCTGTGGTGGTGGTTCAGAGGGTGATCGCGAAGCGCCCCTAGACCCGGTGGCGATGGACGATGTCGGTTACCGCCTCGACGACGTCGGCGACGTCCTCGTCGGAATGTGCGGGGCTCAACGGCAGCGAAAGCATCCGGTTGAACTCGCGCTCCGCGATCGGGAAAGACTCCGGCCGGAGGTCGTAGCGCTCGCGATAGTAAGAGAGTTGATGGACCGGGATGAAGTGGACGCTGGAGCCGATGTTGCGTTTGCGCAGCTCCTCGATGAAATCGTCCCGGCCGATGGCAAGCCGGTCCAGGTTCAGGCGCAGCAGGTAGATGTGCCAGGCAGGATCCACATCGGGGCGCACGGTGGGCGTCTCGAGCTCGTCCAGCTGCCCGAGCGCCTCGTCGTACTGCGCCACGATCGCGCGGCGGCGGCTCTGCATGTCGTCGAGGCGGCGCAGTTGATGAAGCCCAAGCGCGGCCTGGATGTCGGGCATGTTGTATTTGAATCCCGGCAGGACGACGTCGTAGCGCCATGACCCGTCCGACGTGTAGCGCTTGTAGGCGTCGCGACTCATCCCATGGAGACCCCATACGCGCGCGTCGTCGATCAGAGCGGGCGGGCCGGTCAGCATGCCGCCTTCGCCGGTCGTGAGGTTCTTGGTCGCATAGAACGAGAAGGCCACGAGGTTGGGGAGGTCGAATCCGGGCTCGGGCGTTCCGATCATTCGACCGCCGATCACAGCGGGCAGCGAGTGAGCGGCGTCTTCGATCACGGCCAGGTTGTGCCTGCGCGCGATGTCGTAGATGGCGGGCATGTCGCACGGGTGGCCGTAAAGATGGACCGGCATGATCGCCTTGACCCCCGGCGTGCGCCGCACCGCGGCCTCGATCTGTTCGGGGTCGATGTTGAGGGTGTCGGGCTCGATGTCGACCAGCACCGGCCTGGCGCGCCGGTGCTCGATCACGTGGATCGAGGAGCAGAAAGTCATGGTGGTGGCCACCACCGCATCGCCCTCGCCGATCCCCAAAACGGCCAGGGCGACATGCAGGGCCGAGGTGGCGGAGTTGAGGGCAAGCGCGGCGGGCGCGCCGACAGACCGCGCGAATTCCGACTCGAAGCGCGCCGCCCTGGGCCCGGTCGTGATCCACCCCTCGCGCAGGGCCTGCACGACTTCGTCGATGTCTTCGGTGGCGATCATCGGAGGCGCGAAGGACAAGAACTCAGACCGCATCCGAGGCTTCCTTCACGAGCAGTCCCAGCAGGTGGCTCCGCATCGGGGGTATCGAGGCCAGCAACGGGTAGCCCGCGGCGGTCAGCGGGCCGAGGCGTCGCGCCAGGGGCGGAGCCACGGTCACGGTGTGCAGCTCGCCCCGAAAACCTGGGAACAGCTCGCGCACGCGTGCGGCCCCGACGCCCCGCACATTCCGATTAGCCGGGCTGTCGTATCGGAAGTCGTACCAGAGCAGACCGCCGCCGGGCCGCAGTACGCGCCCGACCTCGGACGCCACGTTGCGCGCCATCGTCGCGTCGAGGATCGAAGTGAAGACGGTGAAGGCGAGGACCAGGTCGAAGCTGCCGTCCGCAAACTCGAGGTGCTCGGCGTTGCCGACTCGAAAGTCGAGCTCGGGATACGCCTTGCGGGCGGCGTCGATTCGTTCCGGTAGGAGGTCGACCCCGACCAATCGCGACGCCGAGGCGCCCAGGTCTAGAAGGTACGCGAGCTCGCCGCCACCGCCACAACCGACCTCGAGCACCCTTCGATCGGCCAGCGGCAGCCAGCCCTGGCGCTCGAGGAGCCGGCCCATAAGATCGCGGCGCTCGGCGAGGATCGCGCGGTTGCCGCGGTTGCGAAGGTCCCACCGCGAGCCGCCACGCCTTCGCGCCTGGTCGCGGTAAACGCTGGTGATGCGCTCGGCCTCGCTCATCGGGAGGTGCCGGCTTCGAGCTCTGAGGGCTCGGCGGCGGGAAGGTCGTATTCGCGGGCGCAGTTGGGGCACACATAGTGAGTGGCGCCATGCCTTGTGAGCTTGTGGCCGCAGTCGCACGCGAACCCGTGTATGCGGGCCGGGTTGCCGTAGACCACACCGCGGTCAGCCACGTCGTGGCTGACCACCGACCCTGCACCGACCAACGCCATGCGACCGATGTTGAGCCCCGGCAGCACGACCGCGCCCCCGCCGACCGCAGCGCCGAACCGAACCGTGCCCTTGCTGAAGACCCAGTCCGAGTCAGCCTTGAGCGACCCATCGGCATTGATGGCACGCGGATGCTTGTCGTTGAGCAGCATCACGCCCGGGCCGAGGAAGACGCCGTCCTCGAGGTCGAACCCATGGAAAACGAAAACGCCGTTCTGCAGCTTGCAGTTGTTTCCGATCCGCACATCCTTATCTATGTAGACGCCCTTGCCGAGGACGCAGTTGCTCCCGATCACGGCGCCCTCACGCACCTGCGCCTGGTGCCAGATGCGGGTCCCAGCGCCGACTTTGGCTTTGGCCGAGACCTCGGCGGTGGCATGGATGAAGGGCGAATCGGAAGGCATTCGATAATCATGCTGCAGCATGCTGATTTCCGTCGTCGTGCCCACGCGTGACCGGCCCCAGGACCTCCAGAAGCTGCTCGCAAGCCTTCTCCAGCAGACTCGTCCTCCCGACGAGCTCATCGTGGTCGACCAGAGCAAGGGGGGCGAGTCGCATGCGCTCGCGAAAGAATCGATGGGCACGCAGCTGTGGGGGCGATGCAGATACGTGCACAACAGCTCGATCCGAGGTGTCTCGGCGGCGCGGAATGTCGGCATTCGGGCTACTGATGCCGACGTCGTCATCTTCCTCGATGACGATGTAGTGCTGACGGCCGATTGCCTCGAAGCCATGGAGTCGGCCTTCGTCGCCAACCCTGACTACGCGGGCATCGGGGGAGTCGAGCTCCAGATGGAGCACAGCGCGCTCTCCTACATCCTCTACTACGACCTTTTCTTCGTCGGACCGTTTCGAGACCGCAAGTACCGCATCAGCAGGAACTGGCGGCGCCTTCAAGGCATCCAGCCCGTCACCGGTCTCAAGACCTGCCTGGCGGGCTTCCGGCGAGAGTTTCTGGCCCGGCATCGATTCGACGAGAGGTGGCGCTCGGCCCTCCTCGAGGACATCGATCTCTGCTGGGAGGTGCGCGGCGAGAAGAAGGAAAAGTTCGGGATCTGGCCGCGGGCATCGGCGTGGCACAACTTCTCAGAGGCCCGGTCGAGTGGCGGGGCTCGTTACCAGGCCGCTGCGGCCGCCTGGATCTTTTTCATGCGCAAGCACGTGCTCACGAACTGGCCTCTGATGCCCGCGTTCGCCTGGCTGTCAGTGGGCTTGTTCATCAACGCCGCGCGCAGGAGCATGACCAGCCGCTCCATCGCCCCCGTCGCGGGCTTGATCCGCGGCTGGAGGTCGCTGTTCGATGCGTCATTGGCGCTGCCATACATCGATATGTCGGCCGATCGGGTTGCCGGCGCGGCTATCGATCCTGGATTGGGCGAGCCTGGCTGCGCAGCTTGCCTTCGGGCGGCGGCGCCGGGCCCTGCTCCTCGGCAGCTTTAGGCGCTGACTGGACGGCTTTCTTGAGCGCCCGAGCCAGGTCGTCGGGCCTGCCCTCGCGTGCTAGCGTCTCCAGCCGCTCGACGGTCCACGCGAGATCCTCCTGGCTGCCCAGTATCGGCGACACGACTTCACGGATCACCGGGTGGGCGGTCGGGCGCCATGCCTCGTCCGGGCCGAGGAGCTCTTCGGTCATTCGCTCGCAGGCCGGTATACACGATTTCGATGTCGGTGCCGGGCCTCAGCCCGCGAGAGCGGATCAGGTCGTTGGCCAGGTCCAGGATCCTGATCGGCTCGCCCATGTCGAGCATGTAGAGGTGGCTGGGGCTACTCATCGACACAGTGCTCAACACGAGCGATGCAGCTTCTCGGATCGTCATCATGTACCGCGACACATCCGGGTGGGTGATCGTGACCGGCCCCCCCACCTCGATCTGGCGCTCGAAGAGCGGGACCACGCTCCCGCGGCTTCCGACCACATTGCCGAACCGGACCGCCCAGCAGCTCATCGGCCCTCGATACGCCAGCACCACCTGCTCGCACAGCCGCTTGGTGCAGCCCATCACCGAGTGCTTGGTGGCCGCTTTGTCCGTCGAGATCAAGATGAATCGCTTGACGCCGGCCGCATCGGCGCAGCGCAGCGTGTTCGACGTTCCGATCACGTTGGTGAGCACCGCCTGGATCGGATGCGACTCGAGCATGGGCACGTGCTTGTACGCAGCGGCGTGGAAGACGATGTCGGGTCTCTCGTCTGAAAACACGCCCAGCAGGAGTTCGCGGTCGACGATCGAAACTAGCGCCTCACGCAAATCGATGGTGGCGCCGACCCGCAGCTCCTCAGCAATGTCGAACAGGCCGCTTTCGTTCGTGTCGACGAGCACGAGCCGGCGCGGACCCATGCCCGCGAGCAGGCGGCACAACTCGGATCCGATCGACCCTGCGGCCCCGGTTACGAGCACGGTCCGGCCTTTGATCTCGCTGCTTGCGAGCGCTAGGTCGATCTCGCGCTGGTCGCGGCCGACCAGGTCGTCGGCTGACAGCTGCCGCAGTCGCGATCCCGCGCTGGGCCGCGGAAACCATTCATCAGCGGTCGGCACGATGAAGACCGGCAGCTGAGCCGCCAGGCACTGCGCGTAGAGGTCCCGCTCGTGGGCGCGATCGGATTTGCGCGTGTGCACGAAAGCCACGCCCTGCGCATCGGTCGCCTTGATCCACCGCGCGAGGTGATCCGCGGTGCCCAGGACTGGAATCCCCATCACGGTGAGCCCGACGTCGGCAGGTCCGGTCGTGACCACCGCGACTGGGACCCAGTCGGGGCCGGGGTGCTGAAGCAGAGCCCTGACCGTGTCGTAACCGCTGGCGTCGGGGATGACGACAAGCAGCCGGTTGCCCGTGGGTCGCGCCGCGGAACGCAGCCGTGGCAGCAGGCGCACCAACCCGATGGCGATCACCACCGCGGGGGCGGCCAGCACCGGGGCCAGCACCCGGAACGGCCGGTAGCCGTCAGGGAAGAGCAGGTTGACGATGGTGATCAGGAGCGAGGCCTCGACGACGGCGAGCCCCACCGCAAAAGCGTCACTGAGTCCGGCGACCGACCACACACGGCCGTAGAGACGGAATCGAGCCTCGCCCGCGCCCATCGCCGCGGCGACGATGACCAGCCCAACGAGCGGGTACCAAACGGGCGCAAACGTGGCGCTCGGATGCCCGTATCCGGACTGCTCCACCGCCTCGATGATCAGCCAGAACACCACCACCTCGAGGAGGTAGGTGGGGCCGTATCGCGCGAGACCCTTGGCGTAGTGCGAAATGCGTCGTCTCACAGGTGTGGGCATGCGGGAATCATTGCCAGCGTAGCCGACGGGCACATGATCTGAGCGAGCGAGGCCCCCTCGAATGGGCGCGGGGTCAACCGGTATCCTGCACGCGATGGCCGGCGACCGAGGCACCAAGGACGAAATCGTGGCCGTCGTCGGGTTGGGCAAGATCGGCCTGCCGCTCGCGGCGCAATACGCGGCCAAGGGCATGTCGGTGATCGGCTGCGACGTCAGGCCCGAGGTGATCGACGCGGTCAACGCCGGACGTTCCCACATCCTGGAGGAGCCGGGGCTGGCGGAAGCTGTGGCAGCGGCCGTGGCAGACGGCCGGTTGCGGGCGACCCTCGACACCATCGCCGCGGTGGCGGGCGCCAACACTGTCGTGTTGATCGTGCCTCTGCTCACCGACCGCGACCACAACATCGACTTCGGCCAGCTGGACGCGGCCGCCGGGGCCATCGGCGGCGGCCTGCATCGGGGCTGCCTGGTCCTCTGTGAAACCACTGTGCCCGTAGGCACCACCCGCAACCGCTTGGCTCCGATCCTCGAGGAGCGTTCGGGCCTGCGCGCCGGCGACGACTTCCATCTGGCCTTCAGCCCAGAGCGCCTTTACGCAGGCCGCATCTTCGACGACCTGAAGCGCTACCCGAAGATCGTGGGCGGGGTCGATGCGGCCAGCGCGGACAGGGCTGTTGAGTTCTACCGTCACGTGCTGGACGCGGAGGTGTGGCCGGTGGAAAACGCTGAGACCGCCGAGTTCGCAAAGCTCGCCGAGACGACCTATCGCGACGTCAACATCGCCCTGGCCAACGAGCTGGCTCTTTACGGCGCCGCCCGAAACGTGAACGTGCCGCAGGCTTTCAAGGCCGCCAACTCACAGCCTTATTCGCACCTGCACCGACCCGGCGTCGGGGTCGGCGGCCACTGCATCCCCGTCTACCCGCATTTCTTGCTGGCGGACGCGTCGAAGAGCGAGCTTGCGCTCGCGCGCAGCAGCCGGGAAATCAACGATGGCATGGCCGGCCTTGCGATCGAGGCGCTCGCCGCGGCGCTCGGAGGCCTCGCGGGGCGCCGGGTCCTGGTGCTGGGAGCGGCCTATCGCGAGGACGTGAAGGAGCTGGCGTTCTCGTCAGCGATTCCACTGGTCGAGCTTCTGCAAAGAAAGGGCGCCGAGGTGTTGCTTCACGATCCCCTGTTCAGCCCCGCGGAGCTGGCCGGATTCGAAGCGCGCATCGCCGACCTGGAGTCAGCGGAACCGCTGTCGGTCGATGCGGTCATCGTGCAGGCTTTCCATGACGACTATCGTCGCCTTGACTGGTCCCGTTTTCGCGGCCTGAAAGTCGTGTTCGACGGCCGAGGCTCGATCGATCCAGAGCAGGTCCGCCGAGCGGGAGCCGACTACCTTGCGGTGGGCGTCGCAGGAACAGCAGCCAGGCGACATGTCTGATTTGAGCTCGGGGTCGGTCCTCGTCACAGGGGGCGCGGGCTTCATCGGGTCGCACGTGGCCAGGCGGCTGCTCGACATGGGTTCCCGAGTCCGAGTCTTCGACAACTTCGCCACCGGCCGACGCTCAAACCTCGACGCCATCAAAGAAGCCGAGGTGCACGAAGGCGACGTACGGTCGCGGTCCGACGTGGCGAGTGCCATGCGCGGCATCGATGTGGTCTTTCACCTGGCGGCGCTCCCGTCGGTAGCGCGTTCGTGGATCGATCCGGTCGCGTCGCTCGCGGTCAACGCGCACGGGACCGCCAACGTGGCCGAGGCGGCCGCGGCCAACGGTGTCTCGGCGCTGATCTACTCCTCTTCCTCTTCTATCTACGGTGACCAGGCGGCGGAGAAGAAGTCCGAGGATCTGGAACCCAGGCCGATCTCTCCATATGGCTACTCCAAGCTGCTGGGCGAGATGATCGCCCTGGCGCACGCGCGCGCTCCCCAGGGCATGCGGGTGGTCGCGCTCCGCTACTTCAATGTGTTCGGCGCTCGCCAGGACCCCAACTCTCCGTACGCAGCGGTCATCCCTTTGTTCATCACGCACGCACTTGCCGGCACGCCGGCGACCGTCCATGGCGACGGGACCCAGAGCCGCGACTTCACACACGTCGACAACGTGGTCGATGCCAACCTGCGCGCGATGGACAGCGATGCGTCAGGCGTGGCGATGAACGTCGCCTGCGGCGACAGCCACACCCTGATCGACCTCATCGAGTCGATCTCGGCCCTGAACGGGCGAAAGCTGGAGACGGTCTTCGGCCCGCCCCGCGAGGGTGACATCAAACACTCGCTCGCCGACATCTCGCTGGCCACGGCCAAGATCGGGTACAGACCGAAGGTGACGTTTTCAGAAGGCCTGCGGAGGGTTTTTGCCGACTACCGGTCCGATTAAGCTCGCACGCGTCATTACCCGGATGAACGTCGGCGGACCATCACGTCACGTGACCATCTTGACCACTCGAGGCGGACCGGACTTCGATTCGACGCTTCTCGCCGGCGAGCCTGATGAGCGAGAGGGGTCCCTGGAAGACGAGGCGGTCCAGCGCGGCGCGCGCGTGATTCATGTCTCGAGCCTTCGCCGCAACATCTCGCCACTCGCCGACCTGCGGGCGGGGGTGTGGCTCTACCGATATTTCCGCCGCGAGCGCCCGGCCGTCGTTGCGACCCATCTGGCCAAGGCCGGGACCCTGGGCCGGCTCGCCGCCGCGTTCGCTCGCGTGCCGGTCAGGGTCCATACCTTTCACGGCCACGTCCTTGACGGCTATTTCGGCGGGATCGGCACCTTCTTCTTCCTGAGCATCGAGCGCTTCCTCAGCCGCCGCACCACCCACTTCGTCGCCATCAGCCCCGAGATCGCCGGGGACCTGGACCGGCTTGGGATCGGCCGCGGCAAGACCTCCGTGGTCCGGCTTGGGCTCGAGCTCGAACACCTCGCCGGACACCCTCGCGGCACGCTCCGGCGCGAGCTCGGAATCCCCGGCGAGGCGCCTGTGGTCGGCATCGTTGGCCGCCTCGTGCCGATCAAGGCGCACGACCTTTTCCTTGAAGGAGCCGCACGTGTGGTTAAGAGCGATCCCGACGTGCATTTCATAGTCGTCGGCGACGGCGAGCTATGGGACGAGCTGCACCACCAGGCCTCCACGCGGGGGTTGGACGGCCGCGTGCACTTCACGGGCTGGCGCACCGATCTGGGCGCCGTCTACAGCGACCTCGACATCGTCGTCTGCTGCTCCCGGAACGAGGGCACCCCGGTGTCCTTGATCGAGGCGTGTGCCGCCGGGCGGCCGGTCATCGGGACACGGGTAGGGGGCGTGCCGGATATCATCACGCCAGGCGTGAATGGGCTCCTGGTCCCCAGCGGGGACGCCGCCGCCCTGGCGGCGGCCATCAAGGACCTGATTGCGGATCCAGCCCGCCGCGCAGCCATGGGCGAGGCCGGGCGCCGCCTGGTGCTGGAGCGACACAACGCCGACCGCATGGTGAAGGAACTCGAGGATCTCTACAGAAGTCTTCTGGCCGCGCCCGCGCTGAACCCGAGGCCGGTCTGATGCG
>Ga0209648_10002394_pt1 | contig 15554 bp, 12 predicted proteins | sample GraSoi2013_115cm_FD_185830 | JGI IMG/M metagenome (GOLD analysis project Ga0209648, IMG submission 185830) | Grasslands soil microbial communities from the Angelo Coastal Reserve, California, USA - Sample 9_17_2013_115cm (SPAdes) (version 2) | ecosystem: Environmental > Terrestrial > Soil >...
CCCATCATCGGTGCGATTCTGAACGACTGGGATCCGAGTTCGGGTGTTCCGCCGTCGACCTATCATCCTTACGAGGCGAAGACCTACGATCTGCAAATCTAGAAGCGCGTGACAACATTCGCCAGGATCCAAACGGCAGGCACACTCGCCTGCGCCATCCGAGTCTTCCAGACTCATTAGCGGGTACCGGTGAGAATCAATCTACTATTGTCAAGGATAACGAAATGTCTCGGCGTGGTAACAGACGATGCCGGGAAAACACCGGCCCTGGGGCTGCGCCTGAATTTCGCGTGGACCTTTGCGGGTAATGTCGTATATGGCGCGTCCCAGTGGTTCGTGCTCGTCGAACTTGCCAAACTGGGCAGCCCGGAGCTGGTAGGCCGGTTCTCCTTGGGACTGGCGGTTACGGCTCCCTTATTCATATTCACCAATCTGCAGTTGCGGTCCATTCAGGCCACTGACGTACATGGCGAATATGAGTTTGCAGATTATCTCGGACTGCGGCTATTGGGCAATCTGGTGGCTTTGCTGGGAGTAGCGGTAGTGGTGGGCGTAACGGGGTTCACCCTGGAGACGACTGGCGTGGTGCTGGCCATTGCGGCGGCCAAAGCATTCGAAGCGGTGAGCGACATTATCTACGGCCTGATGCAACACCGGGAGCGCATGGACCGCGTCGCAATCTCGCTCATGTTCAAGGGACTGGTCTCCGTGATCGCCGTGGGAGCCGCTATGATAGCCGCTCGCAGCGCTGCATGGGCGGCCCTGGCTATGGCAGTTGGATGGCTGATAGTGCTGATCGTGTATGATCTTCCCAACGCCTGGGCAATGCTGAGTTCGCGCCGGAAGCCGGGACCGCCCATTCGCCCGCGGTGGTCGGGCAGGCTGCTGCTGAAGCTTACCGTATTCTCCGCTCCGCTGGGACTTTCGATGCTCCTGACGACTGTCAATCTGAATGTTCCGCGATATTTCATCGAAGGTTATCTCGGTCCACGGGAACTTGGCATTTTTACCGCGATGGCATACATCGTGGTGGCGGGGACCACGATTGTCACCGCGCTCGGCCAGGCGGCCACGCCGAAAATGGCGGAATATTACGGCAACGGTCAGCGGGCCGCCTTTCAGTTGCTGCTGTGGAAACTCGTCACGATTGGAGCGGCAATCGGCCTAGTTACCGTCGCAGCATCCCTCTGGTTTGGGCGGCAATTATTGACGGTCATGTACCGGCCCGAGTACGCTAGCCGCAACGATGTTTTCGTTTGGCTGGCGGCCGCGGGCGGCGTGGGATATATCGCCAGTTTTCTGGGATACGGAATTACCGCAACGCGCGCATTCCGGCGCTTTGTGGTGCCATCCCTCTTCACGACCGCCCTGGCCATCGCGTCCGGTTTTCTGATACCGCGTTTTGGCTTGACAGGGGCAGCATGGAGCACAGCGGTAGTGAACCTTGGCGCTTGCGCCGCTGCCGTAGTTATCCTGCGGTCGGTGATCGGGACTGAGCCACTACGTTAATTGCGATGCACGCCGCAGGACCTATCGAATCGCCTACACTCGCGCGCCAGCCGAAGGCAGTTACGGTTGCGCCCGTGCGGATTCTGCACGTCGTGGGCGGGATGGAGCGAGGCGGAATCGAGACGTGGCTCATGCACGCGCTACGCAGGGTGGACCGCCGGGAATTCCAAATGGATTTTCTGTCCCACACGCCGCGCGCCTGCGCCTTCGATCGCGATATCAGCGCTCTCGGCTCGACGGTAATCACGGGGCCGAATCCACACCAGCCGTGGCGGTACGGGCGCGACTTCAAGAGAATTTTGCAAGACTACGGTCCCTATGACGTGATCCATTGCCACGTGCATCACTTCAATGGCTACGTGTTAAAACTGGCAGCCGCTGCCGGCGTGCCGCACCGGTTTGCCCACAGTCATAACGACACCAAAGAGCGGGACGTGCGCGCGACTGCCGCGCGGCGTTTCTATATGGCCATGATGAGGCGATTGATCAACCGGTACGCTACGCGCCGAATCGGCGCCAGTGGGCGCGCCGGGGCCGCTCTGTTCGGAGATTCGTGGCAGTCGGACAGCCGATCGACAACCATTTTTTACTCGATTGACCTGCGGCCGTTCTGCTCTTCGCTCGAACCTCAGACTGTGCGCGCAGAACTGGGCATCGCCCCGGGCGCATTTGTAATCGGTCACGCCGGCCGGTTCGTACCGCAAAAGAACCACTCCTTCCTCTTGCGCATCTTCGCCGAGGTCGCGCGATGCGAACCGGCGGCGGTCCTGCTGCTTTTGGGGACGGGGCCTCTCCGGGAAGCCATCGCCAGCGAGGCCCGTGAGCTGGGCATTGCGGACCAAATTGTTTTCGGCGGTGTGCGCGCTGACGTTCCACGCCTGATGTGCGCGGCCATGGACTTGTTCTTACTGCCATCTCTCCACGAAGGTCTTCCGGTGGTATTGCTGGAAGCCCAGGCTGCTGGGCTCACCTGCGTGATCTCGGACGTGATTGCCGAGGAGTCCGACGCCGTGAGGCCACTTGTACAGCGCCTGCCGCTGCGCGATCGCCCGGAGGAGTGGGCCGCGGCAGTTCTCCGGATGCGAGGACACCGGCCGGAAGTGTCACCGGCTGAGGCGCTCGCGATTATGACCCGCAGCCGGTTCAATGTGGACAACGCCATTCGGGAACTGGAGGCGCTATATCGTGGCTAATGCAGCTACCGCACTGCCGGGCCGAGTTGCATGCATGGAGTCGCGGGAGAACGCGCTCGAAATCTTACTGCTGTCCTTTCTTCCGGTGTTTGTCATCGCCGCGGGATTCGCGGCATTTTCGTCGCGGTGCGCGCACTGGTTCCTGATTCCGCTAATATTCTGCGGGACGCTCACGAGCATGGACGCCTTGGAGTGGTTGCGCGGCCGGCTCGATCTGATGGATCCGATCGGGCTAATGGGCGTGGTAGGATTCCATTTCTTTTTTCTGGCTCCTTTGCTGCACGTTGCCTGGGATTACTGGATGGGCTCCACCGCGCCGCCCGCCGATTGGCGGGACTGGCTCGGCGCAATGGCCGTATTGAATGCGATCAGCCTGGTCGCCTATCGGTTTGCGAGCCGCATTCCCTCCTACGCGTTTCGCAGGAAACCAAAGTTTGGTTGGAAACTGAGCCGGAGCCGGTTCACGCTGGTTGCGTTCTTGCTGCTAGCGGTCTCCTGTGGGGCGCAACTCGGCGTCTACGCGCATTTTGGCGGGCTGAGCGGCTACATTGAAACCTTTCGCGCGCATCCGGAGGCGTTCCGGGGATGGGGTTGGCTCTTCGTGATATCCGAGACTTTCCCGCTGATGGCGCTGATGGCCTTTGTGGTTTACGTGCGGCGCCGTGGGCGGGTGGTTTGGAGCAATACGAAGACGGTAGCGCTTCTGCTCGCCTTTTTCGTTTTGCAGTTGATGTTCGGGGGTCTTCGGGGTAGTCGAAGTAATACCGTTTGGGCCTTGTTTTGCGCGCTTGGGATGATTCACTTCTGGGTGCGGCCCATCCGACGGAGCCTGGTGTATATGGGAGTGGTCTTTCTGGTCGCGTTCCTTTATGCCTACGGGTTTTATAAGGAGTATCACGGCGCCGCAAACCTAACCCAGACGCTGCAGACCGCCAAGAAGCACGACCGGTCATTGGCCGCCGCCGTATTGGGCGATCTGGGCCGGGCCGATATACAGGCTTTTGTCCTTTACCGCCTCCTCGCGACCGATAGCGATTATGAATTGGAGTGGGGACGGACATATCTCGGGGCTCCGGCTTTGCTGGTGCCGCGCTCGATCTGGCCGGACCGTCCCCCCACGACAGTAAAGGCAGGAACGGAGATTCAGCATTACGTCGGATCGTACGCGCCCAATCAATTCGAGTCCTCGCGTGTTTACGGCCTGTCAGGTGAGGCCATGCTCAATTTCGGGCCGTTGATGGTTCCCGTCGCTTTTTTCATTCTAGGCCTTGTGGTCCGGCGGGTGCGCAATTTCCTCGCCAGCGCCGCTCCACTCGACAGCAGAATGCTCGTGGCGCCGCTTCTCGTCGAAATCTGTATCTGGCTTCTCATCGGGGATTCCTCCCTGATCATGTTCTCTATTCTGAAACAGGCGCTGATGCCCTGCTTGGTCGTAGTCGCGGCCTCGCGGAGGGTGGTGGAGGCATGATTATCAAAGATGCCACGACGGAACGTGTTGCGATCATTTCTGCGGAAGCGACTGGCGTAAACCCATAAACCGCATAGCAGGTCCCATGTACGCAAAAGTCTTCAAGAGAATGTTCGACCTCACCTGTGCTATCCCGGCGCTTATATTGCTGGCGCCGGCGATGGCAGCGATCGCCCTCGCCGTGAGGATAACTATGGGCACGCCTGTTCTGTACCGGCAAGCACGGCCTGGCTGGCGCGAGCGGTCTTTCATCTTGGTGAAGTTCCGGACCATGCTGCCCGAAATCGCTGCAAATGGGCGTGTTCTGTGCGATACCGAGCGACTGACGCCACTGGGAGTATTTCTGCGCGCGACAAGTCTTGACGAATTACCGGAGTTGTGGAACATCGTGCGCGGGGATATGAGTCTCGTGGGACCACGACCTCTGCTGGAGCGTTATCTGCCTTTTTACAGCTCCCGGGAGCGGCTCCGCCACGATGTCCGCCCGGGGCTTACCGGATGGGCGCAGATCAACGGGCGCAACGATCTGGACTGGGACACGAGATTGGCGCTGGACGTGTGGTACGTCGAGCGCCTGTCGTTCACTCTCGACCTGCAGGCCATTCTCAAAACGATAACCGCCGTCGCGTTCCGGCGCGGCGTCCAGGTGGATCCAGGGCTCGAATCGTCCCTCGATGCTGTTCGGCAGACCGCCATCGTGGGTGCGCCTGCAGACGCCCAATAGGCGTTTTCGATAACCAAAAATCCCGACACCCTGAGGAGAAACAATGGAACGTGCGCTTATTCTTGACGTCAGCGATCCGGCTTGGGACGCATGGATCAAACGCGCGCCGCACGATGTATATCATAAGGCGGCATATCATCGCTTCTCACAGGAGCGGGGAGAAGGGACCGCTGTTCTAGCTGTCTGCGGCACGCCAGAGCGGTTCCTGGCTTGGCCCTATTTGCTGCGTCGAATCGACGCCCAGGCATCCGGCTCTCGTTTTCTTAACGACATCACCGCAGTCTACGGATACACCGGTCCGGTCGCTCTCGGCTGCGAGCCTGGTGACGCTTTTGTAAAGAGCGCCATCGCCGGAATACAGGAAGCATGGCGCAGCCAGAACGCCATCAGCGCATTTGCCCGTTTCCATCCGTTACTGGAAAGCCACCGTTGGCTCTCGGACACGATTGGGTGCGACGGTGTCACCGGCAATGGCCAGACAGTTTCGGTGGACGCCCGCATCTCCGACGAGGAGACCCTTCGAACATACACCAGAATACTCCGGCAGGAAATCGCTGCCGCGCGGAAGACGGGGCTGCGAACCGAAGTCGATGAGACGTGGAGCAGCCTCCATGAGTTCATGCGTTTGTACCGGCAGACCATGGTCCGGAACAGGGCGCCCGCCTCGTACCATTTTTCGGAGGAGTACATCTTAAATCTAAAGCTGAGGCTGGGACCGCATGCGATCCTGCTGAATACGACGCTGAATGGACGCATCGTGCTGGCATGCATATGGCTGGCATACCGAAACTGGATGCATGCGCACCTGGAAGGCGCGGACGAGAACTACCTTCGCTATTCGCCGTTCAAGGTGATGATCGATGACGTCCGCCGTTGGGCTGGTGATCGGGGGTACAACGCGCTCCACCTCGGTGGAGGGCGCGGCGGCAAAGAGGATTCGCTATTCAAATTCAAAGCGCGTTTCTCGCGTCTACATCATTCCTTTTGCACCGGGCGCTTTATACTTGACGAGCGGGCTTACAACGAGCTCTGCGAAGTGAGGCGCCGCCGCGCAGCGGAATCGGGAATGCTGTTCGAGCCTGATGATTTTTTTCCCGCTTACCGAGCGCTCCTGGCGGAAAACCGCTGCGAGCCAGGCACTCTGCCTCGCGACTATATACCAGCGACTCCCGAAGCATTGCCGTATGATCGGCGAGCATTCTTGAAATAGGGGTCGCAGCGGCTAATCGCATTCGACAAGTTTCACGTTCGAACTCCCGCCCTCGAAAAGCAGATTAAAACGTTCCGGTCTATTTATACCTGTGAAAGTCACAATCGCCCTGGATCATCGCTTTTCCCGAACGCCCGACGGCTCTGTGTGGACACGAACTTTCTTCGGTCCCTCATTTTGGGACCGCTATCTGGGGGTGTTTGATCGCGTCGAGATCGTCGGGCGGGTCCGCGAGGTAAAGGCCCCTGAGAATGGATGGCAGCGCGTCGACAACAGGCGTGTGTCCGTGGTCGGAATTCCAAATTACATCGGACCGTGGCAATTCTTGATTCGGATGAGAAAGATTCGCAGAGCGGCCAGCGAGAGTCTTATCAATCCAGAAGCAGTGATCTTGCGCGTAAGTTCTGCCGTCGCCGGATGTCTCGAGCCGGTATTGCGCCGCACTGGCCATCCTTATGGTTTAGAGGTGGTGGCCGATCCGTATGACGCTTTGGCGCCGGGCGCTGTACGGCATCCGCTCCGGCCTCTCCTCCGCTGGTGGTTTCCGAGGCAGCTCCGGCATCTTTGCGGCAATGCAGCCGCAGTTTCCTATGTGACGCGAGCTGCTCTGCAGAGACGGTATCCGCCATCATCGAAGGCTTACACGACAAACTACTCCAGCGTCGAGTTACGGGACGACGCCTTCTTTTCCGAACCACGCCTGTATAAACCGGATCTAACCGCGTTTAGTCTGATTTTTGTCGGGACATTGGAGGAGTTATACAAAGCCCCCGATGTCCTGATCGGGTCGGTGGCGGCATGCGTACACGACGGCCTCGACATAACCCTTAAGGTGATCGGAGGAGGGCGGGCCAGAAGCGTGCTGGAGGCCCGAACGGCAGCGCTTAACATCTCCGATCGCGTCATATTTTTGGGTGAGCTACCGAGCGGAGCCAGGATTCGTTCAGAGCTGGACAACGCGGATCTGTTCATTCTCCCATCGCGACAAGAAGGGCTTCCCAGGGCGATGATCGAGGCCATGGCTAGGGCTTTGCCCTGCATCGGATCTACAGTCGGCGGGATTCCGGAACTTCTCGGTCCAGAGGAAATGGCGCCACCGGGAGACCCCGCGGCCCTGACGCAAAAGATTAGGGATGTATTGGGCGATCCCAGCCGAATGACTCGCCTATCAGCTCAAAACCTGGCGAAAGCGTTGGAGTATCGGGAAGAGCTGCTACAAGCAAAGCGTTTGCGTTTCTATCGCGAGGTGCAGTCGAGGACGGCAGCGTGGCTCTCGGGCGCAGCGGTGCGCCGGTCAAGGCCTGTTAAGGCGATTGCAGATTAAGCATAGAAAGTTTAAGGGGTGATGACGTGTCACATGCGCTAGTTACCGGCGGTGCAGGTTTCATCGGTAGCCACCTGGTAGGGCGGCTGCTGCGGGACGGCTGGCAGGTGACTGCTCTCGATAACTTCGATCCGTTTTATTCGCCGGCCATCAAGCGGGAGAACATCGCCCAGTTTAGCCGCGATCACAGATTCAAAGTACTCACCGTCGATATCCGGGACTTTGCGAGTCTTCGCGCTGCCTTGACCAATCACTACGATGTCGTTTTCCATCTGGCTGCTAAAGCGGGTGTACGGCCATCCATTGAAGATCCAATTGCCTACCAGGAAGTCAATGTGGGTGGAACCCAGAATTTGCTGGAACTGACCCGAAGCCGAAACTGGCCGCGATTCGTGTTTGCTTCATCAAGCAGCGTATACGGGGTAAATCCGCGCGTACCCTGGAGGGAAGACGATGCGGAACTTATGCCAATCAGTCCGTACGCCAGCACGAAGCTTAGTGGAGAGTTCCTAGGTCATGTCTATAGCCACCTGTTTGGCATCAGCTTCATAGCGCTGCGTTTTTTCACCGTGTATGGGCCGCGGCAAAGGCCGGATCTCGCCATTCACAAGTTCGCGCGCTCGCTTTTGCACGATCAGGTCATACCCATATTCGGAGACGGCAGTTCTAGCCGGGACTACACGTATGTCGATGACATTGTGGATGGGATCCTGGCCGCGGCATGTTACAAGGCCTCGCGATTCGAGATCGTCAACCTGGGAAATAACCAGGGTGTTGCGCTCCGCGACATGGTGGAGGATCTCGGGACAGTTCTGCAGATGAAGCCGAGAGTGGTATTCCTTCCCGATCAGCCCGGGGATGTTCCGCAAACGCGAGCAGATATCTCCAAAGCTCACAAGCTTTTTGGTTACAAACCGCAGATATCTTTTCGCAGTGGGCTAGACAGATTCGCCAGTTGGCTGAAACAACATGATTTTTCCACCGAGCCGGTTCACGTCAACGGAAAAAAAGCCAGCGCCCTGAGCGTTTGAACTTACGTCCGCCACGAGGGATCAAAACAGATGCGCCTACTGCTTGCCGCAACAATCGCTGAGACCTTGCGGGGGTTCTTTCTCCCGTTCGCTCAACATTTTCGGGCCAGGGGTTGGCGCGTAGACGGTCTCGCTAAAGGCATATCAAGCTGTCCCGAATGCCGGACCGCATTCGATCACGTTATGGATATCGATTGGTCTCGCAAGCCGCAGGATCCCAGGAATCTGCTAAGCGCGCCGAGCCTCATCCGCAAAATAGTCCAGGAAGGAGGCTACGAAGTCGTTCACGTGAGCACCCCGGTGGCGTCCTTCGTGACTAGGTTTGCGCTCCGCAACCTGAGAAAAAAGAGCGGGGTGAAGCTCGTTTACACAGCCCACGGCTTTCTCTTCTATGAAGGCGGATCCTGGTGGAGAAACTCGGTTCACCTAACGTTAGAGCGCCTCGCGGCGCGCTGGACAGATTATCTGACGGTGATGAACACCGACGACCTACGGATGGCGAGGCGTCATGAGCTGTTCCCACCGGACCGAGTAATTTACATACCGGGAGTGGGAATTGATCGGGCAATATACTCCCCGGCGGCCATTTCGCCTGACGCAGTGAGCGGGCTGCGCGATAATCTCGGCCTTTCGGCCGAACAGCCCTTGCTTTTGATGGTCGCCGAGTTCATACCGCGAAAGCGTCACGCCGACGTATTGAAAGCATTTTCATTGTTGGGCAATCGATCGGCCCGGATCGCATTCGCCGGAGATGGTCCTTTGTTGCAGCCCATGAAAGAGCTCGCTGCTAAGTTGCGGATTAGCGACCGGACAATTTTTTTGGGCGAGCGCCGCGACATACGGGAATGTATCCGGGCTTCTGCCGCCACGATCCTTCCTTCAGACCGCGAGGGGCTTCCCAGGTCCATCATGGAATCGATGTCGTTGTGCGTTCCGGTTATAGGAAGTAATATCCGCGGAAATAAAGACTTGCTGGGCGGCGGCGGCGGGTTGCTGGTCCCCGTTGGAGACGTCGAGGGACTGGCCGCCGCGATGAGTTGGATTGCGAACCATCGGCCTGAAGCTAGGGCGATGGGTGAAATTGGCCGCCAGCGTCTGGCCAGATTTGATCTAAACTCCATTCTAAAAATGCATGAGGAATTATATGAAAAGGCTGCCGGCCTTAAGCTCGACAGCCGGCGCGCTCCCCTCGCAGCCGAACAAGGATCAATGTTTGAAAAGCTTATTCCTCAAAACGAACGATATCGCGCGGGCATGTCACGGGAAGATTAAACCTTTCAAGCCCACGCGTTGATTACAACAAGCCGCCGTCAAAAAACGAGACTCATATGACACCCTCAACGGCCCTGATCGAACCGGCCAAGCCAACACTTAAGTGCAGCGGCCGGGTGCAGGCGATGCTGGAATGTGTGCGCTGCTACGCTGCTCTAAAGGTCGGGGAGGGTCGATGCGACTGCTCGCAATGCGACGCATCATACCCGGTCTGCGACGGGATCCCCGTCCTGATCGATAATTCAACGAGTCTCTTTCAGACGAATGACTTCACAGAGCGCAAGGCTACCTTTTTCCGCCCGCGCTCACGAGCGAAGCGCCTGGTGTTAAGCGCGTTACCGGAAATTAGTCACAACATAAGGGCCAAAGCGAATTACCGCAAGTTTGCTGAGCTCCTCTTGGCGAGAAACAAACGACCGATCGTTCTCGTCGTCGGAGGCAGCATTCCTGGCAAGGGAATGAACGAGATTCTCGCCTGCGGTGATATTGAGTTCGTTGAGACCGACGTTTCCTTCGGCCCAAGAACGAGCTTAATCTGTGACGCTCACCAGCTCCCTTTTAGCCCCGAATCGTTCGATGGCGTACTCGTGCAGGCCGTATTGGAGCACGTCCTCGATCCGCATCGTTGCGTAGAAGAGATTTATCGCGTATTAAATGCTCGTGGATTGGTCTATGCCGAAACCCCATTCATGCAACAGGTTCACGGACGCGAGTACGACTTTACGCGCTTTACTCACCTCGGACACCGGCGGCTCTTTCGTAAATTTGAGGAGATCAGCAGTGGAGCGGCTTGTGGCCCGGGGATGGCATTAGCCTGGTCCTACACTTACTTTCTTCTCAGCTTTGCCAGTTCAAGGATCGCGCGCGCGATCGTCATAGGGTTTGCGCGTCTGACTGCCTTCTGGGTCAAGTATTTCGATTTTTTGTTGATCGACAAGCCGGCCGCTTTGGATTCGGCTTCCGGTTATTACTTTATCGGACGCAAATCAGACAAGTGCCTGACAGATCAAGGGTTGATCCGGCTCTACAAAGGAGCGTTCTAACTTGCAGCGAACAGCGCTGGCCAAAGGGACAATGCGAATGGAAATCCAAGACTCGAAGCGAATGCGCAACGGCGATTTTGAGCGAAACACATCCGCCTCCCGCATCACGGTTCCGCTTTCTTCTCCGGACATAGGCGATGAGGAGCGGGCGGCTGTGCTCGAAGTGCTTGGGGGCCGCTATTTGAGCTTGGGACCGAAGCTCGGGGAGTTCGAGGCCGCGCTGGCCGAGTATACGGGATCCAGATACGCAGTAGCCGTGAACAGCGGCACCAGCGCGCTGCATTTGTGCATGAAAGCGGCGGAGATTCAGGAGGGCGATGAAGTCATCACGACACCGTTCAGCTTTGTGGCCTCGGCAAACTGCATTCTTTTCGAGGGCGGCCGGCCGGTCTTTGTCGACATCTTGCCTGACACTTATGAGATCGATGTGGCGCAGATCGAATCAGCGATCACACCGCGGACCCGCGCCATCCTGCCAGTCCACGTGTTCGGCCGCCCTTGCGCCATGGCGAAGATCCTGGAGATCGCGGAGCGCCATGGGCTTCGCGTCATAGAAGACGCTTGTGAAGCCATCGGGGCCCGCATCGGCAAGACAGCAGTGGGCGCCTTCGGTCAGACCGGTGTGTTCGCGTTTTACCCCAATAAACAAATGACAACTGGGGAAGGGGGAGCCATCGTGACCGACGATGCGGAGATCGCCGCTCTTTGCCGGAGTTGGGCCAATCAGGGCCGCGGTGAAACAGGGGCGTGGTTACTGCACGAGCGCCTCGGCTACAACTACCGCATCAGCGACATCAACTGCGCGATTGGAGTCGCTCAACTGCGGCGGCTTCCGGAGATGCTCGCGGCGCGCGCCCGGGTTGCCTCGCTCTACTCGGAAATGCTGCGGGACTGTCCACAAATCATCCTGCCGCCGCCACCGGGCCCCGGTATGGAGATCAGTTGGTTTGTTTACGTGGTTCGTTTGCGGGATGAATTCAGCCAGCGGCAGCGGGATTGCGTGCTCAAGGAACTGCGTCGTCATGGCATCGGTTGCAGCAACTATTTCGCGCCGATTCACTTGCAGCGGTTCTATCGGGAATTGTTCGGGTATGGCGAAGGAAGTTTCCCGGTCACTGAAAAAATGGCCCGGAGGACAATCGCGCTACCGTTTTTCAATTGCCTCCCGAAATCGATGATCGAATATATCTGTACAACCCTCCACGAAACCCTAGATTCTCTCGAAGTTGGCATTACCGCCGGCGTCAGCGGTTGAACTGAGAGCTGATGCAAGAGAATCGCGTTTGGAACAATATGCGCCCACAACTCAACCGTCCGTTGCATTTTCGCATTCTGCTGATTACCACCTGTGAAGCCGCGCTCGTTTCCGCAGCCATGACTAGCGCATTTCTGTTACGTTTCGACTTCGCAATCCCCATTTCGTACATAGGTGCGCTCCAGCGCGGCCTCCTGGTTGCGCTCATCGTCAAGCTCTCTGCTTTCTACCTGGCGCGGCTGCACCAGTCCGCGTGGCGCTATGTAACGATCCGAGACATGTGGCGGTTGGGGATTGCCAACGGATTGGCCTCGTTGGTATTGGCGGCTATTTGCACTGTCTGGATCGGGCGCACCTTCCCCCGATCGATCTATGGAATCGATTTCCTGGTCTGCCAGCTGCTAACCGCCGTCCTGCTGGTTTCCGTGCGCCTTCGCGAGGAGACGTTTTTCCGTAAAGACGCCCATCTTTCGCGAAAAGGCGTGCTCATCTATGGCGCGGGCCGAGCCGGAGCCGGCCTCGTGCGCGAGTTCCGCGCCATCGCGAAGCTGGGGCGCGTGGTCGGTTTTCTGGATGACGATCCGGCGAAGCTCCATACCCGCATCGCAGGCGTACCGGTTCTCGGAAGGGGACGCGATGCCGCGGTGCTGGTTGAGCGCTACCGGACCCACTATTCGAAGATCGAGGAGATCATCATCGCCATGCCCTCGGCCACAAGCCGGCAGATGCGGGAGGCTGCCGCCAACTGCGCTTCCGCGGGTGTGCCTTGTAAGACCGTGCCGGGGCTGACTGAGCTACTCAGCGGAAGGGTCCTGAGTTCGCAGCTCCGAAATATCTCCCTCGACGACCTGCTGGGGCGGGCTGCGATTCGGCTGGATGAGCCAAAAATCCGGAAGAGCATTGCTGGCCATTGCATCATGGTGACGGGAGCGGCCGGGTCGATTGGATCGGAAATCTGCCGGCAGGTGAGCAGATTCCGGCCAGAACGGCTGGTGGCCTTCGACTGGGCCGAAAGCGAGTTGTACAAGATCGAGCTTGAGCTGCGTCGCGATTTTCCGGGTCTGGATCTGGTGATAGCCATTGGAGACATAAAAGACGAGCTTCGGGTAAGCGAAGTGATCCGCGCCAACGAGGTGGATTCCATTTTTCACGCCGCGGCGTATAAGCACGTACCGATGATGGAGTCCAACGTGCTCGAAGCCGTCAAGAACAATATTCTGGGAACATGGCGCGTAAGCCGCGCCGCCGCGAGAAACCATGTCTCCACGTTTGTGCTGATCTCCTCGGATAAAGCAGTAAATCCCACTAACCTCATGGGAGCGACCAAGCGCGTCGCTGAGGTGATGATCTCCGCGCTCAATCAGATGGGTACGACCAGATTCGTGGCTGTTCGCTTCGGAAATGTACTGGGCAGCAACGGCAGTGTCGTCCCGATTTTCCGCAACCAGATTGCGGCCGGAGGCCCGGTTACAGTGACGCACCCCGAGATGCGGCGCTACTTCATGACGATCCCGGAGGCCGTGCAGTTGGTACTCGAAGCATCCACGCTTGGCAAGGGGTCGGAGATCTTTGTTCTCGATATGGGGGCGCCGGTAAGGGTAGTTGACTTGGCGCAAAACATGATCCGGCTGACGGGACTCGTACCCGATGAGGACATAGAGATCCGATATGTGGGACTCCGGCCCGGTGAGAAGCTATTCGAAGAGCTAAAAATGGACGGAGAAGACATGCTGCCCACTCCGCACGAGAAGATCAAGGTTTTTCGCAGCCAGCCCATGAGCATCGAAAGGATTGAATCCTGGGTGGACGGTCTCGAGCGCTTGACCCGGCAGCGGGACGAACTGCTTGTCGTGGCGCATGTGCGAGCGGTTGTGCCGGAATACAGTCCCAGTGTGGCTCTCTCGCGCGGGAAGGCCAAGCGTGCCGCAGTCGCGGGCTCCGGACCCAGCGAACGATTCGAGACAACGATCGAAAAGGCAATCCCGCCATTCGTTGAAGGGATGGAGCGCCAAGACAGTGTTGTGCCAAGCGCGACCGGCGTGAACTGAAACGGGTCCAATCTTATTCTTACGCAAATGAGATCCTATTTCCGGAATCGACAGCCGCCCGAGGGCCCCCCAATTTCGAATGTGCTGACGTTCGATATCGAGGATTGGCGACCGCTTGCGGATGAGTGGATACACGGCATTCGAACTGAGGCAAGCGGTTGGGTGCCACGGCAAGTTGAACACATTCGTCGCATCCTCGACCGGCATAACACGCGCGCGACTTTCTTCTGGCTCGGCTGGACGGCCGAATCCCACCCTGCGACCGTCCTTGCTCTGGCACGCGATGGACATGAAATCGCGTCGCACGGCTACGGCCACCGGCCGATTTACGCGCTCACGCCGGACCAGTTCGAAGCCGACGTCGTGAAAGCGCAGAACACCCTCGCGTCGATAACCGGTCAGCTTCCGCGGGGTTTCCGCGCGCCCCAGTTCTCGATTACACGCAAGACCTGGTGGGCATTCAGCATTCTTACCCGACTAGGCTTCCAATACGACTCCAGCATTTTTCCGATACGCCACAGGCGATACGGCGTCTCGGACTTCGAACGTCATATTTGCCGCATCATGACAGAGCACGGCCCTATTCTGGAAATTCCGTTGGCTACAATCGCATGGCGCGGTTTTAACTTTCCAGTTGCCGGGGGCGGGTACTTCCGGGTATTACCGAAAGCGGTTCTGCTGAGTGCGTTGAAGCGCCTCAATGCGGAGCAACTTCCGTTCGTAACTTATTTTCACCCGTATGAGTACGATGCCGGACGGCTTTCGCTTTCGCTCTCTGCGTCGGGGATACGGCTGCGGGCCCGTATGTGGCTGTTCGAAGCACTTCAAAACCTGGGGCGTTCCACAATGCCGCGCAAGTTGGAGGCTCTGTTGACCAGCGCAAGATTTGAACCGTGCACGAAGGTCCTAGGAACATTTTTGAACAAACCATTAGAGAAGATAGGAGTACTTTATGGATCACGTTAATTACTGGGACGGACATGCTTCTGAGTTCGATAGCCTCTACGATTCCCGCCGTCGCGTAAAATACGCGCTAAACCATATCTTACGTCGCGGTCTCTATCAGCGAACGGAGATCACTTGCGCTCTGCTCAGGCAGTTGGGTCAGCCATCCGTGCTGGACGTAGGCTGCGGGTCAGGTCGCAATATTACTTCTTTCTTTGAAGCCGGAGCGAGCGGCGTCACTGGCGTGGACAGTTCACGCGAAATGCTCAAACTGGCTGAGAGCCATGTAACTTCGGCCGGCTTTAGCGAACGGCTGAGACTCGTCTGTGACAACTTCCTGAAAGTTAAGGAGGATACCCAGTACGACGTGGTAGTCGCACTCGGCGTGTTCGATTATCTTCACGCCGAAGCCCCGGAGTTTCTGCGGAAAATGCGCCGCTTGGCAAGGCGCGCTGTGGTATTCAGCGCTCCTGGTCCGTCGCTGTTAAGAGCGCCTTTACGAGCGTTTCGTTACCGTTTTATTAAAGGCATC
>Ga0209648_10002395_pt1 | contig 15551 bp, 1 predicted proteins | sample GraSoi2013_115cm_FD_185830 | JGI IMG/M metagenome (GOLD analysis project Ga0209648, IMG submission 185830) | Grasslands soil microbial communities from the Angelo Coastal Reserve, California, USA - Sample 9_17_2013_115cm (SPAdes) (version 2) | ecosystem: Environmental > Terrestrial > Soil >...
GCGGGTGGGTTCGTATTGTGGGAATTTAGGTCCACCAAAACATCAGCTGAACGGTGCCGTTACGCCGGCGTCAGTCGCACGATCGGGATCTCGCGGTCGGTCTTTTTCTGGTACTCGGCGTAGCGAGGCGCGACCGCCGCGATCCGCGCGAGCGCCTCCTCCCGCTCCTTGCCCCTCAGCGAGTGGGCGACGACCCGGAGCTTTCGGTTGCCGATCTCGAGCCAGATCTTGTCGGGGCTCTTGGCGAGATTGATGAACCACGCCGGATGGGTGGGCGCGCCGCCCTTCGACGCCATCACCAGCCACGCGTCCTCGCCATCGGGGAAGCCTCCAAGGACGTGCGTTCGCTCGCTGCCGCTGCGTGCGCCGACCGTCGTCAGCAGGACGGTCGGGAAGCCCATCATCATCGGCGCCGTCGCATCCTTCGCCCGGCGATATCTGGAAACCTGCATGTCGGCGAACGGTTTGGCGATCTTCATCAAGGCGCCCTGAAACGGCATCTTCGTGCCGCGCGATCCGCGTGGCGGGATTTCGATCGGTTTCTTTTCGGACATGACTCTTCAAGAATCCTAGCCGCGAAAAAAATTTCATGACTTAATCCAAATCTCCCTAAAAATCGCCCCACAAAATTTCTATCGCTTGATATGCTTCAGCAACTTCAACGGGGTTTCGGTCGTCACGCGTCAGGAGGAAGGGAGGGTTTTGGGTCTTCGAAATGGTGCGTCAGCACGTGCTGAAGTGCGCCATTTTTTGTGTAAAAAATTCGTGACGGTCGCCGCCGGCTGCGGAGGATTGCGCTGAAAGCCGTCCTCAAGATGCTGCTCGGGACCGGCGCCCTCGCAGGGTCGGTGGCGCTCGTGCTCGTCGTGCAGAGCGTCGCGACTTATACCTCCCTGATTCCGATGGCGCAGACAACTGCAGCGCCCGCCGCGGCAGCCACCCGAGCCACCCCAGTCGTGACCGGCGTCTCCGTCGACACCGTACGAGGATGGGCGACGCTGACCATGTCGCCGTTCACCGCCGAGAGCGCCGCTTCGGCGCTGGGCGCGACCTACGGGATGAACCTGCTGGCCGACTTCCCCGCCTTCGGTCGCTACATCTTCTCGCTGCCTCAGATCCGCATCGGCCCCGGCCCGGAGCAGCACACCGCGACGATCTACTTCCCGCCGTACGCGACGACCGCCGACATCAACTCCTTCCTCACACACAACGGCCTCCAGGTCACGACCTGGGTTTCCACAGATGACACCACCGGCCGCACCGCGGTTGTCGCGCTGCCGCAGATCAAGCCAACCCTGGTCGACCAGCAGCGTGGTATCTGGCAGGCCTGGGTGGCGCTCAACCTCGACCGCAGCAGGCTCGACGGGTGGGCTTCAGCCAACGGCGTCCAGATCATCAGCTACGACCCCAACACCGGTCAGGTCCTGATCCAGGGTCCCAAGCCGCAGCCGGTTTACACCCGCGTGGTGCGCAAGGTCGCGCCAACGGTTACGACCACCACAGCTACACCGCAGACCAGCAAGCTCTACATCGCGTTCAAGCCGGGCACGACCTTCAACCAGGCGCAGAACGCCATCCAGCAGGCGGGCGGGCAGCTCACGAGCTTCGACAGCAGCACTGAGCTCGGGGTCGCGACGGTACCTGTCGGCAAGGAGAGCCAGGCGACGACTGCATTGAACGCATCGACCCAGGTCAGTTGTGTCGGCGCATCGTCGACCTCCTGCCCAGCGGCAACCCCAGCGCCGGCTCCGACAACCTCGTCGACAACCACCCAGACCACGTGCGATCCCACGACGACCAACTGCCCAGCGCCTCCACCTCCCGCTGACACAACGGCGACCGGCACCGGGTGGACCACGACGGTCACTCCCGCGCCAAGCACCACCACAACGACGACCCCGCTGCAGCTCCAGGCCACCCCGACCGATGGTCACGTATCTCTGACCTGGACGTCGGTGAGCGGCGCGACCAGCTACCAGGTGAACCGCTCGGCGGGAACCGACGGTGCCATCCTCGTCGCCACCACGACGGCGACGAGCCTCACCGACGTTGGGGGAACGCCGGGCACGACCTACGCCTACACCATCGTTCCGGTGCTGGCGTCTGGCGCGGATACAACGCAGACGCAAACCGCCAATGTCACGTGGGCGGCCGTCACTTCGAGCCCGGTCTTGCTCCAGTCGCAGCCGGCGTCGGGGACGCTGAGTGGATCTGTCGCGCTAAGCGTCGACTCGCGCACAGGTGATGGAGCCGGCACGGCGACGTGGACGGTCACAAGCGCGGCCGGGACCGTCACGCAGCTCGGCATGGCGAGCGGCGCATCGCAAACCGCCGACCCGTTGACATGGTCGGCGCGCGCAGTCTGGGACACGCGGGCAGTTGGAGATGGGGAGTACGTGCTCAATGTCACGGTCGCGGATGGCTCCGGACACACGACGCAGATCGCGTCGCACGTTCGAGTCAACAACGGCGCGCCGGCAGCGCCGACCGCGCTCGGCGCGGCGACGGTCACGTCGAACGTGGTGCTGACCTGGCGGCAGCCGGCGGCCGCGAACGGCGCTGCGTATCTGGTGCAGAAGGACACCGACGTCGAGCCCGCCGCGGAGGTCGCCACCGGAGCCCTTTCATGGACGGACGAGCACGCGACGCCCGGAACCCACACATACAAGGTGGTCCTCGAGGACAAGTTCGGAAACACGAGCACGGCGGCATCGGTGACCGTCGCAGCACCCACGACGACGCACTCCGCGGTGCCCGCGAAGGCGCCGGCGCTGACGTTGATGCTCCCAAGCGGCGACAAGGTTGCCCAGGACGGTGCGGTCGACGATCGGTTGCTGCTCGTGAGCGATGCCACCGCAGGCAGCGGTGTCGTCTTCCAATACAGAGTTGACGAGGGTGCGTGGCAATCGGTGCAGGGAACCATGTCCTGCGCGCCGACATGCACGGTCGACTGGAACGTTGCCTCTCTACCCAAAGGCCATTACGAGGTGAGGGCGACGGTGCCCGGGGCCGAAGGCGCGGCGAGGGGCTTCGCGCTCCGAGCCGACGGTGGCCTGCCCGCGCCCACAGCGCCGACGGCGACCATCACGCCTTTCGGGGTCTCACTTCACTGGAGCCCGTCGCAAGGCGAGATGCCCGCGTACTACGTCGTCAGCCGGCTGGACGGAAACAACTGGGTCGTGCTCGACCGAGTGAGCGGAACGCAGTACGTCGACCGGACCGCACTGCCGGGCAAGAACCAGTACCGCGTCCAGGCCTACAACTCCGATGGCGCGGCCGGGCAGGCGTCGGCGACGACCGCCATCACCGTCCCCAACGTCGAGCGGCCGACGGTAGCGACAGCGACTGCAACATCGCTCACGTCACCGATGGGTGTACACGCGGTCGCGGGCGACGGATCCGTCACCTTGCTGTGGGCCGCCGTCCCCAACGCGGACGGTTACGTCATCGAGCGCGCGTGGCAGGCAGCGGGACCGTTCCAGGCGGTCGGCACGACTGGCGCGACCGTCTACCGCGACTCAGCGACCGTCGGCGCGGTGGCCTACTACCGTGTCCGGGCTTTCACGGGCAACAACAACGGCGGCGCATCGGAGGTAGTGACAGCCGCGCTCGTGCCAGTGCCGCAGCCGGCGCCGCCAGCCAGTCCATTTGTCGTTTCGTCCGGAGGACCGGCGGCCCCATCGCAAACTCCCGGCACGCTCGTGTTGGGCAGCAGCCAGACCATCGCGTCCGCGGGCGCAGCCGTAAATGTCTTTGCGTCGGGCACGGCGTCGTCGAGCTTCGCGTCGGTGGAGCTGCAAGCGCTGCAATCGGGCACGTGGGTTGCCATTGGCCAGCTATCGGCGATTGTCAACGGCAGCAGCTGGACGGCGAACGGCAGCGTTCCCACCAGTGGGCTGTCCGAAGGGTCGCACCAGGTCCGCGCTGTCGCGGTCACGGCCACCGGAACAATCGTCGCGACCACCGCCGCCTCGACCTTGAGCGTCGTGCAGACGGCGCCGGTCGTGACCGGAGTGAGCTCGTCGATATCAGGTGACACGGTCCACGTGAGCTGGACACCGGTGTCCGGAGCGACGTATAGCGTCTATCGCTCCACCGGCAGCGGCAGCAGCTTCTCGCTTGCGGCCACCAACATCACGGGCAGCACGTTCACTGATTCGTCTCTCGCCGGCGCAGAGGTGACCGGCTACGTCGTGACGATGACCGACGTCTACGGCAATGAGAGCGCATTCGGCCAGGCGCAGTGGATCACGACGCCTACGTCGTGGAACCTCATGCCGCCCGACCTCACCATCCTTACGCCGAACGCCGCGGAGCGGCCCGACCAGGCGATCATCGACCTGGTCGCGCAGGTCTCCTCCCACATCGGCATCGCTTCGATGGACTTCGCGTTCGCGCCGATGGGCAGCAGCGCCTGGACGTCAATCCCCAACGTTCTGCCCGTAAAACCGAGCGCTCCCACCGCTCCCAACGGCCCGTGGCTAGCGGCGGCGGGCTTGATCGCATGGGCGACCTCGTTCAACACGACCGGCCTGGCAGCGGGGAAGTATTCCCTGAGGGTCACCGCGACCGACAAGTCCGGTCGCACCGCGCAACAGCTCGACTCCTTCGCCGTTGGCGCGGTCGGTGCCCGCGGACCCCCAACCCCGGGCTTCAGTCTTGATGCTTTCGCAACCCCAACCGGCGTCCACCTGACCTGGACAGGGGCGGCCGGAGATCTCTTCCAGGTTCGGCGTTCATTCGGCAACAGCGCGACCTTCGAAGCGCTGGCGACGACAAGCTCTTCTCAATACATCGACGCTGCTGTGCTGCCTGGAAGCCAGTACCAGTACGAGGTCGTGCGGCTGAGCCCGTCGATCGCATTCACCACAGTACAAACCGCAACCGCGGTCTCGTCTTTCAACGCGAATGGCAGCGCCACTTCATCGGACGGCAACCTTGCGGTCGGTGTAGCGCCGGCGACCAGCGACAAGCTCGCGGTCGATATCGCGCCCGACACGGCACCACCACCGGCCGGCGCGAACATGACCACGATCGGCCAGGTGTACGACATCAACGCGACCAGCCTCGCCAGCGGCGCGCCGGTCCACCGTCTCGACCAGCCCGCGACTCTGACGTTCGCGATTCCGGCCGGCATGACCGAGACGCAGGCCCAGGGCCTGGCCGTGTTCCACTGGGACGAGACGGCCCGCGCGTGGGTGCGCGAACCGACCACTTTGGACTGGGCGCACCGCCAGTTGATCGCGACCGTCACTCACTTCAGCACTTTTGCCATCAGCTCGACCGACGTGAAGCTGACCTATACAAGCGACAACGTGACGATCACGATCCTGCCGTCGGGCTCGCAGATCTCGGTCACCGATGGCGGGACCGACCCGGCTCAGCTCTTCAACGTCCCGACCGCGACATTCGAGATCGACGGCACCGGGTACAACCAGACTGTGAACGTCATCGGGGCACTTGCTCTCGGCACCGCAACGTTCACCATCAAGCTCACCGACACTCAGAGCGACACGGGGGCGCTACTCACGAAGACCTCGCACGCGACCGTCAACCTCACCGGCGCCAGCATCACGGCCGGCGCGGTCGACATTGAGGCCAACGCCGCAAACACCGAAGACTCGTCAGGTATGCCGCACTCGGTGACATTCGCCTTCGTCGGTGCCCCGTCACTCAGCGACATCCTCAGTGGAACCTTCCTCAATCCGCAGAACGCGACGATCAACGTCAGCAACTCGTCGATCACGAGCAGCGGCAACGTCACGCTCAAGGCCTCGAACACCGCGACCGTGACCAACACCGCCAAGCCTTCTTCGGGGAGCGACAGCACCAAGGACGCCGGGCTCTCGATCTCGGTCGTCGACCTCACAACGACAGTCAACGTGTCGGGCACGAGCTCGATCAGCGCCACAGGTGACCTCGACCTCGCGGCCCTGACGACCGACACCGTGAAGACGACCGGCGACGCGAGCTCGGCGACCTCAGGCGCGGGCGTCGCGGTGGCGGTGGTCCTCAGTAGCACCAAGGCGTACATCGATGCGTCCGGCGGCGGGGGCATTACCGGCAAGACGGTGACGGTGACGGCCGACACCAAGAACGACATCGAGACGAAAGCCATCGCGAGCTCGAAGGGTGCGACGGGCAATGCCGCCACGTTCGACCCATCGACTGCCGTAACTGGGGACACGATCACCATCCCGACAACCCAGCACGGGGATGGAACCGACATCAAGACGGGTGACAAGGTCGTGTACAGCGCCGGTGGCGGGACTGCGGTTGGCGGTCTGACCGATGGGACGACCTACTTTCTGATCGTCACCGATCTCACTCACGTCAAGCTCGCGAAGACCGCCACCGACGCCACGAACGGAACCGCGATCCCGCTGAGCAGCGGCGCCACGGGCACGACCCACAGCCTCACCCTCGACGACGCGAACACGATGACCGCGACGCCGAAGAACAAAGACGGCAACGCCAAGACAAGCTCGGGATCGCTGACCTTCGCCGGCGCACTCGCCTTCCACTACATCGGCGACGACACCGAGGCTTACATCAACCCCGCCAGCGGATCCCTGAGTGTCACCGCAACCGACGGCGGCGGCATCAATGTGCACGCCGCTTCGGCCAACACCGACCCGGTCACTGCTGACGGCAGCACTGTCAAGGCGAAAGACTCGAGCGACGGCGTCGCGATCGCGATCGGCGTCGACATAGCCGATGTCACGACTCACGCGTCGATCGGCGGCACGCTCACACTGACAGCTCCGTCGATCACCGTCGAAACGCCACTGACTCTGACGGGGGACGGGTCAGCGTCGAAGGACACGTACGCGACCAAGGCCACGTCCGGCCTCGGTGACGCGTCGAAGCTCTCGATCGCCGGATCGCTGACCGTGAACGTGATCAACGTCGACCGTTCGTCGTTGGTCAGCAACGGAGCGTCCATAAGCGCGACTAACGCCAAGGTGACCCTGACGTCAGGGTCCGACACAACCAGCTCCGCGGTGGCGGTGCCCTTCAAGCAGGTCTTCGACCCGAAAGCCACCGGCGTGATCGGCGTCGACAACCAGACGATCACCCTGCCGTATGTGATCTCCGGCACGCTCAGCGGCGGCGACCCGCTGATCTACAGCAACGGCGACGGCACCAGCATCGGCGGGCTCGCCGACGGCGGCAAGTACTTCGCGGTCGACCCGACCTGCACGCTGACCGCATGCTCCCTCAAGCTCGACCCCGACCAGGCCGACGCGACCGGCGCCAAGACGAAGGTCATCACACTCGACAAATCGAAGGCCGACGGCACCGAACACAGCATCTACCGAGACGACTCGGCCAAGGTCGTGTTCGACCCGACCGCCGGCGGAATTGTAGACACGTCGACCAACCAGATCCAGCTGAGCGCCTTGCCGAAGCACGGCGACGGTCTCGGTGCTCCGATCGTGTCGGGCGACAAGCTCGATTACAGCGCAGGGGGCGGGGCCAATAAGCCGATCGGCGGACTGAAAGATGGCGACAGCTACTACGCCGTCGTCGTCGACTCCACGCACGTCAAGCTCGACACCAACCAGGACGACGCCAAGAAATCGTCCCCGAGCAAGATCGTCACGCTGACCTCAGGCGCCACCGGCACCAACCACAGCCTGGCCATCAACGACGCAGGCCCCGACACCGGCATCGGCGCCTCAGTCTCCGTAAACGTCGTCAACGACAACACCACCGCGTCGATCGACACCAACTCCAACATCACGAATTCCGGTGACATCACCTTGCAGTCGACCGCGACCGACTCGATGATCACGACAGCCAAGCAAGGATCCAAGGGCAGCACCTCGATCACGCCTGCGGTGGCGGTCGCGATCTCTAACGTCACCACGCTGGCGAACGTCAACGCCGGTACTCCGCTGGCGCCTAACGGAAAGCTGACCGCAAGCGCGACTCAGACCGCATCCACCGTGAGCACCGCCGCCGGCGACGCCAACGGCAAGAGCACCGCGATCGGTATCGCTGTCGCGCTCAACTGGACCACGCACAAGGTCCAGTCGACGACGTTCCGAAACCTCAACGCCACAGGCGACATCGGATTCACCGCCAACGGGCAGTCGGTCTCGACCAGCAGCGCGAAGGCGAGCTCGAGCGGTGCGCCCGACAGCGGCTCCGACTCTTCGGGCAAAGACGTCAACGGCAAAGCCGACGGCGAGCTCGGTCAGGGCAACAGCACCGCCGGCAGCAACGGCGGCAAAGAGGCGGGCAACAAGGACAGCGGCGACAGCAGCACGCCGAAAGCCGGGACCTCCGACAGCAGTGGCATCAGCGTCGCTGCGGCGATCGACTTCAACGTCGTGACGAGCACGTCGGACGCTTCGCTCGGTGGCGGTCTGAGCGTCTTGTCCGGCGGCAACATAACCTTCGCCTCGTCGGCCAACACCGACGCCTCGGCCACCGCGGACGGCAGCGCTTCGACCTCCGGCGACAGCTCGACGATTGGCGTCGCAGTCTCGTTCAACGTCGCGCACATCAACAACCACGCGGACGTCGGCGCCGGCGCCACGGTCCAAGGCAACGACGTGAAGTTCGGCGCAACCATGACGCCGGTCGGAGGCGGGACTCCCGACAGGTCTCACGACGTTTCCGCCTCCTCGACTTCCGGAAGCGGCGGCGGCGGCAGCATCGGTGTCGCCGGGTCGGTCGCGCTGAACGTCGTCATTATCAAGACCTCAGCGATCATCTCCACCACCGCGACGATCAACGCCGGCCACTCAGGTGGTGGCGACGTCGCGTTGACGGGCGAGTCGACTTCGACCAGCCCGGTCATAGCGAAACCGGAGACGCAGACCTTCGACCCTCAGTCCGCGGTCGGCAGCGACAACATGACGATCACCCTGCCGGCCGAGCTGAAGCACAAGGACGGCAGCGCACTGGCCACCGGCGACGCGGTCGTCTACAGCGCCGGCGGCGGTACGGCCATCGGCTGCTCGAGTACCCCGAGTGACACCTGTGGTCTAAAGGACGGCAACACGTACTACGCCATCGTTAAGACGCCAGGCAACATCCAGCTGGACGGCGACAAGACGGACGCGATGGCCGTAACGCCGACGAAGGTCATCACGCTCGACAAGACCAAGGCCAAAGGCACCGAGCACGCGCTCTTCCTCGACGACTCGACCAGCGTCAGCTTCAACCCGACCACCTCCGGCGTCGTGAGCGGCAACGCAATCCAATTGCCGGTGGCGCTCCAGCACCCGGGCGGCGGCGACCTGGCGAGCGGCGACACGGTCGTCTACGCCGCCGGCAAGGGCAACACCGCGATCGGCGGCTTGACCGACGGCACCTCGTACTTCGTGGTCGTCGTCGACTCGACGCACGTCAAGCTCGACTCCGACCAGAGCGACGCCAAGGCCGGCTCGCCGAGCAAGATCATCACCCTCGACGGCACCAAGGCCACAGTCGTGGGCGGCGTCTTGCACAGCCTCTCGCTTAAAGCCGGCGGGCCCAAGACCGGCATCGGCGCCTCGGTCGCATTCAACTATGTCGAAGACACCAACGTGGTCGGCATCCAGGATGGTGCGACCCTCAGCGGCGCCAAGAGCCTGACCCTCAGCGCCACCGGCGGTGACACGCTCACGACCACCGCCAAGGGTGCCGCCGCAGGCGGAACCGCGGTCGCGGCTGTGGTCGCGATCAGCATCTCCAATGCGACGACGACCGCCGAAGTTGGGGACGGGAAGGGCACCAGGGGATCGATCACGCTGAGCACCGGCGATCTTTCGGTCACCGCCCAGCAGACCGAGACCGTGACGACCAAGGCCAGCGGGCAGGCCAGCGGCGAGGACACGGCGGTGGGCGCGGCGGTGTCGTTGACGGTTGCCGACCACGAGGTGCTGGCCAGGAGCTTCTGGGACGTCAGCGCGCCTGGCGGCAAAGCCACCTTCAAGGCCAATGGCTCGTCGTGGACTGAGACGGATGCGACAGCGAGCGCGAAGGGATCGAAGAAGAAGAGCGACTCGAGCGCGAACACCGACTCGCCGAAAGCTCAGTCCGACAGCCAGCGCACCTTCAGCGACAAGACCTCGAAGGACAACGGTGGTAGCGGATCAACGACGAAGAGCGACTCAGGGACGCCGACCGCGACCACCAGTGACAGCGGCGGGAAGTCGGTGGATGTCGGCGCCGCGGTCGCGATCAACATCGCGCATGTCAGCGCCGAGGCCTCGCTCGCGAACGGCGTCACGCTCAACGTTCACGGAGTGCTCTCGCTGCTCGCCTCCGAGAACGCGCACGCGATCGCCAAGTCCGACGGCTCAGCCGTTGGCGAGGGTGGCAGCTCTGACGTGGGAGTCGGTGCCGCCGTGTCGGTGAACGTCGCCAATGTCGACAACCGCGCGACGACTGGCGTCACCACAGTCACGGCGAGCGGCCTCGACACGGAGGCGACCATGACCGCGGTGCCGGTCCCATCGAAGCCGGACGACAACACGAACACATTCGACGCTGAGGCCAAGGCCGGCGCAGGCAACGCGGACACAGGCGTAGCCGGTGCGGTCGCGATCAACATCGCCAACGTCACGACTGAGGCGTTCGTCCCGACCGGTGCGTCGGTGACCACGTCGACCGACAACGTGACCCTCAACGCCGAGAACAGGCGCACCGACACAGCGAAGGCCACCGCCAAGGCGACCACGGAAGGCAGCAACAGCGTGGGCGTGGGCGCCTCCGTGGCCCTCAACATCCTGCCCACGAACGTCACGCGCGCCGAGGTCGAGGACGGCGCGAGCCTCAGCGGTGGCGCGACGTTCAAGATCACGGCGACCGCGAGCCACCCGGTGACCACCACCGTCTCAGCGGGCGCATCGGGCGGAGACGCCATCGCCCCGGCCGTCGGCCTCGCGGTCGTCTTCGACAACACGAAGGCGCGGCTGGGCAACACGGGCTCGACCACCGTCACGGGCGACGCGACGATCCAGGCGACCTACACCGCGACCATCAAGACGACCGGCGACGCGGATGCGGCGGGTTCCAGTGTCGCGGTCGGAGCCATCGTGGCCATCAACATCGTCAACACCACCACGCTCGGCTCGGTGGCGCGGAACCTGACCGCGAAGTCGGTCAGCGTCGGCTCATCGTCGACGGTCAACGGCGACGCCGAGGTCAAGGCCAGCGCCCACGGCGAAGACAAGAACGGCAAGAAGTCCGACAAGCAGGCCGGCGACCAGACCAACAACAACAAGGCCGTCACCGACAACGCCGGGAGCCAAAGCGTGCCCAAGGCCGGCGACAGCACCGACTCCGCCAACAGCAAGTCCAGCTCCAAGTCCGGCGGCAGCGGCGGCGCGGTGGGCGTGGCCGCCGCGGTCGAGGTCAACTGGATCGTGACCAAGAACACCGCTTCGGTCGATGGCGCGCTGACGATCGTGGCGACCGGCGGCGCCATCAAGATCAGCGCCAAGAACCAGACCCAGGCGACGGGCAAGGCGACGGGCACATCCATCGACTGCTGCCAGTCGAGCAGCGACGCAAGGGTTGCCGCCGCGCTCGGCTTCATCTTCACCGACGCCAACAACACCGCGTCGGTGAGCTCGGGCGCGCACCTGACGGCGACGGGTGACATCACAGTCGAAGCTGTCGCTCCTTCCGAGAACGACTTCATCATCTGGGGCATCTCGGCCGCGGGCGGTCGATCGCAAGCCAGCGTTTCGGCGTCGATCGGCGTTCTCGTCGTGAAGTTCCACACCGAGGCATCGGTTGGCAAGGGCTCGGTGCTGTCGAGCGGCGGCGCCATCACGGTCAACGCTACCAACGCGCTGGGCAGCAACAACCTGGCTGTCGCCGGCGCCCTCGCCATCGGCGGCTCGGCGATCGGCGGCTCGATCATCGTCAACGTCTTTCCGGACATCACCACTGAGGCGTTCGTCGACTCCGACAACGCCGGCCACAACACTTCGCTCGACGCGGCGGGCGCGACCTCGGTGACCGCGAGCTCGCACCTCGTGCCGCTGGTTCCGGACATCAATGAGCTCACCGATACATCGGTTGGCAATACGACCGCGGACGTGTCCGGGACCATCACCTCGATTCCGACCACCGCGACGACGGCTGATCTCAAGAAGGACAGCAAGATCACGGTCGGGGGCCAGGAGTTCACGGTCTCGGTCGCCACCGCGGCCGGTGCCGTATCGATCCCGGTCAAATCGCTGGCCGTCACCGGGACGATCGCCTCCGGGACTTCGGTCGGCAGCCAGCCGCTGCTGAAGTACATCCACCTGCCGGCAGTCTCATCGGTCGCGGTGGGCGCCGGTGCCGCCACGGGTGACCCCGCCGTCACGGGTTCGGTGATCGTCGACGTCTTCTCGTTCACGACCCTTGCCTACATCAACGACGGCGCCCAGATCAACCAGACCAGGGGCGCCAATGGAAGCGGCCAGACGCTGACCGTGACCGCGACCGACTCGACGACCATCGTCAACCTGGCGGGTGCTATCGCGCTGTCATCGGGCAACGCCGGGGTCGCGGTCGGCATCGACGTCGAGATCGTCGACAAGACGGTCAGCGCTTATGTCGGCCAGCACGCGAACGTCACCCTGGGCGGCAACGCGACCATCACAGCCACCTCGACCGACTCGGTGTTCGTCATCGCGGTCGACGCGGGCGCGTCGTCTTCGGGTGCGGCCGTTACGGGCTCGATCCTGGTCGTGGTCTGGAACCCGAGCGGCTCGGACGGAACCCGCGCCTACATCGGCCAGTTCACCACGCTGACATCCGGCGGCGCGGTTGCGATAGCGGCCACTGACACGGTCCCAACACTGAATCTGATCGCCGGCGGCATCGCCATCAGTGGGGGCTCGGGCGTGGGCGTGTCTGCCGCCATCCTTATCCGCAGTGGCGTCGTCGACGCATCGATCGGCTCAAGCGCGAACGTGTCGGGCGCCAACGGAGTGTCGGTAGGCGCGACCCAGTCGGTGAGCCCGATCCTGCTCGCGATCGGCGGCGCCGGAGGCGGAACGGCTGGTGTCGCCGGGTCGGCGGTCGTCGACGTATTCAACGACACGACCAAGGCGCACATCGACGCCTCAGCTCATGTCGGTTCGAGCGGCGGCAACGTCTCGGTCACGGCCGGTGACACCACAAGCATCGTGGCGGCAGCCGGCACGCTCGCCATTGGCGGCACGGCGGGTGTCGGCGCCGGCGTGGATGTGGAGGTGGTGAACAAGGACACCGAGGCCACCGTCGGCTCGTCGGCCCAACTCACGGCCGGCGGTGACATCGCGGTGCAGGCGACCTCGAGCGAGTCAATCGACTCGATCTCAGTCGGAGGCTCTTTTGGTGGAACTGCCGCGGTCAGCGTCAACGCCGCGATCCCGGTCGTCTCGGTCACGACCGACGCCGCGATAGGCAACAGCGCGTCCGCGAGCGCCGGCGGCAACCTGCTTGTGACCTCGGACGAAACGATGACCCTGATCGTCGTCGCCGGCAACATCTCCGGCGGCGGCTCCGCCGCAGTCGGTGCGTCGGCCGCCGTGCCAATCGTCCGCAAGGAGACGCATGCCACGATCGGCGATTACGCCAGCGTCAGCGCGGCCGCCAATGGCGGCTCGGCCACGATCACGAATGGCGTCTACACCGTCACTACCACCGACCCGCGCTTCCAGGGCGGCTCCTTCGACGGGACCAGCGGCGTGGTCGATGCGTCGACCATCGACACCGGGTACATGCACGGATTCAAGGAAGACCAGCAGGTGGTCTACGACGCCGGCGGCGGCACCGCCATCGGCGGGCTGAATGATGGGAGCACGTACTACGTCCACCTCGTCGCGCTGCACCCGTCGGAAGTGCAGCTGAAGACGACGCAGGGCGACAACTCGACGATCGTGAACACGCTGTCGGGCGGCACCGGCGAAAACCAGCGCGTGGTGCCGACCAACCAGCCCGGCGTGCCGAAGGACCACTCTCCGCGGTTCAACCCCGGGAACGACGTGGCGGGCAACACGATCAAGCTGCCATACGACCCGAGCCTCAACGCCGTCGATCCCAGCAAGAACAAGATCGTTTACAGCTCGGGCGGCGGCACACCGATCGGCGGCCTGCAGGACGGCCATGAGTATTACGCGGCCGTGGTGAGCGGACACCCGACGTGGGTCACCTTGCGCGACACTCCGACCGGTTCAGACATCGGCCTCACCGGTGGCTCGACCGGGCGCTCGCACAGCATCGCTAAGTCCGGCAACCTGCCTGCGGCGGACGCCGGCCAGATGGGCCCGCACAACGTCGGGCAGGGCGTGCAGAGCTTCAAGGGCGTCGCGGTCACCGCGACCAACAACGACGACATCGCCGCGGTCGGCGTGAGCCTCGGGTTCGCCGCCGGCGCCGCGATCAGCCTGTCTGGCTCGATCAACGTCGACACCATCAACACGAGCGCGACCATCGGCAAGCACGCCGCCGTCAACTGCGGTCTGAGCTGCGCGACCAACGTTTCGGGCGCGAACGTGGCGCAGTCGGTCGCTGTCATCGCCGCCAACCAGTTCCGCTACCTGGGAATCGCCGCCAGCATCTCGGGCGGCGTCGTCGCCGTCGGCGCCGGCGTGGCGGTGCGCGTCGTGACCCCGATTACGGCCGCTTTGATCGACGACAACGCGACGGTCAACGCGCGCAACAACATCCTGCTGGCCGCGACAGCTCAGGAATCGATCATCTCGGTAGCGGCTGCGGCCGCCGGCGGCGAGGCCGGCATCGCCGGCACCGTCTCGGTCACCGTGCTCAACCCGACGACGACCGCCAACACGGGCACCGGAGTCAGCCTGAGCGCCGACAACAACATCGTCGTCAGCGCCAACGATGACACCACGATGACCCTGGTCACGGCCAGCCTAGGCGGCGGCCTCGTCGGGGTGGGCGCCTCTGTCGGCGTCGCGCTGGCCACCAAGCACACCAATGCTTACCTCGGATCCAACAACGTTGTCATCGTCAAAGCCCAGGGCGGCGCCCTCAACGGACACCAGGGCCTCGCCGTCGAGGCGACCTCGACCGAGAAACTGTTCGGATTCGTTGCCAGCGTCGCCGTCGGCTTCGTCGGCGTCGCGGGCGCGGTGGGCGTCGACCTGCTGCACATCGCGACCCAGGCGTTCATCGGGGCCGGAACCCGCGTCAACTACAACATCGGGAGCATCTCGGGCGTCACCACCTCACAGTCGGTCGACGTCACAGCGTCCGACACGTTCAACTCGTTGACGTTCGGCGGCGGGATCGGCGGCGGCTTCGTCGGTGTCGCGGGTGGTGTCGACATCGGTGTCGCCGACGTAAGCGTCACCGCGGGGATTCACGCAGGCGCCGACGTGAGCGCGGGCCACGACGTCACCGTGAACGCGATCGGCAACAAGCGTGTGCAGACATACGCGATCAGCATCGGCATCGGCGCGGTCGGCGTGGCGGGCGCGGTGTCGGTGTGGACGGTCGGCACGCAGGCCATCGACACGTACGACGAATCCGGCGGCCAGAACACCCCAGCGCCGTGGGACAACACCAAGTCCGACTACCACCAGGGCGACGTCGTGACCTACGGC
>Ga0209648_10002396_pt1 | contig 15549 bp, 13 predicted proteins | sample GraSoi2013_115cm_FD_185830 | JGI IMG/M metagenome (GOLD analysis project Ga0209648, IMG submission 185830) | Grasslands soil microbial communities from the Angelo Coastal Reserve, California, USA - Sample 9_17_2013_115cm (SPAdes) (version 2) | ecosystem: Environmental > Terrestrial > Soil >...
AGAGAATGCGTGAGATGCCAAATCCGTATCTACCGGCCAGTAACTGATAAAGCTTCAAGCCGAGACCGTAGAATGGAGCCTCCCACCAATCGTAGTTCGGCACGATGAACGCGAGATCGTGCACCAGGTGGGGAGCGTTTTGCAGAAGCAGTCCGCGCTCCTTAAGCGCCTCCATGACCAGCCCAATATTGCCCTGCTCCAGGTAGCGGACGCCGCCGTGTGCCAGCTTGGTGCTGCGGCTGGAGGTGCCTTTGCCGAAATCGCTCTGCTCGAACAGCAGCACATCGTAACCGCGCGCCGCGGCATCGATGGCAACGCCTACCCCGGTCGCTCCGCCGCCCACGACAATCATGTCCCAGGGTCTGGGATGTGCCTCGATACGGCGCCACATGTCGGTTCGATTCATCGCTTTTGCAGTTGATGCAAAACTTGCTCGTGAAGAGCCGGGCGTCACCGCCCGGCTGGACCCTTCGACTCCGCTCAGGGCAGGCTCGCGAGACGCCCGTCCTTTCCACCCCGTCCTTCCACCAGATCACCGGATACCCACCAGCTTGACAATTGCAGCGCCAATGCCGCCGGCGATCAGCGGGCCAATGATCGGTACGAGCGCGTATCCCCAATCTGAACTCCCCTTGTCGCTGATCGGCAGGATAGCGTGAGCCACGCGCGGGCCAAAGTCACGGGCGGGGTTGATCGCGTATCCGGTCGGTCCGCCAAGACCCAGGCCGATGGCCCACACCAAGACTCCCCACAACCACGGGCCGAAGCCAATCGGAAGGCCGGTGGATGACACGGCCGGGCTCCCGAAACTGAAGCCAACAACAATTAGGCATGCGGTGGCAATAATTTCGGTGAGCAGGTTTGCGGGAAGGTTGCGGATGGCCGGTGTGTTACAAAAAACCGCAAGCTTCGCCTCTGCGTCGGGCGTTACTTTCCAGTGTGGCAGGTAGGCCAGCCAAACCAGACTGGCGCCGGCGAAAGCTCCCAGAAATTGAGCGGTCCAGAAGAGGCCGACGTTCGACCAGTCTCCCGATAGAACAGCCACCGTCAATGTGATCGCCGGATTAATGTGGGCACCGGGGCTACCGAACGCGATGGCTGTGAAGATGCCCGCAACCACGGCCATTCCCCATCCCGTTGTGATGACGATCCACCCGGAGTTTTCACCTTTCGATTTCTTCAGGAGAACATTCGCAACGGCGCCATCGCCCAGCAAGATCAACACCAGCGTGCCCGTGAATTCGCCAAAAAATGGTCCATACATCGTGTGTGGACCTCCTTCCTTTTCTAAAGGTGTGTCGTCGCTTTTTTCAGAGTGCCGGCTGCAAGAATACGCCAGCACGTATGCGACGCCCAGCCCCTAAAGGGGCGTCTGATCCTGCAACTTACGGTATCGCTAAAAGCGATACCCTGATACGAAACCGATCGGGAGACGCGGCGAGCCGCGTCTCTACGATTCCACCCAATCGAACGAGCGCGTCACCGCCTTTTTCCAAAAGTGATACAGCCGCTCGCGAGATTCTTCATCCATCTTCGGCTCCCACTGCTGGTCGACTGCCCAGTTGGCGACGAGTTCGTCGGTATCCTGAAAGAAGCCGACTGCCAGTCCAGCGGCATAGGCAGCGCCGAGAGCAGTGGTCTCCTTCACCATCGGACGAACTACCGGCTTCGCCAGAATGTCGGCCTGGAATTGCATCAGCAGATCGTTCACCACCATTCCACCGTCAGCGCGCAGGACATCGAGCGTAATACCAGAGTCCTTGGCCATAGCATCGACCACTTCACGGACCTGGAACGCGGTGGCCTCCAGCGCGGCGCGGGCGATGTGGCCCTTGTTCACGAATCGGGTCAAGCCGACAATCACGCCGCGCGCGTCGTCCTTCCAATATGGCGCATACAAGCCCGAGAAGGCAGGAACGAAGTAAACGCCGCCGTTGTCACTTACGGTTCGGGCGAGCGCCTCAATGTCTGAACTCTTTTCAATGAGTCCGAGATTATCTCGGAGCCACTGCACCAGGGCACCGGTAATTGCGATGCTCCCTTCGAGCGCATAGCATGCCGGCTTTGCGCCAAACTTATACGCCAGCGTGGTGAGCAGGCCGAAGTTCGAGAGCACCGCCTTTTCGCCGGTGTTCATCAGCATGAAGCAACCAGTGCCGTAGGTGTTCTTTGCTTCTCCTGGCTTGAAGCAGGCCTGGCCGACCAGAGCGGCTTGCTGATCGCCGAGATCGCCGGCGATCGCAACTCCGGCAACGGCCGGTAGTTTCGCAGTGCCGTAGACTTCGCTGCTCGAAACAATCTTCGGCAGCATCTGGATCGGAATGCCGAAGTCTTTCAATATGTCCCGATCCCACTGGAGAGTGTTCAGGTTCATCAGTTGCGTGCGGCTGGCGTTGGTCACGTCGGTCACATGCATGCCGCCATTTGCTCCACCGGTCAGATGCCAGATCAGAAAAGTATCGATATTGCCAAACAGCAAATCGCCGGCTTCAGCTTGTGCGCGGGCGCCCGCAACCTCTTGGAGAATCCAGCGAATCTTGAGGCCACTAAAATAGGTAGCGAGCGGAAGACCGGTTTGGGCGCGATAGCGGTCCTGTCCGCCATGCGCTGCGAACTCGGCTACTGCGGGAGCAACGCGCGTGTCTTGCCAGACAATCGCGTTGTAAACGGCTTTTCCACTTTGCTTGTGCCAGACCACCGTGGTTTCGCGCTGGTTGGTGATCCCGATCGCAGCCAGATCTTCCGGACGCAGCCCGCGAGCATCCATTGCCTCTTTGATGACATCATCCGTGCGGCGCCAAATTTCTTCTGGATCGTGCTCGACCCATCCCGGTTTGGGATAGATCTGCTCGTGCTCCTTTTGAGCTGAGCTAACGACGTGTCCGGAACGATCGAACACTATGAAGCGCGAGCTGGTCGTTCCCTGATCAATGGCGCCAATGTAGCTTGCCATCGTTGGGGTTCCCCCTTTCGTGATCCACGCTTGCCGATGGAGAGCCGGGCGTCCCCGCACGGCTGGCTGGACCCTTCGACTTCGCTCAGGGCAGCCTCGCGAGACGCCCGTCGCTCCACCCCAGACGGCAAGTTAGCAGGATTACAGGAGTTAGTCACCATTGTGAATCGTGAAATCATCCTCCGGTAATCCCGCGCCGACCCGCTCGTAACCACCAGATAGCACAAAGGTGGCATGTATCTCCAAACGGGCTCGTGGCATCTTACACAATAGATGTGCGGTTTGCGGCCCCCACCGGCAGACCATGAGTGGGGGTTCCCGTGAAGCATCTCGGCAAGGTCATCCGGTCTGTGCAAGCTTTCAGCCGCGAACTGTCCCGCCGGTCGAGTGCAACCGAATCCAAACGCATGCCCGCGATTGGTGTCGCCTTGGGCGGAGGGTTTGCCCGCGGCATCGCGCACATCGGGGTCCTCAAGGTTCTCGAAGAAGAAGGCATTCCGGTTCGCATGGTTGCGGGCACCAGTGTTGGCGCGCTGATCGGCGCTGCGTACTGCAGCGGACTCACGATCGCGGAACTGGAAGAAGTCGCCCACAAAGTTCGCTTCACTACCTTCGTGCGCTGGACGCTCTCGCGCTTCGGCTTTGCCTCGAACGACCGCATGGTCTCGTTTCTGGCGCGCACTTTGAAGGTGCAGAAATTTGAAGAATTGCGTATTCCTCTGGGCGTGACTGCAACCGACTTCCACACCGGAGAGGGAGCCGTCTTTCGCACCGGCTCAATCATCGACCCGGTGCGGGCGAGCTGCGCTTATCCGGGAATGTTCCTGCCGGTGGAAATTCGTGGGCGCTGGCTGGTGGATGGCATGCTTTCGAATCCGGTGCCAACGCGTCCTCTGCGCGAAATGGGCGCGGAGCGCGTGCTGGCCGTGCAATTGAAAGGGCAGTGGTCTAAAACGACCGCGCCACGGCACCTCTTCGATGTGATCGGACAATCGTTCGCCATCGCGCAGGACATGATGAGTTCGGTATGGAGAACCGCGGCCGATGTCGTGATCGAGCCCGATGTCGCTGGTTTTGACTATGACGACTTTAAGCGCGCCGACGAATTGATCCGCGCAGGCGAACTGGCGATGCGCCGCGCGCTGCCCGAAGTGCGCAAATGGCTGGAAGTTCCGGCGGAAACGGACGCCCCGGTGAAAGTTCCTGCGCTAGTGGCAAGAGCCGCAGGTATGCCAGCGGACTGAAACCGCGATCCGGCGTGGACTTCAGGCCCGGAGTCCTCAGCATCATCACAAAGCAGCCTCCGCAGGTGGGAGAGCCGTTCCCGGTATAATCCAGGGTTATGGCCGGCCTTGATCATTCAGGAATGCTTTCGGTAGCGTTGGCGGAAGCCCGCAAAGGGCTAGCCGAAGGCGGTATCCCGATCGGAGCTGCGATCTTTGATTCCGACGGCCGGCTCGTCAGCTCCGGTCATAACCGTCGCGTGCAGAACGGGGATCCGTCCATGCATGGGGAGACCGATGCCTTCCGCAATGCGGGGCGCCAGCGTAGCTATCGCGGCCTCACCATGGTTACCACGCTGGCGCCGTGCTGGTACTGCAGCGGACTGGTGCGGCAGTTTCGATTCGGTTCGGTGGTGGTCGGAGAGAGTCGAACTTTTCAGGGCGGCTTGGATTGGCTCCGCTCGCTTGGAGTACGAATCTCCGATCTCGATTCACTGGAGTGCGTCTCGTTGTTGAGCGACTACATTCGCAGAAATCCCGCGGTGTGGAACGAAGACATCGGAGAAGAGTGAGGGTTAGTGTAACTCGCGCAAACCGCGAGTGAGCAAGGTCTCCATTCCAGACCGGCTTTCACCACCAAGGAACATCCGATGACCTTCGATAAACAGTTATTGCAGAGTCTTCCCAAAGTTCTTCTGCACGAGCATTTGGATGGTGTGCTTCGACCGCAAACCGTGGTTGAGTTGGCAAAACAAGCGGGATATGTGGACCTTCCGACATCCGATCTCCTGGCGTTAGCACAATGGTTTCATCGCGGCGCGAGCCACGGGAGTCTCAGGAGGTACCTGGAGGGCTTCAGGCACACCATCGCGGTCATGCAAACGGAGGAGGCTCTGGAGCGCGTAGCCTATGAGCAGGCCGAGGATCTAAGCAAAGACGGCGTGGTTTACTTTGAAACTCGCTTTGCCCCAGTTTTTCACACGCAGAAAGGACTGACCCACCAGCAGGTCGTTTCGGCCGTCTTGAAGGGACTGGAGCGAGGGTGCAAGGATTTTGGAATTGGTTCGGGCCTAATCATCTGCGCCATGCGCAACATGGATGTATCGCTCGAGATGGCGGAACTCGCTGTGGATTTTCGTGAGCGTGGAGTTGTCGGCTTCGATCTTGCCGGGGAAGAAGGCGGTTATCCTCCTAAAAAGCACATTGACGCTTTTCACTACATTCAACGGGAGAATTTCAATATTACGATTCACGCCGGCGAAGGCTATGGCAAGGAATCCATCTGGCAGGCAATTCAATACTGCGGGGCGCATCGGATCGGACACGGAACGCGCCTGATCGACGACATCGCGGTCGTGGACGGCAGGGCCGTGAAGTTGGGCGATCTGGCACAATACGTTCTCGACAAGCGCATTCCGCTCGAGATTTGCCTCATCAGCAACGTCCATACCGGTGCTACGCCCAGCTTAGCCGAGCATCCTTTCAAAATTCTTTATGAGGAAAAGTTTCGCGTCACCCTCAACACCGACAACCGGTTGATGAGCAGCACAAGCATGACACGGGAGTTCGAGGCCGCGGCAGATACCTTTGGTTTGTCCATGGATGACTTCGAGAAGATCACGATCAATGCGATGAAGAGCGCGTTTCTGCCTTACAAGCAGCGCTGCGATTTTATCTACTCAATCATCAAGCCCGGTTATGCAAGACTTCGTAAGTCGGCGACCACGCCGACGTATTCCGAGCGATAAGCATTACTGGGACAGCGCCGCCAGCGTTTCTGCGAGCACCAATGTTCCTCGGGCAATATCTTCCGGCGAAGCATATTCATCGGGGCGATGGCTATAGCCGTTGCGGCAAGGGATAAACAGCATGGCGGTGGGCGCGATGCGTGACATGAACAATGAGTCATGGTAGGCGCGACTCACTATGGGAATAAACTTAAAGTGGTATTTTTCGCAGGATTCAGAGAGGGCTTCGACCACTGCGGGCGCACAATTGGCGGGCGCATCGGCGTTCAGCACCTCGGAGTGAACTGGAACGCGCCGTTTCGCCGAGATCGCCTGACTTGCGGTCTCTATCTGCCGCATAACGCCGTCGCGCCGTTCGAGGTCGGTATCGCGAATGTCGGCGCTCAGACGAACCCGGCTGGGAATGCTATTGACGGCGCCGGGAAAAACCTCATAGATGCCGACCGTCGCAACTGTGTCGATGGCTCCGCTCGTTCGCGCCGCATTCTCGATGGCCAGAATGAGTTCCGCTGCGGCGCAGAGGGCGTCGCGCCGGTCCGGCATCAGAACTCCGCCCGCATGCCCGCCTGAACCCTCGATCGAGATGCGGAGGCTGGCCGGAGCCGCGATGCTGGTCACTACTCCCAGCGGAATTCGCTGGCGCTCGAGCAGAGGTCCTTGCTCAATGTGCAATTCGACAAACGCCTTGCAATAGGCGCTCGTTAGCTTGACGGCTTCGAGTTCTCCGTGCAGGCCCGCCCTTTGGCGAACTTCATCCAGCGACACGCCCTCGCTGTCCTTGAACTGTCGCGCGGCGTCGGAAGAAAGAGTTCCCGAAAGCATGCGGCTGCCGAGGCACCCAATTCCGAAGCGGGTTGGCTCTTCTGATGTGAACACCAGCAATTCGATGGAATGCCTGGGGCGAAATCCACCGCGCTGCAAGGCTCGAATCGCTTCGAGCCCCCCAAGAACTCCGACTACCCCGTCGTACTTCCCTGCGTTGGGAATCGCGTCGATGTGGGACCCAGTGCTGACAACCGGAAGCGTGGGATCGGAACCGGTCCAGCGCGCAAAGGTGTTTCCAATTGGATCTTGGCGCACCGCAAGACCGGCTTCTTCGCAGCGGGCTTTCAGCCAGATGTGAGCCTTAAGGTCGGTGGGCGTAAAAACAATTCTTGTTACCGCGGGGGCTTCGGCATCGGAGATCGCGGCGAGTGCTTCGATCTCAGATACCAGCCTGGGCGCGTCAACTTCGAGTTTCATGTTCGCTTGCCGGCAAGCGGATGCCGGTTCCAATCCTTGTAGATGAGATACTTGGCGGGAACTTTTCCGATCGCTCCAAACCACTGTGGGCACCACGGTCCCATCCAGATGAAATCGCCGGCCGTGACTGGATACCACGAATCTCCTAGCCGGTAGATTCCTCCGCCCTCAAGCATGATGAGGCCGTGCTCCATCACGTGCATTTCCACCATGCTGAGCGCGGCGCCGGGCTGGTAGACCATAGTATTGACTGCAAAATCGAAGCTCATTTCGTCCGGCAAAAGACACTTGACCTGCAAACCGGGATCGTCTGCGAGCGGATGCGACGCAATTTCGTCTTCGTGCGACACGATTAAATGCGGTGGTGCGGCCCCCGGCAGCGACTCATACGATTTTTCAATCACAGCTACACGGCTCTTCTCGGTCGCCGTGATCCGGTGCGTTGAGCCCGCTGGCGCATAGGCATAACCGCGCGGACCAAGTTTGCTTTGCTTGTCCGGCATCTCCAGCTTGACCACGCCTTCCATTACGAAAATAAAACGCTGCGCCCGCGTGCCGACCATTTCGCCGCCGGATTCGAATTCCGCTGTGTACTCGGTAAAACGCGCGCCCAATGCCGGTCCAGCGTGGACAATCGCCGCGCAACCCTTCATCCCCGGCAACGTGGTGCGCACGAATGTATCGGGTGTCAGCAGAAGATGATTCCGCTGATGTGAGCTTCGCGTATTGCCGAGGTTATGCATGCTTTGTCTTTCTTTGAAATTCAGATGAGGACGCCAACTGCTCGAGAAGGTGCACTCCGCACTCGATCGCCTTCTCGACGTCACCAACTTCCACCGATTCTGCTGGATGGTGGCTGATGCCGCCTGGCGTACGCAGAAAAATCATGGCCGAGGGGACTTTTCCCGCTAATATCATGGCGTCGTGACCCGCGCCGCTCACCATGCGGTATGGCTCGCACCTCGCTTGGCCAATGGCGTGTTCTACCTGTTTTACTAAAAAAGGATCCATCTGTACGGCCAACTGGTCCATCAGCACATTCCGTTTCGCTTTTAACCCGCGACGCGTGGCAATATCTTCCGCCTGACGAACAAAATAGTCCACCGCCCGTTTTCGTTCTTCGTCGCTCCGATGACGCACGTCGAGACTCAATCGCGTCTCGCCGGCGATGACGTTGCCCGCGCCTGGGTTGGCTTGAATTGCACCAACCGTCGCCACCAAGCCGGAAGTGTTTTGCGCGTGGCTCTCGACCGTGCCGATCCACTCGGCAGCGGCGGCGAGGGCATCATGGCGGAGATTCATCGGTGTCGTTCCGGCGTGATTGGCTTGGCCCACGAATGTGAACTCCAGCCGGCTTTGGCCGGCTATGGCTTCGACGACTCCCAGCGGCCGGTCGACATTCTCCAGCATCGGCCCCTGCTCGATGTGGAATTCGACAAAGCCGAGGACATCGTCTTGAATAACAGCTTGCGAAATTTCTGCTGGATTCAAACCAAAATCTGCAATCGCGTCGCGTATCGAAATTCCTCGCGCATCCTGGCGACTCAGTAGTTCTTCGTCCAGGCTGCCCACGAGAGCGCGGCTGCCGATAAACGGGGTGCCGAAGCGAACGCCCTCCTCTTCCGAGAAAGCGACGACTTCGATGGCAAAGGGAAGCTTCCGGCCGTTCAAAGCGCCCAGCAGCGCAATGGGAAGAACCACTCCGAGCACGCCGTCGTACGCTCCGGCGTTGGGTACGGTATCAAGATGCGAGCCCATTATCAAGCGCGGAGCATCTGGCCCGGCCGCCGGGTAAACCATGCGCAAATTCCCTACGGCATCGACCCTTGATGTGACTCCAAGTGGAGCAACCCATCCGGCAATTTCGCGGTGGCACTCCCGCATGGGCGGAGATAGAAATGTGCGGCGGATGCTGCCGGTATCTTCACTGAACCGGGCGAGAGTCTGACAACGAGCAATGACCTCGCTGGCGCAATCTCTTTTGTCACGGCTTGCCTGCACTCGATTCACCCTTACCGGCGACTGTGAGCTTTCCGCTGCGTCTAGGCTTGGCGAATGACTTTTGCCGCCGCCCAGCCGATCAGGACGAGAGCGGTCAGGATCTCCCAGCCATACCTGTTCCCGTAGGTTGCTACAGGAAAATGATTGCTGATCATGAGAAAGACTACGGGCACTGCCATGAAGGTATTGTGCTTCGAACGCAACTTGGCCTGAGCGCCGAGTGCCGGATCAAACTCCGCGCCGGCATCAGCGGCGGCGATCATCTTGCGCTGAGCGGGAAGAATCCGAAACCAAACATTGGCCGTCATAATGGTCCCGAACATCGCACCCACGTGGATAAAAGCAGCGCGCCCACTGAGGACATGCATCAGTCCCCAGGAGATCGCGGCCGTCATCACCAGCGAAAATGTCGCGAACGCCCATTCAGAGTTGCCGAGATATGACCGAACCGCCAGATCATAGATGTGCCAACCAGCGGCCAGAACCGCTAGCCCGATGGCAATGCCGGTAAGTTGAGAAATGTTGGCCACGTCGGGATCAAGCAATCCGCCGGTGAAGTAATAGACGAGGACAAGCAGCACCATTCCGCTGACCCACGTCATTAACGCTTCCCAACGAAACCAATGGACCAACTCGGGCAAGACCCCAAGAGAGTTCTGTTTTTCGACGGCGTAAAAGCCCCCGCTGTGGACCATCCACACGGCCGGAGGTGTTTTTGCGGCAGCGGCTTCCTTCTCGAGTTTTCCGAATTGGCCGTCCAGCCAGGTGAAGTAATAGGTTTGGCCGACCCACATAATTCCCGCAAAAACATGGAACCATCGCACCGCGAGGTGGATCCATTCCCGGAGTGAAAAGGTCACGTTCGCCGGCTCCCTCAGATTCTTCCCCGATGATTTTCAGCTTCCCCGATAAGTCGTGTATCCATTCGGACTAAGCAATAGAGGAATGTGAAAACGCTCCTCACTCTCTCGAACATGGAACGCGATCTCTACCAGCGGATATAACGAATCGATCTTCTGGGGGACATAATACCCTGCGATGTCGAAAACCAGACGGTAGACACCTGGGCTTAGCACTTCGTTCGCCGGAAGCAATTGGGCACAACGCCCGTCCTGATCGGTCTGTGCCGAGGCGAGGAGGCGCCAACTGCTCGAGCTTTCCTGTCGCTCTAACCGCACGGGCACGTCCTTCGCCGGCTTGCCTCGAGTGAGGTCCAGAACGTGGGTCGAGATGCCTTTTATCCCTGAAGCCATTTTTTTAGACGAATCTGCGTGATCTGCCGCTGCTGCTCCGACGCTTCCTGAAGTTCGGTGTTCTCGTCATTTTTCATTCTCCGTTGCAAAATCTTCAGAATCTCCGCCGGGGACTTGCCGGTCGCACAAACGATGAAGATACGGCTGAATCTGCGCTCGTATTCCCGATTCCCTTCTGCGAGCACAATTTTTACGAAATCGTCGGCACCTGCGACGTTCTGTTGCTCCTGCGCTGACCAGGCAGCGGACCGCGGCAAAGCCGCTTTCGGTGCCTGCGATTCGCCAATGCGAGAATGGCTGCGAAATGCCTCCAGCCAGTCCGATTCTGCCAAACTGCGCCAAGTTTCGTCCGACGCCGCTAGAAGCGCTACTTCGTCGGGAAGCGGTCTTCGCCCAACCATTCCATCCGCCCACGCTCGTGAGCCACAGCACGGCAGTATCTCATCGACGGCCGCTGCAACGGGAAGAATATTCCAGCGCGACAGCACATCACTCATACGGTCTTCCCACTGCCGCGCAGTTGTTGGAGGAATTCCGCGACCAGATTGCCAGCCACCGCGGAGCGGTACCTCGCCGTGGATCGAATGTCATCAATCGGCTGGATCGCACCAGTTGTCATTTTTCTAGTCAACTGCACGAGTTCCGGCCCGACCGGCTTTCCCTTCGCGATCCGTTCCACCTCCGTCAACCGAAGTGGAACCGGCGCGACGCTGCCGAGCGCAATGCGAACATCGTCAATCACACTTCCGGTCGCGCCGCTGCGAAGCCGTCCCAACGCCGCTACGCACACTTTCGAAATAGCCTGAGCATCGCGAGCTCCTACTTTCCGGGCATAATGAAGATAGTTCGAAAACCTTCTTCCGAGGCAGATGGCTCGAATCAGCTCATCGGGCGCCAACTTCATCTTCTTGTAATCCGTGTGGAAGCCGAGGTAAGGCACCCGGCGCTCGCCGCGAACCGACACCAGAATCAATTCAGCCTCGTAGGCCAGCAGTGCCGGTAGGGAATCGGCAGCGGGCGACGCATTGACGATATTGCCTCCCAAAGTTCCGCGATTCTGGTTGGCGATCCCGCCGGTCCAGCGCGCCGCGCTCGCGAGCAACGGCAATTCCCGGGCGATCACATCGTGCTCCTGCAGTTCGGTATATGTGCATCCCGCCCCAATCGTGATTTCGTCCGGCGAGATGACGATGCCTCGCAGTTCCGGCAAATTCCAGATACTCACGAGCCTCCTCGCAGGAAGATTCCCTGCCGCGTACTGCACCATCACATCCGTGCCGCCGGCGATGGGGAGCCATTGCCCGGGCTCATCCGACAGCAGTGACAGGACCGCCTGGAGTGTACCGGGTGCAATCAACTCACAATCCGCGGGATTGGACCTCATGCCGGATTCCTGCGGGCCGCTTCCATTACCGCATCGAAAATCTGCATATAACCAGTGCAGCGGCAGAGATTCCCTGACAGTCCTTCGCGAATGTCATCCAGAGTAGGGTTGGGTTTCTTCTCCAGTAGTTGACAGGCCGCCAGAATCATTCCTGGAGTGCAGATGCCACACTGCGCACCACCGCATTCCAAAAAAGCTGTCTGTAGCGCATGTAATTGCGGACCTTCGGCGAGGCCCTCGATGGTAGTGAGATTCGTGCCCTCTGCTTGAAGAGCAGGGATGAGACAGCTATTCACCAACTTGCCATCGATCAAGACGGAGCAAGAACCGCATTCGCCTTCTCCGCAACCTTCCTTCGTTCCAGTCAATCCAAGCTCTTGCCGAAGCACGTCCAACAGTCTCTCCATGGGATAAACACGAACGGTTTCCGGCCTGCCATTTACCATCAGGGAGATCTCGCATTTGCCGCGGTTCTTAGGTGAGTGGGTCATCGCTTTGTATTGGTGGAAACCAACTCGCCATTCGACTCGGCGGAAACTGCTTCGAAGATATCTTCCGGCAAGAGTGGGATGGAATCGAAGTGAGTTCCAAGGGCATCCTCGATCGCATTGACAATGGCCGGCGCAGGACCATCCATCGGTAGTTCACCAATTCCCTTTGCCCCATATGCCCCGTGGATGTTGCCCATCTCTTCGAAGAAGATCCGAATCTGCGGCAGGTCAGACGAGGCCGGCATGATGTAATTTGTCATCTGGCCGTTTTGCATGCGTCCATTCTGCCAGACGACTTTTTCATACAAGGCAAAGCCAATTCCTTGGGCAACGCCGCCGGCGATTTGGCCCTTCGCCAGAATGGGGTGAAGAACTCTGCCGACTTCCTGCAGGGCAACGAAGTCTTCCACTCTCGCGCTGTAGGTCGAGAGGTCCACGGCAACTTCCGCAACATAAACTGCCCAGGCGTATGTTGCATAGGCTTCGCCCCGATATTTCAGATCATCCCATAAAACGCCCGCTGGAACTTCGTAGTGTGCGTACGACCGCAGTTCTCCGTGCTCAGTAATATGGCGCCGGCAGGCCGCGCGAAACTCTTCCGGTGAATACGAAGTGCTCAGCGTGCCGCCAGCGGTCAATGTTTGTCTGACTCCAATCGCGGCTGAGCGCACGAGGCTTCCCACAACCATCGCAGTGCGAGAGGCTACCGTAGGCCCACTGTTGGGCACCTGATTCGTATCCGGCTGCGCAATTCGAATGTAGTCATAGGGCAGATTCAACGCTTCCGCTGCAATTTGACAGAGCACGGTGTTGGTTCCCTGACCAAACTCGGTGCTCGAAACCAAGACGCGCACGGTGCCGTCGGCGCAGCCTTCGACCCCAACTACCGAAGCCAGGTACCGCTCGCCCGAACCGGTGAAACCCGCACCATGCAGAAAGGCGGCGATTCCCATTCCCCTCCTGATCGAACCCGCTTCGTTTTCTTGCGCGAATCGCGCCTTCTTTGCGTCGTGGGCCGAGAGGTCCACAGCGCGATCCAGCAACTTGCCCAGATCAATTTCTTCGCGGACAGTCTGTTCTGTGGTCGTGGTTTGGCCCGGCTTAAGGAAATTCCTTCGGCGGATCTCTGCCGGTGAGAGTCCGACGACTTGCGCGATGCGGTTCATGTGCCGCTCCATCGCGAACAGACTCTGCGGCGCGCCGAAGCCCCGAAAAGCTCCGTGCGGCGGAGTGTTTGTGGCCACGGCCTTCCCGCGAATGCGAACATTAGGCCAGTAGTAGGGACCGCCGGCGTGGATGGTACCGCGCGAGAGGACTACGGACGACAAGGTCGCGTATGCGCCGCCATCAATCGTGAAGTCGATTTCCCCGCCCAGAATCTTGCCGTCTTTGCCGACCGCGGTGCGGTGCCGCGTGCGGGAAGGATGACGCTTGGTGGTCGCCGTCATGTCTTCCAGACGGTCATAGACGATTTTCACCGGCCGTCCAGACTTCATCGCCAAAAGCGCCGCATGGCCCGCGATCATCGAGGGATAATCCTCCTTGCCGCCGAAGGCGCCTCCCGTCTCAGCCTGCACCACACGGACTTTCTCCGCCGGCAGGTCGCACAACGCCATCAGCGCCTTGTGCACGTAGTAAGGACATTGCAGAGATCCCCACACAGTAATTCCCTGCTTTGCATCGAAGGACGCGATGACGCCGTTGTTTTCGATGTAAAGCTGCTCCTGCGCGCCGGTGGTGTACTCGCCTTCGACGATGTAGTCGGCCTTTGCCCAGACGCTATCGACTTCTCCCTTCGCGATCAAGAAAGTCTTGAATATATTGTCGGTTCCCCAAATGACCTGGGAGCGCCGTTCGCTGTCTTCAATGGTGAAAACTGCCGGCAGGGGTTCGTATTCAATCGAGACTGCCTCGATGGCTTGGCGCAGCATGTGCCGACCCTCATGCGCCAATAGCAGAATCGGCTCCTCGGGATGATTCACCATGCCATCCGCCAGGCAGGGCTGGTCGTCGCCGATCAGAGCAATGCAATTCTTGCCGGGAATGTCGTTCGCGGCGACGATTACAAATTCGCTCCAGTCGAACTGTGGATCAAACGAGATCTTTTTAATTACTCCGCGAGGAATCCGGCTGCGAACGGTCGCTCCGTAGAGCATTCCGGGCAAGGATATGTCATCGATGTACCGCGCCGCGCCGGTTACTTTGTCGCGGCCTTCCTTGCGCGGCACCGACTTGCCGATGATGTGCGCTTCTGTCATGCCTAACCTTTATTACAGTCTTGTCATCCCGAGCGAAGCGAGGGATCTGCATTTTGCCGCGAACTGCAGGTCCCTCGCTTCGCTCGGGATGACAAAATTTCGCTAGTGGCGAACCTCTCGCCCTCTAGCCCCTCCGCAAAACTCGCCGCTGCTGAAGACGGGTTGCCCGCGCAGGTACGTAGCTTTCACCACGCCCCGTAGTCTCTTTCCCAAATACGGAGATAGAGGATAGCGATAATGCAGCCGATCTTCGGTCACGACGAACTCTGTTTCCGGTTCGAAGATAACCAAGTCGGCATCGCAGCCTTCCGCTATACGGCCTTTGCGAGAGTTGCATCTAGCCAGTCGAGCCGGTTCCTCAGCCATCCATCCGCTAATATCGGTCAAACTAAATCCCCGCCGGCTGGCCTCCGTCCACATAACGGGGAGCGCCAGCGAAAGACTCGCGATGCCACCCCATGCTGTGCTGAAGTTCCGCTCCTCAAGCCGTTTCATTGCGGGCGGACAGGGCGAATGATCGGTCGCGACCAGATCGATGATTCCGTCTTTCAACCCCCGCCACAACTTTTCGCGATTGTCGCGCGAGCGAATCGGCGGCGCACATTTACACAATGTCGCCCCGTCTGGAATTTCTTCCGCACAGAAATACAAATAGTGCGGACAAGTTTCAACACTTACCGGAAGCCCCTCCGCCCGGGCCGCGCACAACTCTGAAAGCGCCCGGCTGGCTGAGAGATGAACAATGTGCAATCGGAACTTGTACTGCCTGCACAAAGATAGAAGTAACCGAACTGCCGCGAACTCCGCTTCCTCTGGCCGCGATTGCAGGTAAGTCGCGTAACGGCTCCAATCCGCATCTCGCAGACGCCTCGTGGCTTCATCCACGGAGCCAGGAAGCTCTGCGTGGACCAGCAGCGGCAGGCCCGTCCGCGCCACATGAGGCAACGCGGCACGAAGCTCTGGTTCGGTGACCATTGTGAAACCATCGATTCCCGG
>Ga0209648_10002399_pt1 | contig 15541 bp, 8 predicted proteins | sample GraSoi2013_115cm_FD_185830 | JGI IMG/M metagenome (GOLD analysis project Ga0209648, IMG submission 185830) | Grasslands soil microbial communities from the Angelo Coastal Reserve, California, USA - Sample 9_17_2013_115cm (SPAdes) (version 2) | ecosystem: Environmental > Terrestrial > Soil >...
GCACCAGGAAATCGCCCAGCGCAAGGCGGCGCAGGACCAGCTGACCGTCTCCCACCAGAAAGTCGGTCTCCTGCTCGACAATGCCCGCCGCCAAACCATCGAAATCACCCAGATCAGCGAACTGGGGAACCTCCTCCAGGCCTGCGCCTCCCAGGAAGAGGTCTTTCGCCTCATCCCCGATCGCTTGCGCTACTTGTTTCCAGGCGCCTCCGGCTCCATTTCACTGCTCAGCGCCTCCAAAAGCCATGCCCAGTCCGTCGCCCAATGGGGGGTCTGTCCGGCTGACCAGATCTTTGCGCCCGAACAATGTTGGGCGCTTCGCCGCGGACGCGCTAATGCTCATCCAGGTGGACGTTCCGCCCCGCGTTGCTCTCACCTCCTCGGGGAAGGTCCTTCCATCTGCATTCCTCTCGTCGCCAACGGCGACGCTATCGGGACGCTGACCATCCAGAACGACGACCCCCTATCCCCCGTTTCCGACCCAGACGCTGACGCTACCTCCGAGTCATTTACTCGCCGCTGCCAGCTCGCCGCCGCCGTCGCCGAACAGGTCGCTATCACGGTTGCCAACCTCAACCTCCGTGAATCTCTCCGCCTGGAGGCTGTCCGCGACCCGCTCACCGGCCTCTACAACCGCCGCTACATGCAGGAGTTCCTCGATCGCGAACTCCACTCCGCTCGCCGGAAACGACGTCCCCTCGCCGTCATGATGCTCGACCTCGACCGCTTCAAACGCTATAACGACAACTTCGGACACTCCGCCGGCGACCAGGCCTTAGCCGCTGTCGGCGAGACTCTTCTGCGCTCCGTGCGCGCCGAAGACGTGGCCTGCCGCTACGGTGGCGAAGAATTCGCCCTCATCCTCCCCGAGTGTTCCCTGCAGCAGGCGATCATGCGGGCTGACGATATCCGCAAGCGCCTCAAGGAGTACCGCGTTCAAAGCGACGGAGAGGCGCCAGACGCTCTTACCGTCTCGATCGGTGTCGCGGCCTTCGATGAAACTACCGATCGCGTCGATCTCCTCCTCAAGTTCGCCGACGACGCTCTCTACCAGGCCAAGCGCGCTGGTCGCGACCGCGTCGTCGCAGCCCGCCCCGCAGCCGCTTTGCCCGAATCAAACTTCACCGACGCGCAACCAGCCACGAACGCCTCGACCCGAACCACCTAACCAATAATCGTGTGGGGGACGCTCGTGTGGAGGGAGCTCGCGTGTGGACGGGCCTTGCCCTGTCCAAGCCGAGCGCGCCTCGGCCTCGCCGCACCTTTCAGCCTTTTCCCCGCCACTCACTACCGCGCTTCTGGTATACGAGTACGAGCCCTCATGCACGCTCCATCTTCGAACCCAGAGTCCGGCCTGCGCCATCAACTCACCGCCGGACAGATGACCATGGTCGCCGTCGGCGGCTCCATCGGCACCGGACTCCTCCTCGGCACTGCCGCAGCTGTCGAACTCGCCGGCCCCGCCGTCATCCTCAGCTTCGTCCTCGCCGCTTTCATCAGCTGGACCGTCGCGCTCGCCCTCGGCGAACTCGCCAGCACTCATCCCGCCGCCGGTTCCTTCGGTGTCTATGGAGACCTCTACCTCAATCACTGGGCGGGCTTCGTCTCCCGCGCCGGCTATTGGCTCGCCATCGCCGTCTCCATCGGAGCCGAGATGGTCGCCTCCGCCACCTACATGCACCTCTGGTTTCCGCGCGTACAGGCCGTCCTCTGGGTCTTCGCCTTTTCCGCCTTCCTTCTCTCCATCAACTTGCTCAGCGTCCACAGCTACGGACGCTTCGAATTCTGGTTCGCCATGATCAAGGTCGCTGTCATTGCCGCCTTCATCGCGCTCGGCGCCGCCCTGCTTCTCACCGGACGAGCCGCGCCCCAATACACCGCTCACGGCGGATTCTTCCCGCTCGGCCCCGCTGCCCCGCTCCTCGCCATCACCTTCGCCATCTACACCTTCGGCGGCGTGGAATTCGTAGCGGTAGCTTCCGGCGAATCCAGTTCCGCCAAGGCCATCGCGAGCGCCGTTCGCATGACCTTCCTTACCCTCACCTTCCTTTATCTAGGAGCCATTGTCATTCTCGTCGGTGTCATGCCCTGGAACCGCGCCGGCGTCACCGAAAGCCCCTTCGTGACCGTCTTCCGCTCCGTCAGTCTTCCGGGCGCCGCTCACTTCATGAATTTCGTAGTCCTGACAGCCGCGCTCTCCGGAGCCAACGCCGCCCTCTACATCTCTTCCCGCATGCTCTTCTCATTAGCCCGCACCGGATGGGCTCCCCGCGCGCTGGGCCGCCTCAGCAAAAAAGGCACTCCGACCCTAGCCCTGCTCGTTTCCTCTTACGGAATCATCGTGGCCCTGGTGCTCGAGCGCTGGGCCCCGGCCAAAGCCTTCGAGTACATTCTCCGCGGCGCCTTCTTCGGCATGATGCTTTCCTGGATCGTCTCGCTCGCCGCCCACATCTCCTTCCGCCACCGGCTCACCGCCGCCCAGTCCGCCGAAATTCCCGCCCGCTCCCCTCTAGGCAAATGGGGATCCATCATCGGTCTCGTCGTAGTCCTCGCATCCATCGCCAAAACCTGGTGGGACTCCCGCATCAACCTGATCGCTGGACTAAGTTTCCTGATCGCCCTAACCGTCCTCTTCTTCCTCCTCCGCCCAGCGGGGAATGATGCCTCGTAGTGTGACCGCGTGAGGATACGGTGGAGTGACGGGCGTCTCGCCCGTCCTGCCGGGCGGGGACGCCCGGCTCTCCATCATTTTGAGACGCGGCAAGCCGCGTCTCTACGAGAGATCAGATGCTCGCTGAACGATGCCGAGCCGGCTAGACCAAAACGGGAAAACATCCCACTTGCGGGTTGAATTTTGTATTGATCGGGCCTCCTTTTCTGATATTCTTAACGCGTCTTGGGACCCATCTGAACGGCGGGACGACCCCGGACTTCCCTGCCTGTGCGACTCTCTGTCGCAACTAGTTCCCGGCCGCTCTGTTCCCCCGAGACGAAGGAGCATCTGTGACTTCCGCACGAAAATTCAACGTTGTTTCAGGCAGTGAACGTCAGCCCGTCCGTGGTGCGCGCCTGATCCGCGATTCGCATCCGGACCAAACCATTGAGGTCTCAATACGCCTTCGCCCGAAATCGGAGGCAAAGCATAAAGAGTTAAGGAGTGCCCTCGAAAAACCGGGTTTTGAGCACATGTCGCGCGCCGAGTTCGAGAATGCCCACGGTGCCGATCCTGCCGATCTCGACAAAATCAAGAAGTTTGCCCAGGAATTCGGCCTGAAGGTGCGCGAAACCGGCACTGAGCTCGCGCGCCGGACCGTAATTCTGTCGGGAACCGTAAGCAATCTGCAAAAAGCCTTCAACGTGGAATTGAAGGAGTACAGCCACCCCAAGGGAAATTTCCGCGGCCGTGTCGGCGCCGTCCACGCGCCGGCCGAATATGCGGACATCATCAAGGGCGTGTTTGGGCTCGACAACCGGCCCCAGGCAGAACCGCATTTCAGGCGCTTGCCGCCGGCCGTCGGAATTAAGGCCCACACCGCCACCATCTCGCATGATCCCAATGAAGTCGCCCAGATCTACGACTTCCCGGCGGGAGACGGATCCGGCGAGTGTATCGGGATCATTGAGTTGGGCGGAGGCTTTCAACTCGACGACCTGAGCAACTATTTCAGCTCACTCAATATCAACGAGCCTCAAGTCGTCTCCGTGTCCGTCGACGGAGGTAGCAATAGCCCAAGCACTCCTGACAGTGCCGACGGCGAAGTGATGCTCGACATTGAAGTGGCGGGCGCAATTGCTCCCGGTGCGAAGATCGTCGTCTACTTTGCCCCCAACACAGATCAGGGTTTTCTTGACGCCATCACCACCGCGGTACACGACAGCACCAATCAACCCTCGGCCATTTCGATAAGCTGGGGATCTCCCGAGTCGCAATGGACGGCTCAATCGCTCACTAACTATGACGAAGCCTTTCAAGCGGCAGCGGCGATGGGTGTAACCGTCTGCGTCGCCTCCGGTGACAATGGTTCCTCGGACGGCGTCAATGACGGCAACAACCATGTTGATTTTCCGGCTGCCAGTTCGTTCGTACTCGGCTGTGGTGGCACCACACTGCAAGCTTCGAACGGACAAATTGTCAACGAAGTAGTGTGGAACAACCAGCCGTCTGGAGGAGGAAGTACTGGCGGCGGGGTGAGCGACGTGTTCCCACTTCCGGCCTGGCAAGATGGTTTCGGTGTTCCGACGCCATCAGGTCAAAATGGCGGACGCGGCGTACCGGACGTCTCCGGCGATGCCGACCCAGCCACCGGCTACAACATTCTTGTCGATGGACAGAATTTGGTCTTCGGCGGCACCAGTGCGGTGGCGCCTTTGTGGGCCGCGCTGGTGGCGCTAATGAATCAGCAGATGGGAAAACCGGTCGGTTTCCTCAACCCGTTAATCTATGCGCAAGCCGTCGAAGCCTCAGGATTTCACGACATTACTGATGGCAACAACGGCTCCTTTAGTGCAAGTCAGGGATGGGATCCATGCACTGGACTTGGCAGTCCCGATGGAGCCCAGTTAGTTGCAGCCCTTACCGGAAGACCAGCGGCACAGGCAGAAAAAGCCGCGCGGTTTGGCCGATCCAAGAAACCCGCAGCTTAAGACCACACGGAGGGCGAGCTTCGCTCGCCCTCCGATTCTCTCCACGCTGACTCTGCAGGTACCCTCGATATGAGCCTGGGCTCAGTCAAGGGCATAGATGTCATGGGCTGGCGGACCGCGGCTTTGCTTGCCAGAAGCAAGTAGCGACCAGCGAACAACAAGAAGCGAAAAGCTCAGAACGGAAGCTGAAAGCCGTCCCGGATTACAATGTTCTTCATGCCCGACGATCTTCTGCGCTTCCGCTCCGAGTTCCCCATCCTCGAGCGCACCAACTACATGATCTCCAACTCCCTCGGAGCCATGCCTCGCGCCGTTTACGACGCGCTCCATGCCTACGCCGATATCTGGGCAACACGGGGCGTTCGCGCCTGGGAAGAACGCTGGTGGATGCTCGCCCTCGAAGTTGGCAACGAACTCGGTGCCCTGGTGAACGCGCCCAAGGATTCCGTCTCTCTCCACCAAAACGTCACCACCTGCCAGGCCGTGGTCGCGTCCTGTTTCGATTTCACCGGCAAGCGCAACAAAGTCGTTTACAGCGACATGAACTTTCCCTCCGTCATGTATTTCTGGGAAGCGCAGCGCCAGTACGGCGCGCGGGTTCACATGGTCAAAACCGATGACGGCATCAGCGTTCCCACCGCGCGCCTGCTCGACGCTATCGACGAGCAGACTCTGATCGTTCCCATCTCGCACGTTATTTTTCGCAGCTCTTACATCAACGAAGCCAAAGCCATCATCGACAAAGCGCACAAGGTTGGAGCCCACGTCGTCCTGGATACTTTCCAGTCTCTTGGCACCGTCCCCGTTGACATCCACTCTCTCAACGCCGACTTCGCCTGCGGAGGCGTTCTCAAGTGGCTCTGTGGCGGTCCCGGCGTTGCCTACCTCTACGTCCGCCCCGATCTTGGCAAGAAATTGGAGCCGAAGCTCACTGGATGGTTTGCGCACGAAAATTCTTTTGAGTTCGCAACCGGACCCATCCGCTACGCCGATCCTCCGTTCCGATTCATGAACGGAACCACGCACATTCCTGCGATCGAGGCGGCGCGTCCGGGCTTGAGAATTATTCGGGAAGTTGGCGTCGAGAAAATCCGCGAAAAATCCAAACGCCAGACCGCTCGCCTCATCGAGCTCGCCGACCAGCACGGATGGCGAGTCAACACTCCCCGCGATCCCGAGCGACGCGGCGGCACTGTCTCCATCGACATGCCCGATTCCCAACAGGTAAGCCGGGAGCTCCTCGCTCGCGACATCCTCGTAGACTGGCGTCCCAAAGCCGGAGTCCGGTTCTCGCCCCACTTCTACAACACCGACGCCGAAATAGATGCGGCCATGGCAGCTGTCATGGACATTTTGAAAGCCCGCGCTGTGACTGCATAGTTAGAAGTAGAGACGAGGCTTGCCCCGTCTCGTCTCGCTTACTGCAATCGCAGTTAGTAACAGTTACTTCGGTAAGGCCATCCCGCCTGTTTCTCCGTGTCCTTTGTGAAGTCTCTCCTTATCCTCATACCAGATCGTCTGAATGATCAGATCATTCGAGCCATCCAGGAAAGCACTGTGACCGTCTGTCTTTTCGTCTTCATGCCGATTAACTACCTCACGACTCTGTCGTTGGTCGCGATTGCCGGCGGTTTGTACTTTTTCTTTCTCGGATTTCTCTTGCTCGCCCGCAAGCGCTTATTGCTTACCACCCCAACCTCCAGGATTCGCAGCGCCGCTCTGGGACTGGTCGAAGTCAACGGCATGGCGGCCGGTCCTTACACAGTGCCGGCGCCTATCACCGGCAAGCCCTGCTTTCTCTACCACACCACCGCCTGGCAGCAGCGCGATGGCAAGAAGGACGAATGGGCAAAAGTTGCAGACGAAACTCTGCACCTCCCTTTCTTCATCGACGACTCGACCGGCCAGTTACTCATCGAACCTCTGGGAGCCGATCTCGACCTGCACCGAGACTTTCGCGAAGAATATGCCGCGTCGTTTTTCTCTTCGAATCTGAATGACGTTCCGCCGCGCGTCGGCGTTTTTCTTTCGCGCCACGGCGTCGTTCCAGCACGAAGCTTGCGTATCGAAGAACGTTTGATCAAGCCCGACGATGCGCTCTTCATCGCCGGAACTCTCATGGAAAATCCGGGTGTTCAGGTGCGTCCTTTGTCGCCGCGGAACGACGACTCGCGCAAGGCGGAAGAACTTCCTGCCCCGCAGATCATCCGGCTCTCCAGCGGCGCGGCTCCTTCCTCCATTCGCGAAATGAGCCAGCAGGCGAAAATCGCGGCCGCGCTTACTCGCGCCGGTGTCACCAAACCTGAGGCGTGGTCCGCCGCCGGAGTCCCGTATCATTCCGTAGCCGTCGAGGAGAACGCGCCGCCCGCGGCTGTGCTCGCTCGCGACGAGGACAACTCCAAGACATCGGATTTCAATCTGACGCCGTCCGTTGTATTGATGAAAGGCGCAAATAATTCCACGTTCGTGATTTCCTTCCGCAGCCAGAAGGAATTCGCCAGTGCGCTGGCGTGGAAATCGGCCGCCATGATTTGGGGAGGCGCGGCCGTCACGCTACTCGGCATCTACTCGCTGCTGGAGCAGTTGGAGCTGCTGTAGAGCGCCGTGCGCAAGTCCTTCAAAGGCATCGAACATCCGCGAAGCGGGTAGCCAATTGCTCAACGCCAAGCGCGAGCCGCTAATTTAGAATGTCCCTTGTGAGCGAACCCGTCCGGATCGGGATTCTCGGCGACTTCAATCCCGATTTCCGTTCCCATCACGCGACCAACGATTCGCTCCAGCACGCGGCTCGTAAGCTCCAACTAGAAGTAGAATCGGCCTGGCTTGCAACGCCTTCGCTGCTCGAACCGGGCGCAGCCGCGACACTCGATTCCTTCGATGGTCTGTGGGCCTCGCCGGGCAGCCCTTACAAGAGTTTCGACGGCATGCTCAAAGGCATCGAGTTTGCCCGCGTCCACGACCGGCCATTCCTCGGCACCTGCGGAGGCTTCCAGTACACGCTCATCGAGTGCGCCCGCAACGTGCTTGGCGTCCACGACGCGACCACGGCCGAAGAAGACCCGAACGCCAAGAACATCGTCATCTATCCCGTTGCCTGCGCGGTTCCGAGCCGCGATAAGAATGCGCCCAAGCTCTCGGGAAAAGTTAAGCAGATCCGCCTTCGTCCCGGCTCTTACCTCGCGTCGTTTTACGGAAAGGAAATGGTCGAGGAAGAATTCTTCTGCAATTTCGAGATGAATCCCGAGTTCGAATGGATGGCCATGGAAGCGGGTTTTCCGGTCGTAGCCCGCGGATCGAAGGAAGAATGCCGGGCCATCGAATCTCCCGCGCACTTGTTTTACATCGCGACGCTGTTCCAACCGCAACTTTCATCACGCGAAGGCCATCCGCATCCGCTGATCATGGCATTCGTGCAGCACGTCGCCGACTTCCGCCGCAAACGGCTAGACGACTCGATCCTGACCTGAGGACGCGGACACGCAGTCATGAGGAAGGCTCAGGGGCGGCTTTGATTTCTCGAGCCACTTTTTTAGGGGTATTAACCAGTTAGTTATTGGGAGTACCCCCCCGGATTTGCGCTAAGCCGTTGAAACATAATGACTTACTTCCATGCTCTACAAAACAATAGACTTCGCGTCGAAAGACCCCGCTCAGGCTCGACCACGCGCATCGAGCGCGCGCGGCCTATCCCGGTCTTCATTTTCGGGTATGTCGATTGGCATGTCTATGACGGCAGTCACTGCTCAATGTGATGAAAAAAGTCGGTGGGTGATAGCGAATTCGCCGCCTGGCAGTTAGTGAGCCGACGTCTCGAAAGGCGCGAGACAGTCGGGCACCCCCGGTTGTTGTTCTGTCGACGTTAACTGCTTGTGGGCTTTCTCGCGGGTCAGATGTGGGCCACCCGCCTGCCTTGGAAAACGCCTCGGCGTTCGCCTCCGGCGTTTCCCACATTCCCACAGCTCCGGCTACGGGATTGTTAGAAACCAACCACGAGGAACCTGTCGTATGATGCAGTGTGCGGAAACCGGGGGCAGGTCACCCCTTTGGGTCTTCGGAGATGAACCTGCCGATTTGGGGATCGTAGTATCTGGCCCGGTAGTCCGCTGTTGTCGTAAGCATATCCGCCTGCGTCGTACTGTTAACTCACCCCAACAGGTCGTGAGGTACCACCGCGTGCTATACCAGAGCGATCACGAATCCACAGTGTGAAAGTAATGAGGCAGTAAATAATCAGGACACAAGCAGAGTACATGACTATGATCATGATCACCGGAATGAGCCACAGTTCGTCTCGTCGAATGAGCACCATCGGGATTCCGGCCAGCGCTGCTCCAAAGGGGACACCCCCTGTCGGCGGGATCAGCAGCGCCAATATGAGGCTGGTCAACAGCCTTGTTCCGCGTGCCCTCAAACTCGCCACATTCCGATCCCGCTGTGCCCTAAACATCCACAGCAAGAGTACGCCAACAATCAACAGCGTAAGGCATTCTTGAAGCAGAAGCTTTCGGTTCAGAAGAACGTGAAAATATTGAGCAGGGGCTGTAACGCAACCGGTGAAGTAGCATTCAACAGCAACGGGCTTTGGTGGACTCCACAGAAGACCGCGACCAAGGTCCTTCCGATATGAGAGTTCTCTTTCGGCAGCCTCCTGCCACGGGGGGACTAAGACAAGCGAAAGCAGAGCAAGCCCGCACACAATACCGATTATCGTCTGTATCTTGTTGGGCCTCATTGTTCGCACCCACATTTGTGTCCGGTGACCTGTTGGTATGCTTGCCGAATCATGTCGATATTCTGCTGCATAAGCGCAGGGGTCATATCCGACCAGGTCTCGCCGGAACCGAATGGATTTCCAGGGCTCCCGTGGTGAAATGCGTTGGGGGGCATCGGCCAGGACAGAGGCGTCCCATTGTTCCTGTGCATTGGGCTTGTTGAATCCATGATTGTGTGTAGTGCGTCTCCGAAGGGCGTAGTCCAAGTACTTGTGGGATTGCTCAAACTGGCGGTGTCGCCATATTGCTGGTACATCGATGCAGCAGAGTTCAAGTTGTCTTGAACCCACGTATTACTTCCCTGTATCGCATCAGCCGCCGACTGCCCTGGAGCCTTCATCGCATGCTTGTAGGCATCACCAGGTAGCTGGGCAACCAAGTCCACAAAATCACTTTCCTCTTGAATCTGCCAGATATCGTTATTGCTGACGCCACACCCTCTCAACGCGTTCCAAATGAGAGCATGATGCGTGTACGTATCCCACAAACCAAGCGGATCGGTCCGATTGATCGGATTGTTGCGCGTGTAGGCGTAGAAATTACTGCTGCTCCTGGCCGGGTCTTCGGAGATGAAGCGCCCGATCTGGGGATCGTAGTATCTGGCGCGATAATAATCGAGTCCGGTTTCGGAATCGACCTCGCGGCCCGTATAACGATATGGATTCGTGATCGTTCCGGTCGATGCCGTGAGCTTACCGAATGAATCGTAGGTGTAGGTATTCGCCAGCGCGCCTGAGGAGTTGCTCAGCGAAGTGACAGAGCCAAGACCGTCCGCTTGATAGTAGCTTGTCGTCGAACTCCGAAGCTCCGCCAACGGTTCGTCCACACCTAAACTGTGTGTGTACCTTGCCAGCACCGTGGTGCCAGTGGAGTTGATTTCCTCCAGAACGTTCGTGCCGTCATAAATGTAGTTGGTCGTACCGTTCGGGGATACCTTTTGAATACGTCGCCCGAAGGGGTCGTACTTGAACGTTACGGTTCCTGCCGTGCCGGGCAGCACCACTTTGGTGAGCCGGTTCTCAAAGTCCCAGCTATAGCTAGTGGTGCTTGAGGCGACGGTACTGGACAGGGCGTTGCCATTCTTGTCGTAGCTGTACGTCGTTCCGGGCAGGGCGGTGATCTCGTTGGAAGAGTTATACATGTAAGGTGACAGGCCCAATGAACTTAGACGATTGCCAACCGCATCGTAGTTGTAGCTCTCAGTTGTGGTACTGCCTTGGGTAGCTCCGGTCAGTTCGTAGATCAGATCGTACGCGTAGTTTGACGTAGCGCTCGTCCTGCTATCGGTTTTCGCCGAGCGGTTGCCTACTGTGTCGTACACGTACGTGGCACCGTCAAGCGTTGAAACGCCTTTCTGGTGTAGGACCGAAAGCAAGTTTGAAACTGCGTCATAGCTATAGGTTGTGTTCAGCGCGTTGGGCCGCGTGAGTTGTGTACGCCGATTGAGCGCATCGTAGGTGACCGCGAACTGGCCTTGGGGACTCGTCAACGACGACATCCGATTCAGCGTGTCGTAGACATAAGTGGTACCTCCGCTTTGCGGGTCGGTCATGCCGGTAAGATTGGAGCCCGCATCATAGCTGTATTTCACCGTGTAGCTCGTCTTTCCGATGAACGAATAGGTCGTTGTGGCCTGAGTGAGGCGACCCATGTTGTCGTAGCTGGACTGGTAAGTTCCAGTGGCGTCTTGGACGCTGGTCAGGCGGCTGTCGTTGTCATAACTATAGGTCACAGTTGAGCCGTCTTGGTATCGCTTGCTGGTCAAGCGATTGAGGGCGTCGTAGGCAAACGTTGTCTGGTTTCCGTTTCGGTCAATTGTGGACGTCAGATTGCCTACGGCGTCGTAGCTGTAAGTTTCGGTGTAGCTCGACGGGAAACTGACCTGGGTAACCCGACCGTCTGCGTTGTAGCTAAAGTGGGTGTCGTGGCTGGCCGCGTCGATGATGTCAGTCAAGTTGTTCTCGGAATCGTAAAGGTATTGCGTTACATTATGCTGGGCGTCCGCAACTGAAATCATGCGATCCGCATCATCATAGCCGTACGTCGTCGTGTTGACATTGGCGTCTATTGTGGTGACTTGCCTGCCCCGGCTGTCATAGGTAAAGTCGGAATGCGTCAGATCGGGGTATGTTATTCGGGTCAAGCGGTTCATTGAATCGTACGCGTAGCTGGTAGGGTTTGGGTTGACCGGGTCAACCATTGTGAGTCGGTTGCTGCGCGTGTCGTAGGTAAAACTTACGGCCTTGTTCTGCGAGTTCGTGACGGTCGCAATCAGCCCTGCGGGCGTGTAGGCAAACGTGGTTGGATTGCCCAGCGGGTCAGTAATTGTCGTGACCTCACCTTTCGAATCGTATGTTAGCGTGGTCTTGCTGCCAGAGGCTTTGCTGGCGGGCGGCGGAGTGGTGGTTGTCAGCAAGTTGCCCTTCCCATCGTACGTGTTGGTCATGGTGTTCCCGAGCGGATCCGTGGCAGTCAGAACCTCGTTGAGACTGTTATAGGTGTAGCTCCATTTCACCGTTGCTCTGCCTAGCGTCTGCGAGCGAGTGAGGATATTGTCATTCGAATCATAGGTAAAGCTCGTCGTATTACCAAGCGCGTTAGTCACCGAGGTGTGCCGTCCCAGGGAATCCAGCGTGAAAGTCTTATTGTCTCGGCCGCCACAGCTGTCACATCCTGTACCAGCAATGGAGGTGGTGTACCACCTGCCGTTTATTTTCTGATTCGCATAACTGGTCTGATTGCCATTCGAGTCCTGAAGCTGCGTCTGGCCTGGCGCCGTGTATGTGACCGTCACCGTATCTGCGCCATTTGCTTTCTGGGAGGTTACGCCGCGACGAGACGAATCATAACTGTGGGCCTCGATAATTTTGCCGTTCGTGTCAGTGATGCTCAGAATCAGTCCGTTGGAGTCGTAATTGAAGTGGAGCACGGAATTGTCCGCGTAGGTAATGGTCTGTAGGTGCTGAGCTGAGTCATACGTATAGGTGGCGATCATTCCGACCGAGTCTTGCATGCTAGTCACCTGGCTGGGGTTGACTGGGTCGGTGTAGCTCAAAGTCAGGGTTCTGCCAGCGGGGTCGACGATTTGAGCGATTCGGTTGGAACTGTCGTAGGTTATATTCGTCTGATTTCCGTTCCTATCGATAGCGTCAATCAGATATCCGGAATTGTTAAACAGCTTCTTGGCTCCATTTGGTAATGTCAGCGTGTACTGTGTGGTTGTAGAGTTGAACATCAGCGTTCCATGTTCAGTGTCTGGGGCCGCGACGCTATAGTTGTGGTTTGCGCTATTGAAGGTGAATACCCAGGCACTGCCGTTCGCCCGCCAATATTTGATGGTGCTCGTATTGATTACCTGCAAGCGTTCTTCGAATGTGGAAATCCAACTGTCCCCAAACATTCCCGCGGGAGCGGGGGGGAGATTGCTTTTCCACAGGCTGTTCCAGACTCGCTCGACAGTTAGTGCCCCCCCCAGCCCAGCAAGGGTGTAATCCCTCTCTCTGACCCAGACGTTGCCGTTTGCGAGATTGATCGGCTGGCCAGCGGTATTCTCGCATTCGCAGTCCGCCAGATCCAGGTCGTCGGCTGAAGGCGACACTGTTACAGTGGCTTGGCCGATATACGGAATACCACCCTTGTACGTGGCAGTGATAGTGGCGGTGGTTGGTTGTGATACCCAACCAGTGTTCATGATGAAATTTGCCGTTGTGGTCCCGCAATACATAGGCACACTGGGTCCCGGAGATGGGCCCGAAGCCTCATTACTGGGAAATGACACCAAGGATGAGCTGGAACTTAGCTGGATTTGTGCGTATCCTGGCGAATTATTATAAATGCAATTGGTACCCGGGTAGTTAGGCGGTGGGGACCCCCATGAACCATCCGGCTGGGGAGGGGCGTTCAAGGCCACTTGGCCCTGGCCTTGGCCTCCCCCGGGGAGCTGACCAAGGGAGCTTACCGTCACTTGGGGGAGGGTGGCCAAGATGGTACCAGAAGGACCCCAGGTGCCGTTCGCGTTCTGTACCGTAACCGTTATGGTGGTGGGCTGCAGCAGGGCCGTCCCACCATACGCTTGCAGCTCAAAATAAATCGTGTCGCTCGTCTGCCCTGCTGGAAAGTAGCAACCGTAGATGCTATTATGCGAGCACCAAATAGAAATGTTGAAGTAGCCCGGCCAGCTAAAGTTTGGAAGAAAGACGCTAGGGTTTTGGTCGACTGCAAGCGTGGCAATCGCGGTGTCTTCGGTGGCACCTACCATCTGAGATTTGCTGAACGAAAAGGTTGTCACGGTTTGGCAAGCAGCCCTGGGGAGCAGGATACCAGACAACACGGCTAAGCAAATTACGGTTAACGAGGCGTTACAGGTATATTTCACAGTCAGCCTTTCTCGGACTCTAAACTCGCACGGTTGCATCTTAACTATGGAGCGGAACTGGGCGCTCCTCTTGGAGGCACACAAACCGCCTCTTGCATGCTTCTTCCACTGAGCCATGCAAACAGACACAACCTATTTTTCTGCTTGGGAAAGGAACTGCGCGATCGAGCTTTGCAGGATTCTCGCCCCAAGAGAGACAACACTACACAGAAGCCACTTTAGTTTGGCTCCTGCCAACGTATTTGCGTCCCCCTCGGAACTTTGACTGCAATTTAGTCCAGGGCAGAACCATGTGTCAAGTTAATAGTTGGGTCGCGTGTGTTAGGAATAGAAAATTCCCATGATTATGATTTCACTGCCCCGGAAAAGACAATAGGTTTTTGTAATCTGAGACCTCTGCCCCGCCCCTCTTGACCGCACCCTCCCACCTGTCGTAGCCTCGCGTTCGAAATCCAAGCATTCGCCGTTTGCACCTTAAGGAGGCTGCTCATGGTTCCTCTCGCTGCTCTTTGGCTCCCGATTCTGCTGTCGGCGGTCATCGTCTTTGTTGCCAGTTCCATCATGCATATGGTGCTGCCCTATCATCACAGCGACTACAGCCAACTCCCCGACGAGGACAAAATCCTCGCCACGCTGCGCACCGCTGCCCTGAAGCGAGGCCTCTATGTCTTCCCCTTCTGCACCCACAAGGACATGAAGTCGCCTGCCTTGATCGAAAAACAAAAGCAGGGACCAGTCGGGTTCATGACCATCGTTCCCAGCGGCCCGCCCGCTATGCCGAAATTTCTGATCCAGTGGTTTGCGTATTGCCTCTTGATCGGATTCTTTGTCGCACTTCTCATGTCTCTCGTGGTTCCACTCGGCGCAAATCATCGGGTCGTCTTTCACGTGGCCCTTATCGCTGCGTTTCTCGCCTACGGTTTGGCGCACCTGAGCAACGGCATTTGGAAAGGACAGATGTGGGTGACAACTATCAAGGAAGTTATCGACGGACTCGTCTATGGTTTGCTGACCGCCGGGACCTTTGGCTGGCTTTGGCCGCGATAGGATCGCGGCGTGAGTGGCTCGACGAGCCGCGCTCGCCTGCCCGGGTCCTGAGCGAAGTCGAAGGAGTGCGTCCGGGCCTACGTGGGTCGTCGTGAACACTGTGCGGGGCTATACGCCGATGCCGGAGCCTAAGAGGCTGTAGAGCAGTATGGCGAGCACGATCAGTGTGAAAGCCACGTACATGCGATCGCGTTCGATAGCGAATCCCACTACGGAGAGGGCCACGCGGGCGATGGGAGTGGCGATTAAGAGCAGCAATCCGAGTTGGATCAAGCCTTGGCCGCGGCCGTTCATTACGCTTTGGATGACTCCGGGGATGGTGCTGTATTCGGAGGGTTCGCCGCGAAAGACACGGTAATCGGCGGGCTCGTGCGCGTGGCGCGAGAGGTAGATACACGCTCCCAAGAGGACGACCGCCGCCGAGATCAGGACTCCGGTGCGGAGCAGGTTGCCGAGGATGATTTCGATGCGGCGATCTCTCCAGGGTTGGGGTTGAAACGGCCTGGGCTGGCGGGCCGGTGCTGGGGCGGCGGGCATCAGACGTTCCCCCAGATTCCTTGGTAGAGCATTTGCAGGCCTAGAACGAGAATCACAACACTGAAGACCAAGCGGAGCGAGTTGGTTTCGGCTTTGACCAGGACGCGGCTGCCTAGTAAGGAGCCGGCCAGGACTCCTAACATGACAGGCATGGAGAGGCCGGGAT
>Ga0209648_10002400_pt1 | contig 15536 bp, 11 predicted proteins | sample GraSoi2013_115cm_FD_185830 | JGI IMG/M metagenome (GOLD analysis project Ga0209648, IMG submission 185830) | Grasslands soil microbial communities from the Angelo Coastal Reserve, California, USA - Sample 9_17_2013_115cm (SPAdes) (version 2) | ecosystem: Environmental > Terrestrial > Soil >...
TTTTCGTTGCTGCCTAATCGCGCGCCTTCGGGAAGCTTCTTGAGCAGCTTCGCGTTTCCGCCACCCAGTACAACTGAATCGGTTGCCAATGCCTTGGTGAGTTGCTCGACAACTTCAGCTACATTACGTCGCCATTTCTTCTTGCCAATGCGCCTGAGGCCGCGAAGGCCCACGTAGTCCTCGTAGGTGCGTCCTTTCTTATAGCGCAAGTGCGCGAGTTCCATCGGCTCCAGAATTCCATCGACGATGAGGGCGGAGCCAAGTCCAGTACCGAGGCCGAGAAACAACATGCGCCCGCCCTTGTAACTTCCCAGCGCCTGCATGGCCGCGTCATTGAAGAGTCTTACCGGATGGCCGAACGCTTTCTTGAAATCGAAACCCATCCAGCCTTCCGCGAGGTTGTGGGGCTCGGCCATGGGCTTGCCGTGGACCACGGGTCCCGGGTAGCCGATCGACACGGCATTGTACTTCCAGCCGGCGGTCGCCTTGCGAACGGCTGCCACCATTCGCCGGGGAGTCAGGGTCGGTCCGGATGGAATCTTCACCGGGACCTTCTGTCCGGTGGCGATTACTTTCACGTGTGTACCGCCTATGTCGATTACCAGGATGTTCCGAGACTCTTTTTTTGCCGCCATAGCCGCGCCTCCAAGGTAGCGCCTTTCAGCTTACTCGATTCCAGGTGTCAGGTGTCAGGTGTTAGGTGCTAGGCGTCAGGTGTTACTCGGCCGGAATCTTCCAGCGGCCGGTCTCGAACTCCAGATTGAAGTTTTCGCCGAGATACACGCGGCGGACTTCGGGATCGGCGCCGAGCGCTTCGGGCGTGCCGGCGCGGAAGATTTTGCCGTTGTTGATGATGTAGGCGCGGTCGGTGACCGCAAGCGTTTCACGAACGTTGTGATCCGTCACCAGAACGCCGATCCCGGAGTTCTTCAGGTCGAAGATGATCCGCTGCAACTCGAGCACCTGGATGGGATCTATGCCGGAGAAAGGCTCGTCGAGCAGCAGGAAGCTGGGCTCGATGACCAGCGAGCGCGCGATTTCGACGCGCCGCCGCTCGCCGCCCGAGAGCGCGTAGCCCTTGTTGTGGCGCACGGTCTCGAGGCCCAGTTGTTCGATCAGCCGGTTCATGCGCTCGCGCCGCTCGCGTCCGCTCATGCGCAGCGTTTGCAGGATCGCCATCAGGTTGTCCTCCACGCTGAGCTTGCGGAAGACCGAAGCCTCCTGCGGAAGATAGCTGATGCCGCGCCGCGCGCGCTGGTACATGGGCATGCCGGTGATGTCGTCAGCGCCTTCGCCGTTGCTGATGAGCACGCGGCCGGAATCGGGACTGATGAGCCCGACGATCATGTAGAAAGAAGTTGTTTTGCCCGCGCCGTTCGGTCCCAGCAGCCCCACCACCTCGCCCTGCTTCACCCACAGCGACACATTGTCTACGACTTTGCGCCCGCGGTAACTTTTCGAAATTTCGGCAGTCTGAAGAGTGCGCATGAATGCGGCGTTTATTGTTTCGCTTTGCGGTGGAGCACAGTCTTGACCGGCTTGGTCTCCACTCCGTTCACCAGCAGCCTATCATTCTTGGAGAACCACGTCAATTTCTCGCCCTCCGTGGTCCCCCGCAGGCTATCGACAAACCGCGGGCGCCCGCCGGTCATGATCACCTTGTCGTCATCCACATAATACTCGGCGTGCTCGGAGGTTCCGTTGCCGACGCGTCCGGTTGACGTCTTCACAATCTGAACCTGGCCGTCGGCGAACGCATGGTCGAGCGAAGAGTCGTTGCTGTCGTCCCGCAGAAATGCTTGAATCTCGCGGGCCTTCACTTTCATGTCCGGGCGGTCGAGCGTAACGCCGTCCTTGTAGACCGCCAGCTTTTTGTCGTCGTCGTACACTAACTCGGGCGCCTTCACAATGGTAAACACGCGAGCGGTTTGTTTGGTTGCAGGTTTCTGCGGATCGTTGGCGTCCCCGCGCTTACGCTTGGGGTTATCGGGACCGTCGGTATCGGCTTTGTCGAGCAACTGGCTGATCACGTGTCCGTGCGCCTTCAGCAGGTTGTTGTCGCGATCGATTTCCACCGTGTCCGCCTCCAAACGGTTCGCGCCCTGCCATAGCACGGCGTTGCCATCGTAGCGGATCTGCAGATTATTGTCGGTGGAGCGCATCTTCTTCGCGCGGGCGTGGAGCGGCTCGTCTTCGGAAAGCATGCCGCCGCCACCGGAGTCCTGCTTGGCTTTGTCCTTGGGTTTGTCTTTAGCCTTGTCGGGCATCCGCGTGGAACTGACGTTGCCTTCGGCGGTGAAATCGCCGGATTTCTGATCGAGCACGATCTTGTCGGCGTCGGCCGAGCCAGTTGGGTCCCACACACGCGCGGTTCCCGTGAGATCGATGCGATTGTTCGGCTGATCCAGAACGGCGCGGTCGGATTTCGCCCGCCGATCGCCTTCCTGATAACGGAAGTCGTTCCACTGTTCGAGCTTCTCGAGCTCCGAGGAATTTGGCTTGAATGTCGCCAACAGATCTTTGCTCCAGGTCAACTCCGGCGGCGGATCTTGCTTGGCATCCTTGGCTCGCGGCTTCTGCGTTCGCGTGGAGACGCCGATCGCGCGAGCGCTTTGGATCTGGTTGTCCGCGGCGTAGGCAATGGCAATGCGCTCTCCGTTCATCCAGCGATGCGGTTGGGCTGTACGATTGGGGACGAACTCGATGGAGCCGGGCGCCAGCGTTTCCACCGACTCAATTTCCTGCCCGCCGGGCCGCATCTTGGTCTTGATCGTCTCGCTCTTGAGAATGCGCGTGTCGGCCGGCTCGACTCCCGGCCTCGAGACCGGCTTCGATTCCATGGCGCTGTGACCCGTCGCCAGCGCCGTCTGGAGAACGCTGTCTGATCCTGAAGTATCGAAGTCCATGGTCACGCGATCGGATGTCATGGTGGTGATGGCCGCGTCGCCTTTCGAAACCAGGCGCGCCTGCTCAATGGCGGTGATCTTCCGAATCTGGTTGTCGTCGTCGAAATCGATGGTGAGGTACTTGGCGGCGTATTCGAGGTTCCTGCCGGGCCGCTGTTCCGTGCCTTGCGCCTGCTGCGTTTCGACGAGCTTGATGGAGCCGTGCGCCAGTGTGACGACGGCCGGGCCGGCATTCAGGGTCATGGTGTCGCGGGTCAGCTTCGACCAGGGCGAAAGATAGACCTTCGCATCGCGCTCCTTGTAGCTGACCGCGCCGGCTTCCACCTTCATGGGCGTGCCCTTGGGATTTTTGCCGCGCCAGATCAACTCGACCTGGCTGTGCATGCCCAGCTCGCGCGTGTCCGGATCGTAGTCGGCGCCGACTGCTTTGCCTTCCCCGCGGTCGAACTGAAATGTCGCCACGCGGTCCGTGGATGCCTTGCCTGTTTTGCTCTCCACACGAACGCCGGAAGATTTGATCACCATGAGGCGGCCGGAAGGCTCCTGCCCCTGCGGCACTCCCATCGTGATCTCCACGTCGCCATCGGAGTAGAGAATGCCCTGGCTCATGTCGAACTCCGCTTTGGCGCTCTTCACGCGGTTGTACTCTTTGCCGTCTTTTCGATTGATGTCGATCATCACGCCGGCCAAATGCTGCTTGCCCTCGATCTCCTGGAAGTCGTCGGCGTGAACGGTGATCACGGTTTTCTCGTTGGAGGTGTGCGTGTAGGTCCAGCTATGAGACGTGGCGGTTGTTCCGGGCGGCAGAGGCTTGGGCTTTGCGGGCGCGTCCGCCGCCTGCTGTTTCAGCCGCGCGTAATAGTTGAATGCGACCACGGCCAGAATCGCGAGAAAGGCCAGGAGCAGCAGCGGCCGGAGGAGTCGCATCAACTTTCAGGATATCGTAGAAGTTCCGAGCACTTGCCCAGCTTGCGGATGAAAACTAGAAGTTGTTCAGAATCAGCGATTTGTAACAACTTGTTGTCACTCGCCTGCCGAGTCTGCTAAGATGTTTGAGGCGAGCTTAAACGACTCGCCCGTCGCAACACAATTAGCAAATTTCTTAGGAGGTTCAAGATATGGATATTCGACCGCTCTATGATCGGATCGTTGTCAAACGAATCGAAGAGCAAGAGACCAAGGTTGGCGGGCTCTTCATCCCGGACTCGGCTAAAGAGAAGCCGCAGGAGGGTGAAGTGATGGCCGCCGGAAAAGGCAAGCGCCTGGAAGACGGGAAACTGGTTCCGCTGGAAGTGAAGAAGGGCGACCGGATCCTGTTCGGCAAGTACTCGGGCAGCGAGATCCGCCTGGACGGAGAAGAGTACCTGATCATGCGCGAGGACGAGGTTCTCGGAATTCTGGAAGGTGGCGCCAAGTCCGCGAACAAAGCGGCCTAAGAGCGCAAAGTTTTCAACCATAAGGAGACACATAGAATGCCAGCAAAACAGATTGTATATAGCGAGAATTCACGCCAGGCGATTCTGCGCGGCGTCAACCAGTTGGCTGACGCTGTGAAAGTAACGCTTGGTCCACGGGGCCGCAACGTAGTTCTGGAAAAGAAATTCGGCGGACCCACCATCACCAAAGACGGCGTCACTGTGGCCAAGGAAATCGAGCTGAAGGATCCGCTCGAGAACATGGGCGCGCAGATGGTCCGCGAGGTCGCTTCGAAGACCTCGGACACAGCCGGCGACGGCACCACTACGGCGACCATTCTGGCGCAGGCGATTTTCCGCGAAGGCGTAAAGGCCGTGGCCGCGGGCGCGAACCCAATGGCGCTCAAGCGCGGCATCGAGAAGGCCGTCGAGCTGATCGTCGAGGACGTGAAGAAGCTTTCCAAGCCGGTTTCCGGCGAGATGATCGCCCAGGTGGGCACCATTTCGGCCAACGGCGACACGACCATCGGCAACATCATCGCCGAGGCGATGAAAAAGGTCGGCAAGGATGGCGTCATCACGGTTGAGGAATCCAAGACCATGGTCACGGAGCTGCAGACCGTGGACGGAATGCAATTCGACCGCGGTTATCTCTCGCCCTACTTCATCAGCGATCCGGAACGGATGGAGTGCGTGCTCGAAGACCCGTACATCCTGATTCACGAAAAGAAGATCAGCAACATGAAGGACCTGCTGCCGCTGCTCGAGCAGATCGCGCGCGCGGGCAAGCCGCTGCTGGTGATCGCCGAGGAAGTGGAAGGCGAAGCGCTGGCCACGCTGGTGGTCAACAAGCTGCGCGGGACGCTCAACGCCTGCGCGGTGAAGGCGCCGGGATTCGGCGACCGCCGCAAGGCCATGCTCGAAGACATCGGGATCCTGACCAACGGCAAGGCCATCATGGAAGAGACCGGCATCAAGCTGGAAGGCGTTCGTTTGGATGACCTCGGCCGCGCCAAGCGCGTCACGGTGGACAAGGACAACACGACCATCGTGGACGGCGGCGGCACCCAGAAGACCATCGAGGGCCGCATCAAGCAGTTGCGCGCCCAGATCGAAGAGACCACTAGCGATTACGACCGCGAGAAACTGCAGGAACGGTTGGCCAAGCTGGCTGGCGGCGTGGCGATCATCAAGGTCGGCGCGGCCACCGAGACCGAGATGAAGGAGAAAAAGGCTCGCGTGGAAGATGCACTGCATGCCACTCGCGCGGCTGTGGAGGAAGGCATCGTTCCCGGCGGCGGGGTTGCTTTGCTTCGGGCGGCGAAGGCTCTCGCAAATCTCAAGGTTGACGGCGACGAGCAGATCGGCGTGAACATCGTGCGCCGGGCCTCCGAGGAACCGGTGCGCCAGATCGTGGGCAACGCCGGCTACGAGGGCGCCATCGTGATCGAGAAGATTCAGAGCGCCAACGATCCCAATTTCGGATTCAACGCCTCCACGGCGCAATACGAAGACCTGGTGAAGTCGGGCGTCATCGATCCGACCAAGGTCACCCGCTCGGCGCTGCAGAACGCTGCGTCGATCGCCGCTCTGATGCTGACCACCGAAGCCATGGTTGCCGAGATTCCCGAGAAGAAATCGGCACCAGGCCCAGGCGGCCCGCACGGACCGGAGATGGATTACTAAACAACTAAGAATTCAAGAATCCAGGAATTCAGGAATCCAAGAATGGCCCGCCTCGCAAGGGGCGGGTTTTTTTGTGCCAAACCAAGCACGGTAACATCTAGCAATGGGCTTTCGCACGATATATTCGGTCCTCGAAGCCACGGCTCAAGCTCACGGAAATGCGCCGGCGCTCTACCAGCCGATTGGAAAAGGCAAGTACCAAACCTATAGTTGGACCGACTACCGGCAGGCCGCGCAAGAGATCGCCTGCGGACTGCGCCGGCTGGGGTTCAAGAAGGGCGACATCATCGCGCTGCATGCGGAGACTCGCGCCGAATTCTACCTGGCCGACCTGGGGATCATGGCCAACGGATCCATCGCCGCCGCGCTCTATACAAGTTATCCTCTGCCGGACCAAATTGGCAATTTGCGGAGCAGCGATGCCAAAGCGATTTTCGTCGAAGATCCGAAAAGCATGCGTGCGCTGAAAGCGGCATCCGGCGAACCGGGGCTTCCAGTGCAATGGATTTTGCTTACCGGGGACGCGGAAAACACGCTCACGCTGGAACAGTTGCGCGCCGACGGCCGCAGAGCGTTGGCCGAGGACTCGCAAGCCTTCGAGAAGATTCGCTCGGAGGTCAGCCAGCAGGATATGGCGATCCTGTATCTCACCTCCGGCGCCACCGGCGAACCCAAAATGGGTCTGGTGTCCCACGCCGCGCTGGTGGCCAATCTCGACATGGGCCCCGTCGCATTGCCACTGTATCCTTCAGACTCCACCATCAGTTTTCTTCCGTCCGCGCATATTGCACAGCGCGTGGTGATCCAGTTGCTGCCAATGCGGATGGGAGTTCCGGTCTGGTTCTCGGAAAGTCTCGCGCGGCTGCCGAACGAGATGAAGACCATTCGTCCGACATTTCTGCTCGCGCCACCGCGCGTGTGGGAACGCATCTTTGCGAGCATCCACACGGAGATCAAAAAGCGCGGCAGGTTATCCCAAAAACTGTTTCACGGCGCGGTGGGGCTGGGCGCGGAGGTGAGCCGATTGCGCGAGGAAGGCAAGCCTGTTCCGAGGTTGATGCAGACGTCACTCAAAGTTGCCGACCGGCTGGTGTTCTCGAAGATCCGCAAACGTTTGGGCGGCCGGCTTCGAGTGGCTGCATCGGGCGCGGCGCCGCTTGGCAAGGAGCTGGCCCGCTTTTATGCAGCCGTCGGCATGCCGCTGATTGAAGGCTACGGCTTGACCGAGGGCGGCGTGGTCTGCCTGAATCCGCTGGATCGCCCCAAGTCGGGAAGCGTCGGCGTCAAATTGCGGGGCGTCGAGCTGCGTCTTGCCGGAGATGGCGAACTCCTGGTAAAAAGTCCGGCGCTTTTTTCCGGATATTACAAAGACCCGGCGGCGACCGCTGCAGTGCTGCGCGATGGCTGGCTGTACACCGGCGACATCGGGGAAGTCGACTCCGATGGGTACTTCTACATCACCGGCCGCAAGAAAGAGCTGATCGTTTCCTCCAACGGCAAAAAGATTTACCCGGCGCGCATCGAGGGTCTGTTCAAGACGGAGCCGATCGTCAACCAGGTGGTGCTGATCGGCGACCGACTGCCGTTTGTCACCGCTCTCGTGACCGTGAACGTGGCCAATGCCGAAACGCTAAAGGGTATGGAGCCGTTTCACGGCCGCGAGCCGCACGAAGTCGCGCTCGCCGCGCCGGTGCTCGCAGAGGTACAAGGCGCCGTGGCGCGCGTCAACAAACAGCTCGCGCCGTTCGAGCAGATCCGCAGGTTCCGCGTGCTGGAGCGCGACTTCTCCATCGAAACAGGCGAGTTGACTCCGACCATGAAAGTGCGGCGGAGCCGCGTGTTGGAGAACTACCGGAGCCTGGTGAGCGAGTTGTACATGGGGAAGGAAGAGAGCCAATAGGTCGGCCGCGAATGGACCCGCGTCATCCGAACTAAACAACAAGCCGGACGAGGTCGTCGTCAGCGGCAGACTCAGTGAAGCAAATGCGTATCTAGCAGGACTCTCAATGCGTGGGCACTCGCATGCCAAGCGCTTCCGCGATGTCGTCCGGCAGCTCGTCGAAATCTGCAGCTATGGAGATTTGGCCAGCCATCGAGCCAGGAACCCGAGGATGTGCTGGACCCCGATACGCAACTAGGCGAGCCACTGGCTTGCCAGCTTTTGCAAGGATCACGTCGTTGCCTTTCTGTACCTGCTCGATCAAGGAAGACAGTTGAGCTTTTGCCTCGGAGATGTTCCGCACGATCATGCGCTCATAGAATGCCAGACCAGATCGAGTCTGGTCAACCCATGTAGCGCATCGAGGCGCCGGTTACTCTTCGCGTTTACTTCTTCTCTCCGCAAGCTCGAACGCGTCCCGAACCGCCCTCTCCACCCGCTTGGCACACGCCTCCGGGCTCCGATAGTAGAAGATGCTGAACAAGTGTCCCCGCCGCCGCGAGGGCGACATCCGCTTCCAGCCTTCGTAAGCGCGAGGATTGCGCGCGAACGCCAACCGCAGAATCGGCGGCAGCTCTTGTTCCGCCTCCATGGTGGAAAGCAGCAGCTCGGCCATCCGCTCGGCGCGGCGCACGCGCGCTTCGGCGCTCTTTACGCCGGCAATCCACACCGCGACCGACCTGCGCGTCGATTCACTCAGTTGCTCGAACCAGCGCAGGAACGAGCGGTCTTCCGAGAGGATCTCCAGCAACTCCGCAGGCACAGTAAAGCTCCGCTTCTCAGTGTCAGGTTCCAATCGGAACTGCACGGCCGAGCCTACGCGGACTTTTGCCTCGGCCTGCATCCGCTTGTTGATCAGCAGCGCGTGATCGCCATTGCCCCGGGGAAAAAGCGACGCGCGAATCGGGGACCCGTTGATCTCGCCTTTCACCGGCAGCTGGCCGCGCGTTCCCCAGATCTTGGCGACATCGAACGGAATAGGAACGATCGCCAGGTTCATACGGCGGCCGCCCCGCTCCAGCGTGGCCTTGAATGACTTCGCGACAGGTTTGATCTTCGGCATCGGCAGGCGTTCCTTTCATCTTGCCACCGCGATACACTGAGTTCCACTGCATGGATCTGCCTTCCGCCGCCAAAATTGTCCCGCAGGAAATCACCGCGCACGGCGACGCGCGCGTCGACAATTATTTCTGGCTGCGCGACCGCTCCGATCCTGACACCATCGCGTATCTAGAAGCCGAGAACCGCTACACCGACGCCGTGACGGCGCCAACCAAGCCGCTGCAGGAGACGCTCTACAAAGAGATCCTCGGCCGCATCAAGGAGACCGACCTCACGGTCCCGGTGAAGCGGGACGATTATTTCTACTACGTTCGCACCGAAGAAGGGCAGGCGTATTCGATTTACTGCCGCAAGCACCGCAGTCTCGAAGCTCCCGAAGAGATTTTACTGGACTCGAACGCGCTCGCTCGCGGTCAGAAATACTTCCGGTTGGGTAACTTTAGCGTCAGCCCGGACCATCGGCTGCTGGCGTATTCCACCGATCTCGAAGGCGACGAAGCGTACACGATCTTCGTGCAGGATCTCGCGACCGGCGAGCTTCTGCCGGACCGGATCGCCAACACTTATTACACGCTCGAATGGGCCAACGATAACCGGACGTTTTTTTATACGGTGCTCGATCCCGCAAGACGTCCTTATCAGGTTTTCCGGCACGAACTGGGCGGCGCGCCGGATGCGCTCGTTTATCAGGAAGACGATGGCCGTTTCACGCTCGGGCTCAATAAAACCAGGAGCCGGCGATTCGTTTTCATCGAGCTTTCGAGTCCGCTCACCTCGGAAGTGCGCTATCTCGACGCCGCTCAGCCGCAGGGCGAGTTTCAGGTGATGCTCGCGCGCCGGCAGGGGATCGAATACGACGCAGCGCACCAGGGAGACTCTTTCTACATTCGGATCAACGAAGACGCCAAGACTTTTCGATTGATGCGCACACCCGCCGCGAACCCGTCGCGTGCGAATTGGGAGGAAGTGATCGCGGCCCGCGCCGCGGTGACCATCGAGGGCGTAGACTGTTTCGAAAACCTTCTGGTGGTGTATGAGCGCGAGCGCGGCCTGGAGAAAATTTGCGTTCGCGGCGTGACCGGATCGTACTACGTCGAATTTCCCGAGCCCGTCTATACCGTGGGCGCAACCGGGAACGCCGAATACCGAACCAAAACCCTTCGATTCAGCTACACGTCGCTGGTGACGCCGGTCTCCGTGTTCGACTTCGACATGGAGACTCGCGAGCGCGAGTTGAAGAAGCAGTACGAGGTGCTGGGCGGATACGATGCGTCGCAATACGCATCCGAGCGCATCTTCGCGCGGGCGCCGGACGGCGTGGAAGTTCCGATCTCGCTGGTCTACCGGAAAGGCTTCGAGAAAAACGGGGCCAGCCCGTTGCTGCTCTATGGTTATGGCGCCTATGGCTACAGCCTCGCGCCGGCGTTTTCTTCCGATCGCCTGAGTCTGCTCGATCGAGGCTTCGTCTTTGCCATCGCACACGTGCGAGGCGGCGCGGATCTGGGCAAACCATGGCACGATCAGGGTAAGCTACTGTGTAAGAAAAACTCTTTTACCGATTTCATCGCCTGCGCCGAACATCTGCTCGAGCAGCGCTATAGCTCGCGCGATCGGCTGGCCATCATGGGCGGCAGCGCCGGAGGATTACTGGTCGGCGCAGTGTTGAACATGCGTCCGGAGCTGTTTCACGCCGCCATCGCGAAAGTCCCGTTCGTCGACGCGCTGAATACCATGTTGGATCCGACGCTGCCGCTTACCATCGGCGAGTACGAAGAATGGGGAAACCCCGCGGAGAAGCAATTTTACGACTACATCCGGTCGTATTCGCCCTACGACAATGTCGCGGCGCAGGAATACCCGGCGATGCTGGTCATCGCGGGGTTGAACGATCCACGCGTCTCCTTTTGGGAGCCTGCCAAGTGGGTCGCGAAGCTGCGCGCCACGAAAACCGGCAAGAATGTACTGCTGCTAAAGACGGACATGGGCAGCGGACATTTCGGCCCGTCGGGAAGATATGAGGGCATCAAGGAAACAGCCTTCGATTATGCATTCCTGATTACAGCGCTGGAGGGGTTTGGTGTTTAGATTGGCATCCTTCCCTGACGCGTGGGTGGTGCTGAAGCCGCAAACGGCGTATGCGCGGATGCTGCCTCAACCATCGAGTGCTGGTTGGCGCACGATGCTGAGGCGGCCGTTGCTGACGGCATTCGTAGTCGGCTGCGCCATCCACGGCTTTCGAGTACAGCGACCCCCAGAGATCCACCGCCTCCCATACCTTGATCCTCTTCTGGAGATGCGCCTGTTGGAGTTGCACTCCAATATGGTTCTGCAACTGATACACGTCGCGCAACGGATCCAGGCCGAGGATCGAGACGGCGCCCCGGTCCGGCCGGCGCACTCCTTCGAGGCACTCCATCGTGGTTGTCTTCCCTGCGCCGTTCGGACCGATCAACCCGAAGATTTCGCCTTCGCTGACTTCAAACGAAACGTCGGAGACGGCCACTGTCGCCCCGTAGGTTTTGCGGATGCCGGAAACTTCAATGACTGGACGAGAAGGCCCGGAGATGCTCATTAGTTGCCCGCCGGCCCTTGGTAGCGGTCGGACTACGTTCTTCTTACGGTATCAATCAGAATATCAGAGCACGGTGACTGTGAAAAATTTGGGGACACTCCGGGCTCACTTCCACAAGTCGTTCAATCTGTTCACCACCGCAGGCGTGTCCCCAGATTTTTTCACAGCTTCGCAGGGAACGCTACGCCGATGGTCCAGGCGATAAGAATCGTCGCAGAATGCTCAACCGGCCATCCGGCGCGCGAGAAACCGAGCCAGCCTTTTTCAGTGACACATTTTCCTCACCTGGTAGCATCGATGGGGCTTTACGGCATCACGGCTTATTCCGTGGTGCGCCGCACCGGCGAGATCGGCATCCGGATGGCGTTGGGAGCCGCGCGGCGCGATATTGTCGCCATGGTGCTGCGTGGCGCTTTTTTGCAGACCGGAATCCGCCTGCTGATCGGAATTCCCGCCGCGCTTGCCGGTGGACGCGTTCTGGCTCATCAACTCTATGGCATCCAGCCTCGCAACCCGCTCATGCTGGGTGCCGCAACGCTCCTTCTGGCTGCCTACGCGTTCATCGCGGGATTGATTCCAGCCCTCCGCGCCGCCGGTGTCGATCCGATTCGCGCGTTGCGGACGGAGTGATGCCGCTCGCAGGGAATCCGCTGGCTGTGGTCGTCGACGCACAACAACTTGACGACCAGAACTGGCGTCCGGTTTCCTCACTGCGTCACTTGGCGTCTTTGGTGAATAGCATTGGCGCCAATCGCGATTGGAGCGGCGAGCGTTTCACGCGACGCCGAATAGCGGGGCCACAATGAGTTACAATGCTCGTACGCACTCTTTAAACGCTTGTGAATACGAAAGATCAACCACTGCGGGATGAGGCTGGGCTACCGGAGATCGAACTCATTCGAGGCGGCCCGAGCGATTACGAGGTCGTACCCGCTGCTGCATGTGATGTCGAGTGGGCTTCCGAGCTCGCGAAACGGGTCTACTCGGGCGTAGATGTCATCCCGCGAGAAGTAATGTTAGATTGGTTTGAGGCGAATCCATATGGATTCTCGACCATTAAATCCTCCGGGAACGGTCCGGTAGGAAATCTAGACATTCTTCCAATCAGACCGAACACACTTCGCCGCATTGTTGCCGGTACACTTCTAGAGCGGGACGTCACTGGCGATTGCTTATACGGCGCAAGTGAGAAGGAACGAATCGAAGATCTCTATATCGAGAGCTTCGCAGTAGATCCTGCCTGCGCGCGGTCTGCGCCAGGAATCATCATAGAAGTTCTCTCGAGCTTCATAGATCTCGTGAACCGGATTTGTAATCCCGGCCAGGTACACAGAGTCTACGCGATCGCTGCATCGGACGAAGGCTCGGGCCTATTGGCACGTCTCGGATTTGAGTCGGTCGGGCCTTCTGATGGGAGACGGGATGGCCACCAACTATATCTGGGGAGCATGGAAGTAGTCGCGGGCGCAATTTACACACTCCTCGGCAGACGAATTGTGCGGACCAAGAGTGCGCCGTCCTATCGAAGTGACCTGCTGTACCAAACGCATCCTTCTCACCAAGCTGCGGTTATCTCTGCTCCTTCGGACGAGGGTGCCGGTTTCAAGCCCGAGCTTGCGTCCGTATTATTCATGGATATCGTTGCGTTTACTCAATTGGACCCTTCTCAACAAGTGCTAGCGAGACAAGAACTAGAAAACTGTCTACAAACGACTGATGCATTCAAAAAGGCGAAGGCAGATAAGATCGTCGTTGCACGACCAACCGGGGACGGCTTTGCTCTGATCTTCTTCGCTCACCCTTCGATTGCAGCAGAATGCGCGGTCGAAGTTGCCAGAATGCTTCAGAGCACGAGGCTATTTGTTGTTCGCATGGGTATCAACCAAGGGACGGTATACCGCGTCAAGGACATTAACGGACATGAGGACGTTACCGGGAGCGGTATCAACATAGCTCAGCGCGTGATGGATTGCGGTGAGGCGGAACATATCCTAATTTCCGCTTCCCTTGCCGATGCTCTAAGAGGGACCATGAACTGGCCCGAGTTCATACGGCCAATTGGCCGACGCAAAGTCAAGCATGGTGAATTCATCGAAATCTACAACCTTTGTGGTTCGAACTTCGGACGGTTGGCCGAACCAAAACGGAAGGTCCGGCGACCACTGAGGCACTCCGGTATCGTTGAAGACAACCGCCTCCTCGACAATGCTCCTCGCCAAGATAGCAATTGACATTGGATATAGATTTTCCAACATTCGACGAGACAGCAGCAGGACATCGCGAACCGCACGACAAGACCAACGCTGGTCACTTCTAGTCATAAGGAGCGCAACGAAAATGCCGACGCGCACAGCAGTATGGCCACTCGAACTGCTTTCTGACCCACGCCCGAATGAGCGCGGTCCGAACCAGTTACGTTGTTTTCTCATCTGCCCCTTTACCCCAAAGGAAGTCTATGACGACCTCACCCGGATCGTGCGCGATGCGTGTAACGGCGTCGGCACCAATCTGCACTGCACGCTCGAATGTATTCGTGCGGACGACATTGCTGGTTCCGGCGTGATCCACGCAGACATCTGGCATGAGATCCAGAATTCGGACGTCATCATCGCCGACGTCACGGGAAAGAACGGTAACGTGCTCCTTGAACTCGGGGTTGCCGCCGCCATACGGCACAAGGAACACGTGATCATCCTCATGGAAGAGGGAGAGGACCAACGATTCCTCTTTGACTTGGGCCCCGTACGGCACGTCCTCTTCCAACGCACCTACCAGGGCTTTACGAAACTCCTCACGGACCTTCACTACGCACTCCTGCTGGCCCTGACCACTGCACCAACACCGCCTGTTGCAGTGCCTGGGGTGCTCGACCACCTCCACGTAGATTTCACCACGATGGGCGATGTCGACTGGCTCATTGGCCCGTCACTGACACACCGCCGAGGCACGCCAGAAGGGCTTGAATACGGATCGCTTTTCGTATATCGCAACTCCTGGCTACGCGTCCGCGGCGAGTACGCGAATATCGAAGTGACGGCCCAACTTGGCTTTGCGCAACTGCGGGACCAGCCTGCTTGGCTTGGCATTGGCGTCCGCAGCCAAAACTGCTTCGCCAACTGGAGCAACCTCATCTACGCACGCTCGGACGGCACCGTCGTCATCACTATCATTGAGAACGATCTGGGTGCATATCACGATCAAGAACTCGGACAGCTCCCGGATTTCACTCCCGATCAGATCCTGACATTCCACATCCAGATCGATACCAAGGAGTTCACGCGGTCTATCAACGGAGTCGGATGCACGCACCAGCTCACCGAACTCCCCCATGTCTTTCCCACGGGGATGGTCCTGTTGCAGACGTACAACGCGCGCGCCTTCATCAAGAATATCGACCTGCGCCGAATCGCTTGATCCACGTGTCCAATCACCGACAAACCAGTCAAGTGGATTCTGCGTCCGAGTGGCCGAGCATTCGCGGGCGATCTTGGCAGCGAACTCTTGGTCGGTTAGCGCCAGGTCGCCATCATTCACCCGCATGAATCTCTCTGCGTGGTTCCTACGAGAAATAGCGTCTCGCAAGCATTGCTAGATCAATGACTTGCCTGTTCTCCACCCCTACTCATGCAAAAAATCGCCGCGCGGCGCGCAGCGATTTTTTATCCATCTCGGTGGGCGCGCGAAGCGCCGTGGGTGTGGCGGTGACAAATCTTCCTAACCTGGATCTCCTTTCCCATCAATATCTTCCAGCTACCCTACCGTCAGCCGCGGCCCACCCTCACGCTAAACTCCAATTGAAATGCAAAACAATCCGCCCTCCCGCGCCGGCCAAATCCTCGCCCACGCCCTCCACTACTGCACCCCCTGCCAATCCCACGAAGCCGTCCCCTGCGCCATCGTCCCCGCCACTCCCTTCGTCCAGGACATCCTCCCCGTTCGCTCCATCCCTTTCCGCG